>Ga0307997_10001570_pt1 | contig 10737 bp, 9 predicted proteins | sample Davwhametageno36_FD_203165 | JGI IMG/M metagenome (GOLD analysis project Ga0307997, IMG submission 203165) | Marine microbial communities from Davis Island wharf, Antarctic Ocean - #36 | ecosystem: Environmental > Aquatic > Marine > Unclassified | place: Antarctic Ocean: Davis Island wharf...
CCATTCTCGTCTTGAAAGATACCCTCAAGAACAATAAATTCCTCTCCTCCCGTATGGCAATGCTCCGAAAAGTGGCTGTTGGCTGCGTAGCGCACTATTGTTGTTGCCCGCGCTATCTCGCCTCCTATTCGATCTAACATCCGCCTTTCTACGCCAGGCATTGGAGACTCCAGCCATGGTTCGTTATCCGAGTGGACGAGTACACGAAGATTAAAGTTCGCGTTTATTTGCATGCCATTTTCATCACTATAAAACTGCAACTCCCTAACCGCTAATAAAGTTCAAGCAGCTATTGTACGACAAAAAAAGGGTAGCCCATTATGGAGTACCCTTTTATTTAACTTTGGTTCAAGCTAACACTTAGCCTTTGCCACGCCATGGAATAGTGCGGGTTATAACGGCGCGCATAATGAGATCAAACAGAAGACCAAGTACACCTAGGATTATAATCGTCACCCAGATTACTTCGTAATCTGATTGCTTGCGCGCAACGTTTTCTACAAAACCAATACCTGTAGTTCCTGCCAACATTTCCGCTGCCACCAAGGTACCCCAACACACGCCTATGGAAATACGAATGCCAGTAAGAATCTCGGGTAGAGAGTTTGGTAGGATAACGCGCCTGAGGATTTGGCGGTGACTAGCACCTAAAGAGTGCGCTGCATGTATTTTAGAAAGCTGTGTCCCCGTGGCGCCTGTGCGAGCTGATATAACCATAATGGCGAAAGCCACCATAAACAGTAGGAAGATTTTGCCGTCGTCCTGAATGCCAAAAATAGTTAAGATTAATGGAGCCCATGCTAAAGGTGGAACAGGTCGGTATAGCTCTACCATAGGATCAAAAAAGCCTTTTGCAAAGCGGCTTAAACCCATAAATAACCCAAGTGGAACACCTAAAATAATGCCAAAAAATAAGCCAATCACTACTCTAATAATGGAGTCCCACATGTGCCCCATAGGTACAGGAATAGAAAAGGAGTCGTAATTGCCAGTAACAAAGTCTTGCACGTTAGATTTGAAGTTGCTTTTAATCTCACCATTTTGGGTGTGACGTGGATAATCACCAGGTACTAGCTCGGCAATCCAGTCTGGCAATAGGAAGGCGATCATGCCACCTACAGGTTGCCAACGATACCAAAGTAGTGGGATGTCTTTAAATCCGATATCTGGATCAGCAATACGCATTAAGGTGCCTAAGGTGTCCGAGGGTTTTGGTAACCAACGACCTGACCCTTGTTCACTGCAAGCACTATTACCAGCCATAATTCGACCACCAGGCATCATCCAAGCATCGAATGCTCTTAGACCGCCTTGCTGTGCGATATGAGTTTTATCAAAAGCCACTAAGGAAGATTGAATTTCATCTAAGCTATTGGGTGGGTAGATTGCACCATCATCAATACGCTTAAGCATCTTATTTAGTTGGCTATATAGCTTAGTATGGGCTTCTTGTTCTTCGATAGACAAATTGAGGTCTTCTTTAGAACGGGCTTTAGCATCTTTAATGCGTGAGTTGATGTCAGCCACTTGCGCTAATAAGTGAGGGCTAGTGTTACGAAGCTTTACAAAGTCTTTAGCAATAAGTCGTATTTCGGCAGCGACGGCCGCATAGCGATAGCCAAGTGGGGTAGTTGCCAATACAGGAATTTCCTTTCCTGTATCACCCCAACCCGGTTGGGCGTCTGCAGCAGCCTGCTGAGAAACTGTAGGTGGACCAGGAAAGTCTGGATCATTGAAGTTGGCTGTTAGCCTGTCAATACGCTCAGCGATAGTTTTAAACTCTGTTGCCAAGCTAGTCTTTATATATACCGGATTAGCTTGGTCAACTAAAGCACTATGTAAACTAGTGAGTATGGCAGCAGCTTCCACTTCTACAGAATGCTTTAGGGCCAGTGTCTTTAGGTTGTTATTGATACGCTCGAGTTGAGCACTATCTCGTGCAATAAGGTCTGTGCCACGCAAGTTTTGTTTATCAAGTGGGAATTGAGACCGCATGGGTTTAATGGCGCTTTCTACCTTAGCGACTTGGCATAATTCGTTAGCCGCTTTTGGGTTATACGCTCGTGCAGCGTCCCAAGAAAAGTAGAACCAGATAAGCATTACAAAGGACATACCGGTAATGATCCAATACCAGCCGCCAAGGGCTTTAGCAGGATTACCAAATACTAGGTCAGTTCTCTCTGTGGCCATAACCCGGCGGCCTTTAACAATAGATAAAGCCAGAGAGATGATTAAACCGATGATAAGAAAAGCAACAATAGTGTTACGTTGTTCAAATAGGAATTCGCTCATTATAGTGACCCCCCACCCATGATTTCTTCTTCCATATCCCAAATCATGGACAGAATTTCTTCTCGGGTTTCGCTGAAATGTTGCGTTTTTTTAATATCGCGAGGGTCTTGGGTTAAACCCATTTCTGCAAATGGTAAGCGGTATTCTTTGTGCAATCTACCTGGGCGAGGTGCCATTACAAATAAACGCTCGCCTAACATCAGCGCTTCTTCTACAGAATGGGTAATGATCATGATGGTCTTGCCAGTTTCTTTCCAGATTTTTAATACCAGTGACTGCATTTTTTCACGGGTAAGGGCATCTAGAGCGCCTAAAGGTTCATCCATAAGGATGAGATCTGGATCGTTAATCAAACAACGAGCCAAGGCAATACGCTGTTGCATACCGCCAGAAAGTTGGTAAGTGGGTGTGTCACCAAAGCCTGCTAGGCCTACAATTTCTAACCATTCGTCTACTTTTTTCGCTGTTTCAGTTGGATCTGCACCTTTCATGCGTAATCCAAAGTCTACGTTTTGAGCCACAGTGAGCCATTCAAATAAGGCACCTTGCTGAAATACCATACCTCGATCCACTCCAGGGCCCTGTATTTCCTTACCATCAAGCTCTACTGAACCGCTGGTGGGGTTAAGAAAGCCTGCGACAATGTTAAGTAGGGTTGTTTTACCACAGCCTGATGGCCCTAAAACAGACAATAACTCGCCTTTTTTAAGTGTAAAACTCACATCTTTTAGGGCATGGACAACTAACCCAGAAGGCGTAGTGAACTGCATATTTAGGTTATCTGAAACTAGGTCACTCATAATGGGTAACTCTTATAGGTATATTTTGTGGGAATCGGGATCGAACGCTGCGCTCACAACAAGTCAGTGCTAATTCCACTGTAGGGAGCAAGAAACGCGGCACCCTAGAGGATACCGCGTGTTACTAAAACGATCTTAGTCTAGGAAAGACGTATCGATAGTCACGTTGTAATCGGCAAGAGCCGGAGTGTCGCTGGTTGCGAACATGTTACCCATAAAGGCTACCATGCTGCGAGCGATACCGTCAGGACCAAAGTAATCACGTTTTTGCTCAGCTACTGTTGGGAAAGTAAAGCCAGACATTTGAGAAGTCGTTGCTTCTTCAGTCATGCCCGCATCTTTAGCAATAACACTTAGCTTAGACTGGTCTGCAGCCCAAGCGGCGTTTGCTTCATGAGTAATTTCAACAAATGTGCGAACTAAATCAGGTTGTTCTTGCGCAAAAGTCTCAGTGACAGAAATAATGTCGAAGCTACTAATTCCAGCTGCCGCTTTTTCTGAAGGAGTAAGCATAGGTGCGCCAACTTCTTTCATTTTAGCAAGTGAGTTAGCACCATAAGCGCAGGCCATTACAACAGCGCCATCAGCCAAAGAAACTGCAGCATCTGCTGGTTCTTGGTCAACGATTGTTAGTTGAGACACATCAACACCTAGGTTAGACATGGTCATACGGAAACCAAAGTCAGCCATTGTGTTTAGTGGAACTGCAACAGTTTGGCCTTCAAGTTCTGAAGCGTTATCTTTTGTAATGCCAGAGTCACTACGAACGATACAATCATCGGCAGCACCGTAAGCTACAGCGATAGCGATCATCTTAATAGGTGCGTTTGCATTAACAGCGTTGGCGAAAGGTGTAAGACCTTGTGAGTAAGAGATATCGATATCTCCTGAAAGCATCGCTTCAGTCATGCCTACGCCTGAGCCAAAGTTAGTCCAGTTAACAGTTTCGCCCATAGCGTCGTCGTATGCTTTTTCTACCTTGGCAATTTGGTTTGGTGTGGCCCACTCTAGAAAGTACGCTACATTTACATCTGCAACGGCATTACCCGCTAAAGCAAGCGCAATGGCTGCAGTTGATGTTTTTAATAAAGTTTTCATAACCCTGTTCCTTTTGTTGTCCTTTTACCGTGTGGTATTGGACCGATATTGTAATTATTAGTACAGATCTTAGACCTGTCATAAAGGTTCGGTAAGCTGGACATGTCAGTGGTGGCTCATGTTTACCCAACTGGGGAACGATATTAGAGTGGATGTCGATGCCTGAAATAGAACCAAACATTTTTTTATCTGGAGCCAAAAAATAAAAAACCCGAATAAACGCTAAAAAAAACTGAAATAAGGGTCAAATTGACTCTCTAATAAGGTGCCAGGCCTGGCCCTGTGGCCAGCTTAAGTAATCAAAATGCCCCCCCCAGTCACCTAAAACAACACGGTCTCCATTATTTAAGTGGTGCACCTGTGGGCGATGAGTGTGGCCATGAATAAGCAACCTCACCTGATACTGATCCATAACATGGTTAACAGCTTCATCGTTAACGTCCATAATGTCATTAGGCTTCATTGCAGTTAACGCTTGGCTTTGCTGTCGATAGTCATCGGCTTGTTGCATACGCAATGCAGGGGCCATAGCTAAAAAGTCGTTTTGCCAGCTAGGGTCTCTCACAAGCGAACGGAAGTCCTGATAGCCTATATCGTCTGTGCATAGGGTGTCACCATGCATGAGCAAAACATTTTGGCCATCAAAGATGACCACTGTAGGATCATCCAAAATTTGCACACCTGTAGCTAAGCTAAACTGTGGGCCAATTAAAAAGTCCCGGTTACCCGCCATGAAAAACACTTTAGTGCCTTTAAGGGTAAGCTGTTTTAAACAGGCAATGGTATCGGCATAAGTGACTAGGCCTACATCATCGCCTATCCAAGCTTCAAATAGGTCACCTAATATATAAAGTTCGTCATCGGCATTAATTCGTTGCTGACAAAAATCAATTAGTGCACGACTAAGTTCCGGCCGAGCCGGGTGCAGGTGTAAGTCGGCAATGAGTAGGCGACGCAAGGCGTTAGCCTTCTATTATAGTGGCAGATTCAATAACGACTGGATCTGCGGGTACATCTTGGTGGCCAGACTTAGAGGTGGTAGACACTTTTTTAATGGTGTTAACCACGTCCATACCTTCAACTACTTTGCCAAATACAGCATAGCCCCAGCCCTGCGAATTTTTGCCTGAGTGGTTAAGAAAAGCGTTGTCACCAACGTTAATAAAGAATTGTGCAGATGCAGAATGTGGGTCCATAGTGCGAGCCATGGCTAATGTGCCTTCATCATTAGTTAGGCCGTTGTCTGCTTCGTTCTCAATGTTGGCGCGGGTTTCTTTTTGATCCATGCTCACGTCAAAACCGCCGCCTTGTACCATAAAGCCGTCTATAACGCGGTGAAAAATGACACCATCGTAAAAGCCGTCACGTACGTATTGTTCAAAGTTAGCAGCTGTAATAGGTGCTTTTTCATAGTTAAGTTCAATGGTGATGTCACCAAAGTTGGTGTGCATTAATACATTTGACATGCGGCAGCCTTAGGAAGTAGTTGTTAATAAAGAGGGTGTATTATGAAGCTCACAGCCTATGGATGCAATCGCTGAGCTCAGTTTGGCATTTAAATTCTCACGAATTTAGCTAGCAAGGCAGGCTGCAAAAGACATATAATTATTGGTTTTTCACTGCAAGCCTTAAGGAGATCCATTCGTGGCCGAAAAAACCGTCGTACAGGCGTCAAACTTTGTTCGTAATATCATCGCTAAAGATGTGAGAAAGGGCAAAAGTGATGGCCAAGTCGTGACTCGTTTTCCACCTGAACCTAATGGCTACTTGCATGTGGGTCACGCTACTTCGATGCACTTAAATTTTGGCATGGCACATGAGTTTGAGGGGCGCTGTAACTTACGTTTCGATGATACTAACCCAGAAAAAGAAAGTGATGAATACATTCAGGCTATCAAGCGAGATGTGGAGTGGTTAGGGTTTGATTGGGGCCAAGAAGAGTTTTATGCATCTAACTACTTCGAACAGCTGCACACTTTTGCACTTGAGCTGATTAACACCGGTTTGGCTTATGTCTGTGACTTAAGTCCGGACCAAGCGCGAGAATACCGTGGCAATCTTACTAAAGTAGGTAAGGATAGCCCTTACCGTGAGCGCAGCATTGAAGAAAATTTAGACCTTTTTGCCCGCATGCGGGCAGGTGAATTTGCTGATGGCAAGCGAGTATTGCGTGCCAAAATTGATAATCAATCACCTAATATGAACATGCGTGATCCAATCATCTACCGCATTAGGCATATTGAGCATCATCAGACAGGCAATAAATGGTGCATCTACCCTATGTACGATTTTACCCATGGGTTATCTGATGCATTAGAACAAGTAACGCACTCTATCTGTACCCTCGAATTTGAAGATCATAGGCCCTTATACGACTGGTTCATTGACCATGTCACCTTGCCAAGCGGACCGCGTCGTCCACGCCAGTATGAGTTTGCTCGTCTGGAGCTTAACTACACAATTACGAGTAAGCGTAAGCTGAAACAACTCGTAGACAGCCATACTGTTACCGCATGGGATGACCCGCGCATGCCCACAATCTCAGGGATGCGTCGGCGAGGTTATACACCCGAATCGTTACGTAATTTCTGTGCAGCAACGCCGGTTGCTCGCAGTAAGGGAATTACAGATTTTGGGCGTTTAGAATCTAGTGTTAGAGATGATCTGGACTCAACAGTATCTCGAGCCATGTGTGTGCTTCAGCCGTTAAAAGTCACTATTTCTAATTGGGTCCAAGACACCACAGAGACCCTATTAGTGCCAAAGCACCCTAAAGACGAAGCTATGGGCGAACGGCAACTAGTGATGTCTAAGCAGGTCTATATCGATCAAGCAGATTTTTCTGAGCATCCAGAGGGTAAGTGGAAGCGCTTGGCGCCAGAGCAGTCCGTGCGCCTGCGTGGTGGTTACATTATTACTTGCGAAGAAGTTATTAAGAATGCTGATGGCAAAGTGACTGAGCTACTGTGCCGCTATGATGAAAATACCTTAGGTAAAAAACCAGAAGGGTACAAGGTGAATGGCGTAGTTCATTGGGTGAGTGCCAGCCATCATGAATTGGTTAACGTACGTTTATATGATCGCCTGTTTAGCCACGCGAACCCAGATGGTGACAAAGATATTGACTTTATGACCTACGTAAACCCAGACAACCTGCGATTAATTGAAGGCGCTATGGCAGAGCCTTCTTTAGCGCTGGCAATTGATGGAGAGCGGTTTCAGTTTGAGCGTGAGGGTTACTTTTGTGTTGATAAAGACTCCACAACAGACCGCTTAGTATTTAATCGCACAGTCACTTTACGTGACTCTTGGGCCAAGAAGGGCTAACGGAAAAGTTAATTATGTTGCAGCTTCACAATACGTTGAGTAATAGTAAAGTCCCGTTTACGCCCATTGAGAAAGGTAAAATACGCTTGTACGTTTGTGGCATGACGGTTTATGACTATTGCCATATTGGTCATGCTCGCGTGATGGTGTCATTTGACGTCATTACTCGTTACTTAAGGCATGCGGGCTACCAAGTTGAATACGTGCGAAATATTACTGATGTTGATGACAAAATCATTAAGCGTGCAGCAGAAAATGGTGAGTCTTGTGATCAGCTAACGAATCGTTTTATTGATGCGATGCATGAAGATGAGCGGGCACTAAGCGTATTACCGCCTAGCCAAGAACCCCGTGCAACAGGCCATATACCCGCTATTATTGATATGGTGAACATACTTATTGCTAAAAACTACGCGTATGCAGCAAGTAATGGCGACGTCTATTATCGTGTTGATAAATTTGAATCATATGGCGCGCTCACCAATCGTAAACTTGAAGACATGAGGGCAGGCGCTCGGGTTGATGTTAACGACGTTAAAGAAAATCCCTTTGATTTTGTTTTGTGGAAAGCCGCAAAAGTGGGCGAAGTGTCTTGGGCTTCGCCATGGGGAAATGGGCGTCCTGGTTGGCACATTGAATGTTCGGCCATGACTAAATGTTGCTTAGGTAACCACTTTGATATTCATGGCGGTGGGCCAGACTTGCCTTTTCCACACCATGAAAACGAAATAGCTCAGTCTGAAGCCGCTAATGGCGAAACCTTTGTTAACTATTGGTTACATGCGGGTGCAGTTCGAGTTAATAAAGAAAAAATGTCAAAGTCGTTGGGCAATTTCTTCACCATACGTGAGGTATTAGCTAAATACCCTGCAGAAATCGTGCGCTATTTGCTTACAGCAAGTCATTATCGCAGCCAAATAGATTATGCAGAGGATGCTTTGGTTGAAGCTCAACGGGCACTGGACCGCCTTTACACCGCAATGGATCAGCTTGAGCTAACAGATGTGCCACTTGAAGGCCCTTATTTAGATCGCTTTAATGCTGCTATGGATGATGATTTCAATACCCGTGAAGCCATTGTTGTATTGTTTGAAATGGCACGTGAGGTAAATCGCCTTAAGCGTGATCTAGACCCCTCAGCAGCCTTGCTAGCCAGTCAGATGCGTGGCCTGGGTAATATCTTAGGTCTGTTAGCGTTAGAACCACATGCCTACTTAAAAGGTCAGGCAGGTGAGGGTGACCTAGCTGATGCAGACATAAATGTACTGGTTGCACAGCGCCACCAAGCAAAGATAGACCGGAATTTTGCGCTGTCAGATCAAATCCGTGACCAACTCAAAGAAGCGGGTGTAGTATTAGCAGACAGTAAAGATGGTACTGGCTGGAAGCGTGAAGTCTAGAATTGAAGTTTATTTTAACAGTTTGGTTTTATTGAGAAAAAAACCATACAATAAGCTTGACGAAACAGAGCAGCGGCTTTAATATACGCACCTCTTCAACGGCATGAGCCACTAGGCAGTAGCGTTGTAGAGGATGTCGGGGTATAGCGCAGCCTGGTAGCGCGCCTGCTTTGGGAGCAGGATGTCGGGAGTTCGAATCTCTCTACCCCGACCATTATTTATCGCAGTAAAATGCGCCCTTAGCTCAGTTGGATAGAGCAACGGCTTTCTAAGCCGTGGGTCGAGGGTTCGAATCCTTCAGGGCGTACCAACGTCGCAAAGGTGTAGCGGGTAAATAGTAGATGTAGTGCCGTAGTGGTGGGCGTAGCTCAGTTGGTAGAGCCCCGGATTGTGATTCCGGTGGTCGTGGGTTCGAACCCCATCGTCCACCCCATTACATACAATAAAGAAGTACGATGAGCGCAGGTCTAGCCTGGGTTGATTAAGCGGACGTGGTGAAATTGGTAGACACGCTGGATTTAGGTTCCAGTGCCGCAAGGTGTGAGAGTTCGAGTCTCTCCGTCCGCACCATTATAGACATTGCTAATATAGTAAATGTCACCCTCTAGCACTTATCGTGCACACTTAAAGTATTGAATTGTAAGCGTTTCATTCACTGACCGTGATTCACCTATGGTGTTCCATGGCCAATTTATTGGTGAGGTGCACTACATTCTTACATACATTTCAAACGACTATTTGACTACTCGTAACGGTATTTACTACTTCCAGAGACGTGTTCCCACGGATGTAAGAAGTCATTACAAGTCATACTCCATTGCTTTCAGCTTGAAAACTAGAACACGAAAGATTGCGCTCCGAGCGGCCTCGTCATTATCTTTTCAGCTAGATGAATACTGGATGAGCTTACGAGTTTATCAACTGGCTTCCATTCATTGTAGAAAACTAAAAACTTCTCTTAATCACACCTCTAGTGGAACCTCCTTTTCTAGTGCAAAAAATTTGCATCTGAAGCTAAAGGGGCAGGGCAAAGGTGAATCTTTCGTTGCCTATACAGAGCGAATCTTTGCATACCTTATAGAGGCTGTTGGTAACAAAGATTTGATGGAATACACACCTGCTGATGGTGGTGTGTTCAGAGATTGGCTGATTAAAAAAGGGTTGGCATCAAGTTCTGTCAAAAGAGTCTTCTCTACCATACGGACAATAACAAACTAAGCGATAGCCGAGTATGGTTTGGACATGAGAAGCCCTTTCGCTAATGTTTATTTCCCAGAATTAGATGACATAAAAGAGCGGCTTCCAGTATCGACACACGATATTAAATTAATTGAAATACACTGCAGAGAAGCCGATGATGAAATGCGTTGGTTACTCGCCTTAATTAGCAATACTGGTATGCGGCTCTCAGAAGCAGCAGGTCTAGCTTTGAATGACATTGTTCTTGATTCAAAGATCCCTTACATTAACCTGAAACCCAATGTCAGTGGACGATTGAAGACTAAACAGAGTGTCCGTAAGATACCGCCAAGGGTAAAACCATAAATCTTTTTCTGTTGGGTCATATTTCAATGCAAGTGCTCGCGGTAGTGATTCAAAAATAATGTTTAAAAGCTAGTACGTAAAAACAGTACGCAAAACTAGTGCGTAAAAATTAAGCGGTAGGAGGTAAGCACGTAAAGATCAAAAAACTATTGATGCAGTAGCGATGTATTTATATTCAGTAACCGGTCAATTCTAAAAAGCCGACGCCACCATGAGAGCCCTCAATCTTGACCATTCCCTCATAGTAGGGAACAGCGGCGTTATTCCACTGCTTA
>Ga0307997_10001571_pt1 | contig 10736 bp, 8 predicted proteins | sample Davwhametageno36_FD_203165 | JGI IMG/M metagenome (GOLD analysis project Ga0307997, IMG submission 203165) | Marine microbial communities from Davis Island wharf, Antarctic Ocean - #36 | ecosystem: Environmental > Aquatic > Marine > Unclassified | place: Antarctic Ocean: Davis Island wharf...
TTGGGTGAAAACTTTTTTCTTAACGGCCATGTCTTCAAACACCGCTTCTATGACAAGGTCCGCATCTGACAAACCAGAATAGTCGTTCGTAACGGTCAGCGTTTCGTTCAAAATTGTCTCGTGTTGTTCGGCTGTGATCTTGCCACGCTTCAACGCACCAGCAAGATTGCCTGCAATACGCCCATGGGCGGCCTCACAAGCGGCAGGTGTCATTTCGATCAATGTCACCTGCAAGCCAGACAACAAAGCAGACGTTGCAATCCCAGCACCCATAGTGCCGCCGCCGATCACACCGATATGATCCAGCGGACGAGGTTTAACACCTTTCAGCTCGGGCAAGCTGCCAACAGCGCGTTCAGAAAAGAACGAATGGATCATGCCTTTGCTTTGATCAGACTTCAAAAGATCTGTGAAAATTTGACGCTCAGCGGCCAGCCCCTCAGAAAATGGCATTTCAACGCCAGCTTGGACTGCACGAACGCATTGCGCAGGTGAGATTTGTCCGCGCCCACGTGCAAGGATCGCGTCATAGGCTGCGTCCCAATCAATGGCTTCAGGAGCCGCGATTTCACTAACGGGACGGCGGGGTGCGTCTTTGGCCAACAGATCTGTGACATATGCCAAACCGTTCTCCAACGGATCACCGTCTTGCACCAAATCGATAACACCCATTTTGGCTGCCTCAGCAGCACCAATTTGACGACCCGTGGTCATAATATCCAGCGCCGCATCCACACCTGTCACACGCGGAAGGCGTTGCGTGCCACCGGCACCTGGTATCAGCCCTAGGTTAACCTCTGGCAGGCCAATGCGTGCTGACGGCACCGCAATGCGGTAATGACAGCCCAATGCAACTTCAAGCCCACCACCCAAAGACACACCATGCATCGACGCAACTACAATCAGTGGCGATGCCTCAATCCGATTGATGACATCAGGCAATGCTGGCGCCATCGGCGGTTTGCCAAATTCCGTGATATCCGCACCTGCAATAAAGGCGCGGCCTTCGCCCACAATCATCACCGCGCGCACACCACTGTCTGCCTCAGCCTGTTCCATACGATCCATGAACCCTTGACGCACTGCGTGGCTCAGCGCATTCACCGGCGGGTTTTGAATCTTGAGAACGGCGATGTTACCGTGACGCGAATAGACTATCTTGTCAGACATTATAGTGGCTCCCGATCAGAAAATAAGAAGCACAGCAATACCGTAACACTCAGTAGAATGGCCCCAACTTGTACAGCTTCAGACTAGCGGCCAAAATCGCTTTGCCGCAAGCGGAACCTTTTACGCTAGAACTTTGCGCCGTAGCGTAACAACGAAAAAGGCAGGATGCCAAAACATCCTGCCTTTTCTATTTCCAACATTCAAAGTCGCGTAAGGGCGAGCCCCAGCAACCTTTGCTTTTACGTGCGACGAGGAGCTTGACCGCCACCCTTACCAGTATCACCGGCAGCACGACGCGCTTTGTTCTTTTTGCTGTTTGGTTTTCCAACAGCAGGTGCACCACCTGGGCCAGTTTTAGGCTTACCACCAAACTTACCCTTGGGCTTACCAGCGTATGGTTTGCCGTCTGGCTTACCGCGTGGCTTGTACTCAGCTACGGCACCATCATCACGGGCACGATCCATTGTGGAACGGGGTTTTTCAAAACGCTTGGACGCAGGGTGCGCACCAGCAGGTTTGCCACCCTTGCTTTCCGGTTTCGGCTTACGCGCTTTTGGCGCTGGTGCGTCATCCCACTCAACCGGCTGGCTAGCAGGCTTCGGGGCCGCTGCGGGTTTATAATCGTCTTGAGGCTTAGGCGCGTATTCGGCCTTGGGCTTACTATCATAATCCTGCTTTGGCTTTTTGTCATAGCTTGGCTTATCACCGCACGGACCATCAGATTTACCGTAAGATTTACCTGATGGTTTTCCACCTGGCTTGCCGCCGAATGCTGGACGCGGGCTGCTTGCTGCAGCTGGTGGTTTCGCCAATTCAGTCAGAACCAAACCGCCTTCGACAGTCATGGAACTGCCCAACGCTGCTTTGAAACCAGCGACGCTACCTTCTTGCATCTCAACGAACGTCTCGTCGTTTTGAATGCGGATCGCACCGATATCATCTTTGGTGATGCCACCACCGTTGCAAAGGATCGGCAACAAACGACCAACAACGATACCTTGGTTACGGCCAGTGTTCACAGAGAACCACTTGCTTGGACCAAACGGTGCGCGTGCTTTAGGCGGCTTGTTGTCACCCGCTTTTGACAACTCTTCAGGGGCAGATACGCGCGCTGCGTACAGGCGCATGTAAGCTGCTGCCATCTGTTCAGTGTTGAAGTTTTGCGACCATGTCAGCCTCGTTTTCAGCAATTGGCTCATGCCACATAGGGTCAGCCAAAAGACGTTCTTGATCTTTCGCACGAACATCATCAGCAGATGGCGCGCTGATCCAGTTTGCACTGACCTTTGCGCTTTGCAAAATGCGTTCTGCTTTGCGACGCACCTTAGCGGTGACAATCAACGTGCTGACGCCCTTGCGTCCCGCGCGGCCTGTACGGCCAGAACGGTGCAACATGGTTTCATGGTTGTTCGGAAGCTCAGCGTGCACAACCAGGTCAAGACCTGGAAGATCGATCCCGCGCGCGGCAACGTCGGTCGCTACGCAAACGCGAGCACGTCCGTCGCGCATAGCTTGCAAGGCGTGAGTACGTTCAGCCTGTGACAACTCACCAGACAGGGCCACAACAGGGAAGCCACGGTTAGATAGGCGGGTCGTGACGCGGTTCACCATTGCGCGAGTGTTACAGAACACGATCGCGTTTGGCGCGTCATAGAAACGCAAGATGTTGATGATGGCGTTTTCGCCATCATGGTTGGCAACAGACATCGCGTTATATTCAATGTCAGCGTGCTGCTTATCTGCGGATTTTGTCTCAAGGCGAATTGCATCGCGCTGATAGCTTTTGGCCAATGTAGCAATGGCTTTTGGTACGGTCGCCGAGAACATCAATGTACGACGGTCTTCAGGTGACTCACCCAAAATGAATTCTAGATCTTCGCGGAAACCCAGATCAAGCATCTCATCAGCTTCATCCATTACCACGCCGCGAAGCTGTGACAGGTCAATGCTTTTACGCATGATGTGGTCGCGCAAACGACCTGGGGTCGCCACAACAATGTGGGCACCACGGGCCAGCGTGCGACGCTCGTCGCGCATGTCCATACCGCCAACACAAGACGCCATAACGACGCCAGCTTCTGCGTACAGCCACTCTAGCTCGCGCTTTACTTGCAATGCCAATTCGCGGGTCGGGGCAATGACCAAAGCCAAAGGAGATCCAGCGCGATCAAAGGCTTCTGCGTCGCCAAGCAACGTGTCGCCAAGCGCAAGGCCGAAACCAACCGTCTTACCGGAACCGGTTTGGGCCGAAACCAACAGATCGGATTCACCAAGTTTGGGATCCATACATGCGGTTTGAACGGGTGTTAGGGTTTCATATCCACGTTTGGATAGAGCATCGGCTAGAGCTTGTTTCACGGGCGTCATCTTTTCTGGTAATTGCGCGGGCAAATTACACCGCAAACCGCGCATCTAGGACGTTTAAACCCTTTTGTATAGGGGTTATATTGTCATAGCTGGTATCACAAAAAGCGGGGGTCTCATAGAAAAACCCGCATTAAACCACTTTAAGCACACCAAAAACGGATCACCTCTTTTTGACGAACTCGGTAAGGATAACAATGCGTTGCCCCTCAACACGGCCCTCAATGTGACCGGCGTTATCGGCAACCAGTGAAATGCGGTGAACGGCGGTGCCGCGCTTGGCAGTGAAGCCACCACCCTTAACCGGTAAATCTTTAATTAAAACAATGGTATCGCCGGCAGAGAGGGGGACGCCGTTGCTGTCTTTGTGGCCCAAATCGGGGGCGACATTTTCGGCCCATGCGCGGGTTTCGTCGTCCAGATACAGCTGATCGGACAGATCACGGGCCCAGCCTTCGTCAGACAATTTGGTTAACGTCCGCGCTGCTAAAACCTGAACTTCAGGAACCTCTGACCACATGGTTGTTGCTAACCCACGGAAATGGTTAGGATTTGGCGCAGACAGCTGGGTAACACATTCTTCACAAATCTGAACAGATGCACCAAAGGGACCACCCTCAACTGGGGTATCGATCAGGGCGTCAGTTGCGGCGGCGCAGAGTGGGCAAGTCATGGCAAATCCTTTGGCGGTTCACCGGGTCCATACGCCAAGAATCGGGGCAAGGACAGGATATTAAACGCAGCGCACGGTGGGTTAAGCACGCATTGAGCGGGGCAAATTACGATGGAACTGTACCGAACAGCGGGCAAACTGTGCAGTCTCACGCCACCAAAAATAGCCGAATTTGGCGGGTTTGGGGGCAACTGCACAGAACGGTGCGCAATCTGTACAGTTTGAAACTGACCAGAACAAGAGCACAACATGCTGCCGCAAATTCGCGCAATTTCTTTTACAAATTTTCGAAATAACGCCACGCAGGAGATAAATTACGTCTCTACCCATCAGGCGCATCTGTGGATCATGAAGCACGGCGTTCCCGTCGCCTCCATCATTTCGATGCGGGATGAGGACGTTTTATCACGCATCCACGGACGCAATATCGGTGAGATGATGGCGCGGATGGAGGTGGATCAGGACCGGATCAAAGAGGCGATGACCACCTCAAAGGAATACCTGAAATACGAGGTGGTGGGACAGGATTGGACCTATCCGGTTTTTGGGTTGGTGGGGCGTGGGTTGGGGTAGCCCTAACCTCAAAAGCCTGAGGTATGATTACTATAGCTCCGCCCTCTTGCGATCGACTCTTTCCCCCTCGCGCACGACTAAAATCGCTCGAATTACCATCCGGTATTTGGGGTGAGAAAAGCGATAACCATCGCCAGTGTGCAACTTACGTATTGGAGCGTTTTCTCCAGAACACAGATCTTGAAGCAACTTTCCAACTCCAATATTTTTACCCTTTGTCGATGGAAAACACTCTTTAAATTTCCCTTCAACGTCGCTCCTTCGGAAATCTTCAAGTGTTAGCTGGCCAAGAGCATACAAACATTGGCTACGCCGACCAATTTTCGTTACAGAAATAGAATTCATTCTTTCGACAATTGTTAACCTAGCAGCATTGTAGCTACTTAAGATCCATTCTTCGATCGCATCCTCAACAACCAAAAGTTCGATAACTTTATCATTGCTTTGAGCGCGCAAAGCGACTTTTAGCGCAAGGTCTTGCACTTCGGCTGCAATGCGATCGGTGACATCAAGAATTTTCTCGAAAATATTTATTATCTCAATCAGAGACTTAAATGTATACTTCAGAAGATCTTCAAAGCCTCTTTCCAAAATTTGTCGCGCTTCGTCATGACTCAAACGTGATACCTCCCGTATCTCTGTCAGCCTACTTGTAATCGTCGTGCGATTTGTCTGTCGTGACAGATAGTCACGAATTTCGGCAGGGACGCCAACTATGCAAATCTTCACATAGTATTTCCCCATATCCTCGTCGTCCAAAAGCATAATGATGTTTGAAATTTCATTTACGATGTCTTCGGATCCGACAACGGTTTCAAAATTATCAAGAACCAGGACGGAAGGCCTAGTGGGCGAACCCTTAATTAGTCGAAACAAGCTTTCCACAGGCTCAATTTCGGATTTAATTGTCACAGTCTGCGTCTCACCCGTCCCACCAAGACCACCAGGCGCGAGATTAAGGGTTTTTGTAGTGGTTGTTGACACCATTCGTTCATTTTGAATACTTGCTACTTTGTCTTCTATTGCATTCAAAAGCGACTTACGCATTTTCGCCGAGGACAGATTAACAACAGTGTACTCAATCTTTTGACTTTGGAAGACTCGTTTATATAACCACGATTTTCCATTTCCGCTCTCGCCAAAAATGCAAAAATGCCTCGAACCCTTTAAAGCGTGACGAACCTGATCCTCTAAATAGTCTCGTTGCACATATATTTTATTATTAACTCTCGCAAATCTAGGTGTGAAAATATCGTTTGGTAAAAGGGGTTTAGTAAAAAAATCAGCCATCAAAACCTCGTTGGAAAGTATCAATTATTAAAACATCAAAGCGACAGTGTATGGACTCTCGTGTCAAGGGGACTGACCTTTACCTTATCTCGCTCACGGACTTCAAAAGACCCGCCGCTTAAAAAAATACGCCTTTTGAAAGTCACCCCCTACACATCCCTCAACACCCCCTATGCACAAACGCATCCCCAAATATTCACCCAAAATCCAAATCATCTGTTAGGGTCCCCTAATATTCAAAAAGGGATTTGAAAATGAAGTATGTAGTTTGGGCCGCGATGGCGATTGTCACGCTGATGATGTTGATGGGCGGCGTTATGAAATTGATGGGCAATCCTGCAGCGACAACGAGTTTTGCCACGCTGGGCCTTCCAGCCTTATTGGCCACATTCATCGGCGTTTGTGAAATTGCGGGCGCCTTTGGCATCTGGTTCCGCCGCACCAGCATGTATGCGGCAGGCGGCATCGCCATCATCATGGTCGGCGCTGTTTATTACCACCTGATGCACTCTCCAGTTGCCGAGGCCATTCCAGCCTTTGTCGTTCTGATCTGCTGTGGTTTGATCGTGAACCGTCGCGGCACGGGCATCATTGGTTAAGTGATCCGCTAGGGTCTCAAGACAAAATTTAGGCGCGCGATGGGGTGAACCGATTGCGCGCCTTTTTTGTGGCTGGTGTGTCTGGAATAACTGCTGTGTGGGACCGCGCATTGCTGCGCAATACTCTTGTCCCACCGTCTTTCATACGCGCCGAAAATGATCAGCTTTAGCTGTCCATTTTCAGGGCGCTTATGAAAGCTTCTTGTGGAATATCAACGCGGCCGAATTGGCGCATTTTCTTCTTACCGGCTTTTTGTTTGTCCAACAGTTTGCGCTTACGTGACGCATCCCCGCCGTAACATTTCGCCGTCACGTCTTTGCGCATCGCAGACAGTGTTTCGCGCGCAATCACTTTGCCGCCGATCGCCGCTTGAATCGGGATTTTGAACATGTGGCGTGGGATCAGGTCTTTTAACTTTTCAACCATCGCACGGCCGCGTGTTTCGGCGCGATCACGGTGCACCATCATGGACAGCGCATCCACAGGTTCGTCGTTCACCAGCACTGACATTTTCACAAGGTTGTCGGTTTGGTAGCCCGTCATTTGGTAGTCGAAGGATGCGTACCCTTTGGTCACGGATTTCAGGCGGTCGTAGAAGTCGAACACCACCTCGTTGAGTGGCAGGTCATAGACCGTCATCGCCCGTGAACCCGCATAGGTCAGGTCAATCTGCACGCCGCGCCGCTCTTGGCACAGTTTCAGCACGTCGCCCAAGTATTCGTCCGGTACAAGGATTGTCGCCTTGATCCGTGGTTCTTCGATGTGATCGACCAGCGTGAGGTCGGGCATGTCTGCGGGGTTGTGCAGTTCGATCATTGAACCGTCGCGTTGGAACACGTTGTAGACCACCGATGGGGCCGTCGTGATCAGGTCGATGTCATACTCGCGTTCGATCCGGTCACGGACCACTTCGAGGTGCAGCAATCCAAGGAATCCACAGCGGAAGCCAAAGCCCAGCGCCGCGGATGTTTCCATCTCGTAGCTGAAGGAGGCGTCGTTGAGCGCCAGCTTTTCAATCGCGTCGCGCATGTCTTCAAACAGGGCGGTGTCCACGGGGAACAGGCCACAGAACACAACCGGTTGCGCAGGCTTAAAGCCGGGCAGCGCTTCGACGGTTTTATTGCTGTGCGTGATCGTATCCCCAACGCGGGTGTCGCGGACCTGTTTAATGGATGCGGTTAGGAAGCCGATCTCACCTGGTCCCAGCGAGTCGATCATGTCCATCTGCGGGCGGAACACGCCGATGCGATCGACACTGTGGACAGTGCCGTTGGACAGGAATTTGACCTTGTCGCCCTTCTTTAGGCGGCCATCGATGATGCGGACCAAGACGATAACGCCGAGGTAGCTGTCATACCATGAATCCACCAACATCGCTTTAAGGTCTTTGTCCTCGTCGCCAATCGGCGCGGGTAGATCGTGGATGATAGATTCCAATGTCTCGTGGATGCCAACACCGGTTTTGGCGGACACTTGGATCGCGTTCGTCGCTTCGATGCCAATCACGTCTTCGATCTGTTCGGCCACACGGGCGCAATCAGAGGCGGGAAGATCGATCTTGTTCAGGATCGGGACAATCTCGTGATCCGCGTCCAAAGCGTGGTACACGTTGGCCAATGTCTGGGCCTCGACGCCTTGAGAGGAATCAACCACCAGCAAAGAGCCTTCAACCGCGCGCATGGAGCGGGAGACCTCATAGGCGAAATCGACGTGGCCGGGGGTGTCGATCAGGTTCAAAACGTAATCTTCGCCATTGTCCGCTTTATAATCGATGCGGACTGTGTTGGCTTTGATGGTGATGCCACGCTCGCGTTCGATGTCCATGGTGTCAAGCATCTGGGCCTGCATGTCACGGTCTTTTACGGTACCGGTCTCTTGAATGAGCCGATCTGCGAGCGTCGATTTCCCATGGTCAATGTGCGCGACGATGGAGAAATTGCGGATATGTGAGAGTGGTGTCATGGTAGGGGTATTAGCGGGTTTTGAGGGTTGGTCAAGGTGGCGAATGCCTGCATAGTGTTGGTGAAGGGTTAGGTGGGTATGGCAGCAGAAGATATTTCAACTTCAATTGGGAAGAAAACAAGCGAGTGAGCGCATTCTTGGCTCGAAAAGCAAAATACAGAAGCTTGTTGTTTGGTTTTTAGCCGCTTCGCATTGCGAGTTTTCAACAATGTCGGGCGAGACCTCTCCGAAATAGACGATAGATTTATCCTAGGCTTTTTCCGCGCTATCCTTACTTCTACAATTAGAGCAACAAGCGACACGAATGATGTCGATTGGGTGAATTTGGCGATTGCGGCTTCAACCGAAACCAGAAACTACACTGAAGTAGTTAGGGGCTCGCTGAACGACCTTGCGCCAGATTTAGATATAGAGATATCAAAAGCACCGCCTCTTGCACAGGCAACTATTGCACGTGGTACTGCTGCAAACACTGCAGCTGCTGCAGTCCTTGCAGTGTTTGCCGAAAAATCTATGCTGCAAAATATTACAAATAGTATCGAATTCGCGTTCGATAGTTTACCCGATTACTACCTTGATGAACTTGTTTTGGCCTTCGAAGAAGATTTTCGTTTGATGGATAGCGCAAATCCATTATCCGCGGTAATTGCCCAACCCATTTGGCTAGATTTCAAAAATCAAGATTTGATCGCACAACAACACAACAATATCTGCGCCTTTCTTAAAGACGACGCAAAGTGGACTTTCTGGCATAATTGGTTTGCATCTATGTGGAATGGAACCTTCGACGATTGGGAATTCGCGTTTGAGGTTTTTCAAATATCGGGAGAAATTTGGTCTGATGGAGCAAAAGCAGTTGCGGATGAGATCGAGAGAATTCAAGCGAAGCTTTTCTTTAAGAATTCCCCTCAAATTGAAACCGTATTCAAAGACTTTGACGGTCTGTATGATATCAAAAGCGGCATTGTTGATTTATCTACTTTAATTGACAGTGTTCTAAGCAGCTTAAAATTCTCCTATGATTTGGCTATTGGGAGCAATCATTGCAACTTAAGCCCTATGAATGTGGCGGCACAAGCAATCCGCCATGTTTTAGAGAATTGCCGCGATGACCCCAACTCTTTGGAACAATATTTGCGCAACGCGAGGTCGCTCATTCAACGCGGCATTGATAATCACGAACCAACTGAAACTGACGAACTTAGATTATTGTTATCAACGCTCGACGAAAGAACACTGCAACTGCGCTCTGATCACCCTCAAATTGCCGATGCCGTCGAAGCAAGAACAAGACAACGGCTCAAGGAAATCGACGATAAAAAGAGGATTGAGATTGCATTCAATATGGATGCAATGCGCCAAGGCACGGCCCTTCGTCTCGGTGAGGAATTCAGAATAGACTCTATTATTACACGAGATGGATCTGACCTGAAGGCTACAGCAGAAGCAATTCAACGCAGCGGGCACCGTGCCGGTAAAATCAACTTAGCTGAACAGGCGAAGAAGGCTGAAGGTTCGGGCGTGATGTCTGGTTTGAAAATCGGGTTGCGAGCCAAGACCCTTTATGATGCCGCATTAGAGTTAATGGCTGGTATCCCGATGTAACCACCATTGGCGGGGTGAACCCCGCCCTACGGGGTTTGGGTCTTTGTCCCCCCCTCATTACCTCATCGCGACCCATCGTCATGGGTGATTGAAACAAACCCTAACTCACGTTACGGTAGGCGTGAGCAAGGTTCCAGCGTGGGACCACAGTATTGGGCATCAAGATGGGGCAAATCCCACAGTGTCCATTTGGTACGAGGCAAAACATGGTACGTATTTTCACAGCATTTTTCATCATGGCGTTTTTGGCGTCTTGTGGTGGGTCCCGTTATTCCAGCAACAATGCATCTGGTGCGCGTGCCTCTGCCTCCTCCCAAACCCTATATGCCTCTGGCCCTATCGCATCCGCCTGTCGCGCGGCAGGGCGCAAAGAAGCGTCGCGTGCCCGTTGTGGATGCGTTCAAGCGGTCGCCAATCGCAGCCTGTCCTCAAGCGAGCAACAGCGCGGTGTGCCGTTTTTCAACAACCCGCAACGCGCCCAAGATCTGCGTCAGTCTGA
>Ga0307997_10001572_pt1 | contig 10734 bp, 6 predicted proteins | sample Davwhametageno36_FD_203165 | JGI IMG/M metagenome (GOLD analysis project Ga0307997, IMG submission 203165) | Marine microbial communities from Davis Island wharf, Antarctic Ocean - #36 | ecosystem: Environmental > Aquatic > Marine > Unclassified | place: Antarctic Ocean: Davis Island wharf...
TGATATCGACACAATTGAATCGTAACAATTAGAAAAGGTAAAACTGCCCATACAATAAAAACACTTCCTCCAATGATGTGATAGATGCCAACTTCTTCACATTTCTTGCCTGGATCCATATTTAATGTTCCTGTCAAATTCAAACCATCGGCGCAATCAAACATTTTGAAACACGTTTTCACTACAAACGTGTACAAACCAATCAAAAGAACATTCACCGCAGATTGTAGAATGGTATTGGTTACTTCATCCTCCAGAGAACTTTCTCTAAACGAATACATTGTTGAACGTGTTAAACCATCTTCATCAATATATATTCTTTCACAACATCGACGTCTACATCGTGACATGATAAACCAAATAAGAAATACAACTGCTAAACACCACGGCAATGCCATTGCTACGGACCATCGTGTCAAAGGATCAACATCAGCTACACATTCTGGAGAAGCAAATAAATCAGAGATACCCATAAATAAAAAAAACAACAACGCAAGCACATTCATCATGAAGAAACTATTTGGAATGGGAAGCTCAAAAGCAACATTCAAGCCAGTCAAAAGTCATCGCAACAAAAAGCGTAATGATCTTTCAACAATGATGAAAGCAACGTTGGGAACTGGAAATATGTTGTCCACAGTAGCTACCCCAACAGGTGAATCACTGAATGAATGGATGGCTGTTAACACAGTAGATTTCTTCAATGAAGTATCGCTGCTGTTTGGTTTAGTTGCAGGTGAAGCTTCTGAGTTATTTTCATCCAAGGGTGAAGGATTTCCTGCTGGATTTGAATACAGATGGGCCGACGGAGTAACGGTTAAAAAACCAATTCGTTGCTCGTCACCCGAATATGTTGATTATGTCATGACATGGGTAGACGGTCAAATTAACAACGAAGCCATTTTCCCTCCTTCTGAAGACGTCCCGTTCCCAGATAACTTTTTTAATTACGTTCGTGATATTTTTAAAAGATTGTTCAGAGCTTTTGCTATTATTTATTCTCAAGAGCCTCTCTTTTCTATTTTCGAGGCCATTGAAGCAGCCCCACATTTGAACACATCGTTTAAACATTTCATGTTCTTTGCTCTTGAACACAAACTTGTCTCTGAATCTGAAATGAAAGCTATTGATAGCATTACTGGACCTTACATCGAGCAGTACGCGCAGCTCTCCAGTGGAGCTTCGAAGCAGTGATAAGAATAAAATTATTTATTATATAAAAAAATTACAAAAAATATTATTATACATTATACTACATAACATACAGCATACAGAGTTTAAACGAAATACGAAATACATAAAAATTTGTCCTTTCATTCAATAAACATTCATGTATACCTACCGTACTGGTACATTTACCTTGTATTACAACATGCTCAAAAGAAAAATAAATGAAATTTTTTGTGTTTGAAGGTACTTTTTACAGTTTTTACAGTTGCGTCAGGGGTTCAAATTGTGACATGTTCCTAGAATTTTAGTTTTGTCATTCTTCACAGTCCTGCCGTTTTGTCCTCGTCTTCCTCATCACCCTTATCCTCCCCATCATCGCCCTCGCCCTCGTCCTCCTCATCAAGTTGCAGCTCCCAATCATCCTCCTCGTCACTCGAAGGGAGTAACCCTAGTTCTGCGAGAGCCAAAGCTTCGCTGGCTTCGTCAGTTCCGGCAATGAAGGCGTGCGCTTGAGCAACCAAATGAGAATTTCCAACAGTTCTCTTTGCGGCAATCAGCTCATCATGTTTAGCTGCTAATTTCATTTTAGACTGAGCAAGTGCAAGTTCACGTGCTTTTAATTTAGCTTCGCGCTCTTTTGATTCTGCCAAACGACGTTTCACTGCTTTCTCTTTACTCTCCTCAGCAAACTGCAAGCGCCTTGCGGCGGACCGAGCAGCAAGATCAAGAGCACGCTTAATTCGACGTGCTTCTCTTTCTCGATCACGCTGCTCTTGCCGCAAACGCCTCAGTTGTTTTTGTTTACCGCAAAGACGTTTTAAAAGATCTTTCCAAAGATCGTAATCATCCTCGTCTTTTAATACTAGAGCGTGGTAAACTTTGCCGTGATATTTTTTTAATCCAGCTTTTGATTTCTTCACAAGTTTTACGTGCTCTGTCAGCAGGAGAACGGGTCGCTCGTCTCCAATACGCGGATCACCGCGTCTCGCGTGCTCCATGGCAGTGATATTAATACGAACATGACTCTCTTTTTCATGCCCGTTGAAAGTCAATTCAGGCTTGAAGTAATGGAGCTGAGTGCTAGTCAACCGAGGGCGGCTGGTACACTCCGTGTCTAACTTAGGAAACAAGCCACTCTCTATGAGTTCTTTTGCTTCCTGAAATGCAATTGTTCCCTTCAAATGGTACGGAGAGTGAGATCGTTGACAACTTTTTAATTTCCGATGTTTCCTTAATTGAGAGGGTAATCGAAAACCATGTCGACATTTAGAGCATTCAAATCGTGGTGCTGCATCTTCGGTAAAGCGATACAAATATCTTCCCAGCACTTGTGCTCTTTCAATGGCATATTTTGTTGTTGCTCGTCCAATTTCTCGAAGTTCTATACCATTAAGAAATTTTCGATTTCGAATCATTCCAACGTGACACTGTCCAAAACCAGTGACTTCTTTCTCCGACTGAGAAAAAAACCACTCGATAAAATTGTCAAATGTAAAATAACCAATGTTCAGCGGATCATTGAGCTCTGTGACTCCCGATGCAATCAGTACAGGTGATGGCGGGCGCCGTACAAGCACCCACAACAACTCTTCCAGAACGACCGTTGATACGAAGCCTGTCTTTTGACAATCGTATTGATCAAAGACGGATCGAACATCGTCTATGAAAAATATCGCCCCAGCACCACCGGCTGCTACTTGTTTCTCTCGCTGTTTTACTGCGGATGGAATACGATGAGCGTTATATCGGAACAGCGTCTCCTCCTTGTTTTGATGTCGTAGCTGTTTTACACACCCGCTTGCCATGGAAGCAGTGTCGACTGAATCTTCAGCCCAAATAGTTGCTTGGAACTTTGTCACAGCTTCTACCACACTTGAAATTTTTAATTCTTCGCCCGTGTGGCGTTCGACCTCCGCCTTTAATGTTTTTATTTTGAATCTGCTGCTTTCTACTCTTGCACAAAAACCACGGAAGACTCGCTGTGCTTCTTTGCAGGCAAGTCCTAAGTGCCAATACTTGACAATTGCACCAAAGCTTGCAACAACAACACGATTGCGCATGCGGTACATTGCTGCCTTGAGCTTGACTTTCCTACTCTCCAATTCCTCTCTCACGTTGTCTGCCCATGTTTCGAAGCAATAATCTCTCATTCCTTGCAGGTGCTTACGAATGAAGGCACGCACTCTTTGATTTCTCTCGACAAGTTCTCTCCATGATTTTAAACTCTTAACAAGTTTCATGTTCAACCATCTTTTCATGTACTTGCGAAGTTTAATTTGTCCAACTGCATTGATGTTCAACGCGTGTAAACACTTTAAAACTGTCTGATATTTGTATCGTTGAATGAACGCTCTTGCTTTTGCTTCGCAGTCTTTTGCTCGGGCTTCCTCGGCCCATTTTGTTTTCCAAATATCAAACAAGTGCAGTTTTATGCCACCCATTCTTTTTCTCAAAAAACGACGACCCCTTGCATTCCTGGCTGCCATAATATGCCACACATCAAAGCATCGAAACTTTGCAGCATGAAGCATTCTCATCACCATTTTGTTGGCGCCGAGTGCTTGAGCACGTCGTTTTTGCTGTTCGAACACGTTATCAATAAATGCTGAAAATGCTCCAAACAACAATTTATTTCGCATTCTTGCAAGCGATCGAAACATGATTGCTTCTCGTTTCAGAACTGTGGGACACGCACGGACAAATCTGTGAGTTCGAGATGTGAGTGCGACAACAGTTTGGAGGAGTCGTGATAAAGCTCGCTTGGATGCGGCACGATCCGCCGAGTGCAACAACATCATTGGTTCCGTCTGCTCTTGGAGAGTTGCCTCCATTGTCTTCACGACAGACAGATCGTGTTGCACGGCCATGCTCTGCTTTCTTGGTTTTGACCACATTGATGCAGAAACTTGCAGAGAAGAAACAGATTGTCGTGATGATGTGCTTGAAGATGCTGGACCACCTTGTTCTAAACGAACGTCGTCCAGAGGCACGCCGTCTCTCACTTCTCGACGATAGACATTGCTGTGCATATACCGTACACCAGTGACCAACTCGTCGGAGCGAGCTCCGCAAAGAAGCACGGATGCCGTTGCGGATGAAAGAGGTTGGTAATCTGGATTTTCAATCTCAACAACATTCACAAGTTTTCTGTTGTCATACATTCTTCGCTTCCCTGTGATAAAACTATCTGGTCCCGACGGAATATATTTCTCTCCGTGAAGCCCAACCCACTCTGCAAAGACTAATCTCTGCTGAGACAGAGGACATGCGTAGAAGTATTCTACTGCTTCACGATATTCCTCCTCCTCTTGAGTTTCATACACGGAAGCACCGACTCCGTTGGTAATTTTTTCAGGACGTCCTTCGTCCCAGCAACGCCAACAAGAAACTAAACCTATTTTTTTCCTTCGCAAGCAACCAAAGCAAAGCACTTGACTTCGTGCAAGAGTCACCAATTGCGATGCCGAAGAGGGAATCGAGTCAACGGCAGGTGTATAATCCGTTTCGAGCTGTCTGGAGGCCTGGACCCATGCTTGCGAAACCAACCGAACGGCAGCTTTGGTCGTCATTGGTGCACAGCTTTCACCCCTGCACCAAAACGATGTGTGCGTCGCGTTGCGTTGTTCCGTTTGGTTTTATCGCTCATCACTTCATTTCATTTCTAAATCTTTCAAAGGTAAATTCCCTATTTAAAATTAACGTTGAAAAATAGAGTCACAACACAACTGTTCACCTGACCTTTATACAACGCGCGTGTTGTTGCTTGCTCTTTTTTTTCTCGTTAATCTCTTGTGTTCTCCATTTGTTCAACACACGCACGTCCAAAAATTGCATACAAAAGACATGGCTTTTCTTTCAGCTCGTGGAAGTGGTAATATGCTGTCCTCACGGTCACAACGATCACAACAACTTGGCGGGACTACTTCTCGCCGCGAACGAGCTCTATTGGATTTGACTGCCACTCAAGTTCAACCAGAATCGTCCCGCAAAGGAAGTTTATCCAAGCGTGATAAAGAACCAGGTGTATTGAAAGGTCTGATGAAGTCGGGGAAGGGAGCAGTTGCTGGTGCGGTGGCGGGATTGAATCCCACACAACGAAAGTTGACTGTGGAAAAGTCGCGTGCTTTGTCAGCGGCCAGGAGCAGGCCGAGTGCACGACGAATTGGTACTGCAAAAGTCACAAGTAAAACAGTGGTGACTCAACTGCAGGTGAAAGATACCATGCGAAACTCGTGGTACAGGCTTCGCAGCACAATTCAATCTTTCAGTGACATTGGCGAGGGTAAGATTGCATTGGGTCAAATGTATGCTCTCTGTCAGAGTCATCTCCTTGGTTTGGATACTGAACAAACATCATCTCTGCTGGCTGATTGTATGGGAAGTAACGCAGAAGCAGACTACATCGAGGCTGCAGGTAACACTGATGGGATAGACAGTGTAGAGGTTCCTGCCAGTCAAACCTTGCCTTGTCTCGAAAAAAAGATTCAGCAGCAGTGGGACAAAGTGAATTTATCTTTGGCAGAAATGCCACATAGACTGACGTTGAAAGACACACAAAAAATCTTGTCGGCGAATGGAGTAACAATGACTGTTGGTGATTTGTGCCGATTGCCTGATTGGACCTCAACAAAATCGTCAGAAAGAACACTGTCAGCAAGAAGTTCTTCGTCAACAAGGAGTCAACGAATGTTGCGCTCCAAGCAGCAAAACAATCGAGTAGAAGCAATGTTGACAGAGAAAATTAATCGATCCTGGCGAAGAATGAACAATGCATTTCGCAAAGAATCTAACATTGCTCGACGTGGTGGCATGATTGATGCGAGTCAATTCAAATCTGTGTTGATGCAACATGGTATTCAACTTGCGCACGATGATTTAATGTCCGTGTTTTGCAAATTTGATCACAACAAGGAGGGTTTGTGAGTTTTTTAGTGGCCGTCTATTACATTTGACTCATTTTGTATTTTTCACTTGTGGTACTTTTTATTATGAACACGTGTCAGAATTGTGTTTTTCCTGTTTTCCTCACTCACCCTGTCGTTACATTTATCTCTCTGTTCATTTTTTTCCCCTCCAGAATTGTCTACAAAGAGTTTCTTTCGAAATTTGTCAAAGTTGCCTCCGTGCCTGTGTTAGCCACAGTACCAGAAGTTGTGGACAATACAAGCAGCAGTCCCGGGCCCGTGCCACGCCTCGCTCTTGGTGGTGTCATATTGCCACCACTGGAAAAAGATGACGATATATTGGCTTTGTTGAGGAAACAATGAGCAATGAGTTTTAAAATTTATTGTAAAATTGCATACCTTCTGCCTTTTGTCGGTACCTTGGTTTAACAAATCAATATAGAACATTTAATTAGTATTTATCCACACATTTTTACTGTCACTACGCTGTACTCTTGTTGGAAACACTTGACGCCAAAGTTTTGTTTTTGCAGAGAGTTGAATAGACAACATCCGAAGTCGTTCATATCTTGGATCATTTTCAAAAAAAGATGCATCTCTCATCGTTCCGGGTGAAATTTTTCGAATAATTTCCAACTCAAAATTTCGAAGCAGCTCGAGCATCAGCTTAATGTAAGCATCGTCACGCTGCACACGAAAAATGTGGACGCCATGAAACGCTGACATCGACACGTAATTGTTTACCATTGTATCCGTGCAAAACATTTCCATTTGAATTTGTGGCATGTGTGATGGTGGAACTTCTCTCGCCGGTGTTTTGTTGCTACCGAGCTCAAAACTACGACTACCACCACCACCACCACGTCCACCACCACGTCCACCACCACGTCCACCACCACGTCCTTTACCTCCTCGGTGAGTTGAACCATCACCCCATGGACATACATTTTTAATCTCTACAACTTCTCGTGTGCCATCCTCACGCACAAGCACAGCATCTGGAGAGGCACCAATCAATGGCAAATCACCAATATCAATATTCCAATTTGATGGAATTCTTTCTGGTGTTGACTCCAAGAGAGCACAACCAACTTCTTGACATCTTCCATTTGGAAACTCATTCATCAAAGCTAGCACGGCCGTGGCTTCTTGGACACCACCCCATGTCATTGCAACATCCTTTGCATTGCGAAATGACGTGGGCACGGTGCGATCCTGTGACTTGGTTACCTCCTCAGACAGATTTGGTCGTAATAAATGAGTCCAAGATGTTAATCCTTTCGCTTCCGTATCACTAACGGAAGAAGAAGACGAAGGCGTCCAAACTGGTGGATGAATGTCGGAACTTGACACGGTCATGTCGACGCACAAAAATAACCCAGAAGTAACATGCTGAAGCGTTCCAGCGGTTACATCGTATCTCCACGTCACATTCTTGTTGCTCGACATGTTGTTCGACATCTCCTCCTCCTCCTCCTCCTCCTCCTCCTCCAACATGACGACACGAGCACCATCATGAGCACCTTGTTCAATGTTTGAAGAAGAGATGCCTGCACGAAAATAATTTGATCTTCCCATTCCAACCAAGTAGAACACATCGTCGTCGCCACCTACAACAGGTTCCAATTTCCAGTACTTGACCTGTGTCGACGCATCGTTGGCGTACAGAATCAATCGCTCTCCTACTACTGGCTTGCCATAACATATTTGTATTCCTAACAACGGTTCAGCACGACAAGTCAGGACGCTGTAATCAGGAAAGGCTGCTTTATTTGGATGTGCTTGTTGCTCGACATCAAACGTCCATCGAGCAGTATTTGGAATCACGTCGTCACCAGGTGGCATGCTGCGTAGCACCACGTCTCGAGTGATCATGGTGGTAGTACACAGGTATCCGTACGACGTTGGTCGTTGACCAGCCAAATGCTGATGGACTCGTGTAAATGGTTGCATGCCGATGGACTTTTTAGAAATGGACATTTTTTGTGACAAGCGTGGTGACGAGGATAAACCAAGCGCGTGCAGCAGATGTCGAGTTGTCACTCGGCACTTGTGTAGCTCTTCACTTTGCCACGAGCTTTGTCGAAATTTAGTTAAATCAGCAAAACTTCTAAAAATAATTTTTGTTGGATCTGGAAGTGCGTCGAAACGTGGATGAAGTTCAAGAACAGCATCCGTAATAGCACACCATCGTACATTTGGGGTTGTTCCCTTGCTTTGATCGAGAGCTTTTTTTCGGAGTTTGGTGGCCGCTTGGTTGATGGTGCTCGTCTGATAGAGGCGTGGTGCAAGGGTTGCACCCGGAACAAAGGGAGGAGTTGATGAGAAGATCCCTTTGTTTCGGGTGGAAGATCCCCGTGGTGTGGTGGAAGTGGAAGTAGAAGAGGACGATATCTTCTGTTCTTTTTCACCACTTTCATAGTCAATCAGTGCTGAAAATGCGCGTGCTGCTCGGATGGCTTCATCAGCAGCAATTACTGCTGCGTTGGCAGCAACTTTCACTGGATGGTCCTCCCTGAGTGATAAGTTCATTTTCCTTGAGGAGCGAGCGTGTTTTCAGAGTTTTTTAATTGGTTTTTTTTGTCTTGTTGAGTCCAACCACCCACACACAATGACACGTGCAGCATGACAGAACGCCGACACCCACTCCTGTCTAAACTAGTCGCTGGTGGCGGGGCCTCAATCTTAAGCAAGACCTGCGTTGCACCTTTTGATCGTACCAAGCTTCTCCTGCAAACTTCATCTTCCCCCTCTTCATCTCGTTCTCCCGTTCGAATCTTGTCCAGCATCGTCAAACATCAAGGTGTCCCAGCGTTGTGGAGAGGAAATTTTGCCAACTGTGTTCGTGTTTTCCCCAGCTACGCCCTTCGATTTGCATTCTTTGATTTTTATCAAAACTTAGTGAGTAGTGGTGCCTCACCAGATGCACCACTTCCAGCGTGGCGTCAACTCGTCTCTGGTGGGTTGAGCGGAGCAACGACGCTGACCCTGACTTACCCACTTGATCTTCTTCGCACACGTCTGGCTACGAACTCATCAACAGGTATTCGACCTACCTTGATTACAGCTGCCACAAACACATTAAAAGCAGAGGGAGTGCTTGGATTGTATCGTGGGTACGTCATTTCTGTCATTGAAATTACACCTTACTTAGCGTTGTCAATGGGTGGATACAACTGGTTGAAAGACAAGTATGAGAGTAGACCTGATCAACAAAAAGGATCACCATTAAAAAATTTATTATTTGGATGGATGTCAGGAACTACAGCATCACTCGTGTGCTACCCTATGGATACAATTAAACGGCGAATGATGCTGTTGGGTTCTGTTGATCATGGATCTTGGGCAGCATCTGTATCTGGAGAAAATATTCGTGCAACTTTTCGTGATGTTTTAGCTGGACATGGTGGTGTTCGTGGTTTGTATGCTGGTTGTATGGTAAACGCATTGAACTCTGGACCAGCTGCAGCCATTACATTTGCTGCAAATGATATGTTGAGAGAGATGCTCCTTTGATGTGGCGCACAGCAGAGAAAGGGTCGCGTTTTCGGCGTGTTCAGAACAGTAATACGAGTATCATAGGTCAGCTTTCACTGAAGAAATTATTGCGCAACGTACACTAGTGTGTGCACATGCATGTTACCATCGGTACACATACCTCAGCGTACGTCAGCAAACTCGACCCAAAAGCAAACAGTAAACAAGACTACAATAAAATATAAATATATTATATATGTCCACATATTATGTTATTATCACATCAGCTCTTCTCATAAACTACGCAACTTCTCATAATGAAACTGACTAAATGTAGCATTAAAAGAGGAACCAATCATCCACTTCTTTCTCCTCCTCCTCTTTTCCGTCATATCTTCTCTCTCGTTGCAAAAGGAGTTGTTGCGACAGCAGAGAGCGAGGACGCACTAAAAAAAGATAAATATTGAATCCCCCTAAATATAGCTCAGCCTCACCTCACCTTCTCAGCTACAGCTTTTTTTGACCGATTTTCCAAATGTCAGTATGTTGGTTTACTAACAAAAGTTTTCAATATGTGTATTTACTCGTAAATAATATTATGCATATGTCATATGTTGATATCTCTGTGCTGCATCTGTGCTGCATGTATATGTCATGTACATGATGTATGTGACAGCTTCATGTAGTATCATATCAGATGTTGTATGTATCATATCAGATGTTGTACATGTGAAATCTCGTGGAAATCTCGTGGAAATCTCGTGGAAATCTCAGGAAATCTCGAAATTTGGGTTAGCAGGACAATTGATCTCAAATTCGTAGTACAATAAAGTGATGAGAACTATCGATAGGGTATTAGATCTAATACTGGTACTAGTACATGTATATTACAATAAAGTGATGAGAACTCAATAGTATCACAGGCACATAGCAGTTCTCATCTTTGAAGAGGTGGGAAAATTTACTAAACACAAAAATAACATTTTAAACAACAACACCCTACTTGGTATAGCTTGAGTATATTGACAGAACGGAGTCTGTAAGAGCGTTGTTGGAAAGTTGTGTTAATGATGGAGACACCACTATGTGAGTTCAGTATCGCTGGTATATAGTAATAGGAAGGTGTGTGCCAAATATGATGGTCAAAATCGAAGGTTTAGATTGTTTACTACCATCGATCCGA
>Ga0307997_10001582_pt1 | contig 10695 bp, 7 predicted proteins | sample Davwhametageno36_FD_203165 | JGI IMG/M metagenome (GOLD analysis project Ga0307997, IMG submission 203165) | Marine microbial communities from Davis Island wharf, Antarctic Ocean - #36 | ecosystem: Environmental > Aquatic > Marine > Unclassified | place: Antarctic Ocean: Davis Island wharf...
CTTTCTACGAGGTAATGCAGCAAGTAGTACAGACTATCAATTAAGTATTAAAAGTAATGATGGCATCAAAATTGGCACCGCCGGACAATTAAGTTTAGGCATTGATGAAAACACAGGAGTAATCCAACATAATACTGCGGGATCGAGTATTGACATCAGAATGCGCAGTGGTAACTTAACTCCAACAGTTATAAGTATTAACAGTGACGGCAATGTTGGATTTAATAATGCTGCACCTGAAGAAAGTATTGACGTAAAAGGCAATATTAAGATTTCTCCAAAAACTGGCGAAGCAGAAACAGGTGTATTGCAGATTACAAGTACTATTAATTCAACATCAATTGGTACAGGAAGTATTACTACAACAGGCGGTATTGGTGTTGCACTTAATGCGTATATCGGCGGCGACGTAGACGTCGGCGGCGTATTACAAACAGGCAATATTGCTCCGGATAGCAACAGTGTACGAAACATTGGTTCATCGATTAACAAATACGATCAAATTTATGCCACAACATTCTTTGGTAATATCCAGGGTAACGTAAGTGGAACAGTTAGTGGCAGATCAGGTAGTTCAGACAGACTAGCAAGTGCTACAACATTTGCACTAAGCGGCGATGTTGCACCAAGCAGTTTTGAATTCGACGGACAAACTGGCGGAAGCACAAAAACTTTTGCAGTAAGTATTGCTGACAGTTTTATTAGTAATAAAGAAGTTACTTATGATGCAGGCAACGCTGACGAATTACTACTAAATGTAACTACTGGTACTACTGGCGTTCGTAGAATTACAAAGCGTAACTTCTTAAAGACAATTCCACTGGTACCAGCAGGCGCAATGATGCCATTCGGCGGAGAAGAAGCACCTACAGGTTGGTTATTATGTGATGGTAGTGAAGTTAATAAGACGGATTATAATGCATTATGGATTGCCATCCAACACAATTTTAAAGATGCTAGTTTAGTATCAGACAACGGCGTTAGCTTTTTTACATTACCTGACTTTAGAGGCAGATTTGCACTAGGTCTTGATAACATGGGTGGTCCGAGCGCAAACAGAGTCACAGATCTTGCTGCTGATGCGATAGGCGGTAACGCAGGAACTGAAACAAAATCAATTGCAACTAATAACTTGCCAGAACACGAGCATGATTTAGAAGGAACAAGCGGCACCCAGTTTTATGGTGTTCGAGTTGGAGCAGGTGAGCCTGTTGATGACAACGCAATTTCACTTCCTATTGAACCAGGCCAAGGCGGCACACAAGGCATTGCTTCCAGCGGTGGCATTAAGACAGAAGCCACATTGGGCGCACCAATAGATGTTATGAATCCATTCTTAGCAGTCAATTATATTATCTACACCGGAGAATAACATGAGTTATCAACTAAACAAAACAGACGGAACATTGCTACTAGATTTAATTGATGGGCAAATTGATACAGCTAGTACAAATCTTACGTTAGTTGGTAGAAACTATAGCGGATACGGTGAATATTTTAACGAAAACTTCATTAAACTACTTGAAAATTTTAGTAATACTGCTGCACCAAGCAATCCATTAACTGGACAGCTATGGTGGGATAACTCAGATCAGAGATTAAAAGTATATAACGGAACAGTTTGGAAGTCAAGTGGAGGACCAATTGTACAAAACACTCGACCACAGATGGTTGCTGGCGATCTATGGATTGATAACCTAAACAACCAAGTATATGCGTTCGACGGTACAGACTTAATGTTAATGGGACCGCAATATACAGAGTCGCAAGGCAAAAGTGGATTTGAAATAGGTAGTATACTTGATCAACAAAGTCGTTCACGTACTGTTACAAATTTATATGTAGGTGGCACACTTTCAGCAGTAATTAGTGCAATTGAATTTACACCAATCTATGCACAACGTATTTTAGGTTTAGTTACTGCATCAAATCCGGATGGTATTATTAAAGTTGGTATGAATATTATCGATACTGCTAACTTTAAATACAGGGGTATTGCAGATTCTTCAAACGCACTTGTCACCGCTGGCGGCGTAGTTAGAACGGCTGACAGTTTTCTACCATCAACTGCAAACGGTATTACAACCGGTACACTAACAATTCAAAACTCAGGTGGTTTAACAATTGGGCTATCACAGAATAACGTACAAAAAGTTGTTGGTCCACGTTTTTATATTGAAAACCAGCTTACAGACCACGATTTAAGCTTACGGGTTAAGTCAAGTACATTTGGTGCTATTTCAGTTGATGCAATCTACGTAGATGCAAGCACAGCTAAAGTTGGTATATTTACAACTAACAGATTGCCAGCTTATACGTTAGACGTCGAAGGCGATATACGCTGTACAGGTGACTTAATTGTTGAAGGTAGTAGAGTTGCACTAGACGTACAAACACTAAGAGTCGAAGATAAGATTATTGAAATTGGTGTGATGAACGATAGTACTGAGCTTACAGATGCCCAGGCAGATGAATCAGGTATTAGTGTTAACAGTCTTAATGGTAGTAAAGATATAATTTGGAAAAATGCTACAAATGCATTTACTTCAAATGTAAACTTTGACTTATTAAACACATCATCGACATTTAAAATTGGCGGCGCCGATAAACTTACAAATGATACATTAGTAAATGTCACAAAGGCACTTGATTTAGATCAAATTGGTACACTAACTGTTCTGCAAGTTGATGAAATTAACGTTAACGGTAAAACTATTACGTCAACAAATGATATGGCATTTGTATCAACTGCTGGAATAGCAATTACAGGCGGCGGCGACATTAATGTTACTGACACACAAAAAATTACTGGCGTTGGCAAAGCAATTAGTGCAAGAGAAGCAGCTAGATTGGGTGTAACAGAATCCACAGCAGGTACAGTTGCAACTAAAGAATATACAGATCAAGAAATTGCTACAGATCCATTAGTGTTTAGTATAGACATTACTGGCATGGGTACAGGAACTGCACTACAAAATGCAATGGCAGTATACTTAAACGATATGTACCCTGCTGCTACACTAAACACAAATAAAGTAGCGCGGATACACACAACATCATATGCTGGAGCAACAGTTGAAGGCGTAGACGTTGAAAGTGCAAAGAATGTAAGCTATATTGCTGTTGATTCGAACGGCACACAAAACGAATCAGTAGTACAAGACGTTAGTTTTGATGCAAGCGGAGCAAGTGGCATCGTTGTCCTTACACCGTCAAGAACACTAATGACATACACATCTACAGGCGCAAGCTGGAGTTACCAGTCAGTTACATCGTACTAAGAAAAACGATAAATAATATAATAGCACTAGGGGTTACATAATAATGGCATATGCAATAGACAGATATAACAACACACTGTTAACTACAGTGGAAGATGGTACAGTTGATCAAACAACTGACCTTAAATTCATTGGTAAAAACTACGCAGGTTACGGCGAAATACAAAACGAAAACTTTTTGTTCTTGCTTGAAAACTTCAGCGGAGCTAATCAGCCAGCAAGGCCACTTAGCGGGCAGGTCTGGTTTGACAGTGGAACAAGTAAATTAAAGTTTTACGATGGAACACAATGGCGCACCACAGGCGGCGCTGAAATAGGCGCAACTCAGCCAACAGGATTAGCAACTGCTGATTTTTGGTGGGATACTGGAAACGACCAACTTTATGTTTACAACGGTACAAGTTTTGTACTTATAGGACCACAGAACGCAGGTGAAGGTGTAACCCAAATGCAAAGCCTCGAAGTTCTTGATACTACAAGTGCAACACGCGGTATTATTGCTTCTGTTATTGAAGATGAAACAATTTTTGTTGTAAGTCCAACACAGTTTGATCTAAATGCAAGCCAAACTGCATTAATTGCACAAGGTTATGATAGAATTAACAAAGGTATTACACTAAGAAATACCAAACTAGCAACTGCTGGAGTTACAAGTACAGCTGATAGATTCCACGGCACAGCAACAAATGCTGATAAACTAGGCGGCATTGCAGCATCAAACTTTATACAATCTGGCGCAGGCAACACAGTATTTACAAGTGCATTAGAACTACCAGATGAAGGTATCTTAATTGGCAACTCGAATGATTTGCAAGTTAAAATTGCCCCAGATGGTTATACTGGCGTAATTCAAAACGTTACTAATAACGGAAATATTCAGCTTACAGTTACTAGTGGCGCTGGTGCATTAACACATGTTGCCACAGTTACACCTACAGGAATAGTTCCAGGCACAGACAATACATTTACATTAGGTAGTGCATCGGGTGGGTGGTCAAACGTGTATGCATCTAACTTTACGGGCGAAGCATCTAAAGCAGCTACACTACGAGTAGGCGGAGACTTCCGTAGTGGAAGTGCTAGTGCAACTGTCAATACAGTTGCAGTTAGAGATGCAACGGGCAATATTGCTGCCAACTTATTCCAAGGTACAGCAACACAAGCACGTTATGCTGACTTAGCAGAAAAATATACAACAGCAGAAGAATTATCAGCAGGCACAGCAGTAACAGTATGCAGTCATCCAGATCACGAAGTAGAACCAGCAGTAGCAAGTAATCATTGTATTGGAGTTGTTTCAACAGATCCAGCATACATGATGAACAGTGAAGCAGATGGTCAATACATTGGACTTAAAGGACGGTTACCTGTAAGAGTTAAAGGTGCAGTTAGCAAAGGTGACGCAGTATATGCAATGGCAGAAGGCGTATGTACAACTATTGCAACAACAGCAATAGTAGGAATTGCGCTAGAAAGTAATAGCGATGAGGGTGAGAAATTAGTAGAGTGTGTACTTAAAGTATAATAGGAAATCATCATGTCAGATATTACAGCAGCACGAATCAATAACTTACAATCTAGTATTTCCCTTATACTAGGCAATGGATCGGGACAAAACGGTTATGGGCAAACCGTAACTAGTGTTCCTGTTAATAATACAGGAGACGTTGTTGAAGCTGCTGATTTAAATACAATTTACACAGATATTCTTAAAGCTAGAGTACATCAAGTAGGTGTCGGTGATATTAGCATTGCCCAAGTTATACAAAATCTTAACATTATTGCTGAAGATACTAGTTCTTTTGTAAATGATGCTGGTGTAACAAGTGCGGATCCGTATGGAGTTAAAAAGGGAATTACAGACTTCGAAACTCTTATGAATCAAGTGCAAGCAGACAAAGCAACAATGCATTCAACTCAAGCTTCTTTAGAGCCTGCCATAACAAGTGCAAGGTCTAGTAATTGGAACGGCTTAATTTATCACGAAGTAGCAGTTACGTTTAGTTCTGAAAGTTCGAGACGTTTCTTTTTTAATACCGGTGGCGAGATTAGATTAAGTACTAATAACACCTCCGCTGCTACGCCAAAAGGATTAGATTGGGCTGCACTTTGCTTACAAGTAGGTACTGTTAAATTTAATGCAGAAAACACAATTTCGAGTACCGGAACAACTGCAATTGGCAACTACGATTTAACAAGCGCATTTCAAAACATATATCAAAAAGTCGGCAGCGGCACATATAGCGGAATTTATGCAGGAAACTTGTATACTATTAAAGCACGTTCAGATATTGCTACTCGTATTATTTTTAGAATCGAGTTTAATGATGTAGTAACTGATAATCTTATCGATAACAATGTCGATGGAAGACTAGAAAGCACAATACAACACCTTCGTGCTGACGGGGACGTAATAGTTCCTGCACCATCGTATTATAATAATCAAACGTTGGCATAGTCACACACTATATCATTGTAATATATTTTAAATAAATACACTGATAGCAAAAAGAGATGATTAATGCCAACAACGATACTAGCAAGTAGATATAACACATTACGTGACCAAGTAAATTTAGTACTAGGTTTTTCTACGGCCCCGTCTCCTCAGTATGGCTACGGCCAAACATTTAGTACATCTGGAGTTAACGGAACACGAGCAGCCGCCGATCCTACTGATGCTGATAAAGTTACAGCTCAGGGGTACGAAGACTTATACATTGACTTAATACGAACACGCTCGCATCAAGTAGGCCCTACTGTTGCAATTGATGAATTTGTAGTCGGAGATTACGAAACTAACGGAGCAACTACTGACAAGATCGAAGAATCTTATATTTTAGGGTTAGAATCATTAGCAGCAAACATTGTAACTGATAAATTTAATGTGTATGCTTCAAACTTGACGATACAACCCTTACCTGCTGCAAGTAGTACAAAACCTTCAAGTTCGTGGTCCACCAAAATTTGGCAGATATTTACAGTAACATTTGCAACTGAATTAGATAGACGTCACTTTTTTAACGCAGGCGGTCAAATTCGATTTAGTGCAACCGTAAACTACACAGGTAGTCAAGCTAAGACGGTTGATTGGCAATCAATGTTAGGTTCTATGGGCGTAACAAGTTTTAAAGCAACGCAAACTACTAACGCCCTTGGTGTTGGATCGGGCACCAACACAGGAAACTATGATCTTAGTAATGGTTATCGACTAGTGTATTCGCGATCTAGCGGCTCTGTATACGCTAATAACGTATACAGAATTTATGCCGCAGAACAGGCAACTTCTGACAGTACGTCGGCTATACGGTTTAAAGTAGAAATGCAAGACGGTTCTCCGACTAATTCCTCATGGGGAATTGACGAATATGTTACGGGAACGTTTAATAGTATTATCGAAACATCAAGTGCAAACAGTGAAATTTCAATTAACGGCACACCGCATGAGGCAGTAGTTAATCCAATATTTCCTACAGGAAATATACTTAGACCATTGAGTGGTTACTAACCAATCTCCGCTTGACAAATCCTTAAATCCAATATATACTAGTAGTAATAAACTAGGAGATTAACTATGGATGAACGTTTAGAGAAAGCATTGGACTTTTCTAATTATATGCTAACACTTAATAATCAAAAAAGATTATTAGCCCAAAAATACCAAGAAGAATTAATACACTTTTATGATGGATCACAGTTTACAGTTACCCGTGAATTGATTACATTTGTAAGTGCAATGGTATCTGTTAATCAAGACGAAGTTGTTATTACAGACGACAATAATATTCCTTGTCAGGTGGAAGAATTAGAAAATTTTTACAGCGAAATTATAAACAAATATACTACTGCATCTAATGATTATTATTCATCATACTTAAAATTAAAGACGTCTCGTAGTGTAGAGAAACTGGTTAATCATGAGCAATAAAGGTGTATTTTTAATTGCAAGAAATAATGGTCATATTGATTATGTAAAACAGGCTGTGTTTCTTGCAAAACGTATAAAACGCCATCTAGGTGTTCCTGTATCTGTAGCTACTGATAGTGTAGACTACTTAGTCGATACGTTTGGAACTGATGATTTTGATAAAATTATTTCTTTGGAATTTACTAACGATACTAATTTAAGATATTTCTTTGACGGCTCGTTATCTAAAAAAACAGCCAGTTTCAAAAATAGTAACCGTGCTGGAGTGTACGACCTTACTCCGTATGACGAAACCATCATAATGGATACTGATTATGTTGTATCAAATGATTTGCTAAAAAATTGTTTTGAATCTGGCTCTGATTTTATGATATATAAAGAATCGGACGACATTGCAAAAGTGCGTAACGAAAAAGAATTTAAGACTATTAGTGATACTAGTGTTGATTTTTACTGGGCAACTGTTATATATTTTAGAAAAACAGAAGCTAACAGTATATTCTTTAACTTAGTTAAGCATATTGAACAGGAGTGGAATCATTACAGACGAGTATATCAGATAACATCTGGATTGTTTAGGAATGACTTTGCATTTAGTATTGCAATTCATATAATGAATGGATTTCAGCCTGGCACCTTTGCCCAGCAACTACCCGGCAGTATGATGTATACAGTTGACAGAGATATCCTATGGAATTTAAACAACGACGAAATGACATTTTTAGTAGAAAAGAAAAATTATTTAGGTGAATATACTGCATTAAAGACATCAGGACAAACTATCCATGTAATGAATAAACAAAGTTTAAATAGGATGATCGACCAGGAGTTTGCAAATGAGTAGAGGTATAGTAGTACTTGCACAAAACGTATATAATCAAGATAGACTTTTGCCAAAGTTAGGTCTAGAGCAAGAATTTAAAAATATCAGCGTTGATATTTGGTATAAAGAGTTGCCGCATACTATAGGACAGCACATTTGGCATGACCAAACTGTTTATATTGTAACAAAGCCGCTAATACCTATGGAAGAGTTTGCATTAGATAAAGTTAAATTACTAGTACCAAATGTTAAAATTCATAGCGACACTAACCCGTTAATTGTGCATCACAGAGGCTATAAGAATGATATAGTATTATCCAATAACTTAATATATCGAGTTACAGAAGACGATACTACTAATTATTACGACCTTATTCAAGAATACATCGGGGTACATGTCGATATTTGGTACGAAGAATTACGCCATGTAAAGGGACAGCACGTTTGGATCAATGATACTGTTTATAAGTTAAAACGTAATATATCTAAGGATACTCCATTTAAGTCGACCTTTGGAACAAAATTAGTTGACACTGATATAAAGTTATACAAAGATGAAAACACTTCGTTATTATTTGAAAATCCTTTACCAGGTGATCTAGTATTAAGTAATAATGCATTATTTACTGTAGGCAAATCTATAACACATAATTACGTAGATCAAGCCTGTGCATTAGCAATGAGTGTACACAACACTAACCCAACTGAAAAAATTAGTATAGTAACAGATGATGTGGTGCCTGTAGACTATGTAAGTTTATTTGATAACATTATTCCTATTCCGTTTGGCGATGCTGCATCTGCTTCGGACTGGAAAATTGAAAATAGATGGAAGCTTTATTATGCAAGTCCGTATGATGAAACTATTGTAATGGACACTGATATGCTGGTATTACAAAATATCGAAACCTGGTGGAGTTTCTTGTCTAATTATGAACTATTCTTTACAAATAAAGTAATGAATTATCGAGGCGATATTGCAAATACTGATTATTACAGACAGACATTTATAGATAGTAATCTTCCTAATTTGTTTAGTGGATTGCACTATTTTAAACAGTGCGAGTTTGCAAAAGAATTTTATACTTGGCTAGAATTAGTAATAGTTAATTGGGAAGATTTTTACAATCAACATCTAGAAAGTAATAGTCGACCTACACAAGTAAGTATCGATGTCTGTGCAGCAATTGTAGCAAAGATATTAGATTGTGAATCTTCTATTACAAATAATATATCTAAAATTCCAAGTTTTACACATATGAAACCATATTGTCAGGACTGGCAAGAAGTACAATCGAGTTGGCAAGACAAGGTCGGTGTTTATATATCGAAAGACGGTAGTATAAAAATTGGCAATTATATACAAACCGGTATATTACATTATACTGAAAACAATTTTATAAAAAACTCACCAACTATTGAAAGATATAGGAATTTAACAAATGTCTGATTTACAATCCTTACTTAAAAAACTTAATGCCAGTCCAGTTAGTACACAGTCTTATGTTTATTATATAAAAGACACTGGTAAAATACATAAAATTAGTTCGACTAATATTCCCGAAAAAGACTTTGCTGTTTTTGAAATTGACAATGAGCTAGTTAAGCCTATTCTTATAGGAGAACGTAGGACTGATGAGTTTACTATAACATACGATGTTAGCTTAAAACAACTACGTTTAAAAGAAGCAGGATATCAAGATAATCATAAAACTGCTTGTACAATGAACTATCAGTTACCGGTTATTAAATCAACGCACGAATCGCATTTTTTACTTACTTCTGTTTATGAAGGTCTTACTGTTTACATATGGGATATTACAAAAGATTATCGCCAAGGCGAGTGTGTTTGGGTGGATTCAAATGTTTATAAACTTACAACTGACATTGAATCAGGCAATAAATTTAATGTTGCAAATCATACATTATTTGTAATAGATGTACACTTAACTTCCGTGCCTACGCAAGAACATTCGATTGAAAAATTATGTATGGTTAAGGAATATAAAGGCATTCATGTCGATATATGGTATAAAGACCTGTCGCATCTATCAGGACAGCATGTATGGTTTGACAACACTGTATATAAATTATTAGAAGACACTGTAGCAGGCACTGAATTTATAATAAGCAAGGCAGAAGTTATTGTTGAAAACGTAAATTTGTATAGTGACAAAAATAAAAGTTTGACATTTACTACTGATATATTAATAGGTGATGTAATATTAAATAACAACAGTATATACAGTATTCAAAACGTACTACAAAATTTTAGTAAAGATAAAACTAGTGTATTTTTTTATAATTCTTCTTCTACTATGCTTTATTATAATAATCCAAATTGTTTAGAAGTTAATTTAGATACTGTTAATGAAGAGATTTCCACAAGTAATGCTGTATTAGATCTAACAAATATTACTAATTTAAAGAACGGCCAAACATTATTATGCGGTAAACAGTTATACCAGATTAAAGTAGACAAAGAATATGATATTATTGTGCAACAAAACACAGTTAATAAAACTTGGAGTATAATGCTTAATCCTTATATTAAAAAGTTTTTACAAACTAGTGGGGCCATGCAGGACGATGTGTTATTTTTTAGTATTACATCTAAATATGATCCTAATATATTATACACAAGTTTAGAATTTAAAATATCA
>Ga0307997_10001584_pt1 | contig 10685 bp, 9 predicted proteins | sample Davwhametageno36_FD_203165 | JGI IMG/M metagenome (GOLD analysis project Ga0307997, IMG submission 203165) | Marine microbial communities from Davis Island wharf, Antarctic Ocean - #36 | ecosystem: Environmental > Aquatic > Marine > Unclassified | place: Antarctic Ocean: Davis Island wharf...
TGTCACTGACGTTGGGTAGTATCAAAAAATACAGAGCAATCCCTAAAAGGAGAAAGGGGATAAGTCGGCTCAGAGTGGTACCGTCGAAACGTTGTACTAGACAAGTGCCGGCGACAGACCCCAATATCGCCATCACCAGAAACCAATACAGCGGCTTGATGTCCAGATAGCCTTGACGAAAAAAGTTCCACGCAGAGGACAACGTGCCCAACGAACTCTGCACCTTATTGGTTGCCAGTGCATTGAGCGGCGGCAGTCCAAGCCAAAGTAATGCCGGTAGTGTGATCAGACCCCCAGAGCCCGCAACAGACGAGATAAGCCCGGCAAAAAAAGCCAATACGAACAAAATAATGTATGTAAATACAGTTATTTCCATATAAGTTAGCGCTCACTAACTCAGTTAAAACTGGTCGGGGTATCTACCCTCAAACTGGTTATAATATTGAATAATAGCCGCAATATCCGCTTCATTATCACCCGTAGGCTCAAATAAGTCGCCAAGTACGATACGCTTATTCGGAAAATCTAATGCACCCAATTGGATAGTGCAGTTATTGTTTTTAGCGATACGCAAAAAACCTGACTTCCATTTCTTCGATTTACCTCGGGTCCCCTCGGGCGCCACCACAATGATCAGACCACTATCTTTTTTGACAGCGTCATTAACATAGCCCATCACTGTCTCTGGCTTATCACGGTTCACCGGAATACCGCCCAACCAGCGCATAAACCAGCCAAAACCGGGCACAAAAATCGTATGTTTGCCCAACCATGCGATCCGCGCATTGATGCCCAGAACCATACTGATACCAAAGACAAAATCCCAGTTTGAGGTATGCGGGGCAGCAACCACTAAGAGCCGCTCAGTATTGGCAAGAGAGCCCTCTAGATTCCATCCAATAGATCGATAGAATGTGCGTCCAATCCAGCGTGTTAAGGTGCTTCGATTAGCGCGCAAATGGGCTGGGCATTGCTCTTGAGATACTGGGATTACCTGTCTACTCATGCCTAGTCTCTTTTGTTCTTATTATTATTTTAATCTGGCTTAAAAAACGCACTTAATGCTCTCTGGTTGCCCGAAAGGCAATCTCCGGATGACGTTCTTCGGCCAAAGATAAATTAACTCGCGTGGGTGCCAAGTAAGTCAAATGGCCACCGCCATCCAATGCCAAGCTATCTTTAGCTTTACTACGAAACTCATCCAGCGTTTTAACATCAGAGCATTCAGTCCAACGCGCCGAATGCACATTGACCGATTCATAAATAGCTTCGACACCATACTCCTCGCGCAGTCGGTAGGCCACCACTTCAAACTGCAGCTGGCCAACGGCACCTACAATCACATCATTATTACGGAAGGGGAAAAAAACCTGAGTGCTACCCTCTTCTGATAACTGGCGAATCCCATTTTGTAGCTGTTTAGCACGCAGAGGGTCTTTAAGGCGGATGCGCTTAAAAAGCTCGGGCGCGAAGTGCGGAATACCGCTAAACTTAAGAGCTTCGCCTTCAGTGAAGGCATCGCCAATCTGAATGGATCCATGATTGTGTAAGCCAATAATATCGCCTGCCATGGCTTCTTCCACTGAGATTCTCTCGCCAGCCTTAAAGCTAAAGGCGTCAGAGACTCTCATATCTTTACCGGTACGCACATGTTTCATCTTCATACCTTTGGTATATTTGCCCGAACAAATACGTAAAAAGGCAATACGGTCACGGTGTTTAGGGTCCATATTGGCCTGAATCTTAAACACAAAACCACTAAATTTAGTTTCGCTAGGCACTACCGCCCGGTGCTCTGTTGCGCGCGCCTGTGGCGGAGGAGCCCAGCGCACGAAGTCGTTGAGCATCTCGCGAATACCAAAGTTGCCCATAGCCGAACCAAAGAAAACCGGCGCCAATTTGCCTCCTAAGAACTCATCCATATCAAACTGATTAGTTGCACCACGAACCAACTCAAGCTCCTCTAACACGTCATCAGCATAGGCTCCCAACGCTTCTCGCGCAGCGGGACTAGATAGACCGGCAATCTGGACATCATCGCTCAGCGTGTGGCCTTTACCCTGGGTATAGACATGAATCATGTCTGTTTGAAAGTTATAGACCCCGCGAAACTCTCGGCCCATACCGATGGGCCAATTAATCGGAGCCGCCTTTATCTTGAGGACGCTTTCAATTTCGTCGAGTAACTCAATCGGCGGACGAATTTCACGATCCATTTTATTAATAAGGGCAAAAATAGGCGTATCTCGCAGGCGGCAGACATCCATCAATTTAACAGTCCGCGCCTCAACTCCCTTGGCGCCATCAATGACCATTAATGAGGAATCTACGGCGGTTAGCGTGCGATAGGTGTCTTCGGAAAAATCTTCGTGTCCCGGAGTATCTAGCAGATTGACCATACAGCCGTTATAGGGGAATTGCATGACTGACGATGTCACCGAAATACCACGCTCTTTCTCCATCGCCATCCAATCAGACGTGGCATGACGGTCGCTTTTACGCCCTTTCACTGTGCCTGCCACCTGAATCAGGTTGCCAAGCAGCAACAACTTTTCAGTAATAGTGGTTTTACCTGCGTCTGGGTGAGAGATAATCGCAAAGGTGCGCCTATCTGAGGCTGATTGACTCATGTGTTCTTCTGGATGCCGTTTAAAGCAGCATTATAACTTAGATCCGCACAACGGGCGGCGGGTTTTTCCCGCTCAACATAGTATTGTTGTTGCAAGACTCGCAGCACTGATGCAAAAATCGCTATTAACCAAATGACCAATAGTTCGGCTATACCGATATGGGCAACATTCACTAACACAGGGGCTATTATCGCCGAGTGATTTGAAGGACCGCATGATGCCGTATTTCATTTTGCTCCAACATTTGCGAGTAAAACTATATTTGCCTGACTCGTTTATCAATCGGCAATTAATCCAACGTTTTCTAAAGCACGTAAATTAAATCCAAAGTGTGAATTAAATTTGTCGATTGGAGCCACTTACCGTATCGTCTCGCCCTATGCGCGCAACCCAGGTTAGGAGTTCCCAAATGAAGTATCAAGGCCAAACAGACTATGATCATGAAGGTCCTTCGCCAAGACGTGGTGTACTGCTATGTAATCTAGGCACACCGGATGCGCCGAAAACCGCTGATTTACGTCGTTACCTGAAGGAGTTTTTAAGTGACCCTCGTGTTGTAGAGGTTCCCCGCCTGTTGTGGTGGATGATTCTCAATCTAATTATTTTGCGAATTCGGCCACGCCGTTCAGCCAAGCTGTATGCCAGCGTCTGGTCTGAGGGTGGTTCACCGCTAATGGTCCACAGCGTTGCGCAGGTGGCTGGCGTTAAGAAAATTCTGGATAAAAAGTTTAATACCGACGTGCCGGTGGTGCTAGGAATGCGCTATGGCAATCCCTCTATGGCCTCGGCGATTGCTGAATTGACGGCTCAGAATGTCCGCAACATTACAGTATTGCCACTGTACCCGCAGTATTCTGGCGCGACCACGGGCTCTACCTTTGATGCGGTAGCTCAGGCTTTTACCAAAACTCGCTGGGTTCCTGAGTTACATTTTGTCGGTGGTTATCAGCAGTCTAAGCTTTATATCGATGCGCTGTGCGGCACTATTCGCAAGCACGTTACTAAGCACGGACAGCCAGATCAACTGGTGTTTTCTTACCATGGTACACCGCAGACATACTTGAAAAAAGGCGATCCATACCATTGCTTCTGTCATCAGACCACTCGCTTAGTTCGCGAGCGTATGGATCTAGCTGAGGCTCAGGTGATCACCACTTTTCAGTCGCGTTTTGGCCGTGAGCCCTGGCTGCAGCCTTATACCGACAAGACACTAGAGGCTATGCCCGCGCAGAATATTAAGCATGTGGCGGTCATCTGCCCGGGCTTCTCGTCGGATTGCCTTGAGACTATCGAAGAGATCAATATGGAGGCTCGAGAGAGTTTCATGGCTCATGGTGGCGAGACATTTCACTATATTCCCTGCTTGAATGATGACCCGGCTCACCTTAAGGCTTTGGCCAAAATAGTCAGCCCTTATCTGTAAGCCTATCCAACCAATGCTGTAACAGCGGCGCACAGTCGCCCGTTTTTTTGGCTGTCGCCAGCGCGTCTGCTCTTGTCTTTCCGTCATTAAATATCAAGATTGGCTTGGCTTGCTTTTGAGCCCAGAGGCAAAAACGATAGCCTGAGTACGTCGTTAGAGAGGATCCCAGCACCAATAGTCCCGCCGCCCTCTGCAGCGCTTGCTCAGTCTTCAGGGTTCGCGCCTTTGGCACAGAGTCGCCGTAAAAAACAGCATTAGGTTTAAGTATGCCTGCGCATTGTTGACACGCAGGCACCTGCATGCCGCTGTAATCTAGATGGTCGATATCGGCGTCACCATCAGGGGCTATGGCACCTGCCAACAGGGCATATTTAGGATTATTTTCTTGCAGCCAAGTCTGTAGCGCCGCTCTTGAGTATTGCAGGCCACAGCTCATGCAACAAACGGTGTCGACGCGTCCATGCAAATCTATCACTCCGCGGCTGCCAGCCCGCTGATGCAGGCCATCAACATTTTGCGTCACCAAGCTAGACACCACCCCCAACTGTTGCAGACGAGCCAGGATAAGGTGCACAGCATTTGGCTCAGCCTCAACCATAAAGCGCCAACCAACCATATTGCGCAGCCAAAAGCGCTGTCGTGAACTCCGCTCAGCCATAAACTCCTGATGCGTGACCGGCTGTTTACGTTGCCACCGACCCTCGCTATCTCGATAGGTGGGCACACCAGATTTAGCGCTCACACCAGCGCCGGTTAGCACTAGCCAGTTTTTATGGGAGGTTAATAGTGAAATAACTGCCTGCACCTTGGCTTCCTTTAATCACAATTCAAGCTTTTATACGCACGCCTGAGGCAAATTGACTGGATACCGCTGAAAATGAGGAATTATGTGAATACACCCCGTATAATGTTGTCTTCAAAGGACCGATTGTAATCAATCAATCCTGATAGGTAATTAAGAATTTTCTATGGATATTTACGCTTACATACAAGGCCTCGGTATTTCTGCACGCGCAGCTTCTCGCGTGTTGGCTCGTGCCGACAGCGCTATAAAAAATATCGCCTTGCTTGCCATTGCTGAACGTCTGAATGGGTGCCGTAGCGCTGTTTTAGCGGCTAATACGATGGACATGGAAAATGGCCGTAGCAAGGGCTTAGATGCCGCTCTACTAGATCGCTTAGAGCTGAACCAAGATCGCATCGATAGTATGATTGAAGGCTTGCATCAAGTAGCTTCACTGCAGGACCCTATCGGCGAAATGGTAGACCTAGGTCTTCGCCCCAGTGGCATTAAACTGAGTAAAATGCGCGTTCCCTTGGGCGTGATTGGCATAATTTATGAGTCGCGGCCCAATGTAACCATCGATGCCGCTAGTCTGTGCCTAAAGTCTGGCAATGCCACTATTTTACGTGGTGGCAGTGAGGCGATTTTTTCTAATCGAGCGATTGCCGTTTGTATTGCTGAGGGACTGAAGGATGCGGGCTTACCTGAAACCACCGTTCAGGTAATCAATACGACAGACCGCGCTGCAGTGGGTGAACTCATTACCATGTCCGAGTATGTCGATGTCATTGTGCCGCGCGGTGGCAAGGGCCTGATTGCGCGTATTAGTGCCGATGCCCGGGTGCCAGTAATTAAACACCTCGATGGCAACTGTCATGTGTATATCGACGATTATGCTGATCTGAAAAAAGCGATAGCAATTGCAGTAAACTCTAAAACTCATCGCTATGGGGTCTGTAATGCGATGGAGTCCTTAGTAATAACCGAGTCTGTCGCGCAGATTATTCTGCCACAACTGGCAAAGATCTATACTGAGAAAAACGTTGAAATGCGTGGCTGCGATAAATCTCGCGCTATAGTCGACTCAATGATTGCAGCTAGTGAACAGGACTGGGGCGAGGAGTACCTCGCACCTATTCTATCTATTAAGATTGTGACAGGTATTGATGAGGCGATAGAGCACATTAACCATTATAGCTCTAACCACACCGAATCGATTGTGACAGAGGACGCCAACCGAGGCCGGCGGTTTATTGCCGAGGTTGATTCCAGTTCGGTGATGATTAATGCCTCAACCCGTTTCGCAGATGGCTTTGAGTATGGTCTTGGTGCCGAGATTGGCATTTCGACAGATAAAATCCACGCGCGAGGACCGGTTGGACTCGAAGGTTTGACGAGCCAAAAATGGGTTGTGTTTGGCGATGGCCAGATCCGTGAATAGTAGTCCCATTGCCCTGTTTGGAGGCTCTTTTAACCCAGTGCATTTTGGACACCTAAGAATCGCCACCGAGCTGGCAGAGCTGTTGCAAGTTGGATCCATCCGCATGATGCCCTGCGCACTAGATCCCGCGCTAGGCGTTGCAACAGCTTCTCAGCGCTTGGAGATGGTTCAGCTGGCGATTAGTGATCAAGTCATGGTGCAGGCCGATGACATTGAACTGCAGATGCCTGCACCTAGTTACAGCGTGGATACGGTGAGTCTGGTTCGAGAGCAAATGGGCGCTGAGACACCGTTGTTTTTATGTATTGGCATGGATGCGCTGAATGGTCTGGATAAGTGGCATGATTGGCGGCGGATTCTCGATTACTGCCATATTGTTGTTTCGTCACGCCCCGGTTGGAGCTGTCCTGAGACTGGCTCACTGGGTGACTGGATTAATAGCCATCGCTGTGATGATTTAGCGGTGCTCAAAGAACGCGTCAGCGGAAAGCTACATTTTTGTGAACTAACTATGCTGGCTATTTCGTCGACCATTATTCGAAAAAAAATACAGAAAGGCGACACTATTCGGTTTTTGACTCCAGATTCCGTGGTCAGCTACATTCAACAACAACGTTTATATGAGTAAATAATTACTATGACCCAATCATTACATGACATCGTTATTAACGCCCTAGAAGAGGTTAAGGCTCAAGATATTGTCAGCATTGACGTAAGAGAGTTTACCGACATGATGGATAGCATGATTGTTGCCACAGGTACTTCCAACCGTCAGGTTAAGTCGCTGGCCAGCAACGTGGCTGTAGAAGGCAAGAAGGCCGGCTTTCAGCTAATCGGCGTTGAAGGCGACGACACTTCCGAGTGGATTTTGGTGGACTTTGGCGACGTCATTGTCCATGTGATGCTGCCTGCTACGCGAAGCTTTTACGATCTCGAGCGTCTATGGGCTCTGCGGCCAGGGGATCGCCCTGCAAGTGCTGATGATGAGATTATGTCTGACGGTGATGCGTAACTAACATGAAACTACGCATGCTCGCCGTTGGCACTCGCATGCCGGACTGGGTTGAAATTGGTTGCAATGAATATGCGAAACGACTGCCGCCAGAATTACGCGTTCAAGCGGTTGACATTCCGCTGGGCAGCCGTGGTAAGAGCCAATCTAATGCCAAGGCGATTGAGAGCGAAGGCCAAGCGTTATTAAAAGCAATAGGCCAAAGGGATTTTGTGGTCGCACTGGATGTGCAGGGAAGGACCATGAGTACCGAGGGATTGGCTGCTAAACTGTCCCACTGGCAGATGGCCGGACGTGATATAAGTTTACTCATTGGTGGGCCTGATGGGCTGTCAGCGGACTGTTTGATTCGCGCCGATATGCGCTGGTCGCTATCAGCACTAACTCTGCCGCATCCTCTGGTGCGCATCGTACTAATGGAGCAACTTTATCGGGCATGGACAATCAATGCTAATCACCCTTACCATCGCAGCTAGATGATTGGATAGATAACCATGATCAATGATGCTACTTTTTCAGATCCCGCGCGAGAACGTCGAATTTTTGCCGGTCGCCTGTTGCTATCTTTTTTTGTGATTGTTGTTGTCTTCATTGCGGTGACGGCTCGTTACTTTCACTTGCAGGTAACCCGACACCAGGATTTTGCCACCCATTCTGACAATAATCGTGTTCATGTGCGCCCTGCACCGGCCTCTAGAGGTCTTATCTATGACCGCAATGGGATTTTACTCGCGGACAATCGCCCCACCTATAATCTGACAGTGGTCATCGAGCGCACCAATGACATAGACCTGCTCATTGCTACTATCGAGTCTCTCATTGATATTTCAGAGGACGACACTAAAAGCTTTAAAAAACGTCTTAAACGACGCATACCCTACGAAAAAACTACGCTAAAGTTCAATTTAACCGAGCAGGAAAGGGGTATTTTGGCGGTCAATGGTTATCTTCTTGCTGGTGTAGAAGTCTCGGCACGGCTAACCAGATTCTACCCTGAAGGGGAGCTATTCGCCCATGTTATTGGCTATGTTGGCCGTATTAATGAGCAGGAAATTCAGCGTATTGATCGGGCTAAATACAGCGGTACCGATTCCATAGGCAAGATCGGTTTGGAGAGTTTCTATGAAGCTCAACTACTCGGCAGTGTCGGTACCGAGCAAGTAGAGTCCAATGCCCGTGGCCGAGTTATGCGGATTCTCGATAATGTTGACCCTGTTCCTGGCGATAATCTGACGATCCATATAGATAGTCGCTTGCAACGCGTTGCCTATGAGGCCTTTAAAGGCGAACGCGGCGCACTGGTGGCTATTGATGTAAATACAGGCGGTGTTTTGGCGATGATAAGCGCACCAAGCTATGACCCTAATCTCTTTGTGTCGGGCATCAGTCAAACACAGTACAGCGCCCTACTTGACTCCCCAGCCCGTCCGTTATTTGATCGCAGTATCCGTGGCCAGTATCCCCCCGGATCCACCATCAAGCCGATGTTTGGGCTAATAGGCCTAGCCAGTAATTCTATATCAATGGATTACGCAATTGATGATCCTGGCTATTTTATTATGGAAGGCATTGAGCGACCCTGGCGCGACCATAACTCGAAGCTCGGTGGCCATGGTAAAGGCGTACGATTGGCTCGAGCGATTATTGAGTCCTGCGATGTCTTTTTCTATAAAATGAGTATTAAAACAGGTATCGACCTACTCTCTGATTACAGTAAAAAGTTTGGCTTAGGTCAGGTTACTGGCATTGACATATACGGCGAGCAACCCGGTATCATGCCCTCAAGAATATGGAAGAAAACCGCACGCGGGGAGTCCTGGTTTAATGGCGACACCATTAATGTCAGTATTGGTCAGGGCTTTATGTTGACTACGCCATTGCAGCTAGGCGTGATGACGGCGCGTATTGCCTCCAAAGGCAAAATGGTCAAACCTCAGCTGGTGAAATCCATTAACGGCGATCCAGTGATAGGCATTGAAAACACTGAGTCTATTGGCATTGACGCCGAACACTGGGCCTACATACATCAAGCGATGAAGGCGGTCGTTCACTCCCCTCGCGGCACAGCTAGGCGTATTAACAGGAGCATAAATTACACCATAGCAGGAAAAACCGGTACAGCTCAGGTTATAAGCATCAAAGCAGAGGAAGAATACGACAGCTCAAAAATAGACAAAAGCCAGTGGGACCATGCCTTATTTGTCGCTTTTGCGCCCGTGGAGAATCCACAGATTGCCATTGGCTTGATTGTTGAAAATGGTGAACATGGAAGCTCTGCGGCTGCGCCTATTGCTCGCTTGGTAATGGATGCTTACATGAAGTCCAAAGCAGGTTCCCATCAATCAACAGAGTCAGAGGTGTTGTATTAAATGCAATCAAGTGATTTTGTAAGGCGCATTGAGAGTCCCGGCGGTGAGCGGCGTGCCGGCCGATCCATGCATCTGGACTTGTCGCTACTATTAATTTTGCTGGCGCTCTGTGTAGTTGGCCTGCTCGTCCTTTACAGCGCCAGTGGCCAGAACCTATTTTACGTGAAGCGTCAGGCACTATGGATGATTGTTGGCTTTGCAATTATGATCACTGTGGCGCAATTTCCTGTGCGGTTTTGGGAGCGCTGGTCTTTTCTGCTGTATACCCTAGGCCTGCTATCACTGCTGGCCGTGTTGCTTGTTGGCGTCGGCGCTAAAGGAGCGCAGCGCTGGCTCGATTTGGGTTTTACCCGCGTACAGCCCTCCGAGTTCATGAAGGTTGCGGTTCCCATGATGATCTCGTCATACCTAGCTAAACAATATTCGCCACCGACCTTAAGGCCGGTATTAGCGGTGTTTTTCCTGATTATTATACCGGTATTAGTAGTGGTAAGGCAGCCTGACCTTGGCACCGCCCTACTGATTTTTGCCTCCGGCTTTTATGTGATTTTTTTAGCGGGCCTCCGCAAGCGCTATTTACTAGGTGCCGCTTTATTGGCATTGGCCGCAATTCCCACTCTCTGGGTTTTTGTGATGCGCGATTACCAAAAACAACGAATTCTGACATTGCTTTCACCCGAAGATGATAAACTGGGAGCCGGTTGGAATATCATCCAATCAACTACGGCTATTGGTTCTGGCGGCTGGAGTGGCAAAGGTTGGACCCTAGGTACACAGTCACAGTTGAATTTTTTACCTGAAAGTCACACTGATTTTATTATCGCAGTACTGGCTGAAGAATTTGGATTGATTGGTATTCTCATGCTCAGTGGTCTCTATGCATTGCTTGTCGGTCGCTGCCTATTAATTGCAATGGACTCTCAGTCGCAGTTTGGCCGACTAATTGCGGGAAGCCTGAGTTTGACCTTTATGACTTATGTCTTTGTAAATATGAGTATGGTTTCTGGGATGTTGCCAGTTGTTGGT
>Ga0307997_10001586_pt1 | contig 10683 bp, 9 predicted proteins | sample Davwhametageno36_FD_203165 | JGI IMG/M metagenome (GOLD analysis project Ga0307997, IMG submission 203165) | Marine microbial communities from Davis Island wharf, Antarctic Ocean - #36 | ecosystem: Environmental > Aquatic > Marine > Unclassified | place: Antarctic Ocean: Davis Island wharf...
ATAGCTTTTTAGTCATTGTGCTACCACCAGGGGCCTTTATAGTGACCGGCTTTTTGATCGCCATTAAGAACGCCATTGATAACGCTGCCAAACGCCGTGCCGATGCCCAGCGAGATGCACCCGTTAAGGGCGCCAAACGTATCAGAACCACAGGTCACATTACCTAGCAATTGATCTGTTATACCAGTGTTAAAAGAAATACGAAGAGAAAAACGGGTACATAAAGCTGCCTTTGCAGACTCTCTAGAATGCGGCTACTCCCCCTCAGTGATTGAACCAGCTAACGCCCCTAAATTTACTGGGTTTGTAAGACCTTTGTAAGAGATAAATTCCTTTGACCCTACTATTTTCCTTAAAAACATCACTGCATTCCTTTGTTCCTGACCAACTTTTTATTCTGTTATGGCAACGAGTTATTACCGATAATGGTGTGGGGGGGCACGGCGGTAACATTATTCGTGGGTCATCAGACGATTCAGTAGCCTTGGGCAATATGCTGGTCAGTAAAGGCGTTGTGGTAGTCAGCTTTAATTGTTATCTGGGTCTATTTGATCGAAGTGCTAGCGCCTTTAATCGAGCAACAAATTGACATAAAGGGATACTGTTGTCAGACTAAACGCAAAGGGCATTTTGTCCTATTTTTAAAACCAGCATCGGATACTTATTGCAAAAATATGCAAATCTTAGCTATAGAAAATAAGCGCGAAGCAATACTCAAGGCTGCTTTAACAACGTTCAAAAATTACGGTTACCGCAAGACATCAATGCACGATATTTCAACTGCCCTTGGCATGTCGAGGGCGTCACTGTATACATGCTTTGCAAATAAAGATGATATTTTTCGCTGCGCATTAATTTCCGTTACTGAATCTGGATTAGTTGAAGCTAAACGATGCTTAGGGTTGTCAGCTTTAGATCTGACATCAAGAGTCGAGGCTGCTTTGCTCGCAAGATACCTCCCCCTCCATCAGATGCTCATTGAATCAGTTCATGGTGAAGAGATTGCGGAGACTTATTTTCGCCTCTGTGGCGATAGCTTTGAGGACTCATTTATGCAATCTAAGGATATACTGACAGCTACCCTGAAGTCGGCAAATCGTAAGAAAGAGATTGATTTAAAGGGCGCTTTGCTTACGGCGCCGGCAGCTTCTGAGCTTTTGAATCTTACTCTCCTGGGTCTCAGGCATACTTCAACGGACGTAGAAATCTACAAAATGCGGGTCAATCGTTTTGTGAGTGTATTTATGCGTGGGCTGCAAAATCCTGTGGTGTTAAACTATCCGTAAGTAGATATGCCCTGCACTGCGGCCGCCCACTAGCCTAGATTTTGTCGTAGATTGAAGTAAATGGGAGGGAGGTATCCCTAAGGTTTGGATAGTACTAGCCAAGGCTGGTCTGGATAGGTCCAATAGTAATTTGTTCGAAATGAAAGAGGCCTTAGGGTCTTTTTTTAGTGCTAAAAAAAAGCCTGCAATAAATGCAGGCTTGCTCAATGACCTAATAGCTTACTAGGATCTAGAAAGGGTCTAGAAGTCGTACTTAACGCGCGCTCCAAATACAGCACCTTCGTCAATGAACCTGAAGTGTGAGCCTGCCAGTACGGGAACGTCAACACTCTGAGCAAAAACTTCCTTGTCGAAGATATTACGCCCAAAGGCCATTACTTCCCAATCGTTGCCACGTACACCTAAACGCAGGTTGGTTTTGCTGTAACTATCGATACGATCTAAAGGATCATTGTCTCCATCAGGGGAGAAATCATCGCTATAGTTGAGTTCACCGCCAACGAAAAACACCATGTCTTTGTCGCTCACATCGGTAGTGTAATCAAAGAACAGTGAGGCAGTGTATTCCGGTGCGTAGGTGGTCTCCTGTCCTGACAGATCATTGTTGGTGAACCCGGCAGGTGTGCCGCAGGCTTGGTCTACATCAAGCTGGATTGCGGTACAGGGGGCGGTGGGGTACTTATCAAATTCAGAATCCAACCAACCACCGCTGGCTCCCACGCGCAGATCATCCGTAGCCTGCCAATTGAGATCAACCTCGAGCCCCTGCACTACTGTAGAGGCTGCATTTGTCACACCAAAGCCCACACCCTTAAACACCGATACTTGCAGATTGTTATACTCGGTGTAAAAAGCCGCCCAGTTTAAGGTCATGCCACCATCGAGCAAGGTGTGTTTGCCACCAATTTCGAAGGCATCCACTTCTTCATCTTGAAACTCGAACTCATCGGCAGGTATGGTAAAGATCGTCTGGGCAGGATTAGGTGTCTGACCCGCGATATAACCAGCAGGCTCTCCATCATCAGCACCGGTGAAACCGCCAGCTTTAAAGCCCTGTGTGAAGCTTAAGTACAACATAGTGTCCTCAAGGACGTCCCACTGGACATTAAGCGACGGAAGCCATTTGTCGGTTGCACGCTTTTCCTTGTACTTATAGTTGTACGAGTTAAAGTTTTCCGCCCAAATAGTCGCCAAAAACGGGTTCATACTCGCAGTAGCGAGCCCCGTATTGTCATCTGAAAGAAACTGGCTTGTCTCCACATCCTTATTTTCTTCGGTATAACGCAGACCGACCGTTACTCGAAGCGTATCGCTAAGGTTAAAGGTACCTTGGCCAAATACAGCCCAAGAATCCGAGTCCAATGAATACAGGTGATTTCTAGCTATCTGATTGGCCGAATACTGCCCGCCACTCAGAGCAATCATTAAGTTGTCTATGCCAATGATTTGAGGCGTAAGCCCCCCTAAATTGGTATCGAGATCCACTCGGCGATCAAACTCCAGATTACTGTTCTCGTAGTATAAGCCGGCAACATAATCAAAAAGCTCTCCGCCCGGCGACGTGATACGGAATTCCTGGCTAAACTGTTTGAATTCCTGATCATCATCGCGGGAAATAAACTGCAGTGGTAACCAGTCAACATCTACGCCATCGAGTGACTCATAGGACGACGAGCCGGTGATCGAGGTAAACAGCGTACCATCCAAATCCCAATCAACTTTTAGGACTAAATTGTCTGTCTCATTTTCACTAATTTCTGGATTTCTACCAATCTGTGCCGTATTACCATCGAACCCCAGATTATTGTCCTTATAGGTTGTAAATTCTTTTTGTGTGGCGGCGACAAAATCAGGGAAAAAATTATCCATCGCAGCGTATGCAATCCCCGCAAAGGCGCTTGCATTAGGAACATCTCTTGCTCGACCTTCAGCATCTAAAAATAATTTGGCGGTTGAAGGTGCGCCCACTCGGTCATAATTAGAGTGACTATATTTGAAGTTGACGTCCAAATTATCAGTAGGTTGCCAAACTGCGGTAAGGCGGTACATGGTTTCATCCAATACAGGTTCATTAGTGCCCAAAAACTGGTTTTTCATATAACCGTCTGTTTCACGCAACTTACCACCAAAGCGCAGAGCAAAGGTGTCAGTGACCGCACCGCTCACATAACCTTCAGCAATTTTTCCACCGTTTTGTTCTGCGCTAACGGCGATACCGCCATTAAAGTCTTCTCCGGCATCCGGTGATGCAGTGGTCACGTTGATTGCACCTGCCACCGTATTTTTACCAAATAAAGTACCCTGTGGGCCCCGTAATACTTCGACACGCTCTATGTCAACAAAAGGTGATCGGTACTGTCGCCCACGTCCCATATAGACTCCGTCGATGTACATGCCGACAGATTGCTCAAATGCCTGGTTGTTACCAGAGCCCATGCCGCGCATAAAAATATTGGTATTAACCGCTGCATCTGATATGAAAAGATTAGGGACACTGTCTGCCATTGCGGACATGCTGGGGATGCCTGCAGACTGTAACTTGCTGCCTTGTATGGCAGTTACCGAAATGGGGACATCCTGTAGGCTCTCAGCCCTTTTCTGTGCCGTGACAACAATCTCCTCAAGCATTTGCGCCTGAGTAAATGATGCGGCCATCGCAAGAGCGATAGCGGCAAGAAGGGGTGTCTTTTTAAATATTGTGGACATGCTGAATCCTCGATTAGTTATTATTATAATCGCAGGGCTATACAGAAAATTTCGACCCTACGTCTTCGTGCAATAGCGTGATTATGGGATGACCAAGAGTGACACTATATCCATACTATGTCAATTCGTAAAAATTAGCACTAGCCGCTAGCAGAGCCATTTTCCGAAAAAAAATAATTTAGGCAAAGATAATTAGCGCAGGCGTATTTGGATTAAGAGAGTAGATTTTTTAAAAGTATGTAGGCTTTTTTCTATCGGCGACCAAGAGTGCGTCCAACAGCTTGACCCAATCGTAACCAATTTGTTGTCTACCAACGTTCAGACCTTCATAAATCGAATTGCTAGAATCTCCTCGAGATGATTTACTATCTAGCAACCGCACATGAAGCAGCCACCCCTGATAACATAGGTGCCATGAGTACCGGTAACAGCACAGGTCTTGAGCTCGCCCTATTTTTCAAGTACTTCCGTCGACACAAACTTAAATCCTGACTTTCTCTTTACCATTATTTTTTGACAATTATTTTCAGTGATAGTGGTGAGCCGACACTACCTATTCGCGATCAAATTGATAGCTGGGTTTACCCAAAGGTATCCGCCCGTGGAAATTTTAGTCATACCCATCCCCCATAAATAAAAAACTGTAATTCTGCCTGATTTATCTAATTGACGTAAATAGCAGTATATGTCATATTGACAAACAGCTGAAACCATAGGGGCGAAGACCGGTTAGCAATTCGGAAAGGTTACCGCGGCCTATATTCACAAAAAAGTGCGCTGGAAAGGAGCAGCTCCATGAACGAGTACTTGATTCACCAGCGTACAAGGGCATTGAAGATCAGGTTATCCGCGGTGGTGTGCTTTATGCAATCAATTGCAATGGCTTCCAGGATGGTGCTGCAATTTCTGGCGCAATCAACCCTGATCTCCGACACTCAGGTGCTATCCCTAGTGAAGAGGCAATCCGTGAGATTACAGTCCATGGCGCTCTGTAGCATAACGGGATGGTGTCATTCAAACGCGTTGTTACGACCGAGCGTGCCGAGGCAATCCGACAATATTTGATCAAGCACGCCCATGAATATAAAGCGTTGAAATTAACGGACAAGTAGCTTAGGAATAGAATATGACTAAATTATCAAGCAATATTCAATCTGTATTTGAAGCACAATCACATCAAAAATGGATCAATAAAGCATCGGGTAGCACACACAGAATCGACCAACTGCAGCGCTTGAAACAGGAAATCCAGTCGAGGGAACAAGACGTCATACAAGCACTTCACGCTGACTTGCGCCGAGATGCGGAGACAGCAGAAGCTGAACTGTTAATAATCTATGGTGAAATTGAACACTGTGTCGAACGACTGGCCAGTTGGATGGCATCCATTGAGGTCGACCCAACTCCCTTGGCTGATAGCCGCGCACGGATCATTACTGAAGCGCGAGGTATCGTTCTCTTATTCAGCCCCTGGAATTTTCCTTTCGCCCTACTTTTTGCACCTTTAGTGTCCATAATAGCCGCGGGTAACTGTGCCATGATTAAACCAAACGAATTAGCGCCTAATATCAGTAAGCTATCAGCGGAAATTATTAGCGATATATTTGATGAGAAAGATGTAGCCGTTTTTGAAGGGGGCGTCGCTCTCGCCAACGAAATGCTTGACCTGCCCATCGATCATGTCTTTTTTACCGGCAGCCCAGCGGTTGGAAAAATTATCATGGCAGCGGCCGCCAAGCATCTGGCGTCTGTCACGCTTGAATTAGGTGGGAAAAACCCGGTTATAATTGACCGTACAGCCGACCTTAAAGATGCGGCCGAAAAAATTGCGGTGATGCGTAACATTAACCATGGTCAGGTATGTCTGTGCCCGGAAAATATTTGGGTGCCAGAAGAAATGGCTCTAGAGTTCATAACCAAAGTGCAAGACACTTTTCAGACATTGTATTATAAGGATGGAAAACTCAATCCAGAAGCAAATGGCAAAATGATTGATGAGCGTAACTTTCAGCGCGTAAAAAGTTATATCGACGATGCTAGAGAAAAGGGAGCCAATATCGTTTTCGGCGGTCAAGCTGATACTCTATTGCAGTCAATTCATCCCACAATCATGACGGATGTACCCACGAACGCCAAAATCATGGAGGAAGAAACGTTTGCTCCTATACTCAATATCTTTACCTATAATCACGTAGATGAGGCCGTTTTAAGTATTCAGCAACAGCCCAAGCCATTAGCTCTGTACATATTTAGCAAAGATGATGACTTTATAGAAAAAATATTGAGTAAAACATCCTCGGGCGGAGTAACTGTCAATGATTGTGCCATGCATTTTAATGTGCCTGCACTACCATTCGGTGGCGTGAATGGCAGCGGTATTGGCTCGTATCATGGTAAACATGGCTTTACAGAATTATCTCACCAGCGATCAGTATTAACTATGTAGACAGGCAGAAAGCCTGCAATGTTCCTGATCACTGAGGCGGGTGTCCACTAGGCGTTGGCTGCTCTCAGTATTCCTCGGAGACATAAAGACTATATATCACTACTGCAGATCTAACCCAGTCACCTCTGGCGGTCTGGTGACAAAGTAAGACCAACGCAGTTTTGTATATAATCCACAGCATGTATGCCTTCTTTATTCATAGCTACCAGGATTTTCCATTTTTCATACAGAGTATTAAAGCTATGAGTATATTTTTTAATAACCGTAAAATTGGTCTTGAAGAATTTGATGACAATGTCAAAAAGCTAGCGACTGTTCTTCTTTCTAAAGGTCTGCAAGCCGGTGGTGTCGTTGCCATGTTATTGCGAAATGATGTAAGGCAGTTCGAGATAATTGAAGCCTGCAGATATTTGGAGGTTAGCTTCGTACCCCTCAATTGGCACGCCACTGGCTCAGAGCTACAACATATCCTGACAGACTCGGGCGCCTCCGTCTTAATAGCCCATACCGATCTTGCCAGCGCAGCAATCAATGAGCTTTCTGACCTAGTGTGTATATTAGTTTACTCCACGCCAAAAAATATCATTGCTAGTTACAACATACAAAAACAAGATAAAACCGTTCTAGAAAGCCGATCTGAGAACATGGAAAGCTTACTTAAAAACGCTAATCCAATCACAACAGGAATAAAGCCTTTTAGGGGTATTTTTTCGTACACCTCAGGTAGTACAGGACGCCCTAAAGGCATCCGACGTCAGGTGAGTCAGTCCCAGCCCGACCCCTATAATGTCTACGAAAGGCTGGCCCGGACGCTACTTAAATTGGAGAAAGGTGACCGTTTTTACGTCTCAGCACCGATTTATCACAGCGCACCAAATGCATTGTCATTGTGCTGCATCGCTGCCAGAGACGTCGATATGTATATTGAACCAAAATTTGAGGCTGAGAGTTTTTTAGCCCACATAGACCGGTATCAAATTACCCATACGTACATAGTCCCCACTATGATGATACGGTTGTTAAAGCTACCAAAAGAGGTGAAAGAAAAACACAACATATCTTCTCTAAAGTTTGGGATTTCATCTGGCTCTGCTTGGCCAGCTGACGTCAAGCAGGCCATGATAGATTGGTTTGGCCCGATATTTTATGAATCATATGGCGCTAGTGAAATAGGCTTTATGACATTAATTTCATCAGAAGAAGCGATCAAAAAACCTGGCTCGGTGGGTAAAATATTACCTGGCGGATCGATCAAAATATTAGACGATGATAAAACCGAACTTGCCGTGGGTGAGTCTGGTTCAATTTATATCGAGTTACCGATGTTCGGAGATTTCGTTTATACCAATTCTACTGAGAACGAATCAGACGATCGCTACCAGGGCCATACGACGGTTGGCGACATTGGATATATTGATGCGCAGGGGTATCTGTATATCAACGACCGCAAAAAAGATATGATCATTTCAGGTGGCGCAAATATATTTCCAGCTGAAATTGAGGCCGCTATGTTCGAAATGCCACAGATATTGGACTGCGCCGTATTTGGCATAGCCGATAAAGAGTTTGGTGAAAAAGTCATTGCCGCAGTAACCTGTCAAGTGGGCCACTCGCTTAGCTTGCAGGAAGTACATGCTTTTCTTGATGGAAAAATCTCACGTTTTAAATATCCCCGTCAACTTGATTTACATGACAGTTTACCTAGGGAAGAAAGCGGGAAGGTGTTTAAGCAACGACTCAAAGTGGCCTATGCTAGCTAATCAGTGAAGTGGCTAGATTTCACAACACTTACATAAATCCTGTGATCGAGAAGTTCGGGCTACGATGATTATGTACCAGAACAGAATAAGCCCCTTTTAATGCGTATCAGCGTGATTTAAGGCTGCTATTCTTAAATGCCTCTTATGATCTGCAGTAATCGCAACCGTTTGTAACTTTCTTTGTAAAACCCCCTGTTGTAGAGTGGTGTGTGATGAGCTTGCAAGCCATAAAAACTATATAAAACAATTGTTTATGTATAACCGACTTCTCCCCTCACCAACCATGGTGGCATCGAAACCATTTTTCGTCGTGCTTTAAAAACACCCGCCCGGAGCAAAGAAAAGCCGCTCAGGACGCTGCCTAGCAGAGATAAATAGAGATAGTTAAGCTCACGATAGTGCGCAAGATAATAAGGGTAAGAGCGAGTTAGTAGCTACCTAGGTCCTTAGCAAACAACATCTTAATGTTACGAAACGCCTTAAACTCCAAGTGATTCCCACTCGGGTCCTTCACAAATAAAGTCGCCTGCTCGCCCTCACGCCCTTCAAAGCGCACATAGGGTTCAATCACAAACTCAATCCCGTTAGCCTTCATCATATCCACCGCCTGCCCATAATGATCCCATTCCATAATCACACCAAAGTGGGATGCTGGCACTACATGTCCATCCACTGCATTGGTGGCTGCTGCAGGGTGGTCTTCAGGGGCTACTAAGTGGGCTACCAGCTGATGGCCAAAGAAGTCGAAGTCAATCCATCGGTCCGATTCGCGGCCGGTTGGACAGCCCAAGATACCGCTATAAAAATCGCGAGCAGCCTCAAGATCGATAACTGGTAAGGCTAGATGAAAACGGGGGTAGGCTGGGTTGGTCATTGCAGTTACTAGCTAGTGGACTCTACAATAATGATATCACTGGGCCGCTACCTTTGTTATCAAGAATTTAATAATTGTTGAGATGCTTGATATGAGGGTAGACCACACTATGGCTTATCTTATCGTTAGAATTTCACACAATATTTCTGTTAGAACAATGGGGTAGCAATATGCACTCCAGTAACGACAAAACTAGTAACGTAAATAGAGTATCTACTACAGCAAGAGAAGCCTACCGATCGATGAATATGCTGGCAAAGTATGGAGGTTAGGCCTGAGGCGGCATCTACTTTCTAGCAACTGAGGACTCAATTTTCCACTATTAGTTTGTACACTACCAAGGCAAATTATCCAAATCAATATTGCCACCAGTCAAAATAATTCCCACCCGCTTGTCCTGAAACTGCTCAGGCTGGTCCATCATCATCGCCAAGGGTACAGCACAGGAGGGCTCGCAAATCACTTTGAGTCGCGTCCAAATTAACCGCATAGCTTCAACCACTCTCTCTTCGGAGCACAGCAAAATATCGTCTACCTGCTTGGTAATTATCTCAAAGTTACGCACACCAACTGTGGCGCGCAAACCATCGCAGATGGTGTTGGGGTTAAATTCTGGGATTCGGGTGCCGCTATTAAAGCCCAGCCAAGCATCGTTGGCTTGGGCCGGTTCGGCGCCAATCACTTGGGTATTTTGGGCTAGTGCTTTGGTCGCGATAGCGGTACCGGCTAGCAGGCCACCCCCACCTATAGGGGCAATCATCATGTCTAGAGGCTGCTCTACTTGCTCTAGCATCTCGATGGCCGCGGTGCCTTGGCCAGCAATGATGACGTCGCTGTCATAGGGGTGAACTAGGGTGCTGCCCTGCTCCTCTGCTAACTTGGCAACTGTACCTTCTCTTGCGGCCATAGTGGGTTCACAGAGCACTATACTGGCACCGTAACCTTCGACAGCGGCAATTTTAACGGCCGGTGCATTCTCCGGCATGACGACCGTGCAAGGTGCGCCGCGCAGGGCTGCAGCCCAAGCTAATGCGGCGCCATGGTTCCCTGACGAATGGGTTATCACGCCTTTTTGTAGGCTAGCCGCGTCCATAGAAAACACGGCATTACAGCCGCCTCGGGCTTTAAAGGCACCGATCTTTTGTAGATTTTCGGCTTTAAAAAATAGCTCGCAACCTATGATTTTGTTCAGCGCACAGCTCTCTAATACTGGGGTGCGGTGAATGTAGGGCGCAATGCGCTCATGGGCCTGCTGTATGTCTTTAATAGTTAATTTCATTGAGTAAGTTTAATCTATTTAGACCTGATCTGGCGACTAAAACTATGGCTTTGCAAAGACCAAATATGCCATATACTTGAATAAATAGGCTTGCGCACTCTGGGCTCTAAGGCTAACCGAGAAAAGGAATAAATGGCTGTGATAAAAAAAATTGAGTACTGGCTGACCCTACCGATTATTGAAGTGGGTGATTTCTCTCTGCGCCTTGCCGACCTTGCCTCGGCGATGGGTATTATTCTGTTCACCATGCTGGCGTCTCGAGTGCTCACTCGTGCGGCCACACTGGCTGCTAAGCGCAGTCACGCCCGCGACCAAAATATCTATGTGATTAA
>Ga0307997_10001587_pt1 | contig 10682 bp, 9 predicted proteins | sample Davwhametageno36_FD_203165 | JGI IMG/M metagenome (GOLD analysis project Ga0307997, IMG submission 203165) | Marine microbial communities from Davis Island wharf, Antarctic Ocean - #36 | ecosystem: Environmental > Aquatic > Marine > Unclassified | place: Antarctic Ocean: Davis Island wharf...
GATATTTCCAAAGATACGCAGGTGAATAAGGAATCGCGAAAGCTTATTTTATCGGAAAGTATTCAAGCATTGAAAAATTCTGGTGCAAAAGTTCATGCCATTGCGTTATCGAAAGACACCGATGAAACATTGCTAAAGCAGTTAGCACTTGAGACTGGCGGGTCTTTTGAAATCGCTGGCTCAGCAAAGGAATTGCAAAAAATATTTCTAAAGTTATTTGAGCGCGCTACAGATCCCGATATGATTGAGTTGAAAGGTAATAAGTTCACAGTAGATAAAAGCATCCATGAACTTACATTGCTTATATTCCGCCCAAAAGGCAGTAAGCCAACACAATTATATCCACCTGACTCCACCCAGATTAGTTCTAAACAAAAAGGTAAGTCGACTTGGCGTAGTGAGGAGGGCTACGACTTAATCACAATCAAAAAACCGACAGTAGGTATTTGGAAGATCGATGCCTATAGCGACCCAGATAATAGGCTAATGGTTGTTACTGATTTGAAGTTAAAATTAAATGAGGTTCCTGCCTACATTACGCCTTCTGAGCCTATTACAATCGAGGCAGAACTCCATAACAAAGGTAAAAAAATTAGTAAGAATAGTTTTTTGCGATTTGTTACATTTGATTTAAGACACATAAATGAAAAGGATACTGTAAATCAATTATCGTTAATTCATAACAAAATGCCTAAAGATAAAGGCCAATACATCCATCAATTTGAGGGACTGTTGGCTGAGGGTAGGCATAGCTTTATTGTAACAATAGATAGCCAAACATTTAATCGAGGCAAACGAATTGATTTTGAGGTGCAGTGGCCAGTTAAAGTTGATATCAGGACAACAGCTGATCCAGGTACCTATCAACTAACCATTGAAGCACGGGAGGAGTACTTAAAGGCTAATACGCTTCTGCCAGATATTCAAATGAAAGCACCAAATGGTGATCAGTTTGCGTTGGTGCTAAATAATAATGCAGGTATTTGGGAAGCAGAATTCAATGCAAACCAAGCTGGACTTTTTCAGGCTCACATTAAAGTTTCAGCTCAAACAATTAATGGTGAAAAACAAACATATGATCTTGGTGGGTATTCAATGGTGGGGGTTTATAAACCTGTTGAAATGAAAATAGATTCATCAAAATTATCAGAAGTTAAAAAAGTAGAATTTACAGAAACAGAGGTTAATCAACTAAGCAATAGCGTTGGAAAAACTAATTGGACACAAGTCATGATTATTGTAGGCGTGTTTAATCTTATTTTTGTCCTTATTGTGGGAGGGATATTCATTTTGTTACGACGTCGCTCTAAAAATGAGAGGTTTTCTTTAGATGGTGAGCTGGTCGAAATTATAGAATCCAAAGAAAGCGAACCACTAAATGTCTGACATTAATTCACTCGCTTTAATTTTGTTAGCGGAAGCTTGCTTTATCCTACTGACCACACTACTCATCCTTGTTTGGCTTCAAATTAAGTCTCAAAAGAAGCGCAGAAGTGCAGTTGAACAACTGGTCTCTCAAATTAAAGTTCGGTCAAAAACAAGAATAGAAGAAACAGAAGTTTTCTTACAGCAAGTTTATGACTTAAATGGTGCAAAGCTTTCCGCTTCGTCTAAAATGCTAGAACTTCAGGAGCGACTTTTTCTGCAAAAGGTGATCGACATTTTGATTAGTTCTGATGTTGAAAAAATAACCAGCCTTGATAAATCGATTATTGTTTTAATTGATGCTTATAAAAACTTGAAGCCCACAGAAATAGACCTCGCTACTAAAGCTGGAACAGAAAATAGTGCCAACGATTTAGAAGCATTGAGAGCTGAAAATGCAACATTGAACGAAGAATTGAAAACCTTGCGTGAAAAAATGACCGGGGTTCTCTCAGAATTTGGCGATATGTTTGGTGGTTTTAAGTCTGATTCTCCTAACAGTAGTAGTAATGCAGACAAAGTTGTTACAGTGAATGATACCACCCAAGGGCAAGATAGTTTAAACGCTACAACCGAAATTGATCATAATGAAATTAAAAGTGATGAAGTTAAATAAAAGCTCAGTTTGCCCTAAACCAAAATGAACTTTTGAGAATTTAATCAGCGCAAAGTGGAAAGGCAATTGCCCAGATTAAAATTATATTCTTGAATCGATGCCAGCTTTAAACATAAATTATTTGATATTTTGATTTTACAAGGCAACTTGAGGGCTAATCTGGCAATTGACGTTGTCCAAGGGCATACCATCCTAAGCAAAACGTTTGTAGCGTAATTAAGTAAATGAATACCTGCTGGTAGCCCTCTAAAGAGTAATTTCCTTCATTAGTAGATGGAAATGCATCTAAGCCCACACCAATTCCCCATTGGATTAAGAATCCAAAAGCAAAGACTAAAAAGTTTAACGCAGTATTGGCGCGTCCGGCATATTGAGCTTTAAAACGTTGTGATAGTGCTGCATAAATTAAAATCGAACTCGTGCTAAAAAAGCCAAACAACATCCAAGTAACTTGAGCAAAGTAAACAGGATGAAATGCTAGCATTATTTGGGTTAATATAAATAAGCTCATCCCTACTATTGCAACAGTGATGCTGTTAATGCCCCGTTTACTTAGAAGGTAAGCGATATAACCAATCACGACATAACCCGCTACCATCGACACTGCAATCAATAAAAGTGAATGGGCTACCTCAGACTCATTAAACTCTGCAATATCTCGAAACCATGGTCCTGTCCATAATCCAATTAAGGCTAATGCCGTGGCTTGTGTTGACACAGAGACGGGAATAATTCGCCAAAAATAACGGTCACTAAAAATATGGAATATGCCTTTTATATGAAGAGTCATGCTAGTTTTTGCAACTGACGAAGGTTTGTCAGGAACAACAAAAAAGATAATTATAGCTACCAATAACGTAGCTAAAGCCAATATCCAAAATAACTCTCGCCAAACTAAAGACTCAAGTAACCAAGCGGTTGGCGATGAAGCACAAAGGACGCCTAATCCACCTGCAGTCATATGTAGCCCATTTGCTAAGGGTAATCGGTCAGACGGGAACCATTGAACAAATGACTTAAAAGCCGCCATCAAACAGGCTGAGACACCTAATCCTATTAACCCGCGACCAATCACTAGCAAGTTAATGTTAGTTGCAGAAGCAAAAATAGCCGCTCCGAGAGCTGCAAAGAGTAATAGAAATGCTTCGATTTTTCTGGGACCATATTTATCAAGCAAAACTCCCAATGGCAATTGAATAACAGCAAACGTAATGAGGTAAGCACTGGTTAAAAAACCAAGCTCAGTAGCATTTAAATTTAGTTCAGTAGTCAGGTCATCAGCAATGATCGAATTTACAACGCGATAGAGATAGGACAAGAAATAGCCCAACGCGAAAGGTATAAAAATACGAAGTAAAAGTTGCCAGTTATATTGTTTAGAAGCAGCAGTAACTTTAGTCTTTGGGGTCAAACGCATAATCAGTGTTTACGATTTTAAAAGTGAACTAAGCGGTTATCTTGACTTTTTCGCTTTTGCCAAACTCAGCTATAAAAATACCAAACAATACGAGTCCTAATGATATGGCATGAAATCTTTCGAAATTCTCACCTAGATAAAGTACTGCCATAATTGAAGCAAAGATAGGGACTAAATTTAAAAACATGCCAGACCTACCTGGTCCCACCAATTCAACAGCATAGATAAACAGTAATTGTGACATCATAGACGGTATTATTGTTATCAAGGCTACAATAATCCAACCAATCGGGGTGGGTGGCTGAAACCCTTGATATTGAATTTCCAACACCCATAAAGGAAGTGATGCTAAAAAAGCAAATCCAGCTAGAAGTGTAAAAAGTGATATGGGTGCAATATTAGGACGTCTTGTTAACCCAATAGAATAAATAGCATAAAAAAAACAGGAAATTAACATAAATAAATCTCCACGATTAAAAACTAAATCTTGCAATTGACTAAATTCGCCCCTGATGACTACTACAGTCACACCAATAAGCGAAGTACTTACCCCTAAGATTTGTAAAGTTGTTATTTTTTTACTCAAAAATAAAAAACTGCCAATAAAAACAAAGATAGGCGTTGTTCCCTGAATTATACCTAGGTTAATTGCCGAGGTTGTATGAGCGGCTATATAATACAACGCATTGAAAAAGGTGAATCCAATCGTACCCATTAGAGCAAAATAAATGAGGTGTTGACGAATGACTGACCAGTCTTTTACCACTTGCCGATGAGAAAAAATTAAAAGTAAAATTAAAAGGGCTATCCAACGTAAGCTAACCAGCATCATAGGAGATATTTGATTTACGGCAAGCTTGCTTAATATCGCATTGCAACCCCATCCCCAAGTGACAAAGGTAAGCATGACATAAGCTTGTAAATTTGCGTTTTTAGGCATTCTTTTTTTTATGATCGAGGAATAACTCGCGATGTAATGTATAAAGTCCGCAGGCTACGATAATGGTAATGCCAATCAGACTCTGAATATCGGGTAACTCAGACCAAACAAAATAGGCAATTACGCCTCCAAAGCCTATGCTCAAATATTTGAGCGGTGCCACGGTTGAAATTTTTGCCTGTCGATAACTGACAGTCATGAGATATTGAGCCATACCACCCAAAAAACCTACCGCAATAAAAAATGCCCAGTCTTGACCCTGTGGTGTTTGCCAACCAAGAAAAAAAATCGCAATAGAACTAATCACCACACCGGCCATGGTGAAATAAAATGTCAGGTTAACTGGATCACTTCGGATACTAAGGTGACGAATTAATATTGTGGTGCAGCTAATACAAAATGCTGCCAACAACATATAAAAGCTGCCACTTTCAAACATACTATTGCCTGGGCGTACCACGATTACCATTCCAATAAATCCAGCCATAACAGCGGCCCAACGATGTAAGCCAACACGCTCTTTTAAGAATATTATCGACAATACCGTCATGAAAAGGGGCGTGGTGTGCAAGATCGCAATACCATCAGCAAGACGCATTAAAGAAAACGCATGAAATGCAAACCCCATCGCTGTGATACCAAGAAAGCAACGTAGGGACAGTAAAAAAGGCTCCTGTATTCGTAACAACGAAATGCCGCCTCGCATAATGATAATGACAACGATTGGTACCATGGCAATGGCACAACGAAAGAACATAATTTGATGGGTCGGATAACTACCACCCAACCACTTTACAATTGAATCCATTCCAGAAAATAGAACAATACTAAAGAGCATGGCGCTTATTCCGTGAACAGGCGAGTCATGTTGGCGGGAATATGGCATGAGTCCAAAAAAATTCAATAATGTCATCGGTTGAAACAAATAATAAAAAAAACTTAATTTTGGTTTATTATGGCACGGTGTTTTTATAGTCACCATTTAAATTTCTTAGGTTAAAATTTGGTCGGCTATTTTTTCTGCAACCATCATTACAGGGGCATTAGTGTTACCGGAAATGACGGTAGGAAATATCGATGCATCAACAATGCGTAATTGTCGCACTCCATGAACTAGCCCTTGAGAATTAACCACTGACTCGTGGCTATTAGATCCCATCATACAGGTGCTAGTAGGGTGGAAAACAGTGCTACTGCGCTGCCTAATATCGTCGATTAATTCATCATCAGAATTTATATTAAGCCCCGGTGTTATTTCATATTCGATAATGTTGCAAAATGCGGGAGTTTCAGCTAATGCCCTCAATATTCTGACGCCCTCTAACATTTCAACCACATCTTGCTCAGCCGAGTAGTAGTTAGGATAAATTTTTGGGTGGGTGGCTGGCTCAGTAGAACTAATTTCAAGATGCCCTCGACTGGCTGGTCTCAATTGCCCCACTGAATTTAAAAAGCCTGGGAACGGATCCGGTTGCATGAGTGGGCGCTCACCCTCTGGGGCAGATGAATAGGTAATTGCAGCAAAATACATTTGTAAATTGGGGCTCAGTTTATTTGGATTACTGCGAATAAAACCACCGGCTTGATTCACGCTGAGCGACAATATTCCCTGGCGTGTTAAAACATATTTTATTCCAGCTATTAGCTTGCCCCACCAAGGATAAAGCTGATTATTTAAAGTAGGAACTTTCGACTTGTAATAATGGGTGTACCCCAAGTGATCTTGCAGGTTACGTCCGACCGCCTCAGCAGCATGCACCACCGGGATCTCTAGATCTTTGAGTAGCTTTGCAGGGCCTATGCCCGACAGTTGTAATAGTTGGGGTGAATTAATTGCACCAGCACACACAATGACTTCTCGGTTGGCAGACACTACATGAATCTCACCCTGTCTTTTATACTCGACGCCATAAGCCGCGTTATCACGAAATAATATTCTATTGACCTGAGCATTAGTGACTATGCGGCAATTGTCACGTTTGAGGGCAGGGTGTAAATATGCTCGAGCAGCTGACATACGACGTCCATTTTTAGTCGTGATTTGGTAATACCCTAATCCCTCCTGACTTACGCCATTAAAATCAGCATTGTAATTAAAACCAAATTGTTGTCCTGCTTGAATAAAGGTTTTGGTCAGAGGGTGGTACTGTTTGCTCACATTACTAACGTAAAGAGGACCACCGTCACCACGATACTCATTGCCGCCATCTGAATTAGTTTCTGATTTTTTAAAGTAGGGCAGTACATCATCCCAACCCCACCCAGAATTCCCTAATGTTTGCCAATGGTTATAATCTTCGGCCTGTCCACGGATATAAACCATTGCATTTATTGAGCTTGACCCACCAACAACCTTACCACGAGGCCAGTAGTTGGCTTGATTATTGAGACCGGGATCTTTTTCTGTGGTGTACATCCAATTAACTTTTGGATCATAAAACGACTTACCGTAACCAATAGGAGTTTGTATCCAAAACGTCTGGTCACTGCCTCCAGCCTCTAAAACTAGGACTGAATACCTACCGTTGGCGGTTAGTCTATTGGCTAAAACGCAACCAGCTGATCCTGCACCAACAATAATATAATCAAATAACGCAGTCATCATTCTTTCCAATTAGAATTTACGCGGAATATAACGACGAACTGTAATGAAGTAAAATGAAAACTGAAGGTTCCACAGCGCTTAACGATATTGCATAATTGCAACTTTATTATCTTTGGAGCGAGTCTTGAAGTTTACTGTTGAAGAATTCCGTTACTGGAAGAATAAAAACGTCACCTTGCTGGGCATGTCGGGTGTTGGAAAATCCTATCTGTCGGGTATGTTACAGGGTAAAAATTGGTTCCATTATTCAGGTGATTATCGAATTGGTACCCGTTATTTGGATGAACATATTCTCGACATGATTAAACAACAAGCGATGCAAGTCCCTTTTTTAAAAGATTTGTTGCGCAAAGACTGGATACACATACGAAACAATATCCAAATTGATGATTTGGGCCCAGTATTAAGTTTTGTTGGTAAGTTAGGTAACCCTGCACTTGGCGGTGTTGAACTTGAAGAGTTTATCAAAAGACAAGCTATTTATCGTCAAGCCGAAGTTGATGCTATGCTCGAAGTGCCAGATTTTATAAAAAAATCTCAAGACATTTACGGTTACCCTCATTTTATTAACGATGTCGGTGGCAGTTTGTGTGAGCTGGAAGAGCCCGAGGTCATTGAAACCTTAATTGACTGCAGCTTAATACTATATATCCAAGTTACCAATCAAGCACAGCAGGAAATACTGGTACAAAGGGCACAAAGCTCGCCAAAACCCTTATTTTATCGAGCTAAATTTTTGCAACAGCACCTTCAAATGTACTTTGATGAAAGTGGTCTTGAATATGCAGCTGAAATAAATCCTGATGAATTTGCACGTTGGGTATTTCCACATCTATTTCACTCTCGCATACCTCGATATGAAGCTATTGCTCTTCCACACGGTTACACGGTGACATCTGATGAAGTGGCAAAAGTGAAAAATGAAGAGGATTTTTTAACCTTAATTGAATTAGCTATTGCTCGACAAAGTGAAGGCAGTAAAAACAAGATGAGGAATTTATAATGCCTTTAGTTGCTCACAATAACTTACCTTCTTTCGGCAAACTGTTGGCTGAAGGTGTGAAAGTGTTAAAACCTAATATAGCTAAGCATCAAGATATTCGTGAGTTGCACATTGGATTATTAAACATGATGCCAGACTTGGCACTCGGTGCCACCGAACGGCAGTTTTTCCGGCTAATAGGTGAGAGTAATCCAATTGCGCAATTTTATGTTCACCCTTTTACACTTGATAAATTGCCTAGAGGTAAAGAAGCTCGGGCTCACATTGATCAACATTACGAAAGCTTCGATCAAGTTCGATCTCAGGGATTGGATGCTTTGATCATTACTGGTGCAAATGTAACTGGCCCTGAACTTTCTTCAGAAGTGTTTTGGGAATCTCTTATTGAAGTGGCTGATTGGGCCCATGAAAACGTAACTTCAACGCTATGTTCTTGCCTCGCAACTCACGCTGTACTTGAGTTTCGGTATGGACAAAAAAGGGTACAAAAGCCCTATAAGAAATGGGGTGTATTTCCACATAACGTAATTGAACAAAGCCATCCATTAGTTGTCGACATCAATACGCAATTTGATGTTCCTCATTCTCGGTGGAATAATGTAAGCTTACAACAATTCTCTGACGCCGGCTTAAAAGCATTAGTAACGGGAGATGACGGCTGCATTCACCTAGCAACTAGCGCAGATGGTTTTCGCACCGTATTCTTTCAAGGCCACCCTGAATATGACACAATTTCACTGTTAAAAGAATATAAACGTGAAATTACTCGATATATTTCTGGAGAGATTATGTCTTATCCTCCATTACCGACAAAGTATTTTGGGGTATTTGAATCTGCGTTAATGCGTGAGTATGAATCAAGAGTAAAATTGGCAAAGAGCCATCAAATAGAAATACCTGACTTTCCAGAATCTTTAGTTTTATCAAAGCTTAATAATACTTGGCATGACACCGCCAGCGCAGTGGTTGGTAATTGGATGGGTTTGATATATCAAGTGACTCACAAAGATAGAAAAAAGCCCTTTATGGAAAGTGTTGATATTGAAAATCCATTGGGTCTTAAGCGATAAGCTATTCCTTTTGATATTTTAGGCAGCGAGGCAGATATTAGGTCTACATTTTAGATATAGTATCGAGAGAATTTTCTAATTTTTTTTTGTAAGGTATCCCACAATAAAACAAAAATAGGATTAATGGATTTTTTATTAAAAAAGTTAGGCCTGAGAAATACTTCGCTTGCTAGTAGCGTCATATGTTTGACCATTTTTGGAGTAGGTATTTGATTTTTCATTATTTATCTGCCCTGTTAGTAAATTAACGGACTTTTTTACACGTTCTTGCCCTTTTTTAACAAGCAGTGCGTTGATTTGAATAGACTGCTTTAACTGAGCTAACGAAACAATTAAAGTTTGATAACGCTGCATTAAAACACCTTTATCATCACACCATTTTATGCAATCTGATAGGCCTTCATTACTGGCTTCAAAACCATATTGAGTTAAAATTTGATGGCGATAGGTTTCAAGTTTTTCAATCTCGTTTACGGGTAGATTATTGGCAGATAGCATCGCATTTAGCGCTTTAATATCGTTTTGACCAATCGAATCCTGCAGCTTAACTAAATAACGGTTTACTTTATCGACTGTAGTTAGTTGAGTCTGAAGCATTTGATCCATTTCCTCACGGCATAAATTAGGTGTATTTAAATTCATGGTAATAATTTTTCAATTGCGCTAAATTTTTTAGCAATCACTTCAGCATTAGGTTGGTAGTCACCCCGTGCCAATGCAAGCTTTATTGATTCGATTTTGGCTGCATTAACTTCAGGTATTCCTCGAACAGAGTTGTTTAAGTCCTGTAAAACATTTGCGCTACTCAACTCAACAATAGCCGCTGCACCAGAATTTGCTGTTGCTTTATCTTCGCTAAATGAGACAGAGCCCTTATCTTTTTTTGCGGGTTGCTGTGTTTCTGATTTTATTACTGTTGACTGCAATCTATTTTGTGTATTGATGGCATCTGTCATTTAAACGCTCCTTAGTGTATGTACTCGTTTTATTTGTCGGCTTGACTTGTGTAAAGTTTAATTTATAAAAAAATTTTTGAAATTAACAATTAGATTCTTTTTTTTAGTCTGTTACTTAATAAGAAAATAGGCCCAATTTAGGTTAAAGATTTACGTTTACTAGACCGACACCAGACACAATACCTTCCACAATTTTATGAGACTGTGTGTTTCTAACTTTAATCAATTGGCCCATTTTAGCAGACTGCAGAGCTTTACCTGAAGTCCTGATATTGATTCCATTATAATCCAAGATTAATGTTACATTTTGTCCAGATTTTACGAGATTTGATGGTCGGATATTGTTATCGGTTATAACACTTCCTCGCTTTAAATTGAGCCTAGCCTCTGTATTTTTTAAGTGACCTTTTTGAATAAAGTAACCTTGATATAATAAAGCTATATTTTTTTTTGCATGTTCCAGCATGCTGGCGTCAATTTTTTGACCGCGACTAATAGATTTTTTTATTACTAGTACATCTAAGAAAACCTTAACTCTTATTGGTAAATGAATGCGCCATTGAGGTGAGTTTTGGCAGCTAATGTTAAGGGAAGTGCGCCCATACGTTTTTTGTAGGTTAGAAAATTTTATCTGAAGCGGTTTATTACAG
>Ga0307997_10001589_pt1 | contig 10668 bp, 10 predicted proteins | sample Davwhametageno36_FD_203165 | JGI IMG/M metagenome (GOLD analysis project Ga0307997, IMG submission 203165) | Marine microbial communities from Davis Island wharf, Antarctic Ocean - #36 | ecosystem: Environmental > Aquatic > Marine > Unclassified | place: Antarctic Ocean: Davis Island wharf...
TGATCAGTCAGGGCCCGTTTATGGATGTAAACATTTTCAGATTAAGAGAGCACCCTGTCTGAGTGAAACGAGTTGTGCGAACGCTGAAAATGATTGCATCCATGGGACCGATCGCAAGGGGCTCCCAAGACACTATTGAGCCTCGCACCAAAATCACGCTCGATGAAAACCAGCTTGGTTAGTGCACTGAAACAGGAGATCTCTCACTGCGAGTCGAGATGACACCAAGTAAGGTTTCGAGATGACAGCGGCGGGAGTTAGAGATAACAGTGGTTTGAGGAATTGGTAGTAGCTCAACAGAATTTTAGTCAAAAAAAAGCCCCGGCTCAAAAGAGTCGGGGCTTTTTAGTACTACTTTTGGAAGCTGGAGGCTTACATCATGCCGCCCATGCCACCCATTCCGCCCATGCCGCCCATATCTGGCATACCTGGAGCAGATCCGCCTTCTACTACGGCGTCTGTCACCATAGCTTCGGTGGTAATCATCAAGCCAGCGATAGAAGCTGCTGCCTGCAATGCGGTGCGTGTTACTTTGGCAGGATCAAGAATACCCATATCGATCATGTCGCCGTATTCGCCAGTACCGGCGTTGTAACCGAAGTTACCTGTGCCGTTCTTAACTTTATCGACAACCACTGAGCCTTCTTCACCAGCGTTTTCTACGATCTGACGTAGTGGCGCTTCCATGGCACGAAGAGCAATACCGATACCAACTGTCTGGTCGTCGTTGTCGCCAGTCATGTCTTTGATCTTCTGAAGAACACGAATCAAGGCAACTCCGCCGCCAGGTACAACGCCCTCTTCAACCGCTGCGCGAGTTGCGTGTAACGCATCTTCTACGCGAGCTTTCTTCTCTTTCATTTCGATTTCTGTAGTAGCGCCAACCTTGATTACCGCAACACCGCCTGCCAATTTGGCAACGCGTTCCTGCAGTTTCTCACGGTCGTAATCAGAGCTAGTGTCTTCAATCTGTGCACGAATCTGCTTAACGCGAGCTTCGATTGCAGATGCTTCGCCAGCGCCGTCTACCAGAGTAGTGGCTTCTTTAGTCATGCTGATACGCTTAGCTGTACCCAGGTGCTCAAGAGTGGCGCTTTCGAGATCAAGGCCTACTTCTTCAGAGATAACCGTGCCGCCAGTCAAGATAGCGATGTCTTCAAGCATTGCTTTACGACGATCACCAAAACCAGGTGCTTTACAGGCAGAGACTTTAACGATTCCGCGCAGGTTGTTTACAACCAGAGTTGCCAGGGCTTCGCCTTCAACATCTTCAGCAATAATCAACAGCGGCTTGCCGGCTTTTGCAACAGCTTCAAGCAGTGGCAGCAATTCGCGAATGTTAGAGATTTTCTTGTCAGCCAATAAGATTAATGGGCTTTCTTGCTCTGCGCTCATGTTCTCTTGGTTGTTAATGAAGTACGGAGACAGATAACCGCGATCGAACTGCATACCTTCAACGATATCCAATTCATTTTCGAGGCCCTGGCCTTCTTCAACAGTAATAACGCCTTCTTTGCCAACTTTGCCCATTGCTTCGGCAATAATGTCGCCAATGTGCAGGTCGCTGTTCGCTGAGATGGTGCCTACCTGAGCAATTTCTTTGTTCTCTGTGCAAGGCTTGGCGATCGCTGCAATTTCTGCAACAGCAGCAATAACTGCTTTATCGATGCCACGCTTCAAATCCATTGGATTCATGCCGGCAGCGACTGATTTTAGACCTTCGTTAACGATGGTTTGAGCTAGAACTGTTGCTGTAGTAGTTCCGTCACCAGCATCGTCAGACGCTTTAGAGGCTACTTCTTTAACCATCTGTGCGCCCATGTTCTCGAACTTGTCTGCCAATTCAATTTCTTTAGCGACAGATACGCCGTCTTTAGTGACTGTGGGTGCACCAAACGACTTATCCAAAATTACGTTACGGCCTTTAGGGCCCAGTGTTACTTTTACCGCGTTAGCGAGAATGTTTACGCCATCGAGCATACCCTGACGGGCGCTGTTGCCAAATTTTACTTCTTTAGCTGCCATGATTCTTTTCCTTCCAAATTCATTTCAAAAATTAAGCTTCAAGTACGGCTTTAATGTCACTCTCGCTGAGGATAATAAGCTCTTCGCCATCGATGTCGATTTTGTCGTTGCCGGCATACTGGCCGAATACAACTTTGTCACCAATCTTAACGTCAACAGGACGAACTTCGCCGCTATCTAAGATACGGCCGCTGCCTACTGCAACTACTTCACCTTGATTTGGTTTTTCTTGGGCAGAACCCGGCAGTAAAATACCACCAGCAGTGGTCTGCTCTTCTTCTTCGCGACGAACGATAACTCGGTCGTGTAGTGGGCGAACTTTCATATTGTGTATCTCCGATTATTTTCTCTTCAATAGTCTACAGTCACTTGCGAACTACAGATTTCCGCAATTGTTCATCATATTGTGGCTGAGGGGTTGTTTTTCAAGGGCCAGGCTAAAATATAGCCGGTTTATTTTGGCTCCTGATCGTTTTTCTGATCTAAAGGTTGGCTATCAATGCTCTTTTCGTTAACAGCATTTTCATCGACAGCCTCGCCTTCAATGATGTCGCCGCTTTGCATACCCTGCTGGTAATAAAAACCTCCGGCCTGTCCGCCCATTGGCGCAACGACCATTTTGCTGATTAAGCGGCTGACAAAAAGCGCTCTAATAGGTGGAATTAACCCGGCAAAGCCAATGGCGTCGGTAATAAAACCTGGTGTCAGCAGCAGCGCACCAGAGACTGCAAGAATAATGCCCTCGACAATTTCCTGTGCCGGCAGCTTGCCCTCTTCGAGTTTACGCTGACCCCGCCACAGCGTCGCAAAACCCTGCTCGCGGAGTAGCTTGGCACCGACAACGGCAGTCAACAGGACCAGGCCAATGGTGGCCATGGCGCCTATTTCAGTACCCACGGTAATTAATAGCCACATCTCGACCACGGGCATCACAACAAACAGTAAAAATAGAAAACGCATAGTGATTCCTTGGTTAGCTAGTCTCTTTATATCTAGTTATATCGAGCAGTATTAGGGAGTATTGGGGTAGTTTCCACTATTTCAACATCTGACGGAATAGCGTAGTCTTCGCCAATGAATGAGATTGAACCAGAGCAGCGGATTTATGCCGTGTTAGCGGCCATCCCATCTGGCACTGTTGTCACCTGCGGACAGGTTGCCGAACTGGCCGGATTGCCAAGAGCGGCGAGGTTAGTAGGCAGAACTCTGAGCAAACTACCCGGCGATTCTACACTGCCATGGCACAGAGTCATTAATGCCAGCGGCCGTATTAGCCTGCCTGAAGATAGCCCGGGGTTTGCGCGGCAGAAAAAGCGCCTGCAAGAAGAAGATGTGGTGGTCACTGGTGGCCGTATAAATTTAAAAACGTTTAGGTGGCAGCCCTAATAAAGAGCATCGCCTAACAAAGAGCCTCGCCCAAGGAAAGTAAATGAGTTCTCCCAGTATCAAAGAGGCACTGCTAAACCGCCGCATGCTGATCTGTATCTTTACCGGCTTCGCCTCGGGTATGCCCCTGTATTTATTGATCTCTCTGGTGCCGGCCTGGCTGCGCACCGAAGGCGTTGGTCTTAAAGAGATTGGCTTCTTTGCCCTTATTGGCCTGCCCTACACCTGGAAATTCCTCTGGTCTCCCCTGCTCGACCGCTATCAGCTGGCACTATTCACCTTTAAACCGGGGCTGCGTCGTAGCTGGATGTTGGGCACTCAGATAGCGCTGCTTGGGGCCATTGCTGGGCTGGGCTTTTTTGACCCTACAACACAGTTATGGCCTATCGCCTGGTTATGTCTGCTAATTGCTTTTCTCAGTGCCACTCAGGATATTGTGCTGGACGCCTACCGCCGCCAGATACTGCCTGACGAAGAGCTGGGGCTGGGCAACTCTATTCATGTTAATGCTTACCGAGTTGCTGGATTGGTCCCCGGGTCACTAGCCCTAATACTGGCCGACACCTTGCCCTGGCAGTCGGTGTTTATGATTACCGCTGCCTTTATGGTCACGGGCATTGGCCTCACTCTCGCCATTAAAGAGCCAGAGCGCGCTGCGCGTCATCCAACCAGCCTTAAGTCTGCGGTAGTGGAACCCTTTAAAGAGTTCTTCTCGCGGCAAGGGGTTAAGCAGGCAGCTCTGATACTGATCTTTATGTTGCTGTATAAGCTGGGCGATAGTATGGCCACTGCGCTGGCCACCCCCTTCTACTTGGATATGGGCTTTACTAAAACCGAAATTGGTCTGGTGGCTAAAAATGCCGCACTTTGGCCAATGATTATCGGGGGGATTTTGGGCGGCATACTGATGCTTAAAATCGGTATCAACCGCGCGCTGTGGCTATTTGGTTTGGTGCAGATTATCTCTATTCTGGGCTTTGCTGTGCTGGCCCGCGTTGGGGAAGGTATCGCCTTGCTCGCGCTGGTGATTAGCTTTGAATATCTGGGTGTTGGATTGGGCACAGCCGCCTTTGTGGCCTTTATTGCTCGTACCACTCACCCTGCTTTTGCCGCGACACAGTTTGCGCTGTTTACTGCTCTAACCGCAGTGCCACGTACGGTAGCCAGTTCGGCAACCGGTATTATTGTTGAGGGCGTGGGCTGGGAGAATTTCTTTTATCTGTGCACACTGCTGGCGATTCCGGGGATGCTTTTACTGTTTAAAGTTGCGCCTTGGAATGGGAATGAGTCTGAGCCTGCTAGTAAGTAGACCTTTCTAGTATTAGCTAAGAATCACCAATATCGCGATACCCACCAGCCATGCAGTCATAGAGCGGCGGAATAGCGAGGTTACCTCGTTAATCTCAGCCTTATTTAACGTTTCGCTTTCGGGGTCGGCCTGTTCAGATTTACCTAAGGCGCCCTGAACACAGCGACGCAGGAGTTCGGCTGTGGCGGTTTGACGGCAGAACAGCAATTCCCGCAGATGGGTTGCTGTGTCAGAAAAGCTGCCCACTAGGCCAACGGTGAAGCCGAGTAATCGCACTGGGATCCATTCTAATAGCCAGAGTAATTTGAGTGCTGGGCTATTGAGGTCTGAACTTGAGTGCGGGTTTGGGATTGTGATGGCTTCTGGCTTCTGGTCTGAGTTTTTCTCTACAACAGTCTCTACGGACTCATCTACAGAGCTTTCTTTGCTAGCGGCGCTTTCTTTGCCAGCGGCGCTTTTGTTGCTAGCGGCGCTCTCATCGGCTTCTAGCGCTAAATCTCCATGGAGTGCCAGCAACCGATAACACAGGGCCGCGGGGGCGCCGAGGAAAAAGAACAGGAAGACTACGGCGAAGCTGCGTTCAAAAATTCGGTAGGGTAAGGCGGCAAAGATTTCGCTGCGCAGGTCAGAGCTATTCGAGGCATTGCTTTCTCGGTGGGCGGTATTGAAGACGGCGGCATCGTGAAAGGCGGCCTGTAAATCGTCACGTTCTAGGTCTGAGCTTAGTAGGCTTACTTGAGTATCTAAATTGCCACGCCCCAATGCATATAACAGCACCAGCAGCTCTAACAAAAACACAAAGAATCCGAGATGACTCTGGGCCATCGCGAGCAATACTAGCTGCAGAACCACGGCCGGAACCACAACAAACACAGCGACTTTTAGTTTTGCGGCGCTCTGCAAAAAACTCAGTTTGGCAAGGCCCTGATGCCATTTGCGCACCCATTCATCACGCTGAATAAACGCCAGCTCACCGTAAGCTTCGACGGTAATAATGGCTAAGAGTACGATCAAAAAATTCATTGCAGGTCCTCTGTGTAACGGGGCCAATCAAATGCTGGGCCCGGGTCTGTCTTGCGGCCAGGTGCTATATCGCTGTGGCCGGTAATACGCTCTTTGCATAGCAAGGGGTAGTGCTCGAGTAGCAGGTCTGTGACCTTTGCCAAGGCGGCATACTGGCTGTCGGTGTACGGCGTATTGTCGCTGCCTTCCATTTCGATGCCAATAGAAAAATCATTGCAGTTACTGCGCCCGTCAAACTCAGAGACACCTGCATGCCAGGCTCTTTGACTGAAGGGTACAAACTGAACTATAACGCCGTCGCGGTCAATAAGCAGATGGGAAGACACTTTAAGATCGCATATCTCAGCAAAATACGGATGCTCTTCTGGGTTCAAGCAGTTGGTAAATAGCTGACCAATATAGGGCCCACCAAACTGTTCTGGGGGCAAACTGATGTTGTGAATAACCAGCAGGCTAATATCTGCGCTGTCGGGTCGTTCATCTGTATTGGGGGATTCGAGCCTAGTACCTACACTCAACCAGCCCTGAGTAATTTTCATGTGCTGTCCACTTTAACTGGCTACGGATAAGCCTTTGATGTCGTCTATCGCCGCTTTGATGGCTTTATCAAAGAGATGGGAATTATCCAGTACAGTCACCTTCCCCTCTTTTATCTCCACTGCCAAGCGTGCGCGGTTAAGCTCTGCAACCAGCTTACCTTTATTATTTACAAACACGTATTTCCAGGACGGCCCAACAATGCCCGCAAGTTTGCCTCGTTTACGGGACTTTATATCATCGCATAATTCAATCCAACAACCCTTTTGTACTTCACTGAGACTTTGTTGCGCTTGATCATCTAATGATTCGACTCTAGTAATGGTGTCGGCAATATTTTCTCCGGGCATTTCTGTCTCTAATCTGGAGATCATAATGCGCTTAATCTGGTCGGCCAGCTGATCTTCTGCAGGCTCTTGAGCCGCAGTTTTCCCCGCTGCTTTGTCGTTATTCTTAACCTTGGCCTTACTCTTCGCCTTAATGGCAATATCGGTAACATTGGCCGGTCGGGCTGGGGTCAATATAAATTGCAGACGGTCCATTTGATCGGCTAACTGCAGGGCGTCGATGGAAATATGCTCTAGCCGTAATCTAATGTCATTGAGCACCTTGGCCACGGCGGTTTTACTTCGGGTTGAGGCCTCACAGCCTATAACCTCCAACAGCCGATCTAATATCTCTAAACCCTGCTGCCATTCAATACTGCTTTCCCCTGAGCGCAGGTGGGCAATATGCAACACCTTGCACCAATGCTGCTCGGCAAAATTTAGAATCGCCACGGGTAATTCCTGGCCTACTAGTCTATCGCTAATCTCTCGATCAACACGGGTATGGGCCCAGTTAACTTTCTCTTGGGCGGCTACTTCTTCAAGCTGTCGCTTCTCTTGCAGGCGAGTCACTCGGCGATCGGCATCGACTGCCGCCATAAATCCAGTCAACATCTGGGGAATCTGCTGCTCGCCAAACCCATCACTGAGCATGGTTTCCGAAAGTTTCAGAATCTGCTGATAAATCTTATTGCCCGAGCAATTACCCTGTTCAAGACCAATGGCATAGTTGGCCATCTCGTTAAATAGCCGCCTAATAGGATGGTTTTCCTGCTCCAAAATACTGGGTTTATTAAGTGCCAGCTTTAATAGCGGTAACTCACAGCGACTAATGGCCTGCTGAGCGTCTGGAGCAATGCCATTGCCCTCACCAAACCTTGAAAAGGCGTTACCCACCACCTGAAATACGCTGGCATCGTTGCGGTGTAACCCATGTTTACCCGAGGGATGGGCGGCATTAATGGTCTGCTCAAGCTGGCGAGTCATCTGGCCACAGACCAGATGCTCTGACTGACCCTTTTCGTAACTCTGCTGCAGCTGACTGATATGTTTGTCGATCTCAGCAACCACCTGAGGCCTGCCCAGATACACTGCATCGGTGCCGGCTAGGCGCTGACCTGTACTTTCGAGGATCGTAGAAATTCTGGCCAGCAGCTCGGTTTGGATTCTGCTGGTCGGTGGCTCAACTGGAGGGGCGGAAAATACTGGCGGGCTGTAGGCGCGATCATTGGGGTTTATATCGGGGCTGGCTTCTGAGCTGGCATCTGAGTTAATAGCAGGGGTTACAGCTAAGCTAAGCGTATTAACCAGCTCTTCAAGTCTCTGTTCAATATCCCCTTCTGAGGTAACGGGCTGGTCAGTGGCTTTTGCCTCTAGTGCTATTTGAGGCTTTGCCATAGATTGATCGGGTGCACTGACATCGATATCAGCAGGATCAGACGCGGGAAACATCCCGGATTCTTCTAAAAACTCATTGGCCTGGGTTAATAGCTCGCCATAGTCACGGCCAAAACAGGCCTGGTTAAACAGGTTGATTAGCACCACCTGCACTTCCACGGCAATCATGCCGTCGGATACGCCGTCGGCAAAGGCTTCCATCACTGAATCTGGGGACATAGGCATCAGCTTAATGGCAGCGCCGTCAGACAGGGTATCGAAGCGTCGATGGAGCATATACAGAGGCTTTTTGAAGGTTTCTAACGCCTCGGTGGTGCCATTATCCAGGGCTATCATCACTTCGAGATCTTCATTACCGAGGAGTTCAAAGTGATTGTAGGGGGTGTCTCTGGTGCTGGTTTCGCGAACGCCGCTGGTATTGTTGGTGGCATTGGGATCTAGCGCAGCAAAGCTGGCGAGTACCGTTTCGGTGACGGACGCTTCAATTTCCCCGCGCCTGCCTCTTATTAGACGCTGAGCATCCATATATAAGGTTTGTAAGCGATTGGTTTCAGCGGTCTCGGCCATACCCAGTAAGGCTGTAGAAGCGCTCTCGAAGAAGATATTGAAGACAGACTCAAGATGCCGCTGGCAAAATTGCCGCAGCGAGCTGATTAGCTCATTTTTGTTATAACTAGTATCCGTTCTCATTTACCCTGCCAACTCTTTGGCCAACCAAACCACTACCGCTTAGCAAAGACAGTAAAAGGTTTAAAAACTCCTAGTAGCATTGAAACAGATCGACCTGCAAAATCCAATCCTATTATTAGGCTATACTTTGCGCTGACAAGGTCACCGAGCATTAAAAACCCTATGCCCCTCAGTAATTTGCCCCACGAAACCGCTGCAGATATTCCTCAATGTGTCGCTCGCTCTCTACAAGAAGATATTGGCCATGGCGATATCACTGCCATGCTAATCCCCCCAGAAAAAGATGCCCAGGCGGTGGTTATATCCCGAGATAAGGCTGTTATCTGTGGTCGACCCTGGGTCGATGAGGTATTTAGGCAGCTAGACCCCAACACCAGTATTGAATGGCATATAGACGAAGGCGACGAAGTGAGCCCCAATCAGCGGCTGTTTACCCTTAGCGGCAATGCCAGAGTACTGCTCACCGGTGAACGAGCGGCTCTTAACTTTTTACAGACATTATCTGCCACCGCTACCCTGGCCAGACAGTATGCCAGTCTCGCTATTAGTAGCGATGTGCGCATATTAGATACTCGCAAAACGATTCCCGGCCTGCGACTGGCACAAAAATATGCCGTTACCATCGGTGGCTGCGATAATCACCGCATTGGCCTCTACGATGCCTTTTTAATTAAAGAAAATCATATCGCCGCCTGCGGTGGTATTGCCAAGGCAGTGGCTCAGGCGCGCAAGATCGCTGCGGATAAGAAGGTAGAAGTTGAGGTAGAAAGCCTTGAGGAATTACAGCAGGCGCTGGCGGCGAAAGCGGATGTCGTGATGTTGGATAATTTCTCGCCGGCAGATATTGAAGCCTTAAAGGGGATTGATTTTGGGGAGACCAAGATTGAGGTCTCGGGGAATATTACGGAAGAAACGGTGCAGCAGTATATAAGCTCGGCGGTTAACTATATTTCTTCGGGAAGTTTGACTAAGCATATTAGGGCGGTAGATTTGTCGATGAGGTTGGTAAGTTAGAGACTAACAATAAACATAAAAAAACCGCGGCCTAAACCGCGGTTTTTCACATCCAATGAAACTAATATAATTAGATGTTGGTTTTCGTAATAAGAGCTAGAGCTGCAGCTTGGGTTACTGTCGTAGTGTTTGCCCACGTTATTGAGCTCGTACCCACTGTTGGAGTGAATGTAACAAGCAGCCCGTCTACACCGGTGCCTAGTCCAGTAGCAAGCGTGAGTACAATTACACCATCAGTAACGGCCGCAGAGGCCACTTCTTTGGTTGCATTAAATACAGGAACACCTGAGGCACCCGAATCACAGCTAGTAAGAACTCCACCGTTCTCTTGTGCGCATAGTCCAACTGCTGTTTTAAGAGACGAACTTGAGGAAATAGCAGCACCCACTTTAGCTTTGATTGTGTAGTCTTGATAAGCGGGAAGTGCGACCGAGGCCAAGATACCAATAATAGCCACTACGATCATTAATTCGATAAGAGTAAAACCTGATTGACGTTTTTTCATTTTTAAATCTCCAAATATAAGCAAAGTAAGTACTGTATTGATTACAGCGTTAATTCCAGTTAACTGACAAAATTAATATTTGCATTATTAACATTGCACTACCTAGTTCTGATCGCAATTCCCGTGCCAAACTTTTAATCAGCATATAATTCAATGACTTAAGGTTTTATCTACTTTTCTCTTGGGTTAGATTTTTCCCTGATTATTCTGTTCCTTGTCAGTTTGTGACTTTTTTTGTCACTATGATTTTCAACTCAGGTTGCCAATTTTGGCTATGCTTAGTTTTACTGACGCATAAAAAAATATCAAATAATCCTTAAATAGTGCGTTTAATCAAAAGAGTGTTTTATGGCTTTTGCTGTGCCGACTGTTTTTAAAATAAATGTTAATTCTGTCACATTGTATTTTTTCAACTGTGTGCTTGCACACAACAGCTTCTGATAAGCCCACGTAAA
>Ga0307997_10001591_pt1 | contig 10657 bp, 10 predicted proteins | sample Davwhametageno36_FD_203165 | JGI IMG/M metagenome (GOLD analysis project Ga0307997, IMG submission 203165) | Marine microbial communities from Davis Island wharf, Antarctic Ocean - #36 | ecosystem: Environmental > Aquatic > Marine > Unclassified | place: Antarctic Ocean: Davis Island wharf...
TGTCATCGATTGTGTTCGCGACGCAAACATCAACCCCACCAATTGCTTGGCTCATTGCAATTACACCCTTGAAATCAATCATGGCCAAGTAGGGAATCGCGACCCCGGTTAGCTCCTGCACAGCAAGAAGTGTGCAGGCAGGGCCCCCTTTAGTCATGGTGGCATTTATCTGAGTAAAGTCCTTGGCCGGGAAAACTTCTCCGCTTTTTGGATCTGGGCACTCTGGAACCGAGACCATTAGGTCTCTCGGGATACTCATGGCAACAGCGTTTTTACGGTCTTGGGAAATGTGAACCAAAATTATGACGTCCGCGAGCGCCGATCCAACTGGCCCGTAGGAAGTTGAGCCCTGATCGACCCTGGTATCAGAGCCAATCACAAGCATATTGATCGGACCGTTTATGTCCGCTGGAGTTGGAAGATCGAAGCTACTGCCATCTGTTGAATAAACCTCAATGCCCGAAGCACTTAGTTGACCGGTTATGTAGAAATAACCGCCAGCTACCGTTGCCACTGTTCCCGAAAGCAGGGCAATCAATACCCAGACAATAGCCTTTAGCCAGCCACGGCGTTTAGGTGTTGAGTCTTCTAGGAACTCGTATTCGGAATCAGTCACTTGGGTCATTTCCAGAGGGTCTTATTTACAATTTAGAGAATACTCGCATCGGGGTGATGCTCGCCGGGATTCCAATCAAATTCACATCTCGCCTCCTGTCCGGTTACCCTCTGATTGCCGGGGGAAACAAAAAAGCCAGCTTCAACAAGAGTTGAGACTGGCTTCTAAGCTTCGATGGCGGAGGCCGTGGGATTCGAACCCACGAGACATTTCTGCCCACTGGTTTTCAAGACCAGCTCCATCGGCCGCTCGGACAGGCCTCCGCGGAAAAGTTTAGCGGTTATTGAATAAACTCAAGTCCCTCAAGTGACATCAGCACCTGAGCGACACCGTCTTCAGTAACGGAGGCGGTAACGGCACTGGCTGCAAGTTTTACCTCTTCCGGCGCCTGACCCATTGCAAAAGCATGGCCGCCGAGACTCTGAGCCCACTGGAACATTTCAATGTCGTTCCTGCCATCGCCAATAACAGCTACGCGATTAGAGGTGTGGTTGTAGTGATCTCTTAGTTGGTTTAGGGCGTGACCTTTGTCAATACCCTTTGGGGCAATGTCTAGCCAAGCCGTGTAGCCAATGGCGTAGCTCACAGACTGCAAACCAACCTCATCCATGATTTTTAGAAACTGATCAACATCGTGATCCGGTGACAATACAACGACTCGGCTCACTGGGTGGTGAAGTAGCTCCTCTAGGGGCGTTTCGACGTTCTGGTCTCCAAGCGCATAGCTTGGGAAGGGTTTATTAAACCGATAACCACCGTCTAGGTCCTCAACAGCAAAGTGCGCATTAGGAACAGTTTCGATGAGCCTTGCAAGCACGTCTGCCGGGTCAAAGGTCTTTATGTCATGAATTGAAAAGCCCTTGGGGTGAGCACCGTCCAGCTTGATAGTCACTGCGCCGTTCGAACAAACCGCGTGCCCTGTGTCGATACCAAGTTGCCTGATAACCGGGTAGGCGTTTGATGCGGCTCTGCCGGTTGCAACAAAAACGTGGTGACCCAAATCACGAACTCGGTTTATTTGAGCAAGCACGTTCTCGGAGAGGTGGCCATCGTCGTGAACCAAGGTGCCGTCTATGTCGATGCCGATCAACCATTTGTTATCTTCAAACATTTAGTTCTTTAGCCCAATCTTGTCGACGCCACCGAGGTACCCACGAAGCGCAGCTGGTATCAAAACTGATCCATCCGCCTGCTGGTGGTTCTCCAGAATTGCAACCAGCCATCTGGTGGTTGCAAGGGTGCCGTTTAGGGTAGCTGCGACAGCCGGTTTGCCATCTTGATCGCGGTAGCGAGTGTTTAGTCTTCTGGCTTGATAGGTCGTGCAGTTCGAGGTTGAAGTCAATTCACGGTAACCGCCTTGGGTTGGAACCCATGCCTCGATGTCGTACTTCCTTGCTGCACTTGAACCGAGATCTCCGGCTGCCACGTCAATAATCCGATAGGGCAATTCACACTTCTGAAGCATCTGCTCTTGCCACTCAAGTAACTTGGCATGCTCGGCTTCAGCATCCTCGGGTCTGCAGTATGAGAACATTTCAAGCTTGTTGAACTGGTGAACCCGAAGAATGCCTCGGGTGTCCTTGCCGTGGCTGCCGGCTTCCCTGCGATAGCAGGTTGACCAACCGGCATAGCGCATTGGGGTTGTTAGATCATCAAGGATCTCTCCGCTGTGATAACCGGCGAGTGCGACCTCGCTCGTGCCGGTTAGATACAAATCATCGGCGGGAAGGTAATAAACCTCGGCGGAATGCTCCCCCAAAAAGCCAGTGCCCTGCATGATCTCGGGCTTTACCAGAGTCGGAGTTATCAAAGCGGTGAAGCCAGCTTCGCTGGCTTGATCAAGCGCGAGTTGCATGAGAGCAAGTTCTAGCCTTGCTCCAAGGCCTTTCAGAAAATAGAACCTAGAGCCAGAAACCTTGGCGCCGCGCTCGATGTCTATGACATCTAATGATTCACCCAGAAAAACGTGGTCCTTAGGTTCAAAAGAAAACTCAGGCTTCTTACCGACCTCTTTGAGAACCACAAAGTTTTCTTCGGATCCGGCTGGTACTCCCTCAAGAACGACATTCTCGATTTTGTGAAGAACTGCCATCAGCTCTTGGTCGGCAAGGTTCGCCTCACCCTCAAGTCTTTTTACATCGCTAGACATCTCTTGAGCCTGAGCAACTAGCTCTGCCTTTTCTTCCTTGGGGGCCTGAGCAACCAGCTTGCCGTGGACATTCTGCTTTGCTCTCATAGTTTCGAACTGCTGAAGTGCAATTTTTTTCTGTTCCGCAAGTTTCACAGCCAAATCAACGAGTGCCTCGTCCGCGCCGCGGGCAGCCTGAGAGTCCCTAATTGCCTGAGGGTTTTCTCGAAGTAAGTTGATCTCAATCACGGGGTCAAGCCTACCTGCTAGCTAAGCGTTGCTTGGGATTAGCGGCTGTCCCGAAGCTTTTGGAGCCAGGTTTGGGCCGACTGGTAGTCCGGGTTTGCATTATTACCGAGGTGAACAGAGTCAGAGTGGTCCGCTCTTGGATAAGAACCTAAAAAAACAACCTTGGGGCTAAACCTATGTAGGCCCATCAAGGCCTCACCGATTGCCTCGTCATCCAAGTGACCCTCAACATCGATGTTGAAGCGATACCTGCCGAAGCGATCGCCAACTGGCCGGGACTCAATTCTTGAAAGGTTAATGCCCCTAGCCGCGAACTGCTCAAGCATTTCCAGTAGCCCACCGGGACGATCATCCGGCAGCTCAACCACGACGCTGGTTTTGTCCTGGCCGGTCTTTGCTGGAGGCGTTCCAGCTTTACCGATTTCGTAGAACCTGGTCTGAGCGTCTTGGTTCTCGCCGATGTCGCTCGCGACAATCACCAGGCCGTAAATTTCCGCAGCACCAGTGGCTGCAATTACGGCGTGAGCCATCGAGCCGTTTGCCAGCGACCTAGCGGCAGCTGCGGTTGATGCTGCAGGTATGTGGGTGTGAGACTCGAGGTTTTTACTTAGCCACTTCCTGGACTGGGCGTAGGCAACCGGGTGGGTAAGTATCTCTTGAATGTCTGCGATTACGGTTCCCGGCCTAGCCATAAGGTCAAATTTCACAGGTACCAGATATTCACCGTAGATCTGAGCGCCCGCAATTGTTGCAAGAGCATCGCTGGTGGCACTGACGCCTCCCTCTAGTGAGTTCTCAATTGGCGCTACTGCTCGATCCGCTAATCCAGACAAAACAGCGTCAATCGCCTCGGTAACACTCGCCATCGGAACCAGTTCAGCACTGGCTGCCCCAGGCAGCATCTTTGCCGCCATCTCGGTGAATGTTCCGGCTGGTCCCAGGTATGCAATCTTGTTGTCTTTAGACATGCTTCAAGATTAGGGCAGGCGAGAAACCCCGGATGGCAATACGATGCGTTTATGCATAAAAGAGGAGATGTCCAAAGACTGCGCGGCGTGCTGCGATTAGGCGCCTTAGTCTTTGCAATTAGTTCGCTGGTGCTGTTCATTGCACCGCGTGTATTCACCGATCTTCTTGGAATGCCCGGTTCTTTGAACCTCGATTGGTCGATGCAGCTATCTGGTGTGACAATACTCACCCTCGGGGGTTTGATGTTTGTGATCGCTCAGGCAGGAAGCACCAATGGTGTCTTATGGGCTGCCAGGGTCATGATGGTTGGTGCTTTTGGATTAGGCGTCATGACGCTACTGATTCCTACCGGCGTTACTTGGTTCGTAATTCTCTACGCGCTAATAGGTTTTGGTTTTTCAGCTGCCTACCTGGTGTTCCTAACAAGGCGTAACCCCCAGATTGATTGAGCTTCAATCGATCTTGGATTCAACAACTTCCTCAAGGTAAAATTCAGCAGCTGGCAAAGACCAGAACTCTTCGAGTGTATGTATTCCGTTTTTGGAATACTCAGCCGCTAACTCTTCGCCCACGAATCGCAGGTGCCAAGGTTCGTAGCTGTAGCCGGTGATAGCTGTAGTTTCTTCTTCATAGCGAACAATGAAACCGAAGCGCCAGGAGTTGGCGGCTACCCACTTACCTCCAGCGGTTTCACCAAAGCAGGTCATTATTGCGCAGCCTTGAGCCGGTACAGAAACATCTACAGCCAGGCCAGTTTGGTGTTCCGAGTGACCGGCCTTTGCGCTCCTCACAAGAGCACCCGCCAAACCGTACTGACGAGTCTTTGATTCAAAGAGTTCAACTTGATAGTCATAGGTTCGATAGGCAGAGTTCACAAACAACTGACCGTAGCCCTCGGCATGCATTTGCTTCGCCATCAAAACAAGCGCATTGGCAGCCGAAGGCGCCAATACTAACTGTCTCGAGTTGTCCAAGGACTTACTCGAAGGCATGACAGTAAGACTCGAAGGTGCGAAGTCGATCGGGTCTAGTGCCCGCAGTTTATTCACAACCACCAAAGGCTGGTTAGCCGAGCCAATGGTGAGCCGCGGATAGATGTAATCGGCTAGCCCTGGAGTTGGGGGCACAAGGCCCTGGGCAGTATTAATTGTGATTTGTTCGTTAACCATTTCAAGCCTTGGGCTTGCAGTGCCGACCGACTGAACCAGTAAGCCAACGCCCAGAATTGATAAAAGAACCGGAGGCCCAAAAATAAATAGAGGGCTCCGTTTCAGAGGCGTAGACTTAAACATCTCTAAACCCTAAATCCAGGAGACTAATTGGCCATGAACACCTCTCGGGATGCCGCAAAAAAGGCAGCTCAAGCTGGCACCATGACTCCTAAGCAAATTTGGATAGTTCTCATCGGGCTCATGTCCGGAATGTTTCTGGCGGCCCTTGACCAATCTGTGGTCGGAGCCGCTATGCGGACGATCGCCGATGACCTCTCCGGTCTTTCGCTTCAAGCTTGGGCAACCACGGCCTACCTAATCACCGCAACTGTCTCGACCCCTATCTACGGCAAACTCGGAGACATCTTTGGTCGAAGGCCCCTGTTCATGATTGCGATCGTAATCTTCATAGTTGGTTCGGTGACCTCGGGCTTTGCAACCTCCATGGCTGAACTGGCTGCTTTCCGAGCGCTGCAAGGCATGGGTGCTGGAGGGCTGTTCTCACTGGCCTTCACAATTGTTGCCGACATTGTTCCTCCGAAGGAAAGAGCGAAATACCAGGGCTTGTTCCTGGCGGTCTTCGGCACTTCGTCTGTAATGGGCCCGGTTGTCGGTGGCGCACTTGCAGGAGCCGGTGAGATTCTATTTATTGATGGCTGGCGCTGGATTTTCCTGATGAACATTCCAATTGGTGCAGTCTCGCTATTTATGGTGGTTACGTTTCTACACATCCCGAATAACCCAAGACCTCAAAAAATTGACTGGTGGGGTGCAGTGACCATCGTGTTGGCCGTCGTCCCGTTCTTGCTGATCGCAGAGCAGGGTCGCGAGTGGGGTTGGTCCAGCCCAATGGCTATAGCAATGTATGTCACCGGAGTGTTTGGAATTGTCAGCTTCATAATGATCGAAAAAAAGATGGGTTCTGCCGCACTAATCCCTCTTTCTCTATTCAAAGAACCAACCTTCGCAAGAACCCAGATTCTCGGTTTCATTCTTGGTGTCGGGATGTTTGGCGGAATGATTGTGCTGCCCTTGATAATTCAGGTTGTCTACGGGGCCAGCCCAACCGAGGCCGGCTTTTTGATGCTGCCAATGGTTGCCGGAATGATGACCGCAACTATTACCTCCGGGCGCATTACCTCTAAAACCGGTAAGTATCGAATCTTCTTCAACACCGGAACCGGTGTGTTGTTCTTGGGGTACCTATTCATGCTTTTGATGATGGATGCTTCAACCCCAATTTGGGTCATCTCAATCGGAATGGTGATGATCGGGCTCGGCTTCGGCCAGCTAATGCAGACCACAATGATTGCGAGCCAGAATTCAGTTGCTGCAAGAGACATTGGTGTCGCTACTAGTTCCGCCACTTTCTTCAGGCAGATGGGTGGCACCTTCGGTGTTGCGGTGTTTATGTCGATCCTGTTTGGTCAGGTAGGAGACAAAATAACCACTGCCTTCCGGCGCACAGACGTTCGTGAGGGAATCGCTAGTGCCACTAGTGACCCACGGGTATTAGCCGACCCAGACAACGATGCGATTATCGAAATACTCCAGAGTGGACCATCGGGTGCAAGTGAGATAACGCTCGATTCCTCCTTCTTGATTGGCGCGGATGACAGGCTGACACTGCCCTTCAGAATCGGCTTTGTTGAGTCATCGCTAACCGTATTTTTGGTTGCGATCTTCTTCGTCGGAGCAGCCTTTGTAATTAGCTGGTTTATCAAGGAGATACCACTCCGAGAAAAAAGTGCCTCGCAAGAAGTTGCAGATGCGGCGAACTCCGCCAAGTAGTTTTATCGGTTAGGCTTTCCCTGCAACACCACGGGAGTTCGGTAAACCGGACTGAGAGGAAGACTAGAAATAGAGTCTTCGACCGTCAAACCTGATCTGGGTAATGCCAGCGTAGGTAGAGACCTCTAACCCGTGCCTACTCATAACCAAAAGGCACGAAAATGAAAAAACTAGCAATATTGGCAATCAGCGCTTTGGCCCTAACCGGTTGTAGCGCTCAAGACATAACACTGGTTCGCCTAGCAGCCCACGACTCTTTTGTCATTAGCGACGAACTTGTGGCCGAGTTCGAAAGCGAAACCGGATACGAACTAGAGATAATCAGGCTCGGTGACACCGGGTCACTAACAAACCAACTAGTGCTAACTACCAACGCGCCTGTTGCAGACGCGTTCTTCGGCATTGATAACACCTTCGCTGGAGTGGCTACCGACAACAACATTGTTGACGGTGAAATGCAAGCAATCGACTACTCGGATGTTTGCTTCAACTATGACCTTGACTGGTTTGCCGAGAGTTCAATTGCCCCTCCGACTTCCTGGCGTGAACTAGGTCAAGAGCAATACAAAAGTCTTGTCGTTGTGACCAACCCAAACTTCTCTTCTCCAGGGCTAGCATTTCTGGCAACCACACACGCCGGCTTTGACACCAGCGCTGAGGTCTTTGCCTACTGGCGCTCACTAAGAGACAACGATCTCAAGGTGGCTGGTAGCTGGGAAGATGCTTACTTCGTTGACTTCACCAGATACGGCGGTGACCGCCCTATTGTCCTGAGCTACGCATCATCACCCTCGGCCGAAGTAAAGGAAGACGGCACCCCGGGGTCAGCTGCACTTAGAACCGAATGCTTCAGGCAGATTGAATACGCCGGTGTCCTAAACAATGCCGACAACAAACCTGGCGCCAAGGCAATTGTCGATTTCCTGCTTGGCGATAGCTTCCAGGCTTCGGTTCCGGAAAACATGTATGTCTATCCAATTAACGAAGCCATCGAGGTTCCAGAGGCTTGGGCAAAGTTTGCTCAGCCTGCAGATAGCTTGCTGGGTGAAGGCTTAGACATAAATGCAAATCGTGACCAGTGGTTGACCGATTGGTCGGACGTATTTGACAACTAACTTGGAACTGTTTGCAACCACCGCACTGATTGCACTATTCAGTTCGGTGGTTGCAACAATCCTGGGTTATCCAATCGGGAACTGGCTAGCAGGCACGGGCCGCAGGACAAGGCAACTTGTTTCATCGTTTTTGCTCGTTCCATTTTTGCTGCCGCCGTTTCTAATTGGCATCACACTTCTACCCCTTCAGCCCAATGCCTTCAATTCCATTACTGGAATACTTTGGATCATTGGAGCTCATGTTTTGATGAACGCCGGATTCATGGCAAGGGTTGTTTCGGCGAATCAAGTACCCGCCGACCAACTCGAGGCAGCGTCGCTTGATGGGGCGAGTGGACTTAGAAAGCGCTTTGCAATCGAACTTCCGCAGCAACTTGCCGGGATGCTATCCGCGGGTTTGTTGGTCGCCCTCTACAGCGCAACTAGCTACGGGCTTGTGCTGACGCTGGGCGCAGGCAAAGTCGACACCCTGGAAACCGAAATAGCAACGGCGGCGCTCAGGGACCTAGACCTGAACTTTGCACTCACTCTTGCGCTATTACAAACAGCACTGACTCTTTGCTTCTTCTATCTAGCAAGATCAATCGGTGCCGAGCCGGCTCCGTTATTCGGTGAGCAAGAAACAGCCTCGAGCGGATCCAAACTGGGTGGGGTGTTGTCGGCGGTGTTGCTAGCCGCGATAGTGATTGTTTTTGCAGGGGTGTTTGTAAGAGCTATAACTTACGGTCCGGGTCTATTCGAGAATTTTGCAAACCTTGCCGGTCGAGGCAGCAGGGAGCTTTTGAATATTTCGGTTGCCGAGGCTGCGCTGAACAGTCTTCGAAACTTGATAGTTGCGGCATTGATTGCGCTACCAGTTGCTTGGCTTGCCGCTGGTAGGAAGCGAACCAGTTACTTGGTTTTGCTGCCGATCGGTATTTCACCCGTCGTTTTTGGTTTGGTTTTTTTGATTCTGAGCGGTTACCTACCCTCCGCACTAAGTGGCACTTGGCTACTGGTACCCATTGTTCAAAGCCTGTTCCTAATTCCGCTTAGTTATCAGGTACTAAGACCGGCGAGGCAATCAGTCTCCATGGAGATTAGGGATGCTGCCCAACTGGACGGAGCCTTTGGTTGGAGGATGTTCTCTGAAGTCGAGGGGCCACTTGTTCGAAAGCCACTCAGTGTTGCTGCAGCTTTTGTTGCCCTGGGCTCGCTCGGTGAATTTGGGGCGGCGAGCTTTCTTGCCTACGGCTCACAGGCCACATTGCCGCTTGTGATGTTCAGATTGATTTCAAGGCCGGGACCAGAAAACTTAGGAATGGCGATGGCTGCGGCGAGCCTGTTTATTGTTGTCGCTCTGGCAGTCGTCTGGCTTATTTCACTTGAAGCACGTACTCAACGCCAAGAGCGTTGAGACGATTTGTGATTACTTCAATTGACTCTGGGTTTTGATCTACAACAACAAATTCTCTCTGTAATTCGAAGGCCGCTTGAGCGGTAGTTCCAGAGCCTGCAAAAAAGTCAAGCACTCGGTCACCCGGTCTTGAGCTGGCACTAATTATTCGTCTAAGAATGCCGAGGGGCTTTTGGGTTGGGTATCCAGTTTTCTCTTTTCCCGTTGGCGAAACTATTGTGTGCCACCAGACATCGGTGGGGAGCTTGCCGCGAGCAACCTTCTCCGGAGTTACTAGACCGGGTGCCATGTATGGCTCACGGTCGACGGTAGCGCTATCAAAAAAGTACTTAGCGGGGTTTTTCACGTAAACCAAGATGGTGTCGTGTTTCGCTGGCCAGCGACTTTTTGACTTTCCGCCGTAGTCGTAGGCCCAGATTATTTCATTTAGAAAACACTCTCTGCCAAACAGTGCATCCATCAAAACTTTTGCGTAGTGGGCCTCTCGATAATCGAGATGCAGATAGATCGTCCCGGTTTCATTCAGTAGCCGATAAGCCTCGATGAGTCGAGGTTCTAAAAAGGCCCAATAATCGGCGAAGTCATCATCGTAAGACAAAACCGATTTGACTACCTGCTCGTATCTCTTGCCCTGAAACCCTAGGTTCCCCGTCTCACTCGAAACAGAGCTCCGGTTTGTTCTTACCTGAGGGCGCCCCGTGTTGAAGGGCGGGTCGATGTAAATAAGCTGAAAAGACTCGTCGTGCATAGATTTAAGTGCGGCGAGGTTCTCCCCGTTGATAACCTCGTTAGTAGCCATAAGAAGAAAGATTAACATCATGAGCACACAGGTAGTGCACGATAGCGATAACCACCGCTTTGAAATTTTCTTGGATTCTTCTCGCGTCGGGCTGATGGACTACGTAATCAATGACGACGAAATTCACCTGGTCCACACCGAGGTGAACCTCGAGCATCAAGGCAAAAACCTAGCGGCGATTCTGGTTCGCGAATCACTTCAGGAAATTAGAGACGGCGGAGACAAAAAAGTTGTTCCGGTCTGCTCCTACGTGGTCAGATACATGGAAAAACATCCTGAGACCCACGACCTACTAAAGGGAAGCATCGAGGAAGCTGTTGCTTCTTGCAGGTGGCCGGGAGCCAACTAGTCCCAAGTGCTGGGGGCTGGTTCTTTTCCTTTTG
>Ga0307997_10001593_pt1 | contig 10645 bp, 4 predicted proteins | sample Davwhametageno36_FD_203165 | JGI IMG/M metagenome (GOLD analysis project Ga0307997, IMG submission 203165) | Marine microbial communities from Davis Island wharf, Antarctic Ocean - #36 | ecosystem: Environmental > Aquatic > Marine > Unclassified | place: Antarctic Ocean: Davis Island wharf...
AATGCTGCGTTTCCGCTAGTTCCAAAGCCGACATTAGTAGAGTCAAGCTCTACCGAACCAAACGAAAGAACACTGCCAGAAACAGATGCATCAAGGTCCGTGACTTTGGAAATATTGCCTGACAGATAGTCAGTAAGGGATGCATCAACTGCTTCATCCGTCTGAATGCGGAAGTGGTCATCCAGACCATTAATGGTAAATTTCAAGTTCTGAGTAGCTGTTGTTGTGATGCCATCGTTCACCTGAACGACGAAGTTTTCGGACAGTGATTCACCTTCGCGCAGAGAGTCGACAGTATCCGCTGAGCTGTTCAACGTGTAGGTGTACTCTCCTGTAGTTGCATTTAAGGATATGCTTCCGAAGTTTCCTTCTGACGCCCCGACAACAGAGAATTCCAACGCATTGCCCGTCGGGCCAAAGCCGCGCAAGGCTCCAGAAACCGTCGCTGTATCTTCTGTGATTGAAGTGACCTCTGGAACAAATAGGGTAAGATCTGATTTTCCAAAGTGCTCTGCAACTTCTGCTTTATTAGCAATAACTTCATCTTCGATCGCGCTCGCAGTATTCAGCGTTAAATGGCTGTCAGCATCAAAACCTGCCCAGTCACCACCCTCAAGAACACCGGTATCAGAATTAGGGGTACCCGCATCAAACGTGGCATCAGGATTGGCAAGCACCCAAGCGTCATAATGAGCACGGGCTGCTGTACCCATTTGTTGTATTTCATCTGCTAAATCATGCTTGACGTGTGAGATCGCGCCAGCACGTAATCCACCAAAATCTGAAGACGCTAAACTGTCCAACGCTTCATTAATTAATTTGATTGAATGGGAAGCATGTTCCAAAACATATTCAAGAACAGTAACAGGAACTGATGTACCGTTATCAGCCATCGTTTTCCCAAAGCCACCCTCACCTGTATCTGCAAGATCGGCTTCAATAAGCTCCTCTAATTCTTCCATATGCGCGGCATCACTCAAATCAAGGTCACCCGTTATGTTAACGGAATCGCTACCACCTACTTCGTTATTCGCTTTGTGAACTTCGATAATAAGATTAATAAGTGAATCTAACGCGACATCATGAGCCACAGCATCAGAGACAGCCGTACCTTCTGCCGGTGTACCAGCCCCTTTAATAGCAGATTGCACCATCATAGTGGTTGTCATCAAATGCTGCTGTATAGTCTCAACTTCGTGGGCTAAATCTGCATCAACCCCGTCTGCATGCGTATTAAAAGTTAAAATATCAACTTTAGTACTGTCGATGCCTAAAGCCTCAGCAAGATCTTTAGATGCAAAACTTGTAGCATGCTCTTGTGAATGTTCGTGTAAGGTCGTCATTGGGGTGACAATACCACCACCCGGTGCAGCTTTCAGTGTTGTACCGGAGCCAGCATAGCTTTCTCCAGATGTATTATCTATCGCATTCTCCATCGAGACAACGATGCTGTAATCATCCTTATCAAACCCTGTCTCATCATAAGCTGCGGTTGGGTTTAAGTTGGAATCATGAGAAAGAGCATATGAACCATCGCTGGCTGTGGTGACCCAAGGTTCACCAGCAGTCAGCTCACCATCACTGTTGTAGTCTGCAAACGCAATTGCACCCTCTAATGGTCCCTTGAGGGCAAAACCACCGTCAACCGTAACAATACCTGTATCATCACTTGTGATACTCTCAGAATATCCACCTGAATCTGTGAAGCTCACCTGTACCGACAATGCCTTGCCTGCAACACTGGATGGAATTACAAGCGTTTGGCTGGTTTCTCCAGAAATCGATACACCGCCTGCAAGCCACTGATACGACAAACTACCCATACCATCTTGGTCCACGATTGTGGGTACAGCAGTGAGGGTTCCTCCGATAAAAGTATCGCCAGTGATTGCAACTGTCCCAGTTGCTGGATCATTTTGATCTGAAACGGAAACCGTAAATGTTTTAGTCGTGGTAGCCGTACCATCACTTACAAGGACGGTCACGACATGGGCTGAGGTGCCGTCTTCACGGTCTAAAGTTGTTGTGGACTTCAGTTTGAGTTCATTATCTGAATTTATTGTGAATAAATCGCTATCATCAGCAGAAACGGTTGATAAGTTAAAGGTTAAAGCATCACCATCTACGTCAACTGCGGATAGCTGACCAACGACGGCACCAGCTGCATTTTCATTAACGCTCGTGTTAGCTAAACTTACAGATGTTGGAGCGTCATTGGTGCCACTAACTTTAAAGGTAAGGCTTTCTGAATCAGAAAGTAATCCATCCGAAACCGCAACTGTAAATTCGTCCACAACAGCTTCAGCTTCTTTAAGAGCTTGAACATTGGCAGATTGGGTTGCGCTTGCAGCTAAAACGTAGTCATAGGATCCAGTCGCTGCATTTACAGACAATGTACCATAAGTGCCGGCTAAACTCGTAGCAGCTCCACCTGATGCATCTGTAATAGAATAGCTAAGATCATCCGCATCTATATCAAGGGCAGTAGTTGTAACAGTTTTTGTAACAACGCTGTCTTCTGTAAGACTATAAATATCTGAGCTAGCGTCGGGAACTGTCAAACTGGGAGCCGCATTCACATCCATTATGTCTACAGGACCAGAGATTTTTGTGATGACCGTCCCAGTTTCATCTAGGATAGGCAAACCTTCTACACTAAAATAATAACTTCCTGTATTTTGAATAAGGCTTGAAAACTTCGTCGTTATATCGCTCAAAAATACATCAGTTGGGTTGCTTTCAGACAGAACTGCCAGAGCATCTACCACATCTAACAGACGGATTTCGAGCGAACTAGTGCCGTCATAAGAAAACGTGGAATGATCTAAATCTTCGAGATTGAGTGTCGTACTGCCCGTTACTTCACCTGCCGCCGCATGAGAGAGAGAAACAGCACTTCCATTACTTAGGCTGAAAACATCTCCTGAACCAGCCAAGCTCAGATCGAACTCAATTTCGATCAAACGCTCGTCGGAAACCAAGCGCGCGGAGTCTCCTCCCTCGATAATGGAAATTTTAATGGCATGTGTTGCGTCTGCTGTTGGCAAACCTACAGCAATTTTTACAACAGAAGCGGCATAACTCGCAGAAGAATTTAGGCTGGCCTGAATATTTGGTTCATCAAGCTCTAGTTGGCCAAAAGTAATTTCACCATTCGCTGCGGTCAAATCGATTGAGGTTGTTTTTGAAGCCGTACCATTCGGCCCGACAACATTATCAACCAAAGTGGCGTCAACTTCATTAGAAGTGTTAATTCTAAAATTTCCACCAAGAATATCATCGTCAATATCAACAACGTTAATTGAGAAAATTTCGGAATATGTCTTCCCACCACCATCTTTAACGTTAACAGAGACGGAATATGAGCTTTGAGTTTCATGATCTGGACTGGCTAGAAAGAGTAGCTTTCCATCTGTAATCTCAAATTTGTCAAAATCATCACCTGCAAGGGTATATGTAAATGCAGCAGCTCCGTCCGCAGCACTTACGAGATCATCGCCAAGGGAATCATCCTGAACATAAATTGTACCAACAGTGAGATTGATCGTACCCTCAGCGACAGAGATAGCCACGCCATCTGCTACAACTTCACTCTGCCCCGCCAAAAGCAAAGCAATATCAGAAGGAGCAGCGTTGGCAGCAGCATCAGTCACATTGCTAGCGATATCAAATGTTACTAGAGCCTCTGCATCATCTGTTGCACCGCCATCGGCAGTAGCCTTAACGGCCGCTTTGACTTGATCGGTAAATGCGCCAGCGATGGAAAACGTTTTTGCGGCTATGCCAGAGCTAGCATCAGAGATGGTAGTGATATTAGCTACTTCAGTGTTAACATTCACAATAGCATTTAAAATTACACTTTGAACGTTAGCGAACGCTGTGTCTGAAATGCTATCATCAGAAGCTTTTGCTAATGTGATAGCATCAGACATTTTTTCAGCAATACCGGCGAGGGCAGAAGTATCGTCGGCTGAAACAAATGCAAAATCTGTTCCATCGCTTATTCGCTCACTAACCTCATCCGTAACAGCCTGCAAAGCAGCATTAAAGGCGGCTTCAGCAGATAGGCCTGCGCCCTCTGCCGCCGCGGTCATCGCACCCAAAATAACACCAAGTTGCTGCGCCGCTACTTCAACTTGCGCCGCTATTGCATCATCTCGGTTCGCTTCAGAAAACGGGTTATAGGTCAGAAGGGATTCGCTAAGCGCATCAAGACCTAAAATGTTTTTGACTTCCGCCTCGGTCAGATTACCAGACTGCATTAAAGTCGAAGCAACGGATACAACCTTTGCTCCGGCTTCAGCCGAAAGCGTCATTCCGGACAAAACCGTACCACTTGAGGTATCAATCGTTGTATCATCCGTAAGCACAACGATTGGAGCGTTTTCATTTCCAGATGTACCTGAAAGCTGAAAAGCGCCAGAAGAGTCAGTCCTAACACCTGGCTCTGTTAACGAGTCCCACAGGCCATCAAGATCGTAATCTAAAAAGGCAAACGCATTCGAAAGAGGCCCTTTGTTCGCATTACCACCACTCTCAAAACCATCAGACTCATCAGAGCCGCCACAAGCACTCAAAATTAAAAGACTCAAAGGTGAAAGAAGTATCGGCTTCTTCGAACGCAGCTTGCTCAACGCTGAACGCTTAGAAAACTGGGGCACAACTAATGGAGAGGGAGACTTGTTTTCTATAAGGATTTTCTCCTATTAGAGATATGTTAATGTGTCCTGAAAAATATATTAAGCATTATTTTTAATAATTTTTATTGTGGCAGTGTGCCTCATTCTGGCTCTTTCTAAATCAGTATTTTTTTGTTTCTCCAGCAAATTTCTTTGTGATGTGTACTTTTGTTCAATAAATTTAGTTTCGCTTTGAAAACGGTTCTTTTCTTTTTCTGCTGCGTTAATGCTCATATTTCCTGTTGTCATTTTGATTTCCAATATAAGATATTCTTAGCCCCATTTGATTAGAGCGATTTAATTTTTAGCACATGACTGGCCTTTGGTCCATTACAATGATTGTTTTAAGTAATAAAATGAGACATATTTGCTTAACTTAATTGGTCTGGAGAATTTGGACAACGAACTGGATCTGGATAGTGTGTTAAAATATATCCAGCACGAATGAGTGGATACGATAATCATAAAGCGACGGAATTTTTTGGACTAGGTTAAAGCTGCAGTGGCGTTCGAGACGCTGCGCGGTGACAAAGTGGTTCAGAAGATCGCAGCCAGGCGCCAACGTCACTCAACGTAGATCAACACACACTAGGTTTATCTTAGGCAAGACGTAAGCCTGCCCTGAAAAGTAGGACCACTTCACTAGTTGGCTGAGATCAGAGCGCGAACTTCAAAGGGTATCCACCTGGATTATAACTGCATTTTGATCTAATAGCTTGAAGGTATAAAAATATAATCTTACAAAGTAGAAATTAAAATTACGCCTCAGGTATAAAAATATAATGTCAAAAAAAAGTCACTTACAATCTGTTAGCGCAGCTATTTTCTGCCTTATTGGTACAGCCGCTGCTTCAGAGAGCATTACAGCTTCTCCATTTGCGTTTTACGAACGTGCAAATCAAAACATTGTAATAGACGGCGTTTCAACAAAATATGCTTTGGGTGTTCTCGGCATCCAGCTTGAAAAAGAATTCAATAATTTTATTACAGCTTCAGCCAAAGTTGGATATGGACAAATTGATGACCAAAAAACCTCTTTTAGTGGGGCAACCTTCTACGGACAAGTAATAGGGTCCTACATAAGTACCAAAGGCACATTTAAGCTTATGGAACAGGACAATATAACTTTGTTTGGGACGTTTGGATTATCTCAGAAAGAGTTAAAAGCACCTAACCTCTTAGGAACTCGTAATGGTCTCGATCTCACAGGCAAAGCACATACAACCATCAGAGCTACCGATTTAGCCTTAGGCGTCGACTATGCTCTCACGAAGAGCATATCCGTGCAGTTATCTGGGGGCGTTAGCCGATGGCAGATCAAGTCAAACGCAGTAGCTTATTATTCCTCCAGTGGATTATCTGCTACAGCTCGTAAAGATATTGACTCAAAAGGAACCGATCCAATCTTCGCGGTTAGTCTCGAAACAAACAAACCAAACCACAACTTTGCAGCTAAAATTTCTAATAGATCACTAGGATCACAAGCGGACACAAGTATTACATCAGGTGAACTTACATACTCATATCAATTTTAATACGTTTAACAGCTTAAGTTGTTAATAAGTCTTGCCAAAGCAGCAGGCGCTCCTGACGAAAGTGGAGAACGCCTACGTTGCTGATCTCAAGTTAGAGTTCGCTTAAGGCTGGACTGGCTGATATCTTGGCGCCTTGCTCAGCGATTATTAAGAAGAGGGCAGACGAGATGTCAATGATCCCGATCGATAATATCGACTATAACACTGAGGATCTGTCGGGAAACGGGCTGATTCAGCTAACCAATCTGCAGTTTCTGAAGGGCCAGATTCAGAAAATTAGACAAGAAATTGCTATCTATTAGACTGCTCAGGACACTCATGGGCAGGCGCTGAAGGCTGGGCTTTAAAAGCCTGGGCTTGAGCATTTGTTGTCAGAAGCGGCTTAAGAGTAAGGGGAGAGTACATTGGCAAAGCAAAACCAGTGTTGTCAAAGATTAATAAAGAGGGCACAAGTCTGATCTTGAGAGTTAGGATACACGATGCATGCAAAACTTTATATGATCGCAGGAATGGTATTTCTGGCAAGTTGTGGCGCGTCTACAGAGATGTCGGATATGCGCATGGCTGTTGGGGAGCGTCTTGTGGCCGAGACAGTCGATGCGGTGGGTACTGATAACGTGCTAGTTAATGTGGCCCAAGGGCTTGTGCCTTCATTGCGTGTGGCTGTGACAAGTAATGCTGGCTACCTTGGCGCACTGGCGCTGGAGGCCGAGGCGATGGAGCAGGTGGGTGTGGTGGCCAGCGTGCGCCGTCCGCAACTGACAGGTAATGCTAATGTTGGAGGTATCCGCGAGACGAGCTCAACCGCAGATGCGACCACCGGTATTGCCGGTGGCGTGAACCTGTCACAACTGGTCTATGATGGGGGGGGATCGGTCTCGGCAGTGAACCGCTCCACTGCACTGGCGTTATCAGCACAAGCTGGGCGAGTGGCGCAGGGTAATGAAATTGCCTTGGGTGCGGCCAGAGCTTGGATCGACTTGTGGCAGTATTCTGAGCGTTTGCGTCTGATGCAGGCGCGGACATCGGAGATGGACACGCTTGTGGCGCAAATCGAGCGGATGGCCAACAACGGGATGCTTGATAAAGCCTCGCTGGAAAACGTACAAGGCCAGATCGTGGATATCACTCTGGAAGAGTCTCGGCTGATCGCGGGACAGGCCGAGGCGCGGGTGCTGTTTAAGAGGTTTTTTAACGCAAAGCCAGTTAATGTGACTAAGCCATCTGAACTTTTGAGTGCTGCGCGAGCGCGCTCTTTGGCGCAGGACTGGCAGACAGCACCTGGACTGCAGCGGCAGGCAGCAGAATTACTTGCCGCTCAAGCCGCTGTCGGTGAGGCGCAATCTGCTTTAAAGCCAAGCGTGCGGTTGCAGGCTGGTGCGCAGTCGCCATTGGAACGTGGCGAGTCGGCTAATCTAACAATTGGGCTATCGCTTCAGTACAGCTTCAGCGACGGTGGACGTCGGGCTAGGCAAGTGGAAGTGGCAGAGGCACGAGTTGCGGCAACGGATGCACAACTTAGAGACGCGCAACGTGGGTTGGAGGCCGAGCTGCAAGCTGGACTGACAAGGCTGGCCTCAATTGAACGCGCGATTCCGCTCTTGGCAGACAAGTTGCGCTTGAGTCGATCCGAGGCTGAAACCTCGCGCTCTCAAATGCAGACCGGTCAGTCCAATCTGCGTCAGTTGATTGAGGCGGAAATTGAGATTCATCGTTCACAGGATCAAGAGATCTCCATGCAGGCTGAGCGACAGACCCTGCTGTTGACAATTGCATCGCGCACAGGCGCTTTGAGCCAGCTTGTTGGGTTAGAGGATTAAGGCACACGGCTTTGGCCGTGCCCCAAGTAAAGGATGCCCTAAAAGTTATGGTAGTAAAATCGTTCGAGGAATCTAATGCCTCGCAAAACCAAGAAGCTGGAAAAGAACCGGCACCCCTTAAGGGGACTATGGGCTACAGTGCAGATGCAAGTGGAGCTATGATGCATGATGTTGAGGATGAGAGCGTCGATACCCTGACCTATGAGGCTGATGATCCGACGAAAGTTCAGTCGGAGACTGTCGGTGTTGATATTGTAGAACAAGCCTTGATCTTTAGTGTTCAGCATATTTTGGCGCTGTCAGGCATGGCGTTTTCGCCAGGTGCAGTGCGCGATTTGCCAGAGCTGACTAGCGAGACTTTTAATCCTAAATCTGCGACCTCGGCGCTGCGCCATGTGGGCTTTGAGGCGACTTATGGAGAGATGAAGCACAAGAAGCTACGTGCATCACATTGCCCTGCCATCGGGTTTCTAAAAGGTGGTGAGGCAATAGTGATCCATGCCATCGATCAGGACAGGACAGTGCATCTGCGCCGCTTCAGCGCAGAAGGCCACTTTGACGAGCAGCTCCTGCCGCTCAAAGAGCTTGATGCGCATTTGGAGCCCTATTTTGTCTTGGCGCGCCGTGTGCATGCGGCGGCCAAGGCCAAGGGTAAGAATGACTGGTTCTGGGGCTCAATGCTGCAGGGCAGATGGCTTTATGGGCAGGTACTACTTGCTGCGGCGATCACCAACTTCTTGGGCCTGTCCACATCGCTGTTCATTATGGTGGTCTATGACCGTGTTGTGCCCAATGAGGCGATAGAGTCTCTGATTGCGCTTACGATCGGCGTGCTTATCGCCCTTGGGTTTGACTTCATCATCAAGACATTGCGCGCACAATTTGTTGATAAAGCGGGTAAGAGGGCCGATGGGCGGATGTCACGGCTGATCTTTGACAAGATATTGAATATGCGTCTGGACAACCGGCGTCAGAAGTCTGGTGCCATGGCTAGTATTGTCCGTGAGTTTGACACATTGAGAGAGTTTTTCACCTCAGCGACACTGGTGGCTGTCGTTGACCTGCCGTTTATCTTCCTCTTTATCTGGGTGATTTCACTGATTGCTGGACCACTGGCGCTGGTACCTCTGATTGCGGTGCCGTTGGTGATCCTGTCCGGTTTGATCATACAGCCGTTTTTGGCGCGGATTGCGGAAAGCTCGATGCAGACTAATATGTCTAAGCAAAGCGTTTTGATTGAAACACTTAATGGCTTGGAAACGGTTCAGGCCACAGGCTCTGGTCGGCTAATGAGGCGGCGGTTCGAGGAGGCATCAGATGCGCAATCTGATCTAGGACTGAAGAACCGAATGCTGTCAAATTTTGGGATCAATTCCGCGGCATCTGTCCAGCAATTGGCGCAGATTGCCACGATCTTTTACGGTGTCTTCTTGATCCAGGATGGCACCATTACCATGGGGGCGATGATTGCGGCCGTGATATTGGGCGGCCGGACACTGGCACCACTGTCGCAGCTTGCCTCGGCTATGTCGCGAGCGAATGGCGCGCGTCAGGCTTACCGCGCCCTCTCAGCTGTGATGGTTGATGACGAGGATCAACAGGATCTGACCCGCTCACGGCTCAGTCGCCCGCACCTTTCAGGAGAGGTCGAGTTTAAAAATGTCTGTTACACATTCCCCGGTGCAAGCAGTCCGATCATTCGTAATCTATCGCTCAAGATTCCTGCCGGACAGAAGGTTGCGATTGTAGGGCGGATGGGATCGGGCAAATCGACGATGTCCCGCCTGATCTCTGGTTTAATTGAGCCTGCTGAGGGCGCGGTACTAATCGATGGAATAGATCTGCGCCAGATTGACAAATCGGATGTGCGCCGCAATGTGGGTGTGATGTTGCAAGACACGTGGCTATTCTCAGGCACGGTCAAAGAAAACCTGCAGATGGGATTTTATGAATATGATGATGCGCATGTTTTGAACATCTCAAAGATTTCTGGCGTGGATGATTTTGTGGCGAGCCACCCGCAAGGCTATGACATGGAATTGCGTGAACGCGGTGAGGGATTATCTGGCGGGCAGCGTCAGTCTATCAACCTTGCACGGGCGCTGCTGCATGATCCCAATCTGCTGGTGTTGGACGAGCCCACAAGTTCGATGGACACGGAGACGGAGAAATCTTTAATTGGGCGACTGAAAGCCTGGGCAGGCGCACGAACGCTGGTGATGATCACGCATCGCAACACGCTGTTGGAGCTAGCAGACAGGATTCTTGTGATGGATCAGGGCGCTGTTGTTGCCGACACGACGCCTGAGAAACTCAAAGCGCAAGCGCAAGCGCGGTAGGGAGCACAGTATGTCCGATATAGATTTCAAAACGCTCTCACGTGAAATGGCTGGCCGTGAAGGTCTGGGTGGCTCGGCTATAATGTTCACAATTGTCGCACTTGTCGGGTTAGCTTTGGTTTGGGCCAATTGGGCTGAACTGGACAGTGTCACACGTGGGGAGGGGCGCATTGTGTCCTCGGTGCAAAACCAGATGGTGCAGGCGTCTGAGGGTGGTGTGATCTTGCGCCGTTATGTGAACGAAAACACGGTTGTGGCTGAGGGTGAGGTGT
>Ga0307997_10001594_pt1 | contig 10644 bp, 10 predicted proteins | sample Davwhametageno36_FD_203165 | JGI IMG/M metagenome (GOLD analysis project Ga0307997, IMG submission 203165) | Marine microbial communities from Davis Island wharf, Antarctic Ocean - #36 | ecosystem: Environmental > Aquatic > Marine > Unclassified | place: Antarctic Ocean: Davis Island wharf...
CCCATCTGGAAGGCAACGTGGATCAAAATCACACCTAAAGGCGAGTCATACAAAAACCTTCGGTCCCCAACTAGGTCACCTATGGCTAGATACATCTTGAACACCGGTATAAACACCAGCTGCGGTGGAAGCAGATTTCCCGCTGTGAACAGAAGCAATAAAGCAACGTTGGCCCTAAATGAATACCTCGTCACAACAAAAGCCATCAATGAACCCAAGAGCAAAATCAGGAACACCGCCGGCAAGGTAATCAGCGCAGTGTTGAAAAAGTACGTCGGCAGTTCCATTCGGCTAATAGCCGAGGTGTAGTTATCAAAGTTCAATACCTTGGGGAAGGACAGCACGCCTCCGGCACGAATTTCTTTATATGGCCGAAGCGATGAATAAAAGGTCCAAACAATCGGGAAGAGCCAAGCAATCGCAAAGAAACCGATGAAGACCGAAATGATTCGGTCCTTAACTTTTTGGGCGTCCTTTACTTTCTTTAGCCGCTCCTGTTCCTTAGACAACTTTCTTTCCGCTTTGTTCTCAAACTTGCCTTCAGTCACACTCACTTCATGTCCTCCTTGAACTGCGCACGGAGGTAAGCAATGATCGGAACGATCGAAAGCAAGAACAGAATTACTGCGTAGGCGGCGCCCTTCATGGAGGCTCCCTCACCCGCAATGTTCTGAAATACCAGCACGCCGAGAATCGGCAAGCCGCCGGACGAGCCATAAATGATATAAATCAAATCGAAAGCGCGAAGTGACTCGATGATTGTGATCACAATCACGATGACGTTCACCGGCTTCATTGTCGGGAACACCACCTTGCGGAAACTTTGCCACTCGGTAGCACCGTCGATAGAAGCGGCTTCTCGCAAGGAGGCGTCCACAGCCTTCAGGCCAGCTAAATACAAAAGCATGATGTAACCAATGTGGCGCCAGGAAGCCATCGTCAGAATCACCCAGATGTTATAACGATCGTCGCCAAAGAATGAAACGGCTTCACTGATCTCTAGGCCAAGAAGGCCATTGACCAACCCGTCCGGCCGCAACAGGAAGTTCCAGATCACACCGATGACCGCCAAAGACAAAACAACCGGCAGGTAATAAGCAGCCTGGTAAAACTTGCTGCCTCTGATTTCGCGGTCAATCTGGTAGGCAAGCAAAATACCCAGCGGCGTTGCTATCGCGCCAAACCAGATAAGCCAAACCACATTGACCCGGAGCGCGTCCCAGAAAATGGGGGTATTAAAGAAAATGTTTTCGTAGTTGGCTAACCCGGCCCATTGGATATCACCAATGTGGATACCGGTCCAATACGTGAAAGATAAATAGATGGTTGCGGCCGCTGGAAACCAGACCAAGGCAACGTGTAAAAAGGTGGGGATTCCAATGAAAATCCCGAGGGTGAGTCGATCTCGCTTAGAAAAAGAACGACGACGCTTGGCCTTGGGTAGCTTTTGAAGCACAGGGTCAAGCGTCGTCGAGCTTTTCATAATTCAGTTAGTTTAGCTTCGCTTTACAGCGGAGCTAGAGCGTCCCACTGGCTCTGCAATGACTCAAGAATGTCATTCGTGCTAGATGGGTCCTTGAACCAGCTCTGGAATGCAGGACCGATGATTGGGCCGGCAAAGTCAGGGCGAGTGTCGCGGTCTAGGAACTGAGTGATGTACTTAGCCTCATCCATAACAGCTTGCTGTGCGACCTGGAATGCATCGTAGGATGACTTGTCCTGACCGTTGTTAGCGCTGGTCATTGGAACACCGGTGTCAAGCATGGCCTGAACACCTTCCATGTCTCCGGCGAACTTGATGAAGTCCTTACCAACGCCGGTGTTTCCACCGTTCGCTGCAACACAGAAACCATCTAGTGGAGCATCGACAGTGTCGCGTCCGTGGTCTGCGTTGATCTCCGGGAAAGGAATGATCATTAGGTCGTCATAATCTTCTTGGCTCTGCTCTTTGAAGTTTCCGCCAAACCATGAGCCCATCATGAAGAATCCAGATTGCTTCTGCAACAGAAGCTGCATTGCGCCGTCCCACTCAAGGTCTAGGACGTTGGTGTTCTGGTAAGGAAGTAGCATCTCCCAGTGACGGAAGACTTCCTTGACTCTGGAGTCGGTCCACTTCTCACGGCCGGCAAGTAGGTCGACGTGGAACTGGTAACCGTTGATACGTGCGTTCAAGATGTCAAAGGTTCCCATTGCTTCCCAGCCGCCCTTGTCGGCAGCTGCAAGTCCAATTAGACCCTGGCCCTTGAGCTCTGCAAGAGCTCCTAGCATGTCGTCCCAGTTGTAGACGTCAGTTGCGGCTAGGCCGATCTCTTCCATCATCGACTTACGGAAGTGAAGACCCCATGGGTACCAGCTCTGAGGGACGAAGTACTGCTTCCCGTCAAGGCCTGTTGAGGCAATTTTGTAGCTGTCGGAGTACTGGCTTCCAATGTCATCCCAGACATCTGACACATCCTCTAGAAGACCCTGCTCCGCGAAGAACTGCATGCGGTAACCGGCCATCCACTGGAAGCAGTCGTCAGGTGTTCCCTGCAGGTACTGCGACAAGTTGTTCTGGAAAGCGTTTGACTCCGTCGCGTTGTAAGCAACTTCGTTGCCTGACTTCACGGTGTAAGCAGCAACTAGTGCTTCTAGTTGCTGGGTTGGCGACTCGTCAACGGTGCGGGCACCGAATGACATTGGGCCCGATGCTGCAGGCGCACAGCCTGCCAACATGGTTGCACCCGCGATACCTAAGCCACCGGCAGCTGCGCCCTTGAGAAGTAACCGACGGTCAACTTCGTGACCGGTAATTTTGTTCAACATTGAACCTCCTAGTAAGAATGTCTGGCTTCAGAATAACCACGAAATAGGGCTTAAATGTACAGATTTGATAACAAAGTGGTCACAAACGAACATTTCCAATCATTCGCGAACATTCCTGAAGGCTTCGCTCTCGATGAAAATGATCTGAGCCCTTACGGCTATGCGGTTTCGAGCATATCGCGAACCATAGGCACAACCTTCGTTGCGTAGAGTTCGATGCTTTTTGTGAGCTTTGAGTGCGGCAACGGACCCATGTCGTACTTCAGGTCAAAGCGGCTGGCACCAACAGAGCTAAGGGCATGAACAATCTTTTTCGCCACGGTCTCAGGCGAACCGACATACATCGAACCGTGATATACCTCGGACAAAAAATGCTCCTTTGAAGTCGGACCCCAGCCGCGCTCAAGCCCGATCTTCCCAAATGAAGCCTCATAGCCCGGCCAAGCCTCTTCGATGGCCTGGTCATCAGTTTCTGCAACATGACCGGGTGAGTGAACCGAAACTGGCAACTCGGGCACGCCAAGCTTTGCAAGAGTTTCTTTATAAAGTCTGGCGAAAGGCTCAAACCTGGCAGGGTCACCGCCGATTATGGCAAGCGCCATTGGAATGTTTAGTCTTGCTGCTCGAAGCACCGACTCCGGCGAACCTCCAACACCAACCCGCAGGGGCATCTGGCCGCGCTCAGTCTTTGGATAAACCTCTTGGTTAGTAAGACCAGCTCTCATGGACCCAGACCAGGTAACGGGACCCTCTTTCAAAAGCTCGACTAATAATTCAAGTTTCTGCTCAAACAGTTCGTTGTAATCGGACAACTCGTAGCCAAAAAGCGGAAAGCTCTCAATGAATGATCCACGCCCCGCGGTGATCTGAACCCGACCGTTAGATAGTGCATCGATTGTGGCAAAGCGCTGGTAAACCCGAACCGGATCTTCACTTGATAAAACAGTCACTCCGGTGCCAAGGGTGATGTTCTTCGTGGTGGTGGCAAGGCCAGCCAAAATTGTGTCGGGAGCAGTAACTGCAAAATCATCACGGTGGTGTTCACCGATGTTGAAGTTATTAAGCCCCAACTCATCGGCGAGCTGACCCTGAGCTAAGACATCGCGAATTACCTGCGCGGCGGAAAGATTGTTTCCATTGTCATCTAGAGAGACATTGCCAAAGGTGTCTAGGCCAAATGTGATGTTTTTCATAAAAATAGCCTAAGCGGTCAGGCTTCGACAGTGAACCCGATCAATCGACGGCAGCGAGCTGCCCGCAGGCTCCGTCTATTTCCTTGCCACGAGTATCGCGCAGGGTAGTTGGAATTCCGTTTTTCTCAAGGGTAGAAACAAAGATGTCGGTTTGTTCCGCAGTTGACGCTGTCCATACCGAACCCGGTGTTGGGTTCAGTGGAATTGGGTTCACGTGTACCCATCCTTTTCCGCGGTCATTCAGCTTTTGAGCAAGTAACTCTGCTCGCCAACCGTGATCGTTCATGTCTTTTATCAGCGCGTACTCGATCGAAACTCTTCTTCCGGTTTTCTCAAAGTAGCTCCTGGCAGCATCCAGTGCTTCATCCACCTTCCACTTTGAGTTCACCGGAATCAAGTCGTCACGCAGTTGGTCATCTGGGGCGTGCAGGGAAAGTGCGAAGGTCAAGGGAAGATCTTCATCGGCTAGTTTCTTGATTCCCGGAACCAGACCAACGGTTGACACCGTTATGTTTCTAGCACTCATGCCGAGACCATTTGGCTGTGGTTCAACCATGGTCCTAATAGCGCTCATGACCCTTGCGTAATTTGCAAGCGGTTCACCCATGCCCATAAAAACAATGTTGTTTACCCGCTCGTCGTCGTGCTTGCGCTTGCTCAAGCCGCCCGCTGCAATCAGCTCGTTGGCACGGACAATCTGATCAACAATTTCACCGGCTGACATATTGCGAACCAGTCCCGCCTGCCCGGTCGCGCAGAACGGACAGTTCATGCCACAACCGGCCTGTGAAGAAACACACAGTGTGATTCGATTTGTGTAGCGCATGAGAACCGATTCAACCAGTGCTCCGTCAAATAAGCGCCATAAAAACTTGATTGTCTTGCCATCGTCAGTCTGCAGTCTTTTGACTTCAGTCAACACTCTTGGCAGCACCTTGCCAACGAGCTCTTCCCGGCCAGTTTTTGGAAGATCGGTCATCTTCTCAGGGTCTGAGGTGTAGTGGGTGAAGTAGTGGGTTGCAAGCTGCTTTGCTCTAAAGGCTTCAATTCCTAAATCCTTGACAGTTGATCCTCGATCTGCAGGTTCAATGTCGGCTAGGTGAAGCGGGGGCTTGCCTCGCTTTGGCTCTGCAAACTGCAGTAAAGGTTTACCGGATTCATCTTTTTTCTGAGTCCAGCCCTCGGTTTTTGGCTTCACCTGACGGTTAGACATTCGGCTCCTTGGATTGTCTTTAGTCTAATTGGTAGCTAACTTCCCCAACCAGCCCTTGAATCAAGTGAAGGCGTCTAGGCTTTTCTAATGTTGAAGCGGCTAATTGAGATTTCTCGCCCGGTTCTATGGGTAAATACCATTGGAACCTCCGTCACTGGAATGTGGCTGGCAGGCTTTTTGTGGACGTGGGACATCGTCCCAATCTTGATTTGGGTCACCTTCCCGATGAACATCCTGATCTATGGAATCAACGACATCTTTGACCAAGAAACCGACAACATAAACGCCCGAAAGGGCAGTTATGAAGGTGCTCACATCTTCCCGAATGAAGTCAAACCAATCTGGATAGCGGTAATTGTCACCAACGTTCCGTTTCTTTTCTACTTCGCCCTTACCCTGCCATTGGCAGCAACTCTCTGGATGCTTGCCTATGCGTTGTTTTTCACTTTCTACTCAGCACCGCCCTTGCGGTTTAAAGCCAGAAAGTATCTTGATGCCCTTTCGAATACCGATTACGCGTTCCCGCTGGCTTTTGTTCCGCTGGCCCTTGGAGTCACACCGGTGTGGTTGGCGGTTACCGGCTTGATGGCCTGGTCAATTGCAAAGCACGCCTATGACGCGATTCAAGACATCCCCCAAGACAGCGACACCGGTATCATTACTACCGCCGTCCATCTTGGCCCAAGAAAGACTGCTATTTGGGCGACTTTCTGGTGGGGAATTTCAACGGTGCTATTTGCGCTTATTAACATTCCGGTTGCAGTTGTGAACGCTGTAGTCGCAGGACTGTTGGTTTACGGCATCTTCAAAACTCCAACGCCTGAAAAAGCTCACGATCTTTATAAGTACTCCATAGCTTTCCCGTATCTTGCCGGAGCGGTTGCGGGCGTCCAATTGGTAACTGGACTGGTGTTGGGGGTCTACCCGTAAAAAGGAGACCATGAACAAGGAAACTAAGAGTCAGAAAATATGAGCAAAGTAATCGTTCTAGGAGCAGGGCTCTCCGGCCTTGCAAGCGCCGCTCTGCTAGCGCGCGCTGGTCACGAAGTGACAGTCATTGAGCGTCACGACTGGCTAGGTGGCAAATCAAGAAGAGTTAGCGTTGCCGGCCAAATAATGGACACCGGTCCAGCCCTGGTGACCTTCACCGGTGTTTGGGACAAGCTCCTGGAAAGTTATGACCAGCTGGGTGAGAAACAAGAAAAGACAGCTCAACAAATTGCAGATCTAGAATTTGTAAAACTAAACGAACTTGGCAGGTATTACTACAAGGACGAAATAACCGACCTGCCGGTAAAGCCCGACCACAAGTGGTCGGAGCCTTGGCAGCGATTTGAAAAAGATCATGCTCCGCTAACCGGGCCAATCACCGAGCTGCTAACCAAACTGCCGCTTGACCCGAAAGCCTGGCCCGCGTTAGCAAAACTGCAAAAGCGATATGGGTTCAGGCTCACAACCAGCTGGTATCTGAATGCCATCAAGTGGTTGCCACAGGATCTAAAAGACATAATCGCTATCCACACTCTCAATGCCGGCATCGCGCCTTCCAAAACCCTCGCGCTTTACGCCTCAATGACCGCTGTCATGGCAACCGATGGCATTCGAGTTCCGGTCGGCGGCGTCAACGAAATTGCCCAGTCACTTGGCAAGCTTGCGATAGCGGCCGGCGTGACCATCAAGCTCAGCGAAAAAATAACAAGTATCAACAAACGAAAAGTCGAAACCGAGAACGGCTTCTTTTTGGCCGACTATGTAGTGTCTTCTTTAGACCCTCAGGTATTCAAGTCACTGATGACCAAGAAGCCGGCAAGCCCCGCAAGGATGCGGTCTTGCTCGGGAATCGCAATCTATGGGGTTTTAGCAAAGCCACTGCCCAAAGACACAGTCACCCACTCGGTTGTGATGCCAGATGACCCAAGTGACCTTTATAAAAAACTTGAAGGCAACCAGCTACCAAACCAGACCATGGCATTTGTGAACTACTACAAGGCCAAAGAGATATACCCGAACGACAAGCCAACCGTTGCAGTGCTACTAACTGCCCCAGCGGATGGCAAGCGCTACGACATTGATCACCCTTGGGTGAGACAAGAGATCGTGAGAATCTCTAAAAAGCTCGGGCTGAAAAAACCAATCACTGAGCTGTTCGAAGATCATATTGTTTTGGACCCGGCCTACTTTGGCAGCTGGGGTGCACCCGGAGGAGCTCTTTACGGAGCAACTAAGCCAATTTGGCAGTCCGGGCCATTTCATAGCCCGCAATACCAAAACCCACTTCGACCTTGGCTTTATAGAGTTGGGGCTTCTGTCCACCCGGGTGGCGGAATTCCGGCCGTGCTGGGCGGAGCAATGAACTCAATTGCAGGTCTGCTCAAAAAAAGCTAGCTATCCAAAAAACTGATCGAAAGCTATCTGCAAAATCTCCAGATCTTCACTGAGTGGCTTTCCATAAACCAAATCAGTGGCTCTGATCCGATCACCGTAGGTGGTGATGATGCTTTTGAACAGCCCGTCTTCAAGAACGTAGCTCTGAGCCTGCATCCCAAATTCTCCAAAGTCCTGGATAACAAAGAAACTGCCATCCGGTTCCAATTCGGCCGCAATCTTTACATCGCTCCCCGCATCACTGGCAAGAACAAAACTAAAGTGAGCCCCACAAACCGCAAACATATCGGCCTCAAAGACCAAGACGTAGTTTTTGGGCGGTCCGATTTCCATGTATGCCGCGCTATAAGACTCGATGGCATCCTGTTCGCTAACCATCACCATCGTCACGCTGCCGTCGACAGCCTTCTCGGTGATGCCCTGATCGAGCGCAGTTTCGCAACTTAGCCTCGCGGCTGCCTCAAATAGAGTGAGCGACTCTTGAGCAGATACCGGGCTAGTAAAAGAAGGCGCTGCTTCGGAAGTCGCCGAACCTGCCGATGGGGTTTGCGTGGCTTCAGCAGTCGGGCTTGGGGTTTCTTGAGCGGTTGCCTGGCAGCCGGCTAAAACGAAGCTGCCAACTACGGCCATAAGGAGTGCTTTTGGAAAAGTGTTCAAACTGCTTGCAATTAGCTCTCGTCTTTGGAAACTGCAGGCTCTTCGTCAATTACGATTTGAGCCTCAATTGGCTTGCGCAATGAGTCGTCAAGTGACCTTCTGCGAGCAAGAAACACTTCCTGCTCCGGTGTAATCATCTTGCTGGTCTCATCTAGGAAAGCCTCAATGGCGTTTGCCTGGCTAGGAAGCCTTGCAAGACGTGCTTCTGCTTCAGCAATCGCTTCTCTTGCTATGTCCAGCGACTTGAGTGAGACGGACTCTGCTCGAGCGCGCGCATCAGCGATAAGCGCCAATGCCATGCCCTGAGACTCGGAGGCCGTCCGGTCTGCTTCGTTGCGAGCCCGCTCGAGGGTGTCCTCTGAGTTTTCAATCAATGAGCTAGCTTCTTCGGTTGCCGCTGCAAGCTCGCGCTCGGCATCGTCACGCATCTGCTCGGATTCAGATTGAACCTTGCGGAAAATCTGAAGAGCATGCTTCTCACCGATGTCAATTTTTTCCGAAATTTCGGATTCGATCTCAGCGTTTCTTTTTAGAAGCCTTGAGTTCTCATTCTGAATTCGCTCGACTTCACTCAGAAGCTCGGCCTTGACCCTGGAAGCGTAGTTATCGGCGTCGGAGCGTGTAACGTTGGCTTCCTTTTGCAATCTTGCGCGCTCAGACTCAACCCGCTGCATTGCGTCTTCGGCGCTATCTAGGGTTTCGCGGGCTTTCTTGCTGGCGGATGCCAAAACTGACTTGGCTTGGCGCTTTGCCGCGCTCTCGGTTTTCTCGAGCTCGTCTTCAGCCTCGAACTTAAGTCTTTCAACTTCGGCCTTGGCTGTTTCGCGAAGCTTGATGGCATCCTTGGCGGCATCGTTCAATAGCTTGGCCGCTTCTGACTCTGCCAACCGAAGGGTTTGCTCAAATTGAGCTCCAACCTGGGCGTAGCCAGGTGAGCGATTTAGTTTCTGCGATTCTTCAAGTTCAACGATTTTTTCGCGAAGGGCATTCTGTTCTCGAACTGCCATGGCGTTGTACTGCTCGATGTTAGCAAGGTTCTTTTGCAGCCAGGCAAGATGCCTGTCCACTTCGGCGCGGTTGTAGCCACTTATGGCTGTGCCAAATACCTTTTTGGTCGCTTCGCTCATGGATTACAGGTTAGTGGAGAATTCCCAGCGAATCAACGCCTCTTCAATGGTGGATCCCTATTTGTTTTTGGTCACCGTAGCAGGAGTTTTTGCAACTGGCTTCTTGGCGGCAGGCTTCTTGGCCGGAGAGGTGGCTTTCTTGGGCTTTGTTTCGGCGGCTGGCTTTGGTGCGGGCTTGGCCGCTGTTTTAGCCGGAGCCTTTTTTGCCGGTGTGGTTTTTGGTTTAGCAGCAGTCGCTTTGACTGGAGGCTTGACCGCAGTCTCGAGGTTTTTCTTGGTAGCCGCTTTGCTGGCTGCTGTGGCAACTGTCTTCTTGATGACAGTTTTAGAAACGGGCTTTGCCGCAGTTTTGGCAGCCGGTTTGGTCGTTGTTTTGGTTGTTGTTTTAGACGATGCTTTTTCTACTGCGGCTTTCCTTTCGAGGCTGGCGGCTCGCTTTTTAGTCATCGCCTCTTTTTTGATTAGGGCATCCCGTTGATGAAGGGCATCCAACGCCTCTGGACTCATGAATGTTAGGTCATTTTGGTCTAACTTGGTGTCCTGAGCGCGAGTCTGCTCGAGGCTTTTACGCCAAGAATTAAGGCTTTTAACAAACTTTTCTTGATCGGGGTTGGTGAAATCTAGTTCGTGGGAAGAACTTGAGGTCATCCTTGAAACTTCTGGGGAGCGTTTGAATCTAAGCCACTTGAACATGCTTCTCTCATAAAATTTAGAACGATTACCTACGGTTACCCGCAGACTACCCCCAAAGTGGAGACAAGCGAAAGGTCTGTTCTTATTTTATCGAGATTGCAGCTGTTATTCGTTCATCTCGCGCTCGAGTCTTTCAAGAAGAGCAAGGTCTGGCTCATACCGGAACACACCCTCCCAATTACCGCTGGCTTCTTTCCCCGAAACAATAAGTCCGTTTTCAATAAATACGGTGAAGTTTCCGTAGTCCTCGTTTTCAAGGCTTAGCTGGTTTTCACCCTCAAGAATCACAGTCTTGTCGTCTTGCAGCATGGCCCAAGCGCTATAGACAGTGAAGAGCTCTGGCTGCTCGATAGGGATGATGTCATCAAGCCCTAGGTTATAGAGCGCCGCTATAAAGTCGCCATCATCAACACTCGGTTGATAAGTCAAAATATAGTTATCGCCCGAAGAGGAAACCTCCTCGGTCATACCTTTAGACAGCCAGAGCTGATAGCTGGCCTCAACTGCCTCCAGCACAGTCACATCGCCGACGGCTTCAGCGGGCGCCTCAGTGCCCCCCTGGGTAACAGAA
>Ga0307997_10001602_pt1 | contig 10607 bp, 17 predicted proteins | sample Davwhametageno36_FD_203165 | JGI IMG/M metagenome (GOLD analysis project Ga0307997, IMG submission 203165) | Marine microbial communities from Davis Island wharf, Antarctic Ocean - #36 | ecosystem: Environmental > Aquatic > Marine > Unclassified | place: Antarctic Ocean: Davis Island wharf...
AGATTTAGATTTAGATTTAGATTTAGATTTAGATTTTGCTTTTGCTTTTGCTTTTTTAAGTAACATATAATGCTTGGATGGTTGTGTTTTTTTTGCCAAAGGATTTAAAGGACAGCTGGATTTGTTAACTCCATCCGATTTACATAATTTACATGCACCACCTATCATATATGATATATAATATATAATATATTAAATATAATTAAATTGAATTAATATCTAATATATTATATAATGACGAATCTAATATTATCAGAAAAACGACACCATAAGAGAACCTTTAAAAAAGGTTCCAAGGCGAAAACCAAGAAACACCTCAAATCAAAAAAAATATATAAGGAATGTAAAGATAAAGAGATTTCATGTCAGAAAGATTTAGTATTAGAATTATTAAGAGATACTAATTTCCCTAAAAATGTTAGTCGTAAAAATATTTTTAGAACAGATCAAAATAGTTATGAAGGATTTGTTTTAGGTAAAATTAATTTAATTCCTCATATGTGGAAGAAAGGTAAAGATGGTAAAATTATTAAACAACAACAGTCGAATAGAACGTCCGATCCTAAATTCAAAAAATTATATGCCGAAACAAAAAAATTAATGAAAATGCATGATCCTAAATATAAATTTACAACCATTCAATATAATAAAAATATGCGTGCAGCCAGACACGTCGATGGTAGAAATGTCGGTGTATCATATATAGTGGGATTAGGTGAATATACTGGTGGCGAATTAATTGTATATGATAATGACAAAAAACCAACGAATCCTGTAAAAAATGATTTACACAAAACGTTTTATTCATTCAATGGTTCTGAATTCTTACATGAAGTTGCTCAGTTCAAAGGTGAAAGATATACTATTGTTTTCTTTAAGATTTAATTTAATTTTTCTTTTAGAATATCAAATAATAGTTTATCTTTGGCGAGATTTGAACATTGCCATAATTCATAAATAACTGCTTTGATACAAAATCTATAATTATAATGATCATTTTCATTTAATTCCTTTGAATTTTTAATATATTGTTCTGGTGAATTTATTATTTCATTATTTTCTGTGGGTATGACTATTTTATGTGTCCATTTAACACTATTTGTTTCTTTATCATAATAAGGTAATATTTCTTCTATTGGATCCGTGATTCCTAAATTATAATATATTGCTGATCGAAATTCTTCGAATAAAATATGAGGATTCCCTCGTTCTTTTACATTATCCGTAGGAACCCCTCTTAAATATTTATTATTTTTTAGCACGTTTATTAAAAATGGATTTTTATCAGTAGTTTCTAATAATGGTTCAATCTTTTTAGACAATACGCCTTCTTTAGGATATCTTTTTTCAACAGATCTTTCATTAAATTTCATTTTATTTCTATCATCGTATACGAATTCATGATATGTCTTGTATATATTATGATCATTATCATCTATATAATATCTATAAAAATCTCTATCTGCACTTAATATATTACATTTATTATGATATGCATAATAAGCTATTGTATCATCACAATCATTTACAGAATAATGGACTTCTATATTACATTTTTTAAACATATCACCCAATAAGGTAGCCCATGCGTGTGGAACACCTTTTTTATTACCCATAATTTCGTTGACTCTTCTACTTTTCCATTTATTTAATGTTTCGTCTGTTTCTGCTGATCCATCTATAAACACTATTAATTCTTTATTATCTTTATGAACATCATTTACAAATCTTTTAACCTTTTTAAAAGATTTATTTAAGTTCCATTTTTTATCCATGAATTTATGTGTGAAATTTAGTGCGTCGACGCATATATATTCATTAACCTGTGGATTTTTATTAAGTGTAGTAGTCATTTTATATATTGTTACTAAATTCTATTTAAATATTTAAAAATAATAGTTATTAAATATAATGTCTTATACTAAATATAAAATACCTTTTCCATTTGTAGATATTTTCTTTATTGTATGGCAACCAAACGCTATATCTAAAATACATAATCATAGTGAAAATGGTTGTCATATGTTTATTATAAAAGGATTATTAAAAGAAGAATTATATAATAAAGAACTATCTTTAATTGATATAAATTATTATGGTTCATTGGAAAAATCATACATAGATGATAAAATTGGTTATCATAAAATAAAAAATAGTAATCAATATACATATTCAATACATATATATCATCCAAAAAATCATATTACTCAGTACTATGACCTATAATTTTATTAATATCTTCTATTAATAATCCATATTGTAAATATTTTATATTATCTTCTAAATTTCTTATATGTTTCATTAAATGTTCAATAATAGTTGACATATTTTCTATTTGTTTTATATGATTCGTTTCATAATTATGTTGAGATTTAATTCTTCTAGGCATATATAATTAATATATAATTAATATATTTTTATTACTTGATCAACTGAATATTATATTTATTAGGCATATTACTACTATGGAAATATTTACTAATAAATTTACTATTAGTTTCTTTTACTTTAGGAACAGGTTTCTCAGAGAAATATAGAAAATAACAATGTTTTCCTTCGAACTTTCTGGAGAATTTACCTTGGTCTCTCATTTTAATGAATTGATTTTGAGTTAAGAGCGTATCCATTTTATTTTATATATTATATTAATTTTAAATCAAATTTAAATTAAAATAATCTTTAAAGATTTAAAAAATACTATTTAATATATGATAAAATTTATATTATTTATATCAATTATAACATTAATATTTATAATATATACAGAATATTCTGTTGGAGGAATATTAATAAGATCTAATTCATTAGGTAAAAGCGTATTTAATTTTAAAAGTTTATTTCATTTTATGATACATCCATTATATAATAAATTTCTATGGAATTTTAAAACATTAGATATAAATTATCCATTTATAATATTAATTTCAATATTTATATATAAATTTGATTTTTCATTATTAAATTTTTTATAAAACTAATGGATATTTTAAGAGAAGTGATTTTTGAACAAAATAATAAATTATTGAAACAAGTATCTGAAGACTTTTACCCTGAATCTCTAAAAGAACAAACGCAATTTATTTATGATTATAATAAGAAAAATTTTACATATATGCAAAAAGTGACAAAAGATATTAAACTTATAAATGAAAAGAGACTGAGGAAAATTTATAATTAAATTTAATAATGATTTAATAAATTTGATAATTAATATTTTTTTTTTAATTAAAATATAATGTTTAAAATATTAAGTGAAGAACTTATTTCAAAGATAATTGGTTGTGGATATATTCATTATGGTCCATATTCATTATGGATATCATGTGGAAATCCAGATAAAAGGTTTCCATTGTATGGTGGGAAACAGGATAATACATTCGATATAAAGAAACTTTATATTTTATCGCAAGTAAATAGGGAGTTTCGTGATAAGTGTATTCCTATTTTACTAGATATTAAAAATTGGTATTTATTGAATCGCAGAGTTTCAGATAAATTAATAAAACCGTTGCGTGATCTACCTTCTATGCGAAAGGGTGATCTAGAACAACAAAAGAAGAGAAAGATTATTAGACATCTTCTATCCATGTATGATAAATCAATAACTGATCCGTCATTTATGAAAGCCTTTGATAAATAATTAATTTATAGTGCGTTTATTATTGATAAATATTATATAATATATATCGGTGCACACAACCCCAGTATAATATTAAATCGCGTGAAAGAGTAAACATATAATTATAACATGATAAAAACAAAATAAGTAATCAATGACACAGTTGTATAATATCATAATTTGTATAATATTACGAAGATCATTAAAATGTTTTTATATTTGAGTTATAATATTAAAGTATAGATATTTAAAGAAATAAATATATAATATATTGGAATGATTTGAGCAATCATGTCCCAATATTTCACAATATCGGGATGATTTAGCAATCATGTCCGAGTGGTTAAGGAGATAGACTTGAAATCTATTGGGCTTTGCCCGCGCAGGTTCAAATCCTGCTGATTGCGATAATTTTCCGCAAATGGTGAGTGTATTGTGTCATATATAGTAAATTTATAGAGTAGAGAATACTAACAATGAGTGCAGGCAGGTACGCGGCGACAACAACAACATCTTGAAGGGGCGACGACGACGAGCAACATCAACAACATCTTGAAGGGGCGACGACGAGCAACATCAACAACATCTTGAAGGCGCGGGCGACGACGAGCAACATCAACAACATCTTGAAGGCGCGGCGGCGACTACGACGATAACAACAACATCTAGAAGACACGGCTACAATATAATCCTTCTTAGCTCAGTTTGGCAGAGCGCTCGGCTGTTAACCGATAGGTCGCTGGTTCGAGCCCAGCAGAGGGAGTTTTTTTATATTTTATATTTATAATGAATAAAATTTTATCAATTATAGGTAAAATTTTATTAGGAATTCTGATATGTTTATTTTTGAAGTTTTGGTATGAAATGTATGAAGATTCAAGTGAAAAAGGTTCTGACAGAATTATAAAATCATTTGGTAATGCTTTATTATATTTAATAATGATTATATTATCGCCTATTGTTGTCATAACGGGTCGGTGAAGATTAAATTATCTTATCATATTTTTTTATATTCAATATTTATAATGAATAATATTTTATCAATTATAGGCAAAATATTATTAGGAATTCTAGTATTTCTTATAGGACTATTCATACTATTTTGGATAACGATATATAGAGACCGAGGACACCCTGAAAGCAGAGGTATTCATAGAATATTTAGTACATTTAAAGAAGCAGTCTATTTGGTCTATGTTGGTTTATTATGGGGTGGGGTGTTTATATATATTGTCATATCAGATAGGTTGGGATATAAGGTATATAATTAAACTTTTTAACATAATTTAATAATAATTAATCTTCCTTTATTATTGAATCCTTTATTATTTATAATGATGTAATCTTTCGATTTCAAATCATTTACATTCAATAATAATTTATTATTATTAGGTAACATTATATCCAAAATAGTATTATTAAATAATTCATGTATTTGTGGTTTATATATCATAATTAGATCATCATTATTTCTTGAAAAATCATTATCCGTTGATGTTTTTAATTTAATAATAAATGAATATTTATTGTATAAATATATTTTTTCATTATAATCTCTTAAAAATAAATAATATATACCATATTTTGATACAATTGTTATTCTTTTTAAAGAATTATTATATGCATCCTCTAATTTCACATTTAATTCTATAATAAAATCTTCATCTAATTTAGTAATATCAATATATTTTGCAGATTCAACTATTTCTTTACATAGCTCCTTATTTTTATCATAATTAAATATAAAATCTTTCATAGAATTTAATCTTTGTTTAACTTGAGGCGGTAATGTTTTATATAATGTTCTTGCTAATCTAATATTTTCATTTTTTAGAATTAAATCATAATAAGAATTTATTTCTTGTAATTCATTTTCAGTAAAATCATAATCTTTTAAGAAATAAAATCTTTTATAATTATTGTATAGAGTGCGTTTATTTTCATCTGAAAGTATTTCATATGCTTCTTGGATGAGTTTAAAATGATTTTCATCGCCTCCTTTATCCGGGTGATACTTCAAACACATTTTGTGATATTGTTTTTTAAGAATATCCATATTAAAATCATCTTCATTAATTTCTAATAATTCATATAGTTCCATTTAATTATTTAAGAATATTTATTTTTAAATTAATTTATTTTTTTTCTATGGTATATTATAAATGCTAGGAACGACGAAGGTGTATGAACAACCTTACGAGTCCTCGCTCACTCCCCCCTTCACCCCTCTTATACGCAAAAGTAGCAAAAAAAAACTATTAGAAGAGAGTTCGAGTAAGGGTGAGTTTGGGAAAGCATGGCGGCGACGGGGATTTGCGCAGAGTCAGTCTCGCAGAATTGTTGCCCATTTTGAAGAAACGGGACCCATTGGAATAGTGATGGATAAGGTAGACGATAATCTATTAATTGTGGGGCTTTACGGCAAAGCCCTGTACATGGAGTTACAAGAAGGTATGGTATTCGACGGATGTTTTACGGACGACGGACCGCCAAAAAACGGTCCGAATCCGCCCCACGGCGAATGCAAGCGGCGGCCCGTGGGCCAGAGTGAGTACCCGTTCGAGTTCATCAACGACAGGCCGGGTTTAAAAATCACATTTATAAAAGGGGTGCTGCCGGCGGGGTACAATAATCCTGCAGTTCAAAAGCTTATCAGGTACCGTAAACACATGGCGCAGATGCGGGGAGAAACGGAACCGAAGTTGAAGGTCACGGGGCAGGATATTCACGCTCGGGCTTGGGCCGCGGCGGCGGTGGGAACAACGGCAAACCCTGCAGTGTCACGAGCGCTGCTGAAGCGTGGAATGCACGCAACATGGTTGGATGACATAATACCGGGCCTCGTGAGCAAGTTACGCGAGGATGGCTACCCGCCGAGCGAGTGGGCATCTGAAGTGACCGCTATGAAGGAAGACGATCTGCAGAAGTTGTTGCGGGACGTGCAAGAGTACTACACCAGTACTGGAACGAAGCGCCCAGCACCTGTGTCAGAAACTCCTGAAATGTCTCCTGGGATGGTTCGCGCAGAATCGGAGCAGACGGGGGAAGAGACTCCAGAAGCAGCGGTGGCGGATGTTGTGGGCTTGATGGGGGCAACGGAAGAAGAAGAAGTTGCGGACGAAACCTGGCAGGACGTGCAGGCCCGCGCTGTGCACCAACAAAAAGAAGATGAGGCAGCTATCGCCGAAAGACCTAAAATCACGCAGGAGGCGTGGACGCCGCAGGATCTCCTCGACCTCCGCCGCTCCTACCTGCCCGCCGACGGCGATGTGGATGAAGCGGGTAGTCGGGCCGACTTCTTCGGCGGTAAGAACAGAAAATTAACTAGAAAAAAGTCCCCACGTAAAAAATCAACCCGTAAAAAATCAACTAGAACAAAATCATCTCGCACAAAATCAATACGTAAAAAATCTTCCATTCAAAAATCTAACCGTAAAAAATCAACTCGTAGAAAATCATTAAGAAAAAAATCTAAATCAAGAAGACACCGTTAATATCTGATAAACTTCTATTAATAATCCTTCAAGATATAATAAATCTTTGAATGATTTATTCACTAATATATCATTTTCTTTAAACACGTTTATTAATTTATATTTTTTATCATGAGTAATTTTTAAGTCCAATAAATATGTTAATAATCTTCTATAAAATATATTTATATCTATTATAGATCTTGATAAATATATTAATTGTTTCATATCTGTTATTTTATTTTGCAGATTCTTTTTAGAATTTATAATATTCATATATTTTATAATAATTTCATCATAAATATCATTATTAATAATACCTGTTTTCAAATATGATAAAATATTTATAAAATTATAATTAATATCTTCATGTTTTTTAAAAATATCAATCAAAATACATTCATTAATAAGTAAATTATTTTTTGATAATATTTTTTTAAAATAAACATATTTATCGAATAAATTATGTTTAGGTATTCTAAAGTTTGTAAATCTACTTTTTAATGGTTCAATAATATTATTAATTTTTCTCGTGATTATTATTATTTTAGTTGTATGCACAGATTTTTCGAATATTACTCTTAATTTATTTTGATTTATATCTGATAAATACTCAAAATTGTCTAAAATAATATAATTATAATTATTTAAAAAATAATTATAACTATTTACAATCTCTTTTATAAAAGATATAAAATTAATATTATTATTAATAATTTTTAAATCAAAATGATAATGCATATGACTTTTATCATAAAATATATTATCGCATAATAATTCTTTTTTTGTATACTTATTTACATTAAATATATCATTTATTATTGTTTTCATTAATAATGTTTTTCCTGAATTATGAACACCATTTATAATAAAATTAGGATGATTTTTATTACACATAAAATTATAAATTATATATCCTATTTTATAATTGACTAAATCTAAAAAAGATTTATTGTGTTTATAATCTTTAAAAAGATTATTCATAATATTAAGTTAATTATTTTATGAATTTAATTCTAAATAAGAATAATATAATTTTAAATAATATTAAATTTATATATAAATTTAAGTATACAAAATTAATATATGACCTAAATAATGTATTTATGAATGGTATTTTTATAAGAATAAATGAATTTAAAATATATAAAAATACTGAATTTGTTTATTTATTTTTATTGAATAAACAAGATATTGATATAATAAATGAAATAATATTATATATAAATGAAAATTTAAAAATAAATATATCTTTGAAAAATAATATAATCAAAATGAAAAATAATAATGATTTAAATGAAGATTATGTTGATTTAAATATAAATAATATAAAAAAATTTGATAATAAATATGTATTGTATATTTATAATTAAATGAATAATGATAATGATTTATACCATTTAATTGCTAATCCATTGAAAATTAATAAAGATAAATTAAAAAAAGAACCCTATATAGATAATTCTTTATTAAATTTAATAAAAAAGAAATATCCTCAATATTTAATAGAAGATAAAGATTACAATATTATTTTGAATAATTTAGAAGATTTATTCATAGAATTAAATTTTAAAAATTTGATAAATAATTTTATAAATAATATAATAGAGGACGTATTAAATGAATGATTTTATTTACAAGTCTATGGCAGATGCTATAAAAAATAAATTAATAAAAAATTTAATAAATGATGAAGAATTAAAAAATTTAGATCATGACGGTTTAAATCTAAAAGACTTAATTGAAAAGAAGGTGTGTGAAAAATTAAACAAAGATATAGATTTTAGTAACATAAACAAGGAGAAATCTACATGTAATGGTGATCCTTCTGAACAATCTATTATTAAAAACTATATGAAATCGAATGTTAAAATTACATTACAACAAGAAAATCCCAAGAGCAATGGTACTTCGGCATATGATAAATATGAAAGCTATAAGCATGCTATAGATTATAACGAGTTTTGCGAGTTAGGTGGGGTAAATCAAGACTTTTACTGGGATTATAGAAAAGGATATTTAAAAATATTAGATTAAATTATCTTCTATTAGATTTTCTTTTAGATTTTTTCTTTTTAGATCCTGATTTTCTTTTAGATATTTTCTTTTTAGATATTTTCTTTTCAGATATTTTCTTTTCAGATATTTTCTTTTTAGATATTTTCTTTTTTTTATTTAATTTTATTTTTTTACGTTTGAATGACACAGCCCCTCGTGCTTTACGGGTTTTTGTAGCATCTAATTCTGATTTTAATATTGACATGATAGTTGCTTGTGTCTGCCCAGAAAAATGTGAATATTCATCATCTCCAAATGCTTCAACCTCAGCAATTGCTTTTTGGACCTCCTCACCGTTTATATCGGATTTCCCTAATTCAGAATCAATTAATATCTCAATAATTTCCGGGATATTATCTAAATTTTTCTCTTCCACATCAAAGGTTTTCAAAGCATAATATAACAATGAGTTCCCATAATTATCTTTAATTCTAGGATCGGATCCTTTTTCAATTAATAATTTTACAATTTCAATATGTCCATATTCTACTGCCATTTTTAATGGAGTTTCTCCATCGGGTTTAGGTGTTATAATATTAACGTCGGCACCATTATCTATTAACGCATCTACTATATTATAATGTCCCAATTCACACGCAACATTTAATACTGTTTCATGGTGTTTCCGAACACCCCATCCATCATACTCAACAGGAATAATTTCATTAATATCTCGACCATCCTTGATCATTTTGTTTATTTTTATTAAAGGATCGCCCGAATTTTTACCTCCCGGCGCAAATTCGACTATTTCTTGAATTAATTCACTCATTTATATAATAATAATATATAATAATAACATATTACTTTCTTTTTAGATTTTTTCTTTTTTGTGAGTTGTTCTTCCTTTTTGATCCCTGATATCCTGGTGGATCCTTAAACATCTTAGTAAACCCAAAATGATCACTTGGTGGATTTACACACCGCCCCGTAAATTCATTACATACTTTTCCTTGACTTATACATTCTTGGACTTTCTCAGGTGGACAATATTTTTTAGATTTACCAGATTGTTTGGATTGACTTTTTGTTTTGCTCTTTGATTTTACAGGTTTTGCTTCTTGTATACTCATTTCTAATTCTATTTTAAGTTCTTCAGAACTATTCATTGACTTAGACTTGGATTTGGACTTAGATTGTGAATTAGACTTAGATTTGGACTTAGATTTGGACTTAGATATGGAACTTAAATCACTTGATCCCAACGTAACGCCCATTTTCTTTTTCCTAGTTCTTTTCTGTTTCTTATATGCTTTACGGATATTCTTTGGTAATCCTGGTTTACGGAGTTGTTCCCTGTAAAACTCAATCATATCATCTAGTTTCTCACCTGAGAATTTCTTTTTAAGCGATTGTTCGATTTCTTTTGATAATTCTTCTTGTAATGCTTTAGTTAATAATTCATTTGTTTTATCTAAAAGAGGTTTATTAACTACATTAGGTATTTTAACTTCTTT
>Ga0307997_10001606_pt1 | contig 10598 bp, 2 predicted proteins | sample Davwhametageno36_FD_203165 | JGI IMG/M metagenome (GOLD analysis project Ga0307997, IMG submission 203165) | Marine microbial communities from Davis Island wharf, Antarctic Ocean - #36 | ecosystem: Environmental > Aquatic > Marine > Unclassified | place: Antarctic Ocean: Davis Island wharf...
CCTGTGGACACTGCTGCTGTTGCTGCTGCATGCTGTTGGAGAACCAACCCCAATCATCCTTGGCCACCACTCAGTACCTGTGCAGGACGTTTCGCGGGTGACTGCATCGCAGGAGGTGCAGTTCGAAGACATGGTACACACCCACCGACCGGTCGTGGTCGAAGGTGCGGCATGGCAGCTTGGGTTGTCAGCCTCGTTCTGGGCCACCGACGACGGGTTGCGTGAGTGCTGCGGGGACGACGTGGTGAAGGTGGACACAACGCTGCAAGATCTCCGAAAGGGCAACAGTGTCAATGGGAGCAAAGGTGTTGAGCTTGGTACATTTCTCGACGGCTACACAGACCCGAGAAACGAGTGGTATCTCATCGACTCTGTTCCCGACGGCCTCCGAGAGCAGCTGCACCTCCCGCCGTTTCTCGAGTCGGACAGAGTGCGGTCCAATTTTATGGAGTCGGTGCTCTGGCATAACGCCGGTGGAGGATCCTCGTCACTGCACTACGACTCGATAGAGGGTGTGATCTGCGTCACCGCTGGTCTCAAAGAAGTCATGCTCATCGATCCTGCTCATGCGGGTGGCATTCCAATTGATCACCGCCGCGGGGATTGGAGCAGTGTCAATGTGTCTGACGTTGACCCGCAGCTGTACCCGAGAGTCCTCACAACGCCATGGCTATCAACAACATTAGTGGCGGGAGACTGCCTCTATATCCCAACGTTCTGGATCCATTACGTCCGCTCGATTGGCCGCACGATCGCAGTAAACTTTTGGTGGACGCCGCGATTCTCGGGTGCCGACACACTGCCCGCACCGTCGCCATCACCGAAGTTCTCAGACATCACCACGATCGGATTCACGACAGTGGAGAGTCTGGGGGAGGCCGATACAGTCTTGCAACTCCACTGGTTTGGGTTAGAGCTACTATTTCAAGTCGGCCCGCTCCCTATCCCAGAGCTTCGCGAGTGCTTTATCGACGAACACAATTGGAACGAGACTGATCCAGATAGAATGTTATTGCAACACACGCGTCTCGCTGAACTTGACCGTGATGACAATGGCAAGATAGGAGTTGAAGAGTGGCAGGATGCCTTGCCGCTCTTGCGTCATTACTTTCGGAAGTGGGGCCTCGAGCCGGGCGCGATTTACCTCCCATGCAGACCGATCGACTTTCACATCGTCGCAGGCAAGGCATTGGGGAGCGACTCGCGGTCCTTGCCTGCTGATCTGACTGCGTCATCGTGCGGCGATGATATCGAGCATCTCGAATTACATGTAGAATAAAAAAATTAACAGTTATTAACAGATGTTTTTATTGAGAAATACTTTTTTAATTTACCTTCACTCACATGTTTTCTTCAAATCATCAAAGCTTAGTTGACCTTTGGGCTTTTCTTAATTCAATCAACAAGTTCTTCACCAAATCGCATGCATCAGGACTCTGTCGAGCGTACGCAATAAACTTTTCTTCCGAGACAGTCTTTCCAGAATCGTTGGATAATTTTTTGAGCATGAAATCTGCTACTACTTTCCCATTCGTTATGCGCAGCTGCTTTAACAAAATTTTAATTCTTTTTGGGGAAATTGTACCATCAGAATGTGTGCTTAGTTTTGAGAGTAACTTTGCAAATTTTTCATCCGAAAGCTTTCTCAACATGGACTGGAGAACAAAATATTCGGGTACATTTGCGTCTGCATCAACAGCTGCTGCCTGCTCTACGTTGTTGTTCTTCTTGCCAGCTGCTGTCGCTGTCGTCGCTGTCGTCGCTGTCGTCGCTGCCATCGCTGCTTCAATAGCTGCTGCCGCTGCTTCAATCACTGTTGCGTGCTCCAACTTCTCTTCTTTCTGTGCAATGCCTAGAATGTCATCAATTTCACTGTGGTGCTTACTCATTGCCTGTTCCGTTGGATCTAATGAATTCGGATCAAAACTATCAACATCAAAAGCACTAGCATCAAAGCTGCCTGCATCGAACAATGTCGATAACACCGGTTTCTTTTTCTTCAGAGCAGCCGCAGCGCGATGCTGAAACTTTTGTTTGTTTTTTTGTCTGTAAATAGCTGGGACAACTTGCGTTGCTTTCATCGCGTGCATCATTCTCGTCGCATGGCTACCAATGTCAAGACTTGCGTCAAAAGCGGTTGCCTTCACAGCATCTTCTTCTGCCATTTCTGTAAGACTACCACCAAACAACTCCACCTGATCACTGCGTCTTACTTGCATAGCCGTCCACACGATAGTTGCAACAAAAGCAAGGAGCAGGAGAACAAAAAGAGTGACGAAGACGGCACCCATTGTATTTTTTGATTTTTCATCTAAACCAGCACCAAACACCATGGCGACAACGTACATGAGCAACGCAACCAAGTAGCAGATTTGGTCTACCCAGAATACCAAGTAGTTCTTATGTGGACGATGGTAATTGAGACCTGCCGTTGCCACAGTTGAAATCAAAACACACATGCAAGCACGCACCGTTGGATTTCTAGGGAAAAAAACAATTAAACCAGTCAATGTCATTTTTCGAAGAATTTCATAGATTTCCCAATGCTCCGATCCTCGACTCATTCGATCATACATCCATCCAATACGTAACATGACCAGCGGTCGGTACAGCTTCTTGCGATGAATCCCCATGTAGACACTTAAAAATGTTGGCAAAAATAATGTGAAAGAAAGCAGCACGAGCAGCACAAAGGGCAAGAACATCGCATACCCTGCTACGAGAGTAGTACCCTCGGCACAAGGAATCGAGTAGTCAACACGCAAGAAACTTCGGCCCCATTCACCAGCACCAATGGTATCGCAATCAAAGTATTGGAAGACTTTTTTTGACACAGGTGTGTGCAGCATCATGAGAATCATCATACCAATGTGAAACGTAGTCGTCACTACTTTCCGTTGCTCGTTCCATGCCAAAATTGCCATTCCATCATGAAGCATGGATTCACTTTGTTTCTTTTTTCTTTTTTTAACTTTTTCATTGACGTGAAAATATTTCGTCATTTGTCCTTGCAAGTGTCCAGACTGAATTTCTTTCATAAAGGTTCCCAAAGGTATTTCTGTTGCGTAGCGATCTTTACATATGCCACGAATCAATCGCAACGCTTTAGGGTGAGAAATGACGTGCTCCTTTGTGTCGCGATAACCGACAAGTCGAAGAAGATCTATGAGCTCGGTCGTGCCGAGATTACCAGATTTATCAGTATCCATGAGAGTAAATAATTCCGCATAGCAAGTCGTGAGAGCTTTGTTCCTTTTCTCTTCATTTTTACGCAGATTTCGGATCGTGAGTTCTGCCTTAACTTTACCACTGCAGTACTGATAGATTATCAGTAGAATCACAGCAACGGGTGTGAAAGACATTGCAGTGAACGTCACAAAATAATTGACGGAATTATCACACGTTGCACCAGTGAGAGCGGTTAAATCAAGATTTACAAATTCAAAAGATTCCAGAAAATCAACTATACTTTGCGGCCATGGCACGTCCAGCATGACCGTGAGTGTAACTAAAATTTGTGCAAGATTTAATAAAGAAACCATCTGTCTTGATACGTCTCTAAACGCAGCTCGATACTTGTACGGCAAGCGACGAAGTCTTGATTGGAACCAACCAAGACCAATCACAACCACAATGATCCCAACAACGACTGCACCGACACGAGCTTCGACAGGCAAGCAAGGCTGGCACTCACCCCCAATTCTAACCCACATGTTTTCACATAGGGCACACAACGGACCCTCCGTACCCTTCTTGCAACGATTCACCGGATGTGGATGAGGGCATGTCCAATTGGACGCTGCATTGTCCTCAGTGGTATTTTTCCATCCTCCCAGAAAATTAGGCAGGGAACCGTGGTACCGATCTGCGAGAGGATCACTTGGATCAAGAGACACACCAAGGACGCCGATGCATGCACCTTGCTTTGGACATGGGTGGAAGAATTGTGGTGCTTCTCGGACATCACCGTACCTGTCAGCAATGTCTCCATGCATGGGAGCCCACGGAATTCTCCAGTAGTCGTTGACCTGTCCGACACGCCACAAGAACATTCCTGGTTGCGGAACAACGCTACCATCGTCCAGCTTGAGCAGTTCGGTCAAGCAGTTTCCTCCTTCCGGACAAGGAACACATTTGATCGATGCTTTTTCTGTCTTGTTTGTCCGATCTGAACAATTCAGACGACCGGCGCAGTCAGTCCGGAGCTGGAGTAAATCTATCATGGGCTCACAAGTATCATCAGACGGGTAGACTCGTAGGTACTCTTGTCTGCCTTCTGCGTTTGAACATTCACTTGTAACGGTGGTTCCTCCGTAAATGGGCGACCACTTCCCCGTTGTCGCCGAGGCCAGATAAAATGTAGCTTGGATGTAGACTGGACGTTCCCAAACGGGACCTTTGTGCTCCGTCTCGACGACCAGCGGTATTGTAACGTAATCGCTTTCATCTTTCGTCGCATTGTATCCGTATTTAATGAGGAGGTCATCATATTCCATGCAGAAAAAATACAAAGTGTTCAAGTATCGACCATCAGGATCGGTCGAGCGAATGACAGGGTTTTCGCATGCATTGTTAAATTTTCCCCAATCTTCCGACGGCCTCGCGTTTAGTTCTGGGAAGCAGTCAAGGCAGTTTCTGTCTGACCACTGAATGAGGACAGCAGAACGATCGGGCATTGGGTTTAACGAGTAGGGTACCAGACGATCTAATGGGTTTGGCAGTGCTTCAAAATCACTAATTCTAAGCTGGAGCTCCACTATCATTTTGTTGCTGTCTCTATCCAACGGTCGCAGTGACTTGATGAAGGGTGCCTCGTAATCAACGTTAATCTCTTGCAGTACGCAGGGGAACGTACTGTGACCAGGAGCAGAGTACTGACCTGGAGGACACTCCAAACACTCCATGCTACCCTCTACCTGGCTGTATGTTCCAGAGAAACATTCTTCGCACATGTCTGTCGCAACCAGTGGTGCCTGCGTTCCAGCTGGACACAAGCGACATTTTACTTGTCTTTTTTCTGCTCGTGTGTGTTGCCCAGCGGGACACTCTGTGCAACTCTTCTGTCCTTTTGATGATTGATAATATCCTCGTGGACAATCTTTGCAACTCTTCTGTGCACTCTCGTCTGAATATTTACCAGCAATGCAAGAACTCGATTCTTTCGCTCCAAACTTGTTGTAGTCATCGTTCAATGTCGGATACCCATTGTCAGTAGTGACGACTGCGTGCCAGCCAGCCTTTGCGGGTGTACAGAAGTCCTGCTCGCTTCTGCTCTGAAACCATCCAGAAGGACAACTGTGACACTTGAGCTCCGGCAGCACCAACCAATCCGACCATTCCCAAAATGGATGGGAGGTTCGGTTGGAAGCGTCTCCTCGCGCATAAGTACCAGCAGCGCACGACTCACAACTGCAAAAGGTCGAGCCATCGCCACAGAACTCGCCGTTCATCTTTGTTGACATGTACTTGCCTGATCCACAAAGAATACAATGATCCATTTTCCGGTTCTTTTGAATGTAACCCAGTGGACATGTCACGCATTCGACTGAAGCTTCCTCCGCAGCAAATCTACCAGGTGTGCAATCGAGGCAACCCGTCCCGAGAACATAGCTAGTGTCTGACATGGTCACTGAACGCTCACCACGCCCGCACTTAAAACACTCGAGACCGATCGCGTTTGCCTGGTACCAACCAGCAGGACACATGGAGCACTCCGTCCTATTATCCCCACTCTCGCCAACAATATAGTAAGCTGGGTTGCTGGCAAAATAACCGGGTTCACAGTCGACACACTCGGTAGCTTTTGCATCAAAGTTTGCCTCCTTTCCAGCCTCGCAAGCGGAACAACTTGACTGGCCTGCTACCGCTTGGATCCAACCAATTGGACATGCTTCGCAATTGGCCAGACCATCTTCTTTGGAAAAGGTTCCTACCAAGCAGTCCACGCACTCGTGTGTTCCTGCAGCACCTTCTACTCTACCAGCGGGGCAGATGACACAGTGATCGGACATCTTATTCGGCTGCACCCATCCAAACGGGCAGTCCGTACACATCGTACTGTTGATCACATCTGCAAAATATCCAGCACGACAGTCCTTGCAAGTTTCTGAACTCTCGTCCGTTGCGTACAGACCAACAGCACAGGAAAGACAGTGGCTGCCCTGCCTGGCATTCTGGTAAAAACCAGACGGGCACTCGAAACAAAATGACGGCTGAGCTTCCTTGTCATTAAACTTGCCGATCGCGCAGTCGTTGCACAGCTGCTGCTCCCCTTGATGTCTTCCAACGCTGCAGACGATACACGTGCTAGAGCCCTCGGCTGGTTGGACAAAGCCACCGGGACACGTGTCACACTGCTGCCTTCCTTTAATCGGACTGAATCTTCCAAGTCGGCATTCATCGCAGAGAGTTTTACCAGGCAAAGACTGAGATTTACCAAGCGCGCAATCATTGCAGTTGACTTGCTTTTTAGTGGGTTGAACTTTTCCCAAAGCGCAAAATTTGCAAGTTTGCTGATCGTCCAATGGAATTTGTGCCTCCTCATCTTGATGTTGACCAGGCAAACAGTCAATGCATGCGTGCGTCTTACCAGCGTAGCGCCCAACCTCGCACGCATCGCACAACGTTGAGCCCGTAGAAGGCTGTACGTACCCAGAAGGACAACCTGTACACGATACACTTGCTTCGAGAACTGCAAACTCGCCTTTCTGGCAATCGCCACAAGTTTCATCACTCTCTGCTTTCTTTCCAGCTGGGCAAATTTCGCAGGAGGTTTGTTCCTTCTGCGGCTGCACATATCCTCCGGGACACGCATCACAAATGTTCTCGCGCGCCGTTAGTTCAGAGAACTCTCCATCCATGCACGAGTTACACTCGGGCTCTTTGACTGATGCCGTGTAAAATCCTGGCGTGCACTGCTTGCAACTCGTTCCCTCGTTTTCATCCCCAAACCATCCTTTCGGGCAGTCGACACAAGGTCCAAGGGATCCATCTGGCTTGAGGGAAGAGTAGGCACCCTTGCCGCAGGGATCACAAGTTATCATACCACGCAAGTTGTACTTGCCTCCAGAACACTCCGTGCAGCGACCGGTCGCTGGGCTGGCACCAGTCCAACCAGCTGGACACTGCTCTGCCGTATGACATCCCTCCGCCGTCGCAGTCATCGGTCGAATCACACAATCCGCAGCGAAGGAGCCATCATTCACTGGCTCCGCTGACCGACCACCCTTCCGACAAGGGCGCCCATCTGTGAAGCCGCAAGGATTGAGTCTTCGACGGGATTCACGCTCACTGTGTGTGCCACGAACGAACCATCCCGTTGGGGCAGTTTCACATTCCGTCGACTCCGAGGCATCTTGAAATTTTCCCACGGGACACCATTCGCACGATGCAGATCCCTCGCTGCCAGCAAAGGTACCAGCAGCGCAGCTAGTGCAACCAGAACCACCAGCCTCACCAAGAAATTGTCCAGTTAGGCACGACTTGCAGATCGATTCATCAGAGGCTCCCAAGTCAGTCGACCATTTTCCCTCGCTGCACAGCGTGCACGTGCTGTCGCTGGTCGCTGCCAGGTCAGTCGACCACGTTCCCCACGAGCAGGACCGACACTGTGTAGCCGCACTCCTTCCAACCTCGGCACCGTATGTTCCTGCTGGACATGGTTTGCACGCGGCACCGCTGCTTGGTACGTGTGCGAGTGGTTTGATATCGCTGTACCGTCCAATCACGCAGTCATCGCAGCCGTCAGTTTCTGACAACTGTTTTTCCTGCGTACCAAATTTACCACGCGAGCACGCAACGCATCTGCTCTGTTGATTTTGTGTCTGATAGAATCCAACTGGACAATTTTGACAACTTGTTTGTGCTCGCTCGTCTGTGTAGAATCCCTTGTCGCATGCTTTGCACATCGCATCTGCCTCCGAGCATGACGACGGCACGTTGGGATCGGCGCAGATCGACCACATTCCTGTCGGACACTTCCCATCATCACACTCAGTCGCTCCATGCAACAGACCCTGCACTGTGCCCGTACCACACTCCATGCAGCTTCCTTGTCCTGGTTTGTCCTGCCATTCGTTGTTCGGACACATGGCGCAGTTGGTCGATCTCGGGACAGCAAAATCACCAGCTTCACATGTTTTGCAACTTGTCATGGCCAAGCTCTCTGCATGTTTTCCCTCGGCACAATCCTCGCAGTTGGCTAATCCCACCGACTCACCATACCTGCCAAGCGCGCATTTAGAGCAATCGTCTCTGCCCGTGGTACTTGCATCCCACCCTTCAGGATGGAAAAGAAAAAAAAGAAGAAAAAGAAGAAAGAGAAGAAAGAGAAGAAAAAGAACGTGAGAATTTTGTTTTTTAACAAAAACGATGCACGGGGGGGCGGGGGGAATAATTTTTTCGATTTTTTGAAGAAAAAAAAGCTCACCTTTCGGACAAATCTTGCAGGAACTTTGACCCGCTGTTCCCTGCCAATTGCCAAGCGAGCACGGAGTGCATGCCAACGACGCCAGTTGCGTGCCAACTTGCCCAGCGGCACAAAGCCCGCATGATCCTGCTTGCTTCACGCCCGAGGCGTATCCTGTGGGACACTTCGGACATGACGTGTGTGCAGCTTGATCACGTGCAAACAGACCTGCTGCACAAATGGCGCAGTTCAACGTTGCGGCGGCGTTGGTATATTTACCAGCGATGCACATGTCGCAAGTAGAGACACCTTTGACAGGTGCCTGCCATCCTTTCGGACAGTTCGTACATGTGATGACACCACGCCCGGGTGCAAACTGGCCCGGCCTGCAGTCCACGCACGCTGCCTGACCCTGCGCTACGGCAAACTGTCCAAGAGCACACAACGGGCAGCTCGTCTTACCAGTGTTGCCTTGAAACTTTCCTTTCTCACAATAATTACATGCTGGCTGCCCAGCAACGGGTTGTACTAAACCAGCCGCACACGCTATGCATGAGGTCGAGGCACGATTGCCCTGGTAGTAACCAACTGCACAGATCTCACACGCGGCCATACCCACATTTGCTGCTTTGTAACCCTTTTCACAGGAACCACATCCTGTTTGTCCCAGCTGATTCTGCGTGCTCTTGCCGGCAACGCAGTTGATGCAAGCTGTCATACCGACAGCGTTTATGATTTGACCAGCAGCGCATTGGGTGCAACTAGTTCTCGCGTTCTGGTTGGTGTACTGGCCCTTCGCACACGAGATGCACGTGTTTCGAACGTTAGATCCTTGATACTGACCTCCCACACACGCAGTGCACGAGGTAGCCGCAATGCCCGAATAGTACCCAGCATTACAACCGGGACACGATCCTGCGGTGGCACTTGACATGTAGCCATCAGGACAATCCGTGCAAGTAGAAGATGTCACCGGCGAATACTGACCAGCAGTGCAGCTGCTGCATGACGATGCAGTCACACCTGAAATTTTGCCAGCAGAACAACCAGCACAGATTGTCATACCAACAGAAGAGGCAAAGTAGCCTGCTGAGCATGAGCTACAACTCGATGCTCCAGCAGAAGATATTTTACCGACAACGCAATTCGTGCATCCGCTCTTTCCTGTAGCTCCTTGGTACTGACCAGCTGGACAGTCCTTGCACGTGACGTAGGCAGCCGCGGACCACTTCCCTGCAGCACAACTGCTACACGATATTCCACCAGTACTACTTCTAGACTTACCAGCAGCGCAGTTCGTGCATGAGCTCTGCTTGTTTTGTCCCTGGTACTTTGCTGTTGGACAAGCTGTGCACCCGCTGCTGCCCGCTGCCGAGTATTGACCTGCCACGCAGTCTGTACAACCCGACCATGCAGGACCAGACCATGTACCAGCTGGACAAGTTTTGCAGCCCGTTTTTGCTTTTTCATTTTGATACGTCCCGGTGCCACAATTTGGACACGAGCCCTGTCCCACTTGACTTTGGTAGGTGCCCTTTGGGCATGGTGTGCTCACACTGTGTCCAACCAGAGAATAATATCCTACGGGAGTATTTTTGCAAGATGCTTGTACGTTTTGATCAGTATACGTTCCGGCTGAACATTGTTTGCAAGCAGTCTTTAAGTTTTGATCTTGGTACTTGCCGGTGGGACAACCTTTACATCCCGTCTTTGCGTTTTGATCTTGGTACTGACCTGTCGGACAATGTTTGCAGCCTGCCTTTATGTTTTGATCCTGATACTGTCCCGTGGGACAATTTTTACAGCTCGTCTTTAAGTTCTGATCCTGGTACTTTGCGGTCGCGCAACCTTTGCAGCCTGACTGAACGTTTTGATCCTGATACTGGCCTGTAGGGCATGCCTTGCAGCCTGGCTTTGTGTTTTGATCTTGATACTGGCCGGTTGGACATCCTTTGCAACTTGTCTGGCCGTTTTGATCTTGATATGTCTTTATTCCACATCCTTTGCAGCCTGACTGCTGGTTTAGATCTTGGTACTGTCCAGTGGGACAAGCCTTGCAGCTCGTCTTTACGTTTTGATCTTGATACTGTCCAGTGGAACAAACTTTGCAACCGTGCTGAGCATTTTGATTTTGATATGACTTTATTCCACATCCTTTGCAGGTGGTTGTTTGGCCGTTTTGATTGTGAAA
>Ga0307997_10001611_pt1 | contig 10587 bp, 12 predicted proteins | sample Davwhametageno36_FD_203165 | JGI IMG/M metagenome (GOLD analysis project Ga0307997, IMG submission 203165) | Marine microbial communities from Davis Island wharf, Antarctic Ocean - #36 | ecosystem: Environmental > Aquatic > Marine > Unclassified | place: Antarctic Ocean: Davis Island wharf...
ACGCTGTCTATGGCTAAAAAGTCCAGTCGTTTTGGCAGCTAATCTGTTTCACAAAAAAAAACGGCCGTGCTGCCTTTTGCGACCTGTTGCGGGCGGGGGCGGTCTGCTGTAACTCTGATCGTTGCGGGCGACCCCGACGCGGCAATGCGGCTAGCGGCTAGCTTGGCGCTTTGGATCCTCGTCTGGCTGCCGGAACTAGAGGCAGTCATTTTTCGGGTCCAAAAAATAGAGCTTATTGCGTGTCTTCAACCGCACGCGGGCTTTTATTTGTAGGAAGATGCGAAAAGGCCGAACTTTCGGCAAACTTAGGGTTGCTTTTCGTTTTGGTTATTCTACTCTGCGCGGTTTTCTCATCTTCCGAGCTTTCGTGAGGTGGTATTTATTCTGTAAATTTCTAGTCATGCAAAAGTTCAAACTAAACATCGTAACCCGTGAAAATACAGGTCGCGGCTTCGCCCGCCGCCTCCGTGCGGAAGGTAAAATCCCCGCTTCTCTCTACGGACAAGGCAAAGCTCGCTCAGTCACTGTATCTGCAGTTGATTTCCGTGACCTAAACCGCGAGCTCGCTGGTGCATCGGCGCTTGTCGAGCTGACTGATGATAAGGGTGTAGTCATCCTTTCACTGGTCCAAGAGGTCCAGCGCCACGCGATTAAAGATTGCGTGAATCACATTGATTTCCAAGAGGTTGAGCGTGGTCAAAGCTTCAACACGCAGATTGGCGTACACCTGATCGGTGAAGCTGATTGCGTCGGTGTTCGTGACAATGGTGGTGTGATTGACCACAAAACCTACCAAATCGACATTCGTTGCCGTCCTTCTAAACTTCCTGAATACGTCGAAGTGGATGTGTCTGGCTTGAACGTGGGTGATGCATTCCACATTCGCGATCTCGCTGAAATCGAGGGTGTTGAGTTTCTTGATGAGCCTGCTCGTGTGCTCGTTTCAATCCAAGCGCCAACTGTGGCGACCGCCGAAGATGAGGCGGCAGACGCGGCTCTATCGGTGGCGGTAGACGAAGTGCCTGCGACCAAGGTCAAAGAAAATGAATCGTCCGATTAGTTATTTTAATTTTAACGGAGGCGGCGATTGTGTCGCCGCCTCCACCCCTGTTCTTTCATAATGTCCATTACGGTCATTGCCGGCCTCGGAAATCCCGGGACCAAATACCGTAATACCCGGCACAATATCGGATTTTCCGCTGTTGATAAACTTGCTTCGAAACTCGGCGGCGTGTGGAAACACGAAGCCAAATTCGAAGCGGATACCGCGATCGTCACTTCTGGCGGTCGCAAACTCATACTCGTAAAGCCGCAAACCTTTATGAATGCGAGTGGGCGCGCCCTTGGTGCCATTCTCCGTTACCGCAAGCTAACAACTCCCTCACTCATGGTGATCTACGACGACATTACACTTGATGTCGGTCGTCCGAAACTCAGCCTCAACGGCAGTGGTGGGGGGCACAATGGAATAGCTGACCTGTTAGAACAGGTCGGGGTAGGCTTTTCTCGCTACCGGATCGGTGTCGGGGCTAAGCCACACAAAGAAATAGACCTTGCCGATTATGTCTTGAGTAAATTCTCTCAAGACGATCAAACCCTTCTGGCTGATCTCATGCCCACGTATATCGAGCACATTCGTCTCGTGATTGACAACGGCACCGAGTCCGCCATGAACTTCATTAACCAACGCACAGCAACAAAGCATGAGCGCAACGACTAAACACACATACAAAACTACATTCATCCTAGACCTCCGCTCGTCAGACGACGACGCGGCCAAGGTAACGGCTGACCTTACTGAACTCCTCAGCAGCCTCGGCGCTGAAGTTTCTGACACTGAAGACCGCGGCATGCGTGATTTTTCGCGTGCTGCTGACCGCCGCTTCACGCAAGGTCACTATCTCGAGTTCTACTTCAGCTGCGCAGGCTCTGTGCCGGCACAGTTGAAGGAAAAGCTTCGTCTCGACAAGCGCGTGAATCGTATTTTCGTCCAATCTAACTAATTTGCAAACCGCGCGACCACGCGCACCAGACCTATGGCATCCTTCAATAAAGTAATTTTAATGGGAAACTTGACTCGCGATCCAGAAACGCGTGTTACTGCTGCAGGTCTGACAATTTGTAAACTAGGCCTCGCTGTCTCCCGCGTCTACTCGACTAAAGATGGCGAGCGCAAAGAGGAAACGACTTTTGTCGACATCGACGCTTTCGGAAAACAAGCCGAAGTCATCACGAAATACATGCGCAAAGGCAAGCCGATCATGATCGAAGGTCGGCTCCGTCTCGACCAGTGGGAAGGCCAAGATGGGCAAAAGCGCAGCAAGCTCAACGTCGTCATGGAAACTTTTCAATTCGTCGGTTCGCGCGATGATGGCGATAGCAGCAGTAGCAGCAGTAGTGGAGGCTACGAAAAGAGTTCTCCGCCAGCACGCGAATCGAAGCCCGCCACTGAAAGTAATTTCAACAGCGACGACGACACGCTCGACGAAGACGTCCCGTTTTGAGGTTCACCTCCTTTTAATTTCACAGCCATCCCATAGGATTTGATTCGAGGGTAAGAAAAGTGTTTGGCTTTGGGTGGTTTCCGACCAAGGAAACCAAGTGGTGAAACACTCAAAACCAACCAAGCACAGTTCTGTCGTCTTAACCTAGCTTTGCAAGCTCATCCCCGTGGGGATGGTTCGCAATTTAGCAGCTGAGCATGGAGTCGATAAAAAGTGTCGGACATTTTCGGCGTGGAGCCATGTGGTCAGCCTTCTATACGCGCAGCTGACACATTCAATCGGCCTGAACGATGTCTGCGATGCGCTACGCCATCATCGCTCAAAACTGTTTGGGATCCGCGGAGCTACACCTCCGAGCCGCAATGGTCTCTCTAATGCCAATAGGACTCGCGAGGCCGATATGATGGAAGCGCTGTTTTGGAAGATCCTCGATCATTTGCAAAATCAGTTTCCTGGCTTTGGTCCTGCGGGCCGCTACAAAGGGCTTCCACATCGATTTAAAAAGGCGGTTCACAGTATCGATTCCTCAACCATTTCACTGGTGGCTAATTGCATGGACTGGGCGAAGCATCGCAGGCGTAAAGCGGCAGCCAAGTTGCATCTGCGGCTCAACCTGCAAACCTTCCTGCCAAGCTTTGCCATTATTGAAGAAGGATCCCACCATGACAGTAGCCGTATGATCGCACTGTGCGCGGGGCTACAGGCTGGAGAAATCGCAATCTTCGACAAAGCCTAGATGCATTTTTAGCATCTATTCTCACTGACTAAGCTTGGTATTTTCTGGGTCACACGGGCGAAAGACAACATGCAGTATCATGTCTGTAAAAAACGAAAGGTGACCGGCAACATTTTGCGTGACGACGAGATGACCCTCAAAGCCAAAAAGTCCAAAGGGCATTATCAAAAACGCATGCGCCGCATCGTCGCGATGGTCGAAGTCGATGGCAAAACGGTTCAAATGGTTTTCATTACCAACAATATGGAGTGTGCCGCTTCGAGTGTCTGCGATCTTTATAAAAGTCGCTAGGCGATTGAAGTATTTTTCAAGCAAATCAAACAGACTTTGCAGATCTGTGACTTCCTCGGGCACTCCAAGTAAGCCATTCGCTGGCAGCTGTGGTCGGCGTTGCTTCTGTATGTGCTGCAGCGTTTTCAAGCGTGGGCATCGAGTTGGCCGCACAGTTTTGCACGCCTATTTACAATGATCCGAAGCGTCGTCTGGGATCGTTTTAACCTCAGCGACACGCTACGATTCTATGGGACAGCAGGTGACAAGTGGCGAATGTGTATCCAGCCACAGACCGCATACTTACCCGGGTTTGCCCCCTAATCCTGTGGGACAGCATGCGAGCAAAATCTAACTAAATCGCCAGTTTTCAATTCTGACATCTTTCAGCCTACACCATCCGATCTGCTTAAACGCTAAGCCTTGCGTCTATTCAAATGCAGCTATGGGTTGACTGTGAGGTGAATTTAGAGTTTAAAGATAGCGTCCATAGCGCGGCTACTGTTGTCGATCAACACTTCCGGCGCATGCTTGTAAAAAGGAACCGGCGGGATCATTTCAGCGGCGACCCAGCCGTCGTAGCCGATTTCCTTCAAGGCGGCGATGACTTTGTCCCAGTTGACGTCGCCGGAAAGGAGGTCGACGAATCCATCTGCGCAGCCGACGTTGCGACGGTAGTCCTTAAAGTGCACACGCTTGATGCGTTTGCCGAGGATCTTAATCCAGTGCTCAGGATAACCTGTAGCCAGAACATTTGCTGCGTCGAAATAGCACGCGACATGTTCGTCGTCGAACTGGTCAAGGAAAGTAACCATCTCAAGCGGGCTAAGCAGGAACTTGTTCCAAACATTCTCGATGCCGATGGTGACACCTGCTTCGCGAGCGAACGGTAGCGCGTTCTGGATCAGTTCGGTGGCGCGCTGGTAGGCGATATCGTAAGGGATGACCTCGCAGTCAGGGATGAAGTCCACGCCAACCGCTGCTGGCACGACAAGAATAGTGTCCACTCCGATAGCGTGGGCGCAAAGTATATGTTGCTTTAGGATGTGGGCGGCCTTTGCGCGCGTTGCCGCGTCGTCGCTGGCCCCGTTGGATCCCCAATATAGGCCGGTGGCCAATCCGCTTAGTTCGATGCCGACTTCGTCTGCGATCGCGCGTACCTTTTTCCAAGATGCGACGTCGCCATCCAATGCGAGGTCGCCGTCTTCACTTAATTCAGGCTCAAAGCCTGCAAAGCCCGCGTCGCGCGCGAGTACCATTTTTTGTCGAAGATCCCAGTCCCCGTAGAAGGACCATGTGCTGATTGATTTTTTCATACTTTTTCTGAGGTAGGCTAATTTTAGAGTGCGGTGGATATGCCAGTTTTGGCAGAGTCAAGTTCGGCGAGGAGAACGCGGATGCTGTCAGTCGCTTGAGCGACAGTCGCGATCTGCGGCGCTCTGTTTGCCTTGAGGCAGTTGGTGAAATATTCAAGCTCGTTGAAGTAACCGCCAAGCGAAGAAATATTACCTTCACCAGTGGTGGATTCTTTGGGGCCAGGTTGTTCGACCGTCATCTCAGTTGATTTTTGATCGTTGAGAGTCAGTGTAAGCGGAGTACCTGAAGCGGAATTAAAAGCGACGCAGGCATTTTCGAGGACAGCTTCGAAGGCCATGCAAAATCCGTAATGCTCGGGATAGTCCCAACCGCCTTCGGCATGTACGGCGAGGTCATCATATTGATAGCTAGTAAAAATATGGTCTGGGCCGGAGCGTCCTTGAGTGACTTGAGAATGAACGGACTTGGGCAGGCCCAAGAGGTGAATGACGAAATCGGTGTCATGTACATGTAGGTCGCATGCAGCGCCGCCGCTGCGCGCTTCGTTATTGAGCCATTCGTCTTCGCTATAGGTCGGGCGCGATGCACGACGTTGTAGCGAGAGGCTCTTGAGTGCGCCACCTTTGCCGGAGTCGATAAACTCCTTAAGTGCGACATATTCTGGCCAGAATCTAATGCACTGACCGACTTGCGCGAAGACGCCTGCTTTGTTGATCGCGGCTTGAATCGCTTCGCAATTACTAAGGGTCAGTGAGAGGGGCTTCTCGATGAAGAGATGCTTGCCCGCTTGTGCTGCTGTGATCGCGAGTTCGGCATGCGTATCGGTCGGCACGCAAATATCGATGACATCGACCTCGATGCTGCTGAGCAATGTCTTTAGGTCGGGAAAGACTGGAGCGGAAAGGCCCATTTCGGCGACTTTCTTTTCGGTACCTGCGACGTTTAGATCGGCAATGGCGACAAGTTCAACGCCGGGTAGGGCGCTGTAGATTTGAGCGTGCATGCCGCCCATGAATCCGAGTCCAATGATAGCTACTTTCATATATTTATTTTTTGGGGGTAAGTTTGGATTAAACTATAAAGTGATAGAGTTGCCGGATTGGGCTGATTCAAGTTCGGCACATAAGACGCGGATGCTATCACTCGCTTGCGCAATAGTTGCGATCTCAGGGGCTTTGTTTGCTTTTAGGCAATCGGTGAAATAATCCAACTCATTAAAATAGCCGCCGAGTGCCGAAATGTTGCCGCCGCTGCTGGCTGATTCTTTCGGGCCAGCTTGCTCGACCGAGACCGCTTCTGATTGCTGGTCATTTCGAGTCAGGAGCAATGTTGGCTCTGCGCTAGAATTATAGGCGAGGCTGCCATGTTCAAAGACCGCTTCAAATGCCATGCAAAAAACATAGTTCTGTGGATAGTCCCAGCCGCCTTCGGCATGCACCACGACAGCGTCATAGATGTAATGCGTGAAGATATGGTCGGGGCCAGACATGCCTTGCGAGGTGATTGAGTGGACTGACTTTGGCACCCCGAAGAGATGCAGAACAAAGTCGGTGTCGTGCACATGCATATCAAATGCTGCGCCACCGCTGAGCTTTACGTCGTTGACCCAATGTTGTGGGTTGCCGCCGCCAGGGCGTGCGGAGCGACGTGTCAGTGAAAGTGATTTGAGTGCACCGAGTTCGCCAGATTCGATGGTGCGTTGCAGCGCCACGTATTCCGGCCAGAAGCGAATGCAATGCCCGACCTGCGCAAAGACGCCTGCTTTCTGAATTGCTGATTCGATTTGCGCGCAACCATCCACATCGAAGGCGAGCGGCTTCTCTATGAACAAATGTTTGCCAGCTTCGGCTGCTTCGACTGCGAGCTCGATGTGTTGCCCGGTTGGGCTGCAAATATCGACCGCCTGCACCTCGCAGCCATCTAGTAACTCGCGGAGTGTTGTATAGACGGGGATGTCGAGCCCCAGTGAAGTGAGCTTCGCTTGCGCGCCAGTGATATTGATATCTACCACGGCAGCCAATTCAACGCCTGGCAGTGCTTGATAGATTTGAGCGTGCATTTCGCCCATGAATCCGAAACCTATAATTGCAATTTTCATTGGAGTTCAGTCGTCGTGGGTTCTCGCTGGATACGTTGAATAAGATTTATAGTCTTATCATACACTTCTCTTTTCGTGAAATACTTGCCTTATTCGGACTATTTGTTGATGATTTGGGACATGGTCGATTCTCCAGAAATTCAAGGTGTAGTGCCGGTTCATATCAAAGATCCGGAGAGCTACTATAAAGGCGTGGATTCCCCGAGTCGGGTGTTTTGTCGTAATGTGATCCTATATGAGCGGTTGAGCCGTAAGGCACTGCAGCAACAGAATTTGGCCAATCGCATGCATCATCGCTATGTGTTGATACGTGTGTTGGAGACCTCGGGTGTGGTGAGTGTGGATGGCCAGAGCCTTCAACTCAATGAAGGGGATGTGTTGCTTGTAACGCCGTATCAGTTTCACCACTTCATTGATTTGGAATCCGATGAATTGCGTTGGCTCTTCATCACTTTTGAGTTGGAGCAGGGGGAATCGATTTTGTCAGGCCTGAGTTATCGATGCTTGCAGCTGGATCAGGTCGCTCGCGATTTGTGGAGCGAGATTACAACGCTATGGGAGTGCGAGAATTCGGCGCAGCAGGTAGAGTTAATGCCTATATTGGATCGCATGTTGACACGCCTGCAGTTCCAGATGGATGCGCAGTTAATCGGAGCCTCTGCCCCATTGACGGGCTCAGGAAATGAGTGGGTTGCGAAGATTGAGGCATTAATCATTCGCTCAGTTCGGGAGGGATGGACTTTCGAAGAAGTTGCTAAGCGAGCAGGTTTTTCAGCACGTCATTTGCGTAATCGCTTTGAGCAGCAGATGGGGCTTTCGCTTCGCGAATATCGTAGCAATTATCAATTCCATACCGCTCTTTCTTTGATGATTGATACGAATCGAAGTCTTTCAGATGTGGCCGAGTTAAGTGGGTTTCATTCGCAGTCGGTGTTTACTCGTTTTATTCGACGGATGGCGAATCGATCGCCACGCGAATTATGTCGGCAAATTCGAGCAGATCGCAAGTTGAAGGACAAATCCGATGTTCACTGAGGGTTTAGAAGTATGTGCTCACTTGGTTTTGAACCGCTTGTTGGAACTCTGCGATGAAGCTTAGAATGTAAGCCTCTGGAGAGAGCGTATCATCTTCGATCAATGGAGTTAGATCGATGCCGAAAGCGACGCTTTGAGAGTCGTCCACTGAGTGGCTATCAAAGAATGTGGCGTTCGCCCGGCGGCGACCTTCGACGGCGAGGTCGTAGCGTTTACCGCCGCTGATTTGTGAGACGAATAGTCCGTTCAGCTGGGTTGCCAGCTCTGGACGTGAGCTCAGATCCATGACGATCTTTTTGCTGTCCGGCATCCAATCCAGATCGCGCCAGACTTCGCAGCCGATCAACTGCTTCGGGCGTTGTGCTTTCGGCAAGCGACGGATCGCTTTGATTAGTGACGCTGCGACGGCGATGTGTGTGCTGTGCTTGTCGGCCAAGCTGTGCGTGTAAACGACTTCTGGCTGAGCTTCGGTGAGGATCTTGACGAGATCGTTTTCCGTGTCGTCGTTGTTTGGATCTTTGATGCTGGAGCTTGGCAGGTGCAGTTGCGCCATAAAGCTGAACTGACCGACGCGTGCGGCTTCACGTTGCTCTTCGGCGCGGATCGCTTGCATCTCTTCGTCGGTTACGTTGGCAAACTCACCGGTGCGGGCACTGCCTGCGCCGGTGGTGCAGGTGACGCCGCCAAACCACTGATCACCCTTTTCATAGCATTCGAGAATGCCGTGCATCGCCATGAATTCGAGATCGTCTTGGTGTGCACCGACGCCGAGGTGTGTGGTGCGCGGGAGCGCTTCGCTGTGCGCGTCAGGGATGTAGAGGTCAGAGCCTTTTTGAGAAAACTCTTGGTGCATATCTGTCATCTGTTGTAAATGGTGGGTGTGATCAATCGAGTTTAGGAAGCGTGGCAGCGGCGATTGCTTGGCCGTGGCGCTTTGTTTTTTCGTCGGGTGTTTGGAAGGCGATGGTTCTTGAGAGTTCGGGGAACTCTAGATCGAGCACACGGCGGGCTTCTTCCATTATGATTTCGCCGCCTTGCCCGGAACTCACGCGACCGAGGAAGAGGAGATGGCGGAACTCATAGAACTCGGCGAAGTGCGCGATAGTATAACCGAAGTAGGTGCCAATGGTGCGATAGATTGCGGCTGCGCGTTCGTCGCCTTGAGCCATTTTTTCCTGCACGACTTCAAGTCTTTCGGGGAGGCCGAGACCTTCGCTGACTTCGATGCCAGAGAGTGGCAGCAAGCGCCCGACTCCTTGTTGTGAGAAATATTGGACGCCGCAACCATCGTCGCCGCTCCATTCATCTGTCGCCACACCTTCGCGGTAATCGACGGGCACGAAAGCGAGTTCATTGATCCAGCCAGTGACCGAACCGCTGGTATTGATGTAGCCACCTGCGAGACTGGTCCCCATAGAAACTCCCAGTACCGCACTATCATCAATCGCCATCGCTCCAGCCATGGCGGTCACGTCGCCATCATTTGCCATTTCAAAAGGGATGTTATTCCACTCGAGCTTTAACTCGTGGAAGAGATTGCGAATCGACTTTTGGAAATCTTCTTTGCTGATACCGCGGAAGAGTGAGCCGACGCGCGGTTCGTTATTAATGTAGATGCCGGCAGAGCTGCCACCGATCGCATCGACCGTCGGCAGATGAGCCGCCGCACGCTTGAGGCTGTCTTCGATGCCTGCACGGTGGTAGGCTGGATCGCTTTCGAAATATGGGCTCCATTTGATCTCTTCGGAGAAGACGACCTTGCCGTCGACCATTGCGGCACATTTACGGTCACTGCCTCCAAGGTCGAAGCCGAGACGGTTGCCTTCGAGCGAACCGACGCCACCTGTGGATGGTGGCAACACTTCTTTCAGGTCTGCATGGTCTGCATTCTCAATGGTGAACGCTTGGTCGAAACAAGTCTTACCCATGAACTCGTAGTCAAAGCTACGCGCACCATCGGCTGAGTAAACGCCTTGTAGATATGCGACGACATCGGGAGCGTTGCTGATCCGGACGCGTGAGCCACCCCATGCCCAAAGCAGGAATTTTACGGTGCGCTCGCAGTATTTAAAAGTGTCAATGGATGCCTCTGCAGACTCCGGAAGTAGGGTGGTGTCGTAGATCCATGTAGTGCCTTCTGGCCGATCCATCGCGATGCGAACCTTGCGACTGTTCGGTGCTTTAGCAGCAGCTTTCAGGTATTCACGATTCCACAGTGCGGCCGGAACAAATTCCAGGTCGAGCTCTGGCTTACATTGGGGGGCTATGTGTATCATGTTTTTATTTGTTAAAGCGTTTGAAGCATTCGATCGCTTCGTATTCAGCGAGGCCGAGGGCGTCGTAGATTTCGGCAGTGCCACGGTTGATCTCGCGGGCGAGATCCCATGTGTTGCTGCTGGTTTTACTGGCGCGACTCGGGCTCTGGCTACGTTGAGTCTGGTGCTGGTAGATGCCTTGGATCTTATTTTCGAACTCATCGGGAGAGAGTGGCACAGCCATGTCGATCTCGTTGGCTTCCCACTCATCTGCGGGGCCTTTGTAGAGCCAAATGTTGCAATCCTTGAACCATTCGGAGTCCGCGCATTGCTCAAGGGCAGCACGTAAGATTTCGAAGCTCAACGCTGGCA
>Ga0307997_10001619_pt1 | contig 10555 bp, 3 predicted proteins | sample Davwhametageno36_FD_203165 | JGI IMG/M metagenome (GOLD analysis project Ga0307997, IMG submission 203165) | Marine microbial communities from Davis Island wharf, Antarctic Ocean - #36 | ecosystem: Environmental > Aquatic > Marine > Unclassified | place: Antarctic Ocean: Davis Island wharf...
CTCCCCCCCGCGTCATACAATGCTCCGCATCATTCGACAACTCTCCCGGCCTGGAGAGCGAATCCGTCCACGACAGCGACCACGACTTCACACTACTCCTACTTCCACTCCAACGACCAGCTACGGTGTACCAATGGTGCTCGAGCAGACATCACGTGGTGAGCGCGTCTTTGACATCTACTCACGTCTTTTGAAAGAGAGAATTATTTGTCTTCATGGACCTGTCACTGATCCCATGGCTTCCGTCGTCACAGCACAGCTACTGTTCTTGGAAGCAGATGATCCGACAAAGCCCATCAGCATGTATATCAACTCACCGGGTGGTCTTGTCACTGCTGGTCTTGCCATTTACGACACCATGCAGTATGTCACATCACCGGTACATACATTGTGCATGGGGCAAGCAGCATCAATGGGTTCACTTCTATTGGCCGGTGGTGAGCCAGGGAACCGTCGATCTCTGCCAAACTCGCGCATTATGATTCACCAGCCCTCTGGAGGCGCACAGGGCATGGCGTCAGACATTGCCATCCAAGCAGAAGAGATTCTCAAACTTCGAAGTCGTTTGAATAGAATTTATTTCGATCACACCAAGCAGCCACTAGAAATTATTGAACAAGCAATGGATCGTGACAATTACATGAATGCGGAAGAGGCTGTGGACTTTGGTCTTGTGGACGAGGTCATTGATACCAGGAAACGTGACCAAACATTTTAATGTGGTGAAAAAGTAAACGAGAAAAAAAAAAGAGTAGAAGGTGTACTTGGTTTATAATTTATAATTTATAATGTAAGATCGAGATCACAAATAAAAAATATACTTCTCTAGATCTACATTATGCATACATGTAGTACGATTGCGCTGCGCACATCTTTTAAGTGAGCTTGGCCTGTCCAACGACACGTTGTAATATATATTATATATTTATTATACACTTTCTAAAGAACGCTTAAAACTTTTCCGAGTGCATAATAAAATCGGGAGAATTTGCTTTGCGACTCCATGAAATGCACTCCTTGTTTAGTGTCTTTCGAATAATCTCGGGACCACAAAAGAACACGCCAATCTGCTCGTGCTCGCCATACTTTCGTGAGATTGGTCCGAATACTTTTTTCCAATCTGGACGACCTAAATGTGTTTGTGTCTTACCTTTAATGTTAGAAAGAATATCAACATCGTTTGTTTTGCCAGCTGCTCTTGCCAAGCGCAAAAGTTTCATTTGTAACGGAGACTGCCCGTGACGTGTCAAATGCATGTGAATTTCTATTCGACTCTCAGGGTCAAGTGCAGCGAGACATGAAATTTCATCCGCAAACCACTGAAGAGTTTCCTGACCACGTGTAATAAAATGAAAGTACACTTTTTTGACGCGAAACGCTTGCGGGTATAACGTCACAAGCGATTTGTTCAAACTGATCTCCAGCTCATCTTTTGCTTGCGCCAGTAAAGACTCTAACGTATCGACATTGTCGTCGTCGTCGTCTTCGTTGTTTTCATCCTGACTTTTATCTTCTTCATCTTTTTCACTACCTGTTTCCAAATCTGTGACACTTTCTCGAAATAAAATAGCTGGAATTTTTTTTCTTGAGTATGCCTGGCTTGGTGCTGTCTTTGCACCTGTTCCTCCTTCTCCTTCTTTTTCGCCTTCTTTTTCTCCTTCTCTTGCACCCCTTCCATCCACGGGCGTCTCCTTGTTCGTGTCCTTGTCAGTCGCTGCTACAGCTTGCTTCGCAGCTGCTGCTTGTGCGACTCCTAATTTTTCCAAAGCTTTCTGTGCTTTCCTAATGTGCTCCGCAATTTCTGGTGGCACTGTTGATTCCGACCATAATGCAGTAATTTCTTTAATAATGGACATGAATGGTGTCACACCAATGCCAGCACCAACGAGAAGAATTGTTTCGAATTTTTGCCAAGCCTCTGTTGGTGCGCCAAAGGGACCAGCGAGTTGAATTTTTGGATATGGAATCAACGACTCGCCAGCTTCTGTGAACGAAACAACATTTGACTGTAAAGCTGAACTGACTTGGCACGTTCGGACTAACTCAATTAAATTGTTTGTCCAATCTCCCAAACCTTGAATGTGAAGAGTCAAGTAGTCCTTTTGCCAACTGGGTGATGAACTGATGGTAAATGGATGCCATTCATAATTTGAAAGTTGTGGTACTTTGACTTGCACGTACATTCCAGGTCTAAATGTTTTCAAGAACGCTGTCCGTTTAATGACTAACATCACGACCTGACCGCGACTCAAAATTTCAGCATCAGATATTGTTGTGTGACGATCCTTATTGAAAGATTTAAAACATCGCTCTGCACAAAATATGGAGAGTGGGACTACTACCCACGCCCACGTTAGGCTGACCTCCAACCATTCGCCCGTACCATGTGCCATAAAGCAGGCCATCCACACGGTCCACAGAAGCTGGTGTGAAAACCAGAACTTGTTGTAGCAGGCATCCCTTCCACTGATGTTGCAATGGCCATCCTTCATGACGCAGCAACGGCAGAATTTGATGTCCTCGTTTGAACACATTGTTTGACGGGCACCAACTTTTCGCTGCTTACGTTTACAATTACACTTGGTCAAATGAATTTTACCTCTTTCGTCAGTGCAGCACCTGCAAAAACGAACGTTTTGATCAGTACAACATGTCCTAGTTGCGCTCGGAAGCTTTTTTGCACGCGAACAGTTCAAAGTAAAGTCTGCAGGAAGAACGAAAGCGTATGAAAAAATCATAATGATCAACATGATGTGCCCGGTTGTGCCTGGAAGTGTCAATAGAGCAACTTCCCAATAGTCTGGCTGCGCATCCAAGCCACTCTTTTTACCAAGAACACTGACATTCCACACTTCCTCCGGCGCTACGTGATACAAACTATAATTATACAAATGGGCAACCACGTGAATAGCCGTACAGAAAAGAAGAGACCAAGCAGCAACTTTATGAAAGAGGATACGATCGTCAAACGGGATCACGCGCCACGCACCAGGAATAGCGCGAAGCTTTACGAGGAATCCACGGCAGATGGGCCACAACAGGCACATGGCACACCACATAGTCCCCTGACTTCCACTTCGTGCGAAGCAAACTCCGCGACCCATTAAATTTGTAACATCGGGTCTAGTCCAGCCCCATTCTGCCGGCAACCTGTCTCGCTCGGACACTAGAAATGGTTGAGACCATGTAATATTGTTGCAGTACCGCCAGTACTTGTAAATCATGCTACAAAGCATGCCTACAAAAAAGAACGTGAGCCAGACAATTCGCACTGTATTCTGCACACAGTATCGACGTGTGCAGCATTCGCAGCAAATGCTTTTGTGGGTCGCTTGGTCTGGCTTTGGTAAGTTTTTTGGCAGAGTCGGACCTACATGTGAGCCTCCTGGCAGAGTGCCTGCGCCACCATCACCACCATCACCACCATCGCCTGCTACAATAAGTGTATCCAAACCCAGCTCAGATAAAATCATGCGGACTTCGTCGTATGTCAAATCGTCAGAGTATTCGTCAGAAGAGTTCACGGTGTCATCCTGCTGGTCACGCATCTCCTCAAAAATTATATCGACCGTGTTCCTAAAATGTTCTTTGTCAATCGTTAATTTTCCCGAGGACTCCTCTAAGAAGCTAGCAAATTCATCTTTTGAGATCGTACCGTCAGCATCCGTGTCCAGTAGAGTGCACAAAAAGTCGAGCCTCTTGGCCGATGCATCATGCTTGGAAAGTAACGAGACCCAGATATTACAAATATCGTCTATTGAAATCATTTTCTCTTCATGTCCGTCGACTTTGACAGCATATTTTTTCCAAATTTGATCTACAACATGATTGTCCGCAGCTTCAAATAGCTTAATAAAAGCCTTTTTGGTTGCATGTTGCCCTCCAAGTGCAGATTCGTACAGTAATTTGCGAATTTCTGCTAGGTGAATTGCATCAATGTTTTCCTGAACAGAAGTGTTATCGATACTCTCTTTTGTCTCTTTTGTCTCTTTTGTCTCTTTCGTTTGACTTAGACTTGCGTCTCCATCAACCAAAAGAAGATCAAGTAAATTTTTATGGCTGCTGTGCATGGCAACAGAGCTGGACCGGCGAGAGATTTCTGATTTTTCTGGCGATGACTCTACCCCTGCTGCCCCCGTACTGGTAGGTATCTGCAAACCGGCAGAACTTTGACGAAGACGAAGTTCTGCCTCTGCGTTCATAATGGCGTCGCCAACATTGTCGAGCATCACACTTTTTGCTGAAGAATGTCGTTGAACGGAATGTCTCCGACTCTTTCCTTCCGCTGGAGAAAGCAGAGAGTTACTGTACGACAGTAGCTCTCTGCCAACTCGCAGCGACTTCCTGCTTGCTTTCGATGGAGAATCTTGAGATTTACTTGATGTTATTTTGTCACTACTCTGAGCGGAAGAACCTTCAGAGCTGGCATGTGCATTCATTCGGGAGGGACTAGAGGAGAGCGAGGCTCCAGACCGCACTGAGTTGACATCACTGTCTCTGCCCTCTTCCTCAACTGCAATCATGCCAAGTTCCAGTTCGATTTTGCTGCCAAACACAGCGTCCTCTTCAACAGCTGCTGGTACAGCGTCCTCTTTTCCAGAGGAGGGTTGGACGATGCTTGCCGACATGTGCCAAGCGTATATTGTGTGTTTACTGTAGCGTGGGCCCAGCTTTGGGTGTTTTGGCTTTGATTCAAGTTCAACGAGAGTTAGGCTCTGTGTTGGTGTGCCGTCTAATGGGTGTGTGTTGATGGGTGTAAGTCGTGTCGTGTGTTGTGCCTTGCCCCTTTGTGTGGACAGCTTTTTTAAGCTGATATTTCCAGGATTTCCCATTTTTGAGAGTGCGTGGTGCATGGGGGCAGGTTGCGGCTTGCTTCGTTGCCAGCTGTTGTAAGTTTCTGATATCTAGATTCATTATCATTTTGACAAAAGAATTAGAGTCGAAGTCGTGGAGATTTTTCAATACCGGATTTTCCTATCGATACATTTTGAGATAACAATCGCGTCAAATATTGTTGGAATTTTTCAATACTTTGTCGGAGGTTAGGTTGGACGTTGTATCGATAGCAGCCTTTGCTGGTTTAGGCAAATTTAAATTTCAATAGTATTGAAGCCTCCACGGACCTAAAATACTGGCCTGACCAACACGCTGTCAGTCACAGGTTTGCAGCAGTACCATCGCAGGCAATTAAATGTTTCCCCTTCTTTTCCTCTTGCTGATTCTAATAGTCTTGAGCACGGTGAGAGGAAGTGACTATTCAACTTCAGTACTAACAAATACAACCGTTAATGACGAGAGTCGTCCATACAACGGCGAAGGCAACAGCAAACTTGTTGCTAGTAGAGGAGCCCGTGAAACACCGTATACTCGCGTGGATTCGGGTGTAAATGCACCTGCTGGTTATATTGGTGCTGATGTTGCTGACTGGGTGAAAAGGCTCGAAGCCAAACAAATAAGTTCTCGACTTCTGTCCAACATTGTCTCTGCACAACCAGCAAAAGTGCAACAAGAGTGCGCCACCGGAGCATGCATCAACAGTTTCTTTACAACATTTGCACAATTTTGCTATCTGGACATGACTCACTCTACTGGCTCAACTGAGAAATGGAACCTTCCCATACCAAAAGATGGGTTGCTAGACAAAGCGGGTACCCAAACATCAAGTTTTACTCGGAGTAAATATGAGGGAGGCAGCACTGACGTCCGCAGACAGATCAATTCAAACACACATTTTCTAGATGCAGAAGCAGTGTACGGTTACAACGATGCGTATGCGACCGCTATCCGTGCGGGAACAGGCGGCCTCCTAAAGACTTCCAAGTGGGGAGGTGTTGCACAGTACAGTGAAGCAATTCATGCCACATTATTGGGGGCGGGGTCGCCTGGGATGGCCAACGCTTGTCCTCGAGCGGACAAATCTGAGCTATACTTGAGTGGCAGTCGACGAATGAACTCTCTACCTCAGTTGGTTGTGGTCCACACTCTTTTTTTGAGAGAACATAATCGAAGAGCTGATCGTCTTGCAAAGGCTCACTCTGACTGGACGGACGAGCAGTTGTATCAAAAGGCACGAACTTGGGTAGTAGCGCTGATCCAAGCAATTTTTTACGAAGAGTACTTGCCACTCCTTCTTGATAAGAAACTACCAGCTTTCAACAAGTACGATAGCACCATCGATCCCGCTGTTGATATTTTTGCTGGCACAGTTGCTATGCGGTATGGGCACAGTGAAATTCCCTCAGTGTACGGTGGTAATGGTGCCCCAGTACTTCGTGACAGCTGGTTTCATCCTCAAGATTATGTGCACTCGAACGAGTCGTTTGTCAACATTCTCACCGCCATGTTAGAGTCCAAGCAAGAAGCGATTGATCCGTATGTTGTGGATGACGTGAGGCAATACACGTTTTCATGTGATGGTCAACCTAGGAAAGATTTGGCAATGAGCAACATACAGCGTGGACGAGATAATGGCCTTCCCAGTTACAACGAGGCTCGTAGAATGTATGGTTTGCTGCCTTACAGTTCCATTAGTGACATGAAGGCGACCGACGAAGTGAAGAGCAGACTCACGACGGCGTATGGCAAGGATGGTATAAATGATGTTGATCCGTGGCTTGGTGCGTTGTCGGAAGAAATAGAGGCTCCCTCGTCAGTGGGTCCGCTGATTACAGCAGCTCTTAAAAAACAATTTATACGCACGCGCGATGGTGATCGATTTTGGTATGAGAATATGATGTCGCCAGAGGAAATTAAAGAAGTCAAAGGTTACAAAATGTCGGATGTTATTGCAAACAACGCCGGTCAGCAGCTCGGCGACTGCAAGTCAAGCCCATGGGTGGATACCTCGCATGAAAGCTGCAGTAGTTCTGAGAGCGAAAGCAACATGATCGTCGCAAACAAGTCACCGTACGTTGCCATGTCGTGGCATGTAGTAAGTCAAACACCAGGAAGCGAGCAGTTGAAGTTTACATTTGAATTCGAAGTGACAGGAACCATGGGTTGGATGGCAATGGCCATTAGCAAAGAGGGCGGGATGACCGAGGCTGACATGTTCATTGTCAAAATGATGGCCCCAGGAGTTGAGAGTATCTCACTGCACGATTACTACTCTGTTGATTTTGTTGCCCCGATCGAAGATCAAGTCAATAATCTCGAACTTGTGTCTAAAACTTTTGAGAACGGACGTGTTAAGGTTGTGTTCCATCGCAACGGAAATACCCTTGACGATAAAGACTACGTCATCGAGAAAGCCTCAGCCGTGCAAGTCGGGTTTGCTTGGTCGGAGGATAATCTTGGTGGAGAGACGACCATGCCTTACTACCACGGAGTAAAACGAAAATCTAACGGACAGATAAATTTTTTTTCAGGGCAGGCAGATGACCAAGACACGTTAAAAATTATACATGGAATGATCATGTCTGTCATGTGGATGATTAACATTACCCTTGGCGTTATTACGGCAAGATATCGTGCCGAGTCACGTGCTTGGTTTGGTATTCACGTTGCTCTTCAGGCAATGGGAACGATGTTAACGTTTCCCATGTATATTCTAGCTCATTGGAATTTTGTCATGGTGACTGGTGCTTCATGGCACTCGATTATTGGTAACATTATTGTTTGGTCATGCGTCCTTCAAGCAATGTTAGGTGTTCATATGTCGCTTCTTTTTGAATATCGAGTTCAAAAATCTTTGGAGAAATTAGATGAGGATCCGAGCTGTATCGCAAAACTCAAATACAGGTGGTTCGCCTACTTGAGTGAAAAAATCTTAGAGCCAACTTGTAGGACTCATTGCTGCTGCTGTTTTTCTTGCTGCTGTCGCAAAGCACCTCCGGGTGCTATCAGTGATAAGAGTGATCATGCGGTGGATCAACAAATAGAACTGACGAACATTAAGTACGAAGCGAATCCAATGACAAAAAATGGTCAACAACTTGCGAAGAGGAATCCTGCCATTCAAGTGCCAAAAGTTGTCAAAGTGCGAAGAGAAATATATGTGCATTATCTTCACAAGTTTTATGGAAAGACGCTGCTGTTGATGGCGTACGTGCAAGTGGGTCTTGGCTTGTACACATACGGCACGTTTGATGAGTATCTCAACGAAGGTAAGATTCCAACAGGAAACAAATTTATTATGTGCCTGCTTTTCGCAGGCTGGTACTTTATGGTCATCTTCATTTTTGTCTACAAAGAAATAATGTTTCGATGTGGCTTTGCAGAGTTCACTTCCCTTGATTTTGCGGACTATCTTTTGGATCGTTTAATTGAATGCGTCGGTGCATGCGTAAGATGTCAATGTTGCAGAAAGAAAAAGGAAGGAGAGACTGATGAACATCAATCTTCAGCATTTACTCGACAAGGGAGCATATCGAGCGTTGTGAGTTTTACAGCGAGCAGCAAAGGAAGTGAGGATAATCCTCGTAATTTCTGTCTTCATCTTGCCAAAAAAATCAGGGAGGAGGCTGCATGTAGCGAAGTATCATTTCCGAAGTTGTACCGAAAATATTTGGCCGTGTTTGTACAAGAAATTTGTCATCTGCCATCATCCTTCATGCCACTTTTAAAACATTCTGGAATCTCAAGCATAGCGGAAGTTGCTTTTGTCACTTCAGAGGATGATCTTGTCAAGTACTTGAAAGTGAAACCCACCAAAGCACAAGCAATGATAAGACGTGCTCGCAGAATATTGAGTTACATCAGTGGGGTGCACTTGAAAGAGAGAGAAGAAGAACTGGATGGGCGTCTCTCTTCTATGGGTAGCTTTCAGGCCCCAAAAATGTACTTGGACGGAAGAAGCGTCCGAGAAGTTTCAATGGGGCCAGTCAGATGGGCGCGAAAAAAAAGGCCCGCAGGTCACCATGATGAACACAATCACCTTGGTGTAAGCCCAGCCCGTATGGTGTCCTTAAAAGAAGCCACAGAAGATGTTGCAGAAGATGTCGCAGAAGATGTTGCAGAAGACGCTGCAGAAGATGTCGCAAAAGATGTCACAGATGACGCTGCAGAAAATGTCATAAAAGACGTCACAGATGACGTCGCAGCTGTAGCAGCTTCAACTGTGGTGGCAGAGGAAAAAGAACAAAAAAAGACGAGTGAATGGACTGACGAACAGGACGGTGCTACACGAATGCGTGTGATGACAGAGCCTGTAGACTTCATCTCAGAGCCTTCTGATGATGGTGAACTTAGTGATGATTCAGATATTAGTTCGTCGGTTTTGAGAAAAAGAAACTCGATCAACAGGTTTTTCAAGCCCAGTGAAGTACGGTCAAAGAGCCCCCGACACATGGAGTCCGAGCGTTACTTTGAAGAACCTGATGATAGTGATGATAGGAATGCGAAGGTAGAGCGCCGACCAACATCTGATACAATAGAAGTGTAGTGCTACTACTGGTAAGGAGGTGTGTGCATGCATGATTGTATATGCATAATATATATATAAAATAATAAATATGCATAAATTAAATATAAATATGCATAAATCATAAATGCATAAATGTGGCCACAAATTAATAACAAATAAAATTATTAATGTTGTACATGTAAAAAAATATGCACATCTAGAGTGCTACGAAGACTACCTCATTAGTAAAAATCAATTAAAAATAAAAACATAAATCATGTGGTTATTGATGAAAATTTTTACATTGGTAGCTACCAGAAGGTACCCTGCTGTATTTGAACGTATTTACCGAGTTGATGATCTTGAACTCTTTCACTTGACATCTTCATTTTCATCGTCCGTCATAAAATCAGACTCCGTGTCGCTCCCATGATCAGATAATCCTCCAGCTGCTCCCAAGTGATGGAGGTGGCGACGAGCTTGCGATGGTGTGCTGTGCAGTATATGTAAAGCAAGATCGTGTCCCATGTGGTCATAGTCTTGGCTGGTGTTTCCCACGTTCTCTGGCTGTTCTGTCTCATTTCGTTGGTCCTCTGCTACATGTGCTGGGTTGCGCCTTCCAACTTCGATAGAACCTCGTCTGGCCTTTTTTGTTGTTGTACTGCGTCGGCCAGTGCTCTTGCTGCTTGCCGAGTGGTCATTTCCCAAATGTGGCATGTTGCCTAGTGAAATGCCGACGGAGCCTCGCTTTTCTTTCCCGCTACTCGCTGCAATGGAGCTTCTAGCAGCAATGGAGCTTCGATGTTTATGCTTTGTTGGTTTTGCACCAGCAGCGGTGGAGACATTTGATTTTTTAAAGCATGAGCAGGACATGAAGAGGAGGAGAGAGAGAGAGAGAGTGTGTGTGTGGGGGGGAATGGTCTTTGTAGTGGTTTGCTGGTGTGTGATTATTGTAGTTGGACCATTGCGGGGCAGGGGCAGACAGGTATATTATAAGTCGATAGATATATTTTACTGATTCGGTCTTTATTAGTTTCATGAAGTTGCTGGCATGGCGACAAAAAGACGAGCCTGACCTGATTTACTGTACAAAAAAACACAAATCTGGAAATGGACAAAATCCTGGAAATGGAAAATTACTAAAATTTTAAATTAAAATGGAATCAAGAAGGAATTTTCTCAAAAAGATTTTCCAAAACTCCACATAAAACT
>Ga0307997_10001622_pt1 | contig 10532 bp, 10 predicted proteins | sample Davwhametageno36_FD_203165 | JGI IMG/M metagenome (GOLD analysis project Ga0307997, IMG submission 203165) | Marine microbial communities from Davis Island wharf, Antarctic Ocean - #36 | ecosystem: Environmental > Aquatic > Marine > Unclassified | place: Antarctic Ocean: Davis Island wharf...
CATACACGAAATACCAGGGGAAAAAGTCGAAGATTTTGGTCATCTTCACTGAACAAAAAAACATGGAAATGCAGAATGGCAAATTGTTTTCGACAGGCAATCACCCCGTAGAAACATTAGTGCCGATGTTGCATCTTAAAAATGCAGGCTTTGACTTTGAGATAGCGACACCAACGGGTAAACCTGTTGTGCTTGAAATGTGGGCGTTCCCGGAAAAAGATGAACAGGTAAAATCACTTTATAACGAGTACAAATCAAGTTTTGAGCAACCGAAAAACCTGCAAGATTTCGTTGATACTTCGCTATCAGCCCCGGAATCTTATGCGGCAGTATTTGTGCCCGGTGGTCATGGCGCAATGCTCGGTATTCCGGAAGATCAGAATGTACGGAAAATACTGAACTGGGCACATGAAAACGAATTGTTTACTGTCAGCCTTTGTCACGGACCTGCAGCATTACTGGCCACCACACTCAATGATCAGGCATTTCTTTACGCGGGTTACAATATGGCGGTGTTCCCTCATTCAGTCGATAAGATGACGCCGAAGATTGGATATCTACCCGGTCAAGTTCCCTGGGAACTAAGCGAAAAACTCGCTAGCCTGGGCGCTACGATCGTCAATACCAAGGCAGACAAAACTGTCTGTTTGGATAGAAAACTGATTACAGGCGCAAGTCCTTTGGCAGCTAACGAATTAGGAAAGCTGGTAGCCGAAACCTTATTGAAAGAGCTGAAATAAAAACAACCGTGGCTCAGTGAGCAAGACCCAACGCCCATATCAAACCAGCAGAGAATCGTAATGAACACAGCAGCGCCAAAACTGTTTCAACCACTCACGTTTCCCAACGGTAAAACCGTACCCAACCGGCTTTGCAAAGCAGCGATGGAAGAGAATCTTAGCGATGAAGGTCAGATCCCGGGGGATCGCCTGCATCGGCTATACAGACGTTGGCGTGAAAATACTGCGCAGGCCGTGTAATTTTCAACAGGGGAATGAGGCCAGGTCTTGAATGATGAATTGGCCGCAACGCAATCATGCAGATCGCTCCGACATATGGCTTCTCACAGGGAGATGAATAGATGAAAGAACACTTTGGCCGGCGCGCGTGGTTCGTCGCGATATTGCTTACGATCATGACGGGCTGCACCGATGATCGGATTTCGATCATTGAGGATTCGGATGCGCGGCGCATCGTTCGACTCGACGTCGAGTCGGCAAACGTCTACGTGATAGAAGAGAACGAACGTCGCCTGATGATCGATGCCGGGAACCCGGGCGACGAAGACCGCTACGAAGCGCTTATGCACGAAGCGGGCATTGATCCCGCCACGATCGATTATGCGATTCTGACCCACGGTCACATCGACCATGCCGGAACAGCGGCATCTTTCCAAGAACGTCATGGCATTCAGGTGATCGGCGGTGCCGACGATCAGACGATGATCGCAGCAGGCGGTGAAGTCGACCTTTGCCCAACTTCGATGACAGCGCGCTTCCTCAAAATGACGCTCGAAGGTTCGCGCTATCCGGTGTTCAAACTGGACCGTGCGATCGAGATGGACGGGCCGGTAATCGATCTGGCTGAACTCGGTATGTCGGGGAGGATTCTGCCACACTCGGGCCACACGCCAGGATCAATGGTGATCCTGATCGGTAGACACGCGTTTGTCGGGGACTTGATCCGAGGTGGGACTATCGCGAACGAGACGCCAACGACACATTTCTTCATGTGCGATCTGCAAGAGAACCAGCGAAGGATCGGGGAAATTCTTGCGCTGAATGGGATTGAATACTGGCACCCGGGACACTTCGGGCCGTTTCCAGCAGAGGCTGTGGGCGTGTATCTGGCGAAGGAGATCGGCGACTAGGTAGGGGACAAATAAAAGGGCTGTCCTGAGAAAAAATCAGCACATACAAAGTAACGTAGCAAAGGAACGGTCCGGTACTCACTAGGGCCTTGCTACTAAGCATGAGAAGCTCAAGCGGCATATTGCCCATCATCTCAGTGGGCATCGCCGAAAAGATAAAGAAGGTCTTAACGATCAGTGCGCCAGACATCAACAAGCGATAGCCACCTTAACCAAGACTGCTGAGCCCCATGGCGTTTATGGGTCGCCCGGCTGCATTAGTGTTGACGCCAAGCGTGAACCTCATGCGGCTTAACGGGGATTTATCTCGGGGCAGCTCTTCTGCCGCGGTGCAGATTGCAAGGGCATGTTGTACTCGCTACACGCGTCATACGCGACAACAAAGCGATACGCATCTATCAGAGAAAAACGAAGGGTATAGAAGCTTGGAAAAGACTATATCTGTACAAGACGATAGATGTGGTACCGAGGGCCGGAATCGAACCGGCACATCCGTGAAGATACCGGATTTTGAATCCGGCGCGTCTACCAGTTCCGCCACCCCGGCACATCTATATAAAGCAACTTGCTTTGATCCGATCATGGCTGTGATCGGCAGGCCGCGATTATAGCCATGTCTTATGTTGATGTGAACTGTTGTGTGAGCTCAGGTGAACAAATTCTTTGTGGATGTGCCGATTGCGATCAAAAATCCCGTTTTTGATGTTGGTTGGGCGTGAATCAACGGGGCGATATCCGCTTTTGCGTCTATTTACGCAAAAAGCCTTAATTTATTGGGGTTTAAGCTTGTTGGTATTTCATAGTTTGATAGAATCCGCCCGTTACAAGAAAGTGAACCGCGCTGATAACTCAAGGATTGACGGCTAGGCGGAACAACAAGGGACTACTTAGGCTGTTTAAATGCGCTTAGATCGAATAGAACGAGACGAAGAAGTGTTGGTCGATGTCATTGACTGCATAAGTCAGCCAGGCTTGAACGATACTTCTTTCGCATGTCGTACTGTTGATGTATCTGAGACGGGCATAAAAATGTCGTCGGATATGTCCATTCCGGTGAATACCATCGTTGCGTTGCGGCTAGATTTACCAACCCAGCTTTATCGTCTTGAAGCCGAGGTGCGCTGGAATCAAGTCAATGGCGAGAACACTCTGGGCTTGCTGATCAAAAAGGACAGCCAAGATATTGGTGCCTGGTCTAAGATGTTTCAGTTGGATTTTTAGGTTTCATTTAAACTCAGACTGCGTTTTCTTTTTTATTTCCACTGCCACTGCCACTGCCACCTCTTTTTAGACCTATCTTTATGAACCGATTAATATGGACGTAAGTGACTTCGAATTTGAGCTGCCCGCACATCTGATTGCCAAGTATCCGGCAGAAGATCGCACGGCGAGTCGGCTGCTGCATTTGAATGCCAGCACTGGTGAAATTAAGCATTATCACTTTCGTGATTTGTTGGGCCTGCTCGACCCTAAAGATCTTATGGTCTTCAATGATACGAAGGTGATTCCTGCCCGCATGTTTGGCGTGAAAGCAACCGGCGGCAAGGTGGAGATATTGTTAGAACGCGTGCTCGACGAGCATCGTGCCGTCGTGCAGATGCGTAGCAGTAAACCGTTAAAATCCGCTGCTAAAATCGCGCTGACCGGTTCTGACTACAGCGTCGAAGTGATTGAAAAGCAAGCGGGTTTTTATGAAGTGCGTTTTTCTGATCCGGGCGTTTTAAAGATCGCCGATGCACTCGGTCACATGCCGTTACCCCCTTATATCGACCGCGCCGATGAGTTGGCGGACCAAAGTCGGTATCAAACCGTGTATGCGGATCAGCCGGGCGCGGTTGCCGCGCCGACCGCGGGCCTACATTTCGATGCACCGCTGTTGGACGCCATTGCGGATAAAGGTATCGCGTCATCGCGCCTTACGTTACATGTTGGTGCCGGCACCTTTCAGCCGGTTCGGGTTGATAAGGTTGAAGAGCATCAGATGCATTCAGAACAAATTATTGTGCCTGCGCCGGTCTGCGAGGCGGTTAATGCTTGTCGAGATCGCGCCGGTCGTGTCGTGGCTGTGGGTACAACCTCTGTCAGATCGTTAGAATCGGCATCACGACAGGGCAGTATCGAACCCTTCGAGGGTGACACCGATATTTTTATCTATCCTGGTTACACGTTTCGGTCTGTCGATGCGATGGTGACTAATTTTCACCTGTCGGGCTCAACTCTGATGATGTTGGTGAGTGCTTTCGCTGGCGTTGAAAATATCAAGCGGGCGTATCAGGTGGCGATTGACGAAGAATATCGCTTCTTCAGTTACGGCGATGCCATGTTGATCACGCGCTAGCAACAACAGCTGCTGCGAGTCTTAGCTGCACGATGCCAGTTGGCAAGATGCAAGCTGCAATCGACAGCAGCAACTAGATGTCCATCAGTACCGGAAATCGATCAAGCACGCTCGACCAATTGGGTATGCGTTCTCCGACCGAATAAACGGTGACCATTCTTGGCTGCGTGCCGATTGTCCCCAGGGTCAACCTGTTGACAGCAGACTCAAACAGATAGCGACTGAAGGCGGTGTAACGCTGCTCTCCGTTGGAAAACCAAAATGCCACTTTTTGTTTGGCAGCGCCCTTGGCTAGCGAGATCAACTCGCCGTGACCATTGATAATGGGAAACGCTGTCTGGTTCGTGATTTCAAAACCCGCCCCCCTTAAACAAAACATCGGGTCGTGAACCGCATGGCGGTTGTTGCTGCCGTCAACCACGACGACGACGAGTCGGAAATTTGCCTGGCTGTACTCATGTTTGATTGCCTCGGCGTCGCCGAGAAAAGTGCGCTCTGCTTCACTAAAAGCAAGCACACGGCCGTCGAAACCATAACCACTGATAGGGATATCGCTAAGAGCGTCTTGCGATTGGCCGGTTGCATTGACTTTAAAAGCAAAGGTTGCGGCCACAACGAATAATACGATAAGCCACTGTAAAACTTTCCCGTTAGCGCTATCCATGATGCATTGCTACCTTGCGTGTGGTCAGTAACATGACAATGGGTGCCGCGGCTAGAAGTGCGAGCAAGACGCGTACAGCGGCTGCATTAGCCTCGTCCACGCCGGCCATCGCCATTACATAGCCAAAGCTCGGTAGCCATGCGATGCCCGCCAGCAGGAGAGGCAAGCAAGCGATATCTCGTCGCACAAACTGCAACGCGGCAATTAATAGTGCCGCGTGTATGACCACGTTTAGATCCGTCATCATGCCGACAACCAGGCCAAGCCCTGCCGCCAAAGACAAATAGATTGACGGTTTAACATTGGGTTTTAGCAGAACAAGCCAAAGCACGAACCAGACCGCGAAAGCGATATGACCACCGGCGTCAAAGGGGCTGTGCCGCCATTCGTTAGTGATACTCGACGTCAAAAATGCCGCGTGCATCACAATGATGATGCCGGGCAGTCGCTCAACGAGCTTGTTCATTTTCATGACCATTGCCTAAAGACATACCCAGTGTAAGAAAAGCAAATAGTAGGAACATCAGAGCAACCGTTATCGTGCCGCCCCAGTCGTGAAATGTGCCCATGGCAAAATCCGCGCCGTAGAGTAGCCCTACAATAGAGACCAGCAGGATGCGCAGGGTATTGGCCAGCCATGCAAAGACAATAATCATGGGCCAGATGTACCAGTACTGCGAGTCTCTGTTGCCCAAAATGAGAAAGCCGAGGACGCCACCAGACATGAGCATGGTTTGAAGCGTATCGATGCCATCGCACTCTTCGAGCACATTAATCGTAAGCCCACTGACAATGAGACTCACGCCTTGCCGTTCGACATCGAGTCCGAGCGCGGCCAGTACATGTTCGTTGACAATCGCGCCGCTCAGTCTGAAGTACCAACCAATGCTATCGCCGTCTAGAACGATCCACGGAAAGGCCAGCAGGGCAAAAGGCAGTAGTTTCAATACGTCGTTTGCACGACCTGATGCGAGGTTTTGATACATGGCAATGTAAAAAATGGCTGTCCAGCTGAGTGCAAAAGGAAACACAAAGCCGGTCCCAAGGCCTGCTAACCAAGAAAGTGCCGCCGCCGCCAGTAATAGTTGGTGGCGCCGCGACAGCGGCAAGGGTTCGGATCGTAATCGCCATGGACGGCACAGATATGCTGGAATCAGCGGTACAAAAATCAATAGTAGAATTAACGGCTGGCTGTCCCACCAAGTCAAATCATGCAGCCATATATAAACGGCCCCGGCAGCAAGCACAATCAGCCAGATCGAGGCGTTACCTTTCATTAAAGGTCCGCCTTCTGCTGTGCTTTTGCAACCTGCAGTAAACTTACGCGAAGGTCACTTCGCTCCGGTTGGTCGAATATCATTGCGGCGAGGATATCGCTGGCATTTTTGTAGTCGCCGCTTTGATAAGACTCGATGGCAATAAACTCGCGCGCAAATGTTGAGTGTTCGGTGATGCGCGACAGTACCGCCAGCGCGCGTTCGTTCGCGCCTGCAGCGATGTAGATTCGGCCAACAAGTTCGTGGCCTGCAACGGACATACTAAATGACGGGTTAGCAATGATGGTTTCAAGCGCGGGGTTATAGGCTTTGCGCTCTAACTGTAACCTCGCGTAGAGATCGGCCGCGCGCGTACCGGCGATCGTTTCCGAGGTTGCGTGTTGGCGCAAAATTGCCTCGCCCTCTACCACTCTGTCCGTCTTCAGATAGAGCTCAGCGGCGATGACTTGAATCTGCTGGTCCCATGGTTGTAACGATTCGACGTATGCCAGCGTGTCCTTAGCTGAACGGTTTGCCCTCAGAGCAGCAACCCATTGCAACTGCAGCCAACGTGGTGATGTCGCCATAGGCTTGGGGAGGTTTAGGGCGGCTTCCGTCCAGCCACCTGCGAGCGCGATGGCTGTAAAAATTTGATCTGAACTCAGCAAGGCTGTTACGGCTTGGTTAGTCTCGTTTCCAGCCTCGGGGTTTTCGTTGGTGCTCTGAAGTTGTGCTAGCTGCTTCGTTATAAGCGGTAGTTGGCTGGGTTTTAGTGCCAACGTTACCGGTGACGCTTGGCTATCAAGTTTGTTGTGAACCCGAAAATTCAGCACCTGGTAAAAGCCATCGAAGATGACGGGGTTCAGCGTTGTGCTGTCGAGTTGCAGCGCTTGCATTAGAGCGAGTGCATCCGCGTAGCGCGCGGTCGAAATTTTATTCAGTAGCGTGATCCAGAATATTTCTTCTAGGTCCGCTAGGCCGTCGAGCACAGAAGAATCAAAGAACGGCTCGGTATGGCTGGCGAGGGTCGCAACAATCAGCTCGAGATCCGGTTCAATGACCCGTGGTACGTTTGGCGTTGCCTGCATTGGACGTATTAATCGACTCCACAGTGCAGCACGAATATAGGCCAGCTGATCTTTTTCCGCCCAAGTCTCCCAGATATCTAACGCAGCGCGACTTTGCCTGTTCCTGACAAGAAACTCGGCCAGCGCATGAGCGCGTTCTGGATTTTCTGGATCAGACTTAAGGGCCTGCTTATATTCGTAAAGGGCATACCGAATTTGACTGTCTGATTCCATTTGAAGGGCGCGTGCATGTCTCACATCGGGCTCGAAAGGCTGCAATGCTAAGGCTGCGTCCAGGTGTTCAATCCTTGCCGCCGGTTGATCTGACAGTTGGGCCAACAGTAGCTGGCGGTGTACTTCATCTTCTGCTTTGAGTTCTGCAGACCTTGCAATGCTGCGAGCGCGTGCCAGCTCGTCGACCCGAACGTGCGCGATGACCGTAGCATTCAGCCAGCCTAATTGATCAGTCTCACGGTCACGCCAGTGATCACGCAGAGCGTTGGCGGCCTCATACCGACCTGTCGAACTCAGGAAACGATAGACAGGAATACTAAAAGTCTCCTCCTTTTGAATCAGTTCAGGGTTCCTTCGATAAACTTCCGCCAGTTCGGCGATGCGTTTGCTTTTCAGCAGGGCGGTGGCATGGACATGCGCCCACGCAGATTCGTTTTTGGCGGGAAAACCATTGCCTCTTGTTTCGTAGTACCTTTTTAGCGCCTCGCCAGGTGCCTCTTCAAGCACATCAATGGCTTGCTGCAGCGACGCATATTCGGCAGCCAGTCGGTCGCGTTCCCTTTCCTGCAGTGCGATCGCTGCGACCCCCAAAGAGACCGCAATGATGCCAACGAACCCGATGAGGATATGCCGAGACTTTTTGTTGATTAGCGCCTTCATTTAAACTTGTCTTTTGCGATAAGCAAAAAAGCTGATAAACCCAAAGCATGACAACATGGCCCAGAACTGGGGTTCTGGCGCGCCGACGCTGGCCGTCGATGTTGCGAAATTGTTAAAACCAAGTGGAGAAAGATTGGTGGTGCCAGTAAATTCCATGGCGATTTTCATAATCTGCGGTGTGCCAGTCGTATCGAACGACCATGCCCAGGGCTTCGAGTCCAGTGACCCCTCAACCGTGTTGTGCAACCCTATTGGCGTTTCGACGCTGCTGACAAGGTTATTTGAGTCATCGTAGGCCGATATTTTCCACCGCTCGTAGTTGCCATTAGTGCGACCATCGAGATCCCAAATCTCTCCTGAAGCCGCATTGACCGGGTTGTCATACTGAATCAAAAGGTCTTCAGATGTACTTACCCCATTGTTTGTCAGAAACCAGTCTCCAAGCTGGCTCTCAAAGCCAACTGCAGCGTTGTTGTAGTCTGCGTCAGCATTAGTTGAAACGTAGCCCCAAACATCACTGCTGTTAGCGGTATCCTCTAACCTTAATGCAGACCCCAGATCGATTTCTAAATTTGAATCACTGTCAACGCCAAAGCTCACACCATATTGGGCGCGATACTGCGTGTTGATTGCCAGGTTGTCCGCGGCCAAGGTGCCGTCAGGTAGATATCCGCCGACGGGTTCAAACGTGATGAGATCGCTTGCTTGTGCCATGGCCTGACCATTGACTGTCGCTAGAGCCAGAAGTAACGCGAATCTCGCAGGTGATTGAGTTATCGCGCGGGGTCGTTTGTCAGTGTCTAATTTTTCTCGTCTTTGCATTGTGCAAGACAAAATGCGAATTTTTTCTGATATTGCAAACTTCTTTAGCACGATTACGTCCTTGTAGTGTTTAACATTTAGCGGAATTTAAGTCTCGGCAGTCGGCTGTAACCAACTGCCTCCATAGGAAAAGCAATTGGCATGCCAATCAGAAAGTGTTTGCGGGTATTGAGAATAAGGCTCGTCAATTTTTGCGACAGGCACGGCTGCGACCACGCCAAAGGTCAAGTCCAAGTCCAAGTGCAAGTGGAAGTGGAAGTCTAAGTCGAAGTTAAAGTCGACATTAAAGTAGAAGGCAAAAGGGTGGCGCGGTTTTCTTAGCGCTACCCGGGGCTGAGGAAGTGCAGGCGTAAACTAAGCCTAAGCCTAAGCCGGCTCAGCCCCTGTTATCTTAATCCAAGGTGTCGGACTGCAGGCGAGGTTAAGGCAAGAACGTTCTGCCCAATCGAGTCGAGTTTAAAAAGCCGGCCATTCTGCATAAAAACCCCTGCGATTCAGGTATTATGCGCTCCTCGTTTTTGTCAGAAGATCAGCCATTTTGGAATTTCAAGTTTCTCATACCGATGGAAACGCCCGTCGAGGTGAATTAAAGCTCGCGCATGGTGTGGTGCAGACCCCTGTTTTTATGCCCTGCGGCACATATGGCACGGTTAAAGGTTTGTTACCGTCGACGCTGGATGAGATTGGCACGCAGATACTGTTAGGCAATACTTTTCACTTGATGCTGCGACCCGGCATGGAGGCGATTGAGGCCCACGACGGTCTGCATCGGTTTATGAACTGGGACAAACCTATCTTGACCGACTCGGGTGGCTTTCAGGTTTTTTCACTTGGCGAGATGCGCAAGATCACCGAGAAGGGCGTGAAATTCCGCTCGCCGGTTGATGGCAGCGAAGTGTATCTTGACCCTGAAGTGTCGATGAAGATTCAAACCAGCTTGAATTCCGACATTGTCATGGTTTTTGATGAGTGCACGCCGTATCCGGGTACCCATAAAGAAGTGAAGGATTCGATGGAAATGTCTTTGCGTTGGGCCAAGCGCAGCAAAGACGCATTTAAAGAATATGAAAACCCCAATGCCCTGTTTGGCATTGTTCAGGGTGGTGTACACAACGATCTGCGAGATATCTCAAGAGATGGTCTGGCGGATATTGGCTTTGATGGTTATGCGATAGGCGGTTTATCCGTCGGTGAGCCAAAAGATGAAATGCTTGATACGGTTAGCCATGTGGCGCCGTCATTACCGCAGGACAAGCCGCGCTATCTGATGGGTGTCGGTACACCGTCGGATCTGCTGGAGTGCGTGTCGCGGGGCGTTGATATGATGGATTGCGTGATGCCAACCCGCAATGCCCGTAATGGCCACATGTTCACCTCTAAAGGTGTGGTGAAGATTCGCAACGCCGTACATAAGCGTGATGACTCGCCCTTGGATGAAAACTGCGACTGTTATACCTGCAGCAACTTCTCCCGCGCCTATTTGCACCATTTAGATAAGTGCAAAGAGATGTTAGGGCCGCAGTTGAGCAGCCTGCATAACTTGCACTATTACTTCGACTTGATGGCGCAGATGCGCGTCGCCATTGAAAAGGGTGAGCTAGATGCCCGTATTAATGGGATC
>Ga0307997_10001623_pt1 | contig 10528 bp, 15 predicted proteins | sample Davwhametageno36_FD_203165 | JGI IMG/M metagenome (GOLD analysis project Ga0307997, IMG submission 203165) | Marine microbial communities from Davis Island wharf, Antarctic Ocean - #36 | ecosystem: Environmental > Aquatic > Marine > Unclassified | place: Antarctic Ocean: Davis Island wharf...
CGACGGGACTAAAGCCCCGTCGCGCGCGAAGTGTTTAGCTCAATCGTCAAAGTCGAGATTGTCTAATGCTTCGTCTATGCTGTCGTAGTCGTCAACCTTCGCCGTAGGTGCCGCCGCTACAGGCTCGGGTGCCGCTACAGGCTCGGGTGCCGCTACAGGTGCCGCTACAGGTACAGGCCGAGGCGCTACAGGTGCAGGCGCGGGGGCCACCTCGACGGCTTTGTGCTCTACCTCTGGCGTCACGGGGTTAGACGTGCCTGTGATCTGACCGATAGTTTCGGCTTCTTCGACCAACACAGCTTCGATCTGCGCCAGTTCTTCCGCCTCTACAAAGCGCATTGCTTTGAACGTCAGGGCGGGGTGGGCCACGTTGTAGTCAAACCCGATCTTCGTCATCACGTGGTGAGGTTCTACACCACGCTTCGCCAGCTGTGCGCCGTAAGCCCCGAGCGTTTTCAACGACGCCGCAGGTACGCGGATGAGCATTGGATCGTTAAGTTGGTCCGGTGGTGATAGTGCCAAGCGCATAGAGTCGCCACATGCTTTACCTTTACCGCCATTGTCCGTGATACGTGAGCCCCACTGGTTGTGTGGGCAAGCCGCGCACTTTTTAGATTGCGCGTTATCAGCGTCAGCTGCGGGAGCAATGCCGTCGTTTGAGTAACAGGTAGGCTTCGCCACTGAACCTTCTTCGTAGCCGTGATCGTAGTAGACCTTGGACTTGTTGGGGTTCACCGCGACGATGATTGCCTCGAGAGATGCAGCTGGTTCGCCCTCTTCACCCTTAGTTACAAGAGTTTTCTCGTCGCCACGTTGGATGTGGAAGACTTTGCCCTTGATTGAAATGACAGGGAAGCCGCCAGCGGAGACCGCATTAGCGAAGACGTTGTCAGTTTTTACTTTTCCCGCAAGGTGAGCGGGCAGTTTTGATGCCGCAAAAGCGACCATATCGTTAGCCATTGTATTTACCTCTGAGTTTATTTGCGGCGGAAGTTTACGACTTGTGTTTCCGACCAGTTGACGCCGGGGGGTAGATCGCCCTCGACAGATTTAAACTGCTCTACAGCAGTCTTGTTAACGCGGCGCTCTAGCATCTCCCAAGCACCGTTTTCTTTGACGTGATCGAGGAACGAGTCCCAGTCGCCCACAGTGGCAGACGCACGTGTTGACCTGTAAGCAGTTCCTACGTTACGGGCTGCCACATTGTCGATCCCACGCGCTTGGAAGCGTTTGAGAAATTCGACTTCGATCTTGTCTTGTTTGCCTTTGTCACCGGAGTCGTCGTCCGAGTACGCGGCTTTACGTTGGGCGCGTCTTTCGCGCAGTCCGATGAATATCTTTAGAAGCGATAAGTCATCCAGCTCTGATATTGTTGCCATCTTCGTTCTCCCTTTTTGAGTTTAGCCACTCGTCAATTTCAGCTTCGTCCCAACGCAGAACCTTCTGCGAGACTCTTATTGGTTGGGGGAAGCTAGCCTCTCGCCTTCGCAGACCGGGTAGTGCTGCTTTGGTGATGCCTAGCTTCTCCGAAACCTGTTCAGGTTTTAGTAAGTCCATTGTGTCAGTTACCTCTAGGTGTGTTCACATGTAAACAGATTAGTTCATATAAGACCGGAGGTCAAGCCATCACGGCGTCACGATTTGCCTTGATCTCGTCTAGTAGCGCACCTTGCATTTTCTGCTTGGTCCGTAAACGTTTGTAGATACGCTTCTCCACTGGTGTACCTTCGAGCATGATAATGAAGTTGTTCATTTTCTGGCCGGGTCTGTTGATCCGACCGTTGGCTTGCTCGAAGACTTCGTTCGACGTGACGCATGAATACCAAATGATAGTCGATGCGGACGTCAGCGTCAGCCCGTGGGACATAGCGGCGGGTTGTGCCACGATAACCTTTGGTTCTTTGCTTTTCTGGAACGCACCGAATATTCGGTCACGTTCGTCCTTCTTCACCCCACCGTGGATCACTTCAACAGTGAAGTCCTTGCTGAGTTCTTCAGCTACCATGCGTACCGAACTCACGTACGGAACAAACACGATAACCTTGCCCTCAGCTTGGCGTACGATCTCACGGGTCTCTTCAATCCGTGGCGTTGACGGGATGGTAATCTCTTTCTTGTCGTTGGAGTACACAACCCCGCAAGCAATCTGCACCAGCTTGCCCATCTTCACAGCCTCGTTGACTGCCGTGATCTCGCCTTGCTCAGCCTCGGTGCGCATCTTAGCCACCATTTCTTTGTAGGCTTTGTTCTGCTCTTTGGTCAGCGGCACTTGGCGCGTCTCGTACATCAGTGGCGGCAGGTCCAGACATTCGTCTCGGGTGAACCGGACCGATGGTTGCATCACCGCTTGGACGATCTCAGTCGCGTCGGACTTAGGAACCCACGAGAACTGACCCAGCTGGCGCATAACTTGTCCCTTAAAGCGGTTGAAGTACGGCGGTACGCTCTCAGGGTTAATCAGTCTGCACTGCGCCCAAGCGTCCGTTGGTGCGTTCGGAGTTGGTGTCCCCGTCATGCCCCAGCAGTAACGTTTGATACCTTGGCGGTTCACAACCTTGTTGATAGCCTTCCAGCGGTCTGTCCCTGCGTTGCGCGCAGCCTGTGCGATCTCGTCGATAATGATGATGTCGATGTCAGGTCGGTCTTTAAGGTGCGGCTCGATGATCTGTAGGCCATCATGGTTAATGATGTAGATGTCCACGTCGGTCTTGAGCATCTTTACGCGCTTATCACGGGAGCCGTGCAGTACCGCAGTCTCTAAGTGTGGGAAGTGTTGGAACACCTCGTCGGCCCAAGTGCGCTCTAGAGTGGAGAGCGGCGATACGATCAGCGCCTTGTTAACTTTACCGATGCTACGCAGATAGTCGTACGCCCAGAGGGACGCCAGTGACTTGCCTGTGCCCAGCTCGGACAGGTTGAAGGCTCGGTCATACATAGACAGGAAAGCAGCGGCCTCGCGCTGTGCGTCGAACGGCTTGAAGCGGCCCGGCCAGTCGTAATACTCGCGGATGGGGGCAGGGGGCTCGTACCCTAAGTTCTTCAGCATTCTGGTTTCTGCCAGCTTGTGAGGCACCGCCACGTAGGGGACGCCTTTAACAGTGAACGTCTTTGCCGTTGGAATAATGTTCGTGATGCGCTCGGGCGTTCGGCTCTTGAGCAGGAGTGCTTTCTTTTCTTTCCAGACTAGCATGGGAAACCTCATCTAATTGGCGGATGCGTTCGTCGCAAACATGTTTGATCTTCTCGTAGTCGAGACGGCGTTGGCCCGGCTTGGTTCGGAGAACGCGCTTGATGATGTCAGCGTCCCACGGGTTAAGCGAGTACTCTAGCCAGATGTCCCACGGCTGAATTTTGTGCGCGGAGTAATTGGAGTCCCCAATATTATGCTCACGCGTTGACACATTATTTCGCCAGCTTTCCGATGAGATGCGGTCGATGTAGTTCTGAGCTTCTTGTTCAGAAATGTCACAGTTCAGCGCGATGTCTTTGGCGTCGGCTGTTGCTCTATGCTTTAGCAGGTATGCCCAAACTCGCTCGTCTTTGTCGTTCATTACTTGCTCCCTTTGGTATACATACCCGGTTTTTTACCGCGCCAGCCTTTGTTAGCTGCGGCGCTCACCACACGGGTGTTTGACTTGGCAGTGCTACCACCGGCGTCGAGTGGCACCTTGTGGTCGATGTGCTTACCGTCACCCTTCGTGACGCGGCCTTCCTTAGTGGCCTCGCGGCGGGCTTTGTTGTTCGCCACGCGTTTCTTCTGGACACTAGGCTTCTTGTTGTACGCAGCCTTAGTCGCTAACTCCTGCTTCGATGATTTTGTCATGGATAGCCTCCTTCACTTGTTCAACGTCGTCGACCACAAGTGCTAACCCGTAAGCACTTCTTATGTCAGTTATTTCACGTTCTTGGTTAGCAGTGACGTTCTTGATTTTGCCGGGTGCCTTTGTCTCAAACGCCATAAATAGACCTTTGTAGCAGACCAGTATGTCTGGGCAGCCAACGCGGCCCATGCCGTTAATCACGGGCATGTAGTACCACGCCCCAATAGACTGGAGGTACTCTTTGACCTTCTTCTTAACTTTACCTTCGGGAGTCATACCCATCAGTGAACTTGCTCCTCTAAGTAGTCGCCATACATAGCAACGTAGCTCTCAAGACGGTGTAAAAGCTCCAACTCGATTGAGGTTAGGTGTTTTTCTTTAACAGCGGCTTCGAGAAGCTCGTTATTTGTCAGGCTCATCATATCGTCGACCTGTATTTTTCTCAGCATCTTACACTCCGCAAAATTCACAATGTTGGCTACCTACGGGGCACCAGTTCTTGCAGAGACCCGATGGTTTGGGCGTCCACTTGTCTTGGTCGTAGGCTATGGCTACCCGCTTTAGACGCGGCATGAACTCGCTCCAGATGTCAGGCAACTGGTCACGCGTGAACACCTCCTTATCGAACTCTGAAGTTTTTAACCAGATAAATCCTGTCACCACCTTGTCGACCCATGGGTACATCGCGAAGGCCAGCGCTGCAAAGAGCTTGAGTTGGTTGGAGTCAGGGCGACGTTTGCCTGTCTTCCAGTCGAGGAGGTAGGCTTTCTCAGAGCCGACGACGCCGATGTCGATAATGCCACGAACCCATACGTCCTTGGCCATCCACGTCGTTGGTCTGAAGTTTCGGTCAAGCGCGACGCGTTCTTCAACAACACGCTTACCCTCGTAGCTTTGTATTTTCTTGACGTACTTTGCGTACTTCTCAAGGTCCGGCGTTAGAGGTTTGCCGCTTCTGGCGAAGTCCTCTAGCGCTTTATGGACTTTATTACCCCAAACGGTGGCTTCTGTCTGGGACTCTCGTACTTGCTTGGTCACTCTCGTTAGCTGAAAGCGACGTGGGCAGGTCTCGAAGGCTGTAAGCGCGGAATAGCTCCACGCCTTTTTTAATTCCATGGCGGTAAATCTCCTTTGTAGATTTCAGTGTCTATTATATCCCAGAACTCTAACAGAGCCTCGGTTCGATCTTCGGTACTCAAGTGCTGCCCACCTGATGTTTTGCGGACGCCAGTTAGGAACTCTAAGCGTCTCTGCGCCCACTTGTGTTCAACATCTGTCATCCACTGTATTCGTGTAGGGTACGCTACTTCGCCATGCAGCGCTTCGTTTTTTTCCATGGCCCTCGCCATACGTTCACGTCGTGCCTGTTGGACGTGTCTGCCGTTAGTGCGGCGGTAGATCGCCTGTATCTCTACAAACTCTACGCTTCTCCGGTCAAAGTTAGTTCGGAGCTCTAAGAGGTATTGCGTGAAGCCCTCAAGGTCTCGAGCGTAAGCCATGACAAGTGGGCGTAAAAACTCGTGCTGTTTAGCTAGCATGAATAACTCAGGGTTGGCTGCATAGCTTTGCATATGCTTATCTGCCGTGTTGAGCCATTTGGAGATTGCATTAGGGTTCCTTAAAAAGAACTCTGTGCACCCTCGTAACTCAGGGTCAATTTTATATACCATGTGGTCCCGCCCAAATGTTTCGTCTAAACTCAGACGCAAGTTTCCCGCTGCTGCTCACCATCGCCAGTGAGAGTGACAGATTAGAACTCGTATCGCGTGTCTTGTACTTCCCGCTAAGAATCGTCCTTGGCGGTCCACTCGGTGGGTTAATCCAGTTGCAGAGTAAGGACCATCCGTCGATTGCGGAATTAAAGCCACATTCAAATTGGGAACAGTATCTTTGGGTTGTAAGTAATTTCATATTTGTACTCTTTCGAGACTGAGTGTTTGTAGTGTGTTAGACCTATACGGGAGTATATGCACGTATATGGGTGCATGTAAACAGATTATTTTGCGTCGCCGTAAGTGTCAGCTATGTCGCCTTCACTCCAAGTGACTAACTCAGGCCACCACTCTGGTGGTGTTCGCATGACCTGTTGGACTGTCGCTAGGGTTGCTTCGGCCTCATCGTCGGGGACCACGTACACAAGTTCATCATGAACCGTGAGTGCGGGGTTTAAGTTGGTAAGTTGTTGCACTGTTAGTGCGTTGTCGGCGATGACGCAGCGGGCGAGGTGCTGGACGATGTTCTCGTCGATCTTACCTGCGTAGATGCGCGCCTTGTTACGCCCGTGTCCGTAGACAAACTCCATACGGTTATCATCCTCGTTACGCTCTGTGCGTAGGTCAGGGTAGCGGATGATTCCTTTGGGTGTCTTGAGACCTTCGGGGACAGGATAGACCATACCCCAAGGGTCGACGGCCCTACCTGTGGCACCGCGCATGATCGTTGGCAGTGAGTCGTGGCACGTGCGCCACCCTGCGGTGATTTCGTGGTAGCTGCCCCGCCACTTGTTAACGATGTCTCGGCTCTCGTCTTCGGTGATGTCGACGCCGCCCATGAGTTTGGCAACGGTCATAAAGGTCTTCCAGCCAGCGCCGAATCCTAGTCCTAAGTGGGCAACCTTACCTACTTGGCGCTGCTCCTTGGAGACCTCGGCGAACGGTATGCCGTACAGTTTACTGGCGAAGTCTTTATACAGGTCGGCTTTTTCAGGATCGTTTTGGTACATCTCTAAGCTAGACGGCACCTTCCACAAAAAGTGGTTGACGCGTAACTCGATCCCGGAAAGGTCAGCGACGACGACTTTGTGGCCCGGTGGGGCGACGAGCGACTTACGCAGCGCATCGGATGGACGTGGGTTGTAAGGGTTCACACGTGGCAAGTTCTGTGGGTTGTAGCCCCAGCCTGACCAGCGCCCAGTGGTGTCGGCTCCGTAATACTTGAGCGGGATAGGAACCTTTGACTGTGGGTGAGCGGCGGCGGCATCTAGGAACGCTTGGATACGAGTCTGCAAGATTGTCGACTTCGCCTCGAGGCGGGCGGCAGCAGCAGTAGCGACGATGGGGTTGTCGTGTTCCTGCAATGCAATGAAGTCCTCGTCAGTCTTAGCCAGTGCTGGAATTTCTTTACCAGTGCGGGGTGAAACTTTGGTGGGAACAGGAACATCAAGGGATTGCAGGAACCCCGCAAACTTAGCAGCAGAGGACAGTAGTTTCAAGGCAGCATCTGCGTTCACGTCAGCACTTTCCAGTGCGTCGTAGACATCTAATATCTTGGACGCTTCCACCAGCATGGCTTTCTTACGCACACCTTCCTCTAACAGAGTGCGCTTGAGGAGTGGCGCGTTGGACTCGAACTGTGGCTCCACCAGCATACGGATGGTCATGTCGATCAGCTTGACCTCGGCGCGGCGTGTCTGCTTGATGAGTCGTCGAAGTAATTGGTAGCACTGGTCTACATCAGCGACGTTGTACCTACCCATGTCAGCAATCTCTTGCTCAGTAAAATCACACAGGTGTTTACCCTTGGTTGCGATCAGCGCCGACTGGTCCTTGTAACCCAGCTTGTAGTGCTGAACCAACTTCGCGAGCGATAGGCCAACATCCTTAGCGTGGATAGGCCGCGCCATAGCAAGAGTGCAGCCCCATAGCTTGGGCTTGATACCCATACGCCACGACAGGATCATGGCATCGAAGCCGGAAAGGTTATGCCCGACGACCCAATACTGAGACCAGTCCACCTTGTTGGCGTACGCAATCACGTTCGCCTCACCAAAGATAACCTCGGTGGGGCCGTCATCGAACTTGAACGCGCAAGAGATGATCTCTGTGTCAGGGTGCGTACAGTACGCGATGGGGGACATCTTGGTCAGTGAGTGTGTGACCGACCAATAGGTCTCTAGGTCGACGGTGCATGTTTTCATTTGGTCGGTTCCTATTGTGAACGTGTGTTCCATTGCTTTACGGGGTCGCGGTATCGCCAGATAGACCGCGCCAAAATGCAGTTTCCTTGCGGATGAGATACATATTTTGGGCCGTCTTCATGCTGGCATAGATCAACACTAACGCCGCAGAATGGGCATGGTTTTAATTCCATCTGTCGGCTCCTTTGTTTTCTTCAGTTCAGCTTGATAATCCTCGTAAGCAGCATCAGCATCACGAGCAGCAGCACGTTCACCAGCCCACGTAGCAGCCCAAGCAGCATCCGCAGCCTCACGCGCAGCCTTGAGTTCTTCTAGTTTAGTCATTTGAGTTCTCCTGCGGCAGTTTTGCCCGTTCGTGTTTAATCCTGTCGGCGACGTATGCGGGCGCGCTGTCGATGCAGCGGCCTTCCATTTTCGTCCGGTGTCGCTCCACTGCCTCTGCATTTGGGTAGCACCGCCAACAATCGGGGCAGCGGAAGCTGCGTTTCTTGCTCATGATCTGCGCCCCTTGGCTGTTAGTTCGTAAAAGTTGCGGCTGCCCGTCGATGAAACGTGTTTGCGGATAAATCCAGCAGCGCCATTTAGATTTCGCAAAGCGTTCTCCACTGACGTCGGGCGCACGATACCCGTCAGCCCGTCCTGCATGGCACGTTGTGTTGATATGCCGTCCTCGCACGTCCGCAGGAATTTCAGCACCTCGGTCTCTGCAACCCGCTGCAAGCCCTGACGTTCGATGACCGACCGGTCAGGCGTTTTTGGCATACGAGAACGGTGGCCGTCAGCAAACTCATGATGCCGCATGACGCGTCCAATGTGGGCCTCGTTTGCCGTTGCTAAAGACGTCAGAGTGAACGCGTTGGCGGTGATCGTTTCTAGTCGGGTCATCGCTCACCCCGCATCCACTTGATGTCGGCTAGCAAACTCAGTTTGTCAGTAGTAAGTGCCTCCATCTTGCGAGTAAGACGCCCGATCTCGCTACTCTGCTTCTGCGTTTTTTCTTGCAGCCGTGAATATTTGGCGTTGAGTTTCTCAAGTTTGTCTTCAGTGCTGGGCATTGAACAACCATGCGGCAGTCACCGCGCAAACTGACAAGGTAGCCTGTAGGACGGCGGCATAGACGACCACCATAGGCATCCGGCTGGGGGAGCTTTTCTGTGGTACGGGTTGCTCAGTTACTTTCGTCTCCGTCGCTGGAGTCATTAGTGCGGGCATAGCGCGACGGCCGAACTTAGGTGTGGTTAGCGCTTCTTCCATCGTCCACCCGTTGTGTAAGCGGTTGTGGACGATGGTAGGTGATAACCCTGCGGCGCGAGCCAGTTTAGATACGTTTACTTTACTCATGTTGTTATCCTTTAAGACATTACTCGGTGGGCGATTGCGACGGCGGCGAGGGCGTTACGGTCGATGCCTAAATCCGCGATGGCGGACTGCTGCTCTTCTTTCTTCACGCGGGGCGCAGTGGCCTCGTGCATCTTTCTGAGATACTGGTCAGGCACATACAGCTCGAGCTCTGGCATCTCTTTAATCGCTGCGTTGAGCGATGCGTGAGTGCGTAAGAACCCGATGACTTGGCGCTCGACTTCACGGTACTGATCCTGAACAGTGCTGCGCTGCTCTGCCTTTGCGGTGTGTGCCTGAACCCACATCGCGAGAGCCCCTGTGCACTCGTCAGCGTACACATCGACATCAACACTCCAGCTGTCTTTCATGTGCAGTGGCACCTCGAACTTCCGGTGTTCAGGGGTGTTGAGAAGTGCCCGCACTATGTTGACGTTAGAGCGGTCTTTGATTCTTAGGTTGATGCGTTGGGTGTCAAACAGCCAAGACTTTGGTAGGTTGCCACGGAGCTGCGGTGCGTCACGGTAGGCCGCTGTGTGTATAGCTTCACAGGCCGCAGCGTACTCGGCGGTGTCGATCTCGATGGTTTTATCTTCATAAACGCCAAGGGCTTTAGACGCCATATTCCGGATGCGTCCAACGACGTCGTCGATCAGTGTTTCTGTTTTGCGTACATATGCCATTGATATTACTCCTCGAACTTAATGACGGTGCCCCAGTCGAATGACGTGGTGCCTGTGGTGAGCCACACGGTCTCGTGTGTGGTAGTGAAAGTATTCTGGTCGCCGTAGCCGTCGGTCAGGTAGACCACGCACTCGGGGTCGATGTTGTTGTCGTCGATGTAGTCGAACACCGGCTTGAACGACGTGCCGCCACCGCCAGTGGGTTGGATGTGAACTGGGAAGTCGTCAGGTGTATACTCGTCAACACCTTGGACACGTGTGTCACAGTAGAGAACGTGAACAACTTCGGGGCTGCACGTGTCGAGTATGCGGTTGATGTGGCCGTTGAATACGTCGATGTCGCTGGCCTGCAATGAACCTGACGTGTCGACAGCGATGACAAGTGGACCCATGCTGGGTGTGTAGTCGGTGCCCGGAATGTAGATGTTGCGAGCAATGAAGCGACGGTTGGGACGGTTCCATGAGTAGCCGTCCTTGATCTTGGACTGCATGAACCGCTCGAGTATGTCATGCCAAGGTGTTGTCACGTTAACAAGTTGTTCGACGAGACGCTCGAGACTTCCAGGCAGCTTACCGACGGCTTTGGCTGCTTTGGCCGACTGGATGGCGTCGATCTTGGCTTGGGCCTCTAGCTGGCCGATCTGTGAGTCGTCTAGTGCGTTGCCGTCGTCGTCGACCGGAGAGCCTACGTCGTTACCGATGCCGCCCGGGCCTTGACCGTCGCCGTCGTCGTTCTCGTCGTATAGCTCCTCGGTTGCCATGTCGCGAGC
>Ga0307997_10001624_pt1 | contig 10528 bp, 11 predicted proteins | sample Davwhametageno36_FD_203165 | JGI IMG/M metagenome (GOLD analysis project Ga0307997, IMG submission 203165) | Marine microbial communities from Davis Island wharf, Antarctic Ocean - #36 | ecosystem: Environmental > Aquatic > Marine > Unclassified | place: Antarctic Ocean: Davis Island wharf...
GCTGAAAATCGATTTCGCGAGGACCTTTATCACCGCCTTAACGTCATTCGTATCCACATTCCGACGCTTGCAGAACGCCGAGAAGACATTCCAGTCTTAACCGGCCACTTCCTCGCTCAGGCCGCAGAGGAGTTGAATGAGGAACCCAAGCTGCTCAGGCCCGAAACGATGCAATTCATTACCCATTTGCCCTGGCCAGGCAACGTCCGACAACTCGAGAACTTCTGTCGCTGGATCACCGTAATGGCAACCGGTAATGAGGTCGTGGTCGATGATTTGCCCGCGGAACTTTTGGAAGACAGGGACCAAACCAGTGATAGTGAAACCTGGGAAAAATCTCTCCGCAGTTGGGCATCACGCAAGTTGGCCCAGATCAAGCCCGGGGAGGAAGGGCTTCTCAATACTGCACTACCGCGCTTCGAAAAAATCATGATTGAAACCGCGCTGAAGCAAACTGGCGGCCGCAAAAACGATGCATCAATCTTGTTAGGCTGGGGTCGCAATACCCTGACTCGCAAAATCAATGATCTCGGCCTGGAAACAAATGAGCCCTAGCCCGACAAAATGCGGTTGCAACGGCTGATCATTCATTCTTTGATCCCGAGATGAAGATATTCGCTGCAGCCGCTGGCCTAATGTTTATTTTGCTAATGCCAAACATGAGCGTCGCCGCTGGAGACATATCAGTGACAGTGAACGTCAGCGAGAAAACCGTTACAGAGCAGCAAGTCCAAGGACAGGACACCCCACTAGACGCGTCAGACAAGATCAACTGCGAGTCAGATCTCATCGATTACCAGTCCGTTGAATCAAACGGTCAACAAGTCGTTTTGGTTATCCCTCTTTGGAGGCCCCTCTCATAGCACGCTGCGTCACATACCGACCGATACCGCGAACAACTTACGGTTAGTGTGTACTTACACACTCCAAGAGGCCTACAAATTGTACAGTGACACTGGCGTAGTCTGTGCATCAACATCCAGTAGGAAAAATACTCATAGAGACCCATCAACAACGCCTCAATCACATTCTTGCTTGGGCCTACGCTAGTGGCCAGCCGGTGGGCAATAGCTGGGCGTCTGCCGCTAAAGGATCAAGCAACATCTCGGGTCACGATTTAAAAGACGCTGGTTTGCCTGACGCAGAATCAAAGTAATTGCGGAAGTGATTTTCAATGAAAACCGCTTCCGTCTGGATCTGTTTATATCTCAGGACCTTCTCACCGTAAGGGACGCTGGTATCGATCCATTTCTACCACCGTCCGATTCTGGCTTATCGTTGCTGAATGTTTTCTCTGCCACCGTAAATGGTCAGGAAGGTCGGAATGAAAATTACAACATTGCCAGTTGAACGAGAGTTTGCCGGCCGTCAGCTGCAGGCCGGGATATTCCGATCTAGCCCTGGCGCTCTGGTATTTATTCGCGAATCGGACGTTAATTTGCCAGCACCGTGTGGGCAAAGCAAAGCGCAATATTAGGGAGATAGGCGGACTTCTAAGGAGCGGCTAGCAGTGAAATCACCGGCGGTGCACTGCCCCAGAGAGGAGAGCGTGAAAAAATCTTCACCGTTCGCTGACGTCAGGGTACACGCCACGACAGCCGAACAGAATCTCAGGCTATCGGCTTCAAAGGAGAACGTACGAGCACTACAGCTGCCGACACTGTCGGGTGGCATCAAGCGATTTACCCCTAGCTGCGCGCCACTCTCCGCAGCAAGAAATGCCTTTAGACCCAGAATCTCATAGCTCTGGGCTAGCTTGTCAGCCTCCAGCATACGGGACATCGCGACCGATAATAGCGCTACGACCACAATCACAAATATCGCGCCCACCAGGCCTAGTCCATCCTGTTGGTGACGTCCTTTAAGAGTTGATACAAGGATTAGATCACGGCACATTGCGTAAATGCGCCTCATGAGTGACCTCTATCGACTCTCCTGCCGCAGTGAATGCCAGAGCGAGCATCACAATCGCGTTGCGGGTAAGCCCTGGCTCAGCAACACTAAACGGTGTTGAAGCGCCGGTCACCTGGTTTACCAGCAGCGCCCGGTCGGGTAACGCAGCAGGCAAATCCGCAGCAACTGGCTGAACTGCCGCAATACCGTAGTTCGTATAGCGAAACAGATGCTCGCCATCAACGCAGTAACTGACGGGACCCTCGACCATATAAAATCGCCGCGTCGGTGAGTGATAAGGAAATGTGTGACTACCCACCCAAGTAATCGTACTGACATTATCAACATCAGGCGCACCGATACTGGCATCGGGCGAGAGTATTGCCGTACTTACATCGTATACATCGTCACCGACAGGATAAATGGCAATACTGCCCGTCTCTGCCGCAAGATCGGTGGATACTCGCACCACGGTCATGGCGGTTGAAGCTGATTCAATCGGCGCAGAAAAGTAGGTCCCCGCTACTTTGATCGGCATGTATTCAATACAAGGGCCACTCACCCTCACACTGCCAGGTAACGCCGATCGAAATTCACGACTCATTCGCTCGACGACAAACCTTGCCGCATTGCCCAATGCCTGGCGATCGGACATCTTTAGATATGACTGACTGGAGTGACGAATCACTTCGACACCCGCCAAGGCAAGAAGACTCATCAACACGATCACGACTACCAGTTCGATGAGCGTAAACCCGCTCCTAGGCCTCATCAGAAATTACTCCGATATACATCAAAGGTTACCGCTGTACCGACAGGCGGGTGAACCCTGACCAATATTTTTTTTGCGTCCACAGTACTATCAAGCCCGTAGGCCGCTACTTCTGACGCATCGCTATAACTCACTTCTACCTCGACTCGAAACCTGTCGTAGCCAAGACGCGCACTACCCAGTGAATCAAGTGGCGGCTGATCATCTACACCATGATAGTCATCAACATCATCAAACAGAGGCCGAGTTTCTCCAGACTCTGCACCAATGGTGCCGCAAGCTACGCCCGAAGAAGAACAAGGGGGCGCACCACCCTGAGCGCTATTTTCGTCATAGCGTTTGCTGAGTATCTCTTCGATATAGGCCTGACCGAGCTCAATCACCTTTACTTCGATCATTGAATCCGAACTGTGACTGGCAGAAAATGAGAGGGTCATCGTCAGCGGCACAATGGCGATGCCAAGGATCACAATAGTGACAACCAACTCCACTAGAGTGACGCCAGATTGCGATCTAAACACAGTCGCCATCATGGGCGAACCCGAGCGGTGAGACGCACATCGGCCGGTCTCCCGCTAGCACAACACTAATGCCACTGGTGACTGTGCCCGCCACACCCCCCAGCGTAACCGCAGAGAGATTTCCCAAGCCGTCATACTGTAGATTCAGATCAATACCTGGACCAAGCGTAGATGTAATACCCGCCACCACTTGAATCGACACGTTGTCTACATCGGCACTTATCTCACGCATCAGAGTTGCATCTTGATAAATTTGATATCGCCAATTGTCAGTAACCTGCGAGACGACAAGCCGCACCATGACTTGATTGTTGGTAAGAGCAGCGCGCTGTGCCAGCCGGGCCTCGCCCAGCAATTGAGATCTAAGTGTCGCGGCAGAAAAAGCGTCGGCAGAAAACCAACGACTACTCGTACTCGCCGCGACGATCGCAAGCAGAGCGATCGAAACGATCAGCTCGACAATTGTAAACCCGCGAGTGCTCGACTTCGCCATTCGGCGCGGCACATCACGAATGACACGCAACCTTAGTGCTTCGATGCCGTTATGCTGCTGTTACGGTAACGTCGCAGTGGCTTGCGTGATCCCGCCTGTTTCCGTGTCGTAACTTAGCGTCGCGACTACCGCAGCACTGGCGGAACTTGCTGCCGTGTAATAGTACAAGCAGTCATCCGTGTTTTCGTGGGTAGCGAAATCTGTCGTCGCACCGACTACACCAGCAGCATCCGCTACTGAAGAAATCGACGGCGAACCCGCTTGAAGCACGTTGGTAAAGACTGCCGCACAGTCCGCATCATTCACGACATCATCATCTGTGCCTGAGTTGTCCACAGTTCCATAGGGATAACCCTCAGGCGTGGTCCGCAGACTACCGAAGTCAGTCAACGGAGAGCTTCCGACGGGCTGGCCTTCTGCGACCCACTGAGCATGGTAAAGCGACATACCTGTCTGCAGCCCACCATAAACGCCAGTAACAACTGAGTCATGGGCCTCGTCGGTCACATCCATAAATCGTGGTAACGCGGTCGCGGCTAGAATGCCGAGTAAAATAATAACCACCACCAATTCAATGATGGTGAAACCTGCTTGATTCTTCATCGATTGGTTCTTCATCGATTCCTTCTCCAATAGATCATAAGCGTGCATAGCCAATTGCTTCACGCTTGTTACTTTAGTTTAGACAAGCACAGCTAGCCTGCAGCTTAGAAAATAGAAGAATTGGGAATAAAAAACACAGCAATGCTACTTACGAGTTCTAACGGTTTTTGCGCCGCTGTTTAATTCGCTGCGGCGCTAGATAGATCCCAAAGCGGCAGAAAGACGCCGAGGGCAAGCACCAGCAGCATGGCGCCAATGCCAATGATCAAGATGGGTTCAATGGCGTCTGCCAAACCCTTCAGTTCGTAGTCAACTTCCTGCTCATAAAACTCAGCAGCCTCACCCAACATGTCATCCATCGCCCCAGTTTCCTCGCCCACGCTAATCATTTGTAAAACAAGAGGCGTGAATAGCTCTGAACTCAGGGCGGACTGCAAAAAACTCCCACCCCGTTCGATTTGTTGACGCATATCCCGAATCTTGACTGACATATAGTCGTTGCCAAGCGCCTGACTGACTATATGCAGACCCTGAACAATGGGTAAACCTGACCGCAAGATCATCGAGAAAGACCGACAAAAACGCCCGAGATGAATACGCTCGAACAGCGAGCCGATGACGGGCAGCTTTAACTTCAAGCGATGCCATTGCAGACGCCCTTCCGGTCTTCGTACCCAACCTCTAACCAATGTGACAACGGCTAGCGCGAAAAATAGCAGTGCGTACCAATAAGACACCACAAAGTTCGAGAAGCCGACCAGCAATTGTGTTTGCCAGGGCAAGTCGGCTCCCAGCTTTTCGAACACTCCAGAGAAAGCTGGGATGACAAATATATTGATGATCAGAAGACCTACGCTCATCGCCACCAGCACGAAGGTAGGATAGCGAGTCGCAGACTTGATTCGCTTGATCGTCTCTCTCTCTAGCTCGAGATAAGTTGCGATCTGAGCAAAGGCCTCATCCAGACGGCCGCTATTTTCGCCCACGTGAACGATCGCGATATAGAGATCAGAGAACACATTTTCCTGTCTTGCCATCGCTTGAGACAGCGGCTGGCCAGCTTCCAAATCGCTTTGAATGGCCTGTATGACACGACGCAAGGATACATTCACGCAGGATTCTGCCAATCCGCTCAATGCCCGAATCATAGGGATTCCCGCTTTTGAGAGGCTATACATCTGCCGACTGAACAGAATCTGGTCTTCAAGCTTAACGCCGGGTTCGAACCATTGTTGCCAGTCAATCACTGGCCCGTGAGCTGCTTTCACCTCCTTAATAGAAATTGGCGTCAAGCCAGTCTGCATTAATTCGTTGGCAGCATTTTCCTCATTGGCAGCCTCAAGAGTACCTTGCACCGTGGTGCCGCCTTCTTTGCGACAGGTATAATGATAGGCGGTCATTAGATACGCTCAATAAGCGATGGCTTTTTAGGATAAGACGCGCGCGACGCTGAAGTATCGCGTTCTTGCTCTTCCATTTGCTCCGCCACTCGCTCGACCTCTTCCAGTGTGGTTAGCCCTTGTAACGCATAATCTAATGCGCTCTTATAAAGCGGTCGATAGCCCTCATCTTTCTGGGCCAGCTCTAAAAACAGGGCATGATCTTGATCGCGAATTGCGGCGCTCATCTCGGCGTTGATAATGAGCAGCTCGAAAATACCAATCCTGCCGCTATAGCCAGTTCTATTACAACGTGAACAGCCCGCCCCTTTTTTGAACCGTCTCGGATTCAGGTTGTCGGCCTGATTCTTCTCAATGACCCAATTAAGTTCCGCTGGATCAGGGTCGTAGTCTGTCAGACAGTAACCGCAGTTTTTCCGAATGAGTCGTTGCGCCAGCACGGCCTTTAACGCCGAAGCTACCAGGTAGCTTTCAGCACCCATATCGACAAGCCGATGGGTGGCTGACATCGCATCATTGGTATGCAATGTCGAGAACACCAGATGACCTGTCATCGAGGCTCGCAGAGCAATCTCCGCAGACTCCGCATCTCGAATCTCGCCTATAAGTAACACATCGGGGTCCTGGCGCAGAGCAACGCGCAAGACACTAGCAAAGTCGAGCCCTATATCATTTTTGATCTGTACTTGGTTGATCCGTGGCAGGCGATATTCAACCGGATCCTCCGCAGTAATGATTTTTCGTTCGGAAGTATTTAGATGCGAAAGCGCACCGTAAAGCGTGGTGGTCTTACCACTACCGGTAGGGCCCGTGACCAACACAAGTCCGTGAGGCTTATGAATCACTCGACGGAACTCGCTCAAAATCACCGGCGGCATACCCACACTATTGAGATCTGTGAGTTGATTGGATTGGTCGAGTAGTCGCATCACTACAGCTTCACCATACTGCAAAGGCATCGTCGACAATCGGACATCAATATTTCGATCTTTTACTTTGATGCTGAACCGACCGTCTTGAGGTAAGCGCCTCTCAGCGATATTAAGGCCCGACAACAACTTCAATCTGAGCACCAACGCCGCAGCGACACGGTTTTCTTTCATCACCTGTTCGTGAAGTACGCCATCGACACGGTTACGAATACGCAATTCCTTTTCGCCGGGTTCGATATGAATATCTGACGCCTTAATCTGTACCGCGTCCTCAAATATAGAGCGAAGTAATTTTACAACCGGTGCGTCTTCGCCATCCGTTGAGAGAGAACCAATATCAAATACTTCCGTTTCTTCGCCAAGCTCTTCTTCAAGCTCTTCGGCGAAACTCACAATCTCCTCGGTGCGGCGATAGATCACATCCAGCGCATTCAACAACTCGCCTTCACGCACCACTGCCTGCTGCACATTTTTTTTCAACGCGCGAGACAACTCATCTACAGCGAAAATATCCATGGGGTCGATCATGCCGACGACGAACTCATCACCGTCTTCTCTTAAAACTATCGCACGAAAGCGACGCGCCATCGTTTCTGGCAAGCGCCTAACTAGAGATATATCAAAGTCGAAATGCTTTAGATCGACAAAGGGTATCGATAATTGTTGAGACAACAGGTTTAGCAGTTGATCTTCGTCCACAAAACCTAAATCCGTTAGCACACGGCCTAATCTCTGGCCGCTGAGTTTTTGCTCAGCGAGCGCCTCAATCAACTGAGGCTCAGAAATCGCGCCGGACTGAACCAGCAAATCGCCAATTCTGACTTTTTTAGTTTCAGTCACCGGGCATCTCCATCGCGTGGATTCTACGCAAACTATCTAAAGTATCTGCCTGTTCATCTCCTAGGCCACTCACTACCGGGCGGACTAGAATGACAAGCTCACTGCGCTCGATTTCGTCTCGCTCCTGAGAAAACCCTTTACCTACTAACGGCAAACGGCTTATGCCGGGCACGCCTGCTTTTAGACGTCGACTGGTGTTCTGCATCAAGCCACCTATAACGATCACCTGACGATTTTTCGCACGAACAATACTGTCACTTTCGCGAATGGTGCTAAGTGCAAGCGGCAGCGTCACGATGTCGTCACCAATCGTCACTACCTTGTTTTGATCCGTCACCTGACTAACCGTCGGATGAATATGCAAGATCACGTCACCATCACGACTGATCTGAGGTGTTACATCTAGCGCGATGCCAGAAAAGAAAGGTGTAAGCGTCACGCTGGGCGTGGTTGTCGTACTGTTACCCGTTGTGGTGGTCGACGTGACATTCGTCACAAAAAACTCATCGGTACCAACCTTAATGACCGCTTTCTGATTATTAATAGTCGCAATCCGCGGACTGGACAGCACCTTTACTTCGCCCTGACTTTCCAGCAGGTTTATAATACCGGTGAAGTCTTGCAACGAAAACGTCGTGGTAAACACCCCGTTGATGCCAGAGGGATTACTGACGTTACCGCCCCCTACACCAATCTCGACACTACCACCCTTTGCGCCGCCAATCGTATCTAGCGCCTGCCAGTCAATACCCCGCTCAAACCGCTCAGACAGAACCACTTCAAGAATCTTTGCTTCCAAAACGACTTGGCGTTGCAGAGAAATCTCTGAAGCCCGCAAGAAACGCTTAACCGCAACCAATTCACTGCGCAGCGCTTTGACGACAATGACGCCTGACTGCTCCATCACGATAACTTGGCGCCCCTCTCCACCCGCTGTTAGTGACTCAATCGCCGCCCGAAGGTTACGCCACATATCAACAGAATTTTCTGTCGTGACCCGAGAACCGACGACTTCAGTACTTTGCTGATTCGTACTGGTAGGTTGACCGTCAACGTCATTGCCACTCTGGGCACCCGCATCCTTAATACTGCCGGCACTGACCCTCATATCGGAGCTGCCCTTACGTAGCAACGAGACATAGTCCATGGAGAAAACTTCTGTTTGAAGTACATTAGGCATGACCCGAATCAAATTCCCACTCACTTCTAGGTGCAAGTGGTAGACATCACGCAAGATTTCCAACACATCCACAACAGTGACACTGCTCAGATTCAAAGTCACAGTACCTGCAACATCCGGATGCACCACGATATTGAATGGACTATCAACAACCAGCCCTGTTAGAAACATTTTGATGGGCGTCTCTTCGACTGACAAATCAAATCGAGGCGCTGGAAACGTCTCAACGAGTGGCGTTTCGACCTGCTGCAGAGGAGCAACTGGTTGCTGCTCGTCGCTCTGCTCGATCTCCGTCTGCAGGGCAAGCACATTTTCCTGAAATTTATTTTGATCCGGACGAGACGACGTACACCCGGACAAAAAGAAAACGAGTAATACTAGAGTCCAACTAAAAATCTGCTTTTTGGGTTTGAAACCGTCCATGGCTATACTCCTAACCAGGCGCTATCGGTACTTAGAGTTTGCAGTTGCAGCTCCATGACACTTTCGCCTTTTGTGTTTGTTTCAAGTCGCACCGATTGCCACAGCAACTTCCAGGGTTGTTGTTCAATCGCTATCAGATAGCGACGCAGAGTATGAAAGTCTCCGCGTAGTTGAAGCTGAATTCCGTGCCTAAATAGCTGCAATTCAGCGCCCGAACCTAAATCAAGCTCAGACTCAATCATTGCCACAGGCGGCAGATTCATCAGCGACACAAGGTGAACCGCGTCGCGCTCTAGGAGCGACTGTAGCAGTGCGGGCATTTGCTGCGCAGGCACTAGCGTCGACGTATAAGACTTAATGTTTTGGCTCTCTGTGGCGAGTTGCTGTGTGATGGCATTCACTTCTACCTCCATCAGCGCATGACGAGCCTGTATGGGAGATTCAACTTCTAGTTGTCGTTCTTGGCGCTGGATACTCGTATTCATGTTTTGTAGTCGCGATGTTTCCGCGTTTCGGTTGTCGAGTAACGGATCAAGCAGAAAAATTTGTAACATCGATACTAAAAATGCGATGACGGTAGCCCCGAACAATAGCCGCTCTCGCAGAGAGAGAGCCTCTAGTCGGTCAATATAGACAGCAAAATAGTTAACTAGATTCACGACCCGTCGTCCCCCTGAAGTAGGTTGAGAGAGGCGATCTCAAAATCGAGTTCGCCATCTGTTTCAGTGATACTAATTTTTTCGAAAGCCATGCTGTCAAATGCCGCCTCAGAGCCTAGCCTGGCGATGTAAGTGGGTAACGAGGTTGGCCGAAGAACCTTGCCTGCCATGAAAAAATGCCTACCTCGATGTGTCAGTTCAAATTTCTCAATGGCCACTCCCTGAACGTGCTGACGCGCGAGCCCGGTCATCGCATCGGAAAACCCCGTCATATTGTTAAACGCAGGGTCTTGTAAGTTTTTTACTAGCATCTGCAAGCGACGTTTTTGAAAGTGCAACTCTGCTAAACGTGCCTCTAGCGGCGCAAAATCTAATTGTTGGTCGGCCCTTTTTTGCACATCAATTCTTCCCTCCAACACCGTATTCTGCTGTTGCGCAACAACGATTTTTGCTTGTAGTCCCTGGCCAGAACTATAGAGATACAGTGCCGCAGCAAAATAGCCTATTAGGATGGCAACAGAGACCGCCGCGATACCCAACAAGGCTTTTGGCGGTGGCTTTAGCGGCTCAAGCTTGGCGTAAAAGTTAATCTGCTGTTTCACGCGATACGGCCCTCACGCAAGCTTCCATCGCAGGCGGCAGCAACTGCTCCAAAACAAATACTTTGTAGGTCACCGGTTAAGAATTCCTTGAACGAGAAGGAATCATTCAAGTCCAGTGGGTGGACGCTAAGATCCAAGTGACCACGCAAATGTTCGTCGAAAAAGTTTTGATTGAGCCGGGTCGGCGCTAGAAAAATATTTCTTATCGCG
>Ga0307997_10001629_pt1 | contig 10509 bp, 9 predicted proteins | sample Davwhametageno36_FD_203165 | JGI IMG/M metagenome (GOLD analysis project Ga0307997, IMG submission 203165) | Marine microbial communities from Davis Island wharf, Antarctic Ocean - #36 | ecosystem: Environmental > Aquatic > Marine > Unclassified | place: Antarctic Ocean: Davis Island wharf...
CTAAGCTACTAAGACGGTCAGTGCAGTATCCACGGCTTAGATTATTGCAGGGCCTGCGGACAGCCCTGACCAGTCGTTACTCCTATTAGCCTAAAACAAGGTTCAAAAACTCTGAAACCGAGATTCCTGATCCGTAATATCGAATCGGGGAAGCCCCCCTTTTCAGGGAAGGGAACCTACATAGATGACATGTAGGTCTTTCCAATAATAATTTCAAAAAAATCTACAAAAACTGTATTAAAATATCGCATCACATTATGCTCATCAATGAAAAGCGAAACATAAAAACTACCCAGTTTCGGGATGACTTTATTTGTGCTTATTTTCAGCTGGTTTGTTCTAGTACAGGGTAACCTGTGTCACGACAGTATTATCGAATCATCACTAATACCATCAGGCGTGGCTAACCGCTTTTTATCAAGTCGATACCAATAACAAGCATTACGCCACAGAATATCATCACGAGCCCCCGGAGCACTCAGCTCAATTGCTTTCTCAACCAACGCCAACCAGCGCTGATAACTTACCTGAAGCTGGGCTACTGGCATATTACTGGCAAACAGGCAGCGTTTCGGACCGAAAATATCTATCGTTTGACACAGCAAATCTAGGTTTTTTATGGGGTTCCAAGGTTGTCCCGGGACGCCCAACTCTGACAACTTAACGCAGACCTTAGGGTTTTCTGCCAGAATAGTCATCTGCTGCCGCCAGCTTGACAGGCCTGCTGCTGAACGATCCCAAGGGAGTCCACAGTGGTTGAGTACGACACTCAAGTTAGGAAAACTCTCCAATACTTTGGCGGCATCTGCAAGGTGCCAAGCGGGAACTCGGAGATCCCATGACAGATTGCGCTCATCGAGAAGCCCCAGACTTGCACACCAATTTGAATCCTGCAAACTACCACTACTTCCTTTAACTTGGTTGCAATTTTTGGCCGCCGTTGCGGTCACCGGCTTAGCTCGAACCCCACGAAATAAAGCGGACTGCATCTGCCGATCAAGAACATCGGCGCAAAGGTCGCTACCAAAAGATGCCCAGCCAACATGAGCACTTGGAAAAGCTTCCTGTTGCTGTAGTGAATCAATCCATGCAGTCTCATCACAGGCCTGCTCTCGACTAGCCTCAGCCTCGCAGTGAACACTACCGAGCAACCGGTAGCCCTGTGGAATTAAGTCTTGTAGTTGTGGAGGCAGGAAGGAGCGGCGAATTGAAGCATAATCACCCAAGAAAAAATCATTAACGATTCTATCGCTGAGCCACGGATAATAAACCGAACCATCAAGTTGCCAGAAGTGATGGTGGCTGTCTATCAACCATTGCTCGTCGGCCATCGACCTGTTCTCCTTATAATTGGCTAGTATCTACTTAATAGACGGTAAAAAAACGACCACATCAGGAGTGTCGAGAGTATCGAAATAACGCACGATCTTCTGGCTATCAAGATCCAAAACACCCATTTTGTCACCTACAAAAGTGACAAAGGCACGGTTACCATCCGGGTGGAAACCCAAGGCAACCGGGCGGTACTCCAGCTCAATAGACCCTAATGAATTGAGTTGCTGATCGAACAGAGCGAGTGAACTTTCTCCGTAATTAGTCACAATCAAACGATCATTAGGATCTAGATAAATTCGTGTTGGGTCTTCGCCCGTCGCCGCTGTATGAGTAACTTTCAAGGTTTCAACGTCGATAGCAACAATACTATTGTCGATACGATTGGCTACGAAAAGAGTTTTTTCGTCTGCGGAAAATCGATTCCCTTCGGGCTTTCGGCCCGGATAAACAGCGATCGGGGTAAATGTCGGATCTTGTGGCTTAATCAGTGTAACGGTATGGCTCAAAAGGTTGATACCGAAAGCAGTTTCACCATCCCGAGTCAGAGCAAACAGGTGGGTTTTGTAGCCGCCAGAAGGCACAGCACGGTCAGCTTCATCACTATTCTCGGGGTCATCAAATATAAGCAGAGTATTGTTACCTTCGCTCATCGCATAGAGACGATCCTGCTCATCCATGCCAAGACCATGAATTCGGTAGAAAGGCCAAGTATTGAGGGTTCGGACGTGTTCGCCCTTCTCCAGGTCGATAACAAACACCGAGCAACCGCCCATATCCCCAGAATGGTGAATACTCTCGATTCCGTAATGGGCGACGTAAGCAAAACGACTTTTAGAGTCTACTACCAGCTCATGAGGAAAATCAGGCAAGCGAATTGTTTTAACTACTTCACCGCTTTCTAGATCGTAAAAGCTCAACGTATGAGCACATTTTTGATTGAGTAATAAGACTTCCTTGCTTCGCATTTGAATTTCCTATAGTAATAATATTTGTCAGTAAAAATGGCGCAGGCCGAAATAATAATCGTCTAAAAACATGCGCCGCTAGTTCTTATGTTCCTTTGATATCGATATCACCAGCCCTTGCCCGTGCTGAGCAGATGATACTTACGTTCATAGCTGGACTTTACGCATCAAATTTTCCTTACAATACCGATACAGCAACCAGTGGTTTCGAAGGCTATCCCCCTCGCCCCAATGGTCAGGAATATGTTCCGGTACTTGAGTGAAATTTATTAAGCTATTCCGTGTCCGATTACTGCGACACGCAATGGCGACCACCACAGATGTTTATGTGGTGTTACCCTGCACCAACCGAATGGGTGTCTGGGTGATGAGTGGAGTTTCATCACCAGCGGCCAACTGGATAATCGCGTTACCAGCATCCATACCGATGCCGTGCCTCGACAAATCAATTGTGGTGATTTTGGTACGAATTGTGTGCCCAATAGAGGTCCCGTTAAAGCCTGCAACAGCCACTTGTCCCGGAATCGAAATGCCCTGCTCGTATAACCAAGCGGTACCGCCAATGGCCATCGCATCGTTGAGGTAGAAAATGGCATCAGTTTTCGGGTGTTTCTCCATCAATTGTCGGGTCAACTCTCGACCTGATTCGGGTTGTCGGGGAATGTTTGGATCAATCACTTCAACCACCGTCTTTCCAGCGTCCTGCAAAGTCTCAACAAAAGACTTATGGCGAACCTCTGCACACAAGTCTTTGCCAAGCTCAGCCCCGATATAACCAAGATGCTGATAACCCCGCTCTAAAAAGTGCTGGGCCATCAATTGTCCGACTGCAGCATGGGAAGGGCCGATATTAGCGTCACAAAAGTTCTTATCTGGACTCCAAAGCTGTACCGACGGGCAGTGTTTCAAATTCAGTAATTTGATGGTGCTCTCGGTATGGTGTAACCCACCGCACAGAATTAGCCCGACAGGTTTAAACGACAGCATAGTTCTAATTAACTCCTCCTCGACCTTGCCGTCAAACAAGGATTCACCAATCAGAGTGTTTAATCCGTGCGGCCGTAATTGATCATTAATGCCACTTAGAATTTCGGCGAAGATTTCATTACTAGCAGAAGGGATAATCACACCAACAAATGAACTAGTTTGCGTTCTAAGAGATCCGGCCATAAAATTTTTAACATACCCTAACTCCTCGGCAGCAGCGTGAACTCGGGCGATCGTTTTTTCCGAGATCCTTCCTGTACCGCGCAGAGCTTTAGATACTGTCATCTGACTAACACCTGCAAGTCGGGCGACATCATCCAGTTTAACCAATTTTGTTTTCTTAATTTCAACCATTCTGATATCGCACCTCAGACAATGTTTTTGCTCAGTGACTACCATACATATAAAGCAGCGGAAGGGTTTTTAACCTGAAGCTGAATCCTAGAAAAATTCTTTTGTGCCTTACCACTATTAATTATCGTTTTATAATTAAATATTCTTAAGGTTAACGATAACCCTTTGGCTATGCAAGATAAATTTTATGATCTAAAAAAACTTATTTTTTTGTTTGCAATGTATCCGATTAAACATTAGGGTTATCGTTAAACCAGACGCTTAACCATTGGGGTTACCGTTAAACCAGATGTCAAATAAAGCACAAAAACACAAAGGTTCACATTTGAAAATGATAGGTTTCATTAGAAAAATCTGGGATTTCATCGATATTATATTGGTTGGTTTGATGGCAATGATGGTCGTTATCGTTTTCACCAATGTAGTGATGCGCTACGGATTTTCGTCGGGACTTCGGCCTGCTGTCGAGCTTTCGCGACTTGGATTTGTGTGGATTGTAATGCTCGGCTCGGCCGTTGTGTTGCAGCGCGGTGAGCACCTAGCCATTGCCGAAATTTCCGAGTCTCTGTTCCCTCGCGCAGTTCCATTACTACGTAAAATCACCTGGTTAGTCATCATTGTCTGTGTATCAATGCTGTTCTGGGGCTCTCTCAACCAAACTACCGCCAACTGGAACAACATTTCACAACTTACGGGCTTGCCTAAAGGGCTGTTTTACCTTGCGGGTGTGGTATCAGGGTCTCTGATGTTCTTTGTTGCAATCTTCCGGCTATTTGTACCAGTTAAGAAGCGAGATATATCATGACCTTAGCGTTGTTCTTGGGCGTCCTCATTGGAGGTATAATGATCGGCATTCCGGTCGCGTTCTCACTATTGTTGAGTGCGATTGCACTGATGTTACACCTGGATTTATTTAGCTCCGATATTCTGGCTCAGTCTCTTATCAACGGCGTTGATAGCTACACTTTACTTGCGATTCCTTTTTTCCTGATTGCGGGTGAAGTGATGGCGTCGGGAGGGCTAGCCAAGCGCATAGTACGGATTGCCTCCAGCCTACTAGGGCACCGTAAAGGCGGTCTCGGATTTGTCGTCATCTTCACCTCAGTATTACTAGCAGGACTCTCGGGCTCGGCTGTAGCAGATGCAGCGGCGCTTTCAAGCATGTTGTTTCCAATGATGGCCAAAGCCAACTACCCCCATGGGCGTTCCGCTGGGCTGTTGGCTGCCGGTGGTATCATTGCTCCAGTAATCCCACCCTCGTTACCGCTTATCTTAATCGGCGTTGCTGGCAATATATCAATCGCAAAACTGTTCATCGGGGGCATCGTGCCCGGTCTGATGATGGGTGCAACACTAATAATTGTGTGGAAAATTTTAGTTCGTAACGAAGACCTAGAAGTGATGCCAAAGGCCTCGGTCAAAGAGCGAGTTGCTGCGCTTCTAGATGGATTCTGGGCATTATTACTACCATTCATCATCATCGGGGGCATCCGTTTTGGAGTATTTACGCCTACCGAAGCTGCCGTAGTTGCTACAGTTTACGCCATTTTTGTTTCGGCCGTGATCTACCGTGAAATGACCTGGCTTGGCTTGTTCAAGGTGCTGATCGCAGCTGCGCGAACTACCGCCATGGTAATGTTTTTGGTTGGCTGCGCGATGGTTGCGGCCTGGCTCATCACCATTGCACAACTGCCACAACAACTTGCAGACTCCCTAGGTCCGCTGATCGAATCGCCACGCCTATTAATGGCCGCAATTATGGTAATTGTATTTTTAGTCGGCATGGTAATGGATCTCAGCCCATCTGTACTGATACTCGCTCCGCTGTTCATGCCCGTCATTAAGTTGGCTGGTATTGATCCTGTCTATTTTGGACTGTTATTTATAATTAACGCCTCAATTGGTTTAATCACACCACCTGTCGGCAACGTCCTAAATGTTGTGTGCGGCGTGTCCCGCACTCCCATGAGCATGGCGGTAAAAGGCGTTTGGCCCTTTATCGCCGCCTATCTGGTGCTTTTATCACTGTTCGTGATATTCCCAAGCATCATAATCACTCCAATGAATATACTTATTGGATAACTTCCCGGAGGAAGACTGTATGAAAAACGTAACAAAAATAATCTGCGCAGCCTCTGCGTTAATGCTTCTTGCGTCACCTGCACAAGCGGAGATGCGCTTGAAATTTGCTCACACCGCTCCTGTTACTGACCTGTCACACAAAATGGCATTGATGTTTGCAGACGATGTCAAAACAAGCACCAACGGCTCTATCGTCATCGACATATACCCCAACGGCCAGTTAGGTTCAGACAGTCAGATGATCGACGGTGTACGTTCTGGCATTATTGATATTGAACTATCAGGCCTTAACAACTTCACTGGAATGATTCCCGAAGCTGGGGCATTCACGCTGCCATTTATGTTTGCCAACCGTGCAACTGCCTACAAAGTACTCGATGGCGAAGTCGGCCTAGGCGTGTTAAATGGTCTAGAAGCGTTTGGAATGAAGGGACTAGGATTCGCTGAAAATGGTTACCGTAACATCACCAACAACCGCGGCCCAATTCGCGTACCTTCGGATCTAGAGGGACTACAGATGAGGGTGAATGGCTCTAAGCCACTGAATGACTTATTCCAAGAATTGAAGGCCAATCCACAGCAGCTTCCTGTATCTGAACTGTATACCGCTCTGGAAACTGGTGTTGTTGACGCCCAGGATCACCCTATTTGGGTTGTCGAAGCGTTCAAGTTCTTTGAAGTGCAGAAATACCTTAGTTTATCGCAACACGCCTATTCGGCTCTAACACTGGTGATGAACTCTGATCGCTTCGAAGGTCTAACTGATAAAGAACAAGCAATCGTTATGTCATCAGCTGCTAAAGCCATTGCTTATCAGCGTTCAGCCAGCCAGGCTGCTGAAGAAGACAAGATCAAATTCCTTGAAGGCGAAGGTATGATCGTAAACCGTGATGTTGACGGCGCAGCATTCCAGAACGCTGCTAAGCCAGTATGGGAAAGCTTCATCGCAACTAACGGCGACTCGCTGATCAACGATATTCTTGCCGCATCAAAATAAAAGAAATAACTGGGCAATGGTCTTCCATTGCCCAGATAACCTATGACTATATTTTTGGGATAGATCAACGCTAAATCAAACACTTATAGCTGTACTTCAGATCTACCAGCATTAGATGGATAGCTCCCTAGTTCTGGTTACAACTCAGACTCCTAGTCTGCAGAATTCAATATAGCAAACCGAATTTATTTCTCGGATGCTTACATAAATATACTTGTCGAGCCTGCGAACCAGCTCCACAGTAACGCGGATTTTTAGCACATTGTCGTCTCGCGCACACCAATGAGGATCTAACTCAGATGAATAAACCTACTATAGCTCTAACGTTAGGGGACCCCGCCGGTATAGGCCCCGAACTAATCGCAAAGTTGCTCAATACCCCTAACCTGACCGATCATGCCAACATCGTAGTGATCGGAGATACCTGGTTGTGGCAGCAAGGCCAGAAGATAGCCGGGGTTCAGATCAATACGCGTTTAATCGACTGTTTGGCCGACGCCCGCCAATACCAAAATGAGCAACAGATTTTGCTGGTCTCGGTCGACACCATCATGCCCGAGGAAGTTACCCTAGGTGTAGCAACATCAAGCGGTGGTTCTTCAGTATTGCAAGTGCTGGACTTGTGCCTCAAGGCAGTCAGCAAGCGTGATATCGATGCAATCTGTTTTGCTCCCCTCAACAAGCAGGCGATGAAGCTATCGGGTATGAAGTTCGAGGACGAGTTGCACTTCTTCGCTGATGCATTAGGTGTCAAGGGGTTCTTCTGTGAGTTCAATACACTTGGTGATTTGTGGACCTCTCGGATCTCTTCACATGTACCACTAAAGGACATCACCCAGTATCTTAGCAAAGACAGAATTAAAGAATCCACCCGGCTGATTTACCAATCGCTTAAGGCTGCCGGCTATGAACACCCACGCGTAGCCGTTGCAGCGTTCAACCCGCACGGCGGTGAAGGGGGTGCTTGCGGTCGGGAGGAAATCGATATCATTGAACCTGCAATCAGTGAAATGAATGCAGAAGGACTGCCAGTCAGTGGGCCCTTTCCAGCCGATACTATCTTTTTGAAAGCCCGTGATGGTGAGTATGATGCCATCGTCACTATGTATCACGACCAGGGCCAAATTGCTATCAAGCTTCTCGGTTTTGAGAGAGGAGTCACTGTACAAGGTGGCCTTCCTGTTCCGATCACCACCCCAGCCCATGGTACCGCTTACGACATTGCTGGCCAGAACAAAGCCAACGTCACCGCCTCCGAGCAAGCGTTCTATATCGCTTGCCGCATGGGTAAAAACTACCGAGCCCAAGCGGCCCAATAAAATAGAGGAATTCTATACAATGAAAATTACCAATGTGCGCGCCCGCGTTTTTGAATGGAAGGGCAAGACTGTTCCACCGCAATCCAACTTCTGTTCCAACGCAATGGATCAACTTTGGGACCGCGGTGACTCGATGGGTACCTTCCGTTTTCACGGCTGGACTGTGGTCGAAATTGAAACCGACGAAGGCATTATAGGTATCGGCAATGTGGCGCTGGCACCCCGCATCGCTAAGGCTATCATCGACCAATATCTTGCACCACTTGTGATCGGTCATGATCCATTTGACTACGAATACTTGTGGCAGCGGATGTACCGTTCAACTCACGCATGGGGCCGTAAAGGTATCGGTATGGCTGCAATCTCGGCAATCGACATCGCACTATGGGATCTGATGGGTAAAGCAACTGGTCGTCCTGTATTCAAGCTGCTCGGTGGCCGTACTAAAGAGAAAATACCTTGCTACGCCTCCAAGCTATACCGCACCGACCTAAATGAGATGCAACGTGAAGCCCAGACATACATGGATCAAGGTTTCAGTGCAGTTAAGATGCGCTTCGGATATGGCCCAAAAGACGGACCACAGGGCGTTCGTGAGAACATCAAGAGTGTCGAAGCGGTTCGCGAAGTGATTGGCGAAGATGTTGATTTAATGCTTGAGTGCTACATGGGTTGGAATCTGGAATACACTAAACGCATCCTACCTAAGCTGGAGCGTTTCGACCCGCGCTGGCTGGAAGAGCCTGTTCTTGCCGACGATATCGACGGCTACGCAGAACTGAATCAGATGTCAAATATAGGCATCTCCGGCGGCGAGCATGAGTTCACCAGTCACGGCTTCAAACAGTTGCTTGATAAGCGTGCTGTGTCTGTGATTCAGTACGACACCAACCGAGTTGGTGGCATAACCGCCGCCCACAAGATCAATGCCCTAGCCGAAGTTTATGGCGTACCAGTGATCCCGCACGCTGGGCAGATGCATAACTATCACCTGACAATGTCTACACTGGCGTCACCAATGTCGGAGTACTTTCCAGTACACGACGTCGAGGTAGGCAACGAGCTGTTTTACTACATCTTCGAAGGGGATCCAACCCCGGTTAACGGATTTATCGATCTGGATGAGAATCTACCAGGGCTGGGCTTAACTCTCTCCGATAAGTACCTTGATCAATTTAACATCATCGAATAAGGAGTCTGACATGCGTCTAATTCAATGTATTCATCAGCAGAAATTACGTGTTGCCCTAGTTGAGTCAAATGACACAGTTCGTCTACTTAGCGGCGAAGGCGGCACATATGCGCTGGCAATGGCTGCGATCAATGGCGGCAATAGCTTACAGCAACAGGTTAAAGCCCAACTCAGTCAAGACACCCTCGACTATGGTGAATTGATTGACAATGGGCATATGAGAGCACCTATTAACCACCCTGATCCGGCTCACTGTCAGGTTACAGGCACAGGTCTGACCCACCTGGGTAGCGCCGATACTCGCGCTGAAATGCACAGTAACCTCAGTGAGGAAGCTGACCTGACCGATTCAATGAAAATTTTTAAAATGGGCTTGGACGGCGGCAAACCGGCTGAGGGTAAAACTGGCGTTCAGCCCGAATGGTTTTACAAGGGTGGCGGCGACATCGTAACCGCTCCCGAACAAGCACTACCGGTACCCCATTTTGCTGAAGATGCCGGCGAAGAGCCAGAGTTGGTCGGTGTTTACCTGATCGGCCCCAACGGCCAACCGTTTCGACTGGGATTTGCAATTGGCAATGAGTTTTCCGATCACGTTATTGAGAAGTTCAACTATCTTTGGCTTGCGCACTCTAAGCTCCGAGCTTGTAGCTTTGGTCCTGAACTGTTGATCGGTAACCTGCCCGATCACATCGAAGGCGAGAGCCGTATTATTCGAGATGGTGAAGTATTATGGCGCAAGCCGTTTCTGACTGGTGAGGCAAATATGTCACACAGCATCGCCAACTTGGAACAGCACCATTTCAAGTACGCCCAGTTCCGCCGTGTTGGCGATCTTCACCTGCACTTTATGGGCACCGGGACACTCAGTTTTGTCGATAACATTAGCACCAAACCCGGCGATCGTTTCGAAATAGAAGCACCTTTATTTGGCCGTGCCTTGCGCAACGGCCTCGATTTTGAAACTGATACCACACTCGTCAGCATTAAGTTGCTGTAACAGGAAAGAATTATGAAAATTACAGGGAATATGTTGCTAGGCCAGAGTGAATTGATGGGCCAGCACGGCGAAATTTTCGCCATTAACCCCACTACTGGCGAGCAGATGGAGCCACCCTTCGGTAGTGGCAACGAGAAGCAAGTCGAAGATGCTTGTGAATTAGCCGATGCCGCTTTCGATAGCTTCCGCAGCACCAGTGCCGAGCAGCGCGCCTCTTTTCTTGAGCAGATCGCAGACAATATTCTTGATTTGGGAGACACCTTGGTGCAGCGAGCAAT
>Ga0307997_10001631_pt1 | contig 10497 bp, 5 predicted proteins | sample Davwhametageno36_FD_203165 | JGI IMG/M metagenome (GOLD analysis project Ga0307997, IMG submission 203165) | Marine microbial communities from Davis Island wharf, Antarctic Ocean - #36 | ecosystem: Environmental > Aquatic > Marine > Unclassified | place: Antarctic Ocean: Davis Island wharf...
CGATCATATGGCATTGTTCAACTTCTGCTACGGCTAAAACAGCAGAATTAAAAGCGTTTAAGGCAGATTTAGTTGTATCAGTAAGTTTAACTTCTACAAATGCAATATGATCTTTGCCTAGCTTTACTGGGTCAAGTATCGCTCGAAATCCTAGAATATAGCCTTCTGCCTGAAGTCTTTTTAATCTTACCTGACAAGCCGATTTCGACATGCTTACCTGAATTGCCAATTCAGTCACGGGTATACGCCCGTCCTTTCCCAGAATGTCTAAAAGCTTTTGGTCAGTTTGGGTTAAATACCCGTTATTAATGATCATGTTGAGTTTATTTCCTTATAATTAAGAAATAATAAGTTATTAGTTCGATAGAATCAAAGTTAACAGGCATATTGCCCATTGATTTTAAGGTATCTTATTATAACAAACATAAAAGGCAATATAATCATGTTAATAGTTAAATCTGTGCGTGAAAAAATTCAACAAAACCATATTCGTGATGAGCATTTGCTACTGACTGAACTGCAACAAAAATTCGAAGTGTCGCCTTTGACTCGTAATCGTATTTGCACTCGTGCAGCGAAGCTAGTTGAGGCTATTCGTTCAGGCGATAAACCGGGGTTAATGGAGGTTTTTTTAGCCGAGTATGGTTTATCTACTGACGAAGGCGTGGCGTTAATGTGCTTGGCTGAAGCCTTATTGCGGGTGCCTGATTCACACACTATCGATGCTTTGATTGAAGATAAAATAGCGCCTTCATCCTGGGGTGAGCATTTAGGCCGGTCAAGTTCATCTTTAGTGAATGCGTCGACCTGGGCGTTGATGTTAACCGGTAAAATGCTTAAAGACGGTCAAGGTGTTGCAGCGGTTCTCAAAGATGCTCTCAAACGGGTGGGTGAACCAGTGATTCGAAACGCTGTTGCTCGTGCAATGAAGGAGTTAGGTCATCAATTTGTTTTAGGCGAAACTATTGGTGAAGCCGTTAAGCGAGGCCAAAAAAGGCAGGATAAAGGTTACACCTTTTCTTATGACATGCTCGGTGAGGCGGCTTTAACCGCTAAAGATGCTCGTGCTTATTTTGCCGCATATAAAGATGCAATTGCTGAACTAGAGCCCTTTTGCACCTCAGATGATATTCGTCAAAACCCCGGTATTTCTATTAAGTTATCTGCCTTGCATCCTCGCTATGAAGTTGGACAGTCAAAACGAGTGATGACTGAACTCGTCCGCAGTACCTTAGCTCTGGCTAAACAGGCCAGTGTGGCGGGTATGGGTTTGAATATTGATGCCGAAGAGTCTGATCGGCTTGATTTATCGCTTGATGTAATTGAGGCTGTGTTACGTGATGAGTCACTGGCTGGCTGGGATGGTTTTGGTGTCGTCGTGCAAGCTTACGGTAAACGAGCCGCTGACGTGATTGACTGGTTGTATGAGGTTGCTCAAAAGTATGACCGAAAAATTATGGTGCGATTAGTCAAGGGTGCTTATTGGGATACTGAAATAAAGCGGTCTCAAGTTGAGGGTTTAGCAGGATTTCCTGTTTTCACTCAGAAGGCGGCAACAGACGTTTCATATATTTGCTGTGCAAAAAGTTTACTGTCACTGACAGACCGCATCTACCCTCAGTTTGCAACTCATAATGCCCATACTGTTGCCGCGATCATAGAGATGGCGGACGATATTGATACATTTGAATTCCAACGGCTTCACGGTATGGGAGATGCTCTACATGACAAGGTATTGACCGAAGAAAAAACACGTTGTCGAATTTATGCACCAGTTGGTGCGCACCGTGATTTATTAGCGTATCTAGTACGACGTTTACTTGAAAATGGAGCGAACAGCTCTTTCGTCAATCAAATTGTTGATGACAGTGTTCCGCCATCGGAGGTAGCTTCTGATCCGTTCGCCAAATTGTCAGACAAGCTTGAGAATCGCGCCGTTCTCCATCCATTTAAACTGTATGAACCAGAGCGCAGAAATTCTAAAGGTTGGGATTTGCACGATGAAAATGATTTAGCTGCAATTGACGCTGCTCGTCAATCACACCATGATAAACAATGGTCAGTGGGTCCTTTAATTGCAGGAAAACTGAGTGGCTCCAAGTCACTTTCAATTATTAATCCCGCACTGCCATTGGATCAGGTTGGAACGGTAATTCAGGCCTCTCTTGATGATGTCGAAATGGCACTGTGCCATGCGGCTGTTTGGTCAGTTTCGGCTGCTGAGCGTGCGGCTATATTAATTAAGGCGTCAGATTTATTCGAAGATCATTTTGGTGAGCTATTTGCAGTCTTGAGTCGAGAAGCGGGTAAAACGCCACTCGACGCTATTGCAGAATTACGAGAGGCTGTTGATTTCTTACGTTATTATGCTGCTCGTGGAGAGGAACTGGAACTGTCCACTCCATCTCGCGGTATTATTGGGTGTATATCTCCTTGGAACTTTCCATTAGCTATCTTTGCGGGACAAATTTCTGCTGCGCTTGCCGCTGGTAATGGCGTTATTGCAAAACCAGCTGAGCTGACCTCTATTATTTCTTGTCTCGCAGTTAAACTAATGCACGAAGCGGGTGTTCCCACCCAGGTACTCCAATTATTACCCGGAGCGGGTTCAATAGTCGGTGTGAAAATCACCTCTGATCGAAGAATTAAAGGTATTTGCTTCACTGGTTCTACCGCAACGGCGCAAACCATTAATCAAGCAATGGTAGCTGAAATAGATCCAACCGCACCATTAATAGCTGAAACGGGTGGACTTAATGCACTCATAGTCGACAGTACCGCGTTACCTGAACAGGCAATTAAAGACATCATTGCGTCTTCTTTTCAATCGGCTGGTCAGCGCTGCTCTGCTTTACGGCTGCTGTATTTACAAGAAGACATAGCGGCATCGTTTCTCGAGATGCTGTATGGCGCTATGGATGAATTGGTAGTGGGTGACCCTTGGCTATACTCAACCGACTTAGGACCAGTAATTAACGATGTAGCGCAAACTGAAATAACCCAGTACATACAGAACGCTCGTTCTGAAGGGCGATTACTGAAACAAATAACAGCACCTACCAGCGGTACTTTCGTTGGGCCTGCAGTCATAAAGGTTAAAGGTATTCTCGATATGACGAAAGAGATATTTGGCCCAGTTATGCACGTTGCTACATTTAAAGCAAATCAACTAGACTCAATTGTAGATGACATCAATAGTAGCGGTTACGGTTTAACCTTTGGTATGCACACACGAATCGATAACCGGATTGAACAAGTCACATCGCGCCTTAATGTTGGCAATATCTATATAAATCGTAATCAAATTGGTGCCATTGTAGGTTCACAGCCCTTTGGTGGCGAAGGGCTTTCTGGTACGGGGCCCAAAGCGGGTGGCCCAAATTATGTTGCTCGATTTACACAATCTGAAATGACTATAATTGATGAGGTGGAAGCTAATTTTGTCTCAGTCGAACAGGTACAAGCGCGTATTGATGCGGTTCGATTAATTCGACCAGCCCATTTAACAACGCTTAACTTACCAGGGCCGACAGGCGAGTCGAATCGTTTATCCATTTATGGCCGTGGAATTGTACTTTGTCTTGGCCCAACCAAAGCAGCCGCGTTGCAACAAGCCAATGTGGCTAAAACGAATGGTTGTATTGCGATTTGTATTGCGCCGGAAATCGCTGACATTGATGGTCTTAACGGTATTCTCGATAGAAAAGATTTAGCTATTTTAAATGGTTATAAGCTGGTGGTACTATGGAGTAATACGAACGATTTACGTATCACCCGAAAGGCGTTGGCAAAGCGTAAAGGGGCATTAATTGGACTCTGTGCAGAACAGGATTTTTCTGATCGATGTCAAATTGAACGCCATGTCTGTATTGATACAACGGCAGCGGGTGGTAATGCGAGTCTTTTAGCTGAAGCGGGATAAAGCTTTAGCTGAGGTTAAATGTATCTTTGCGGCACTGTGGTTTTGTCCATAGTGCCAATTCCTTGTTAATTTTTGCTTTCTTGTACTGACTTGAAAATTATAATTTTTAGCGATACTCTTTACTGGGTATAATGACATCTTAAACACAATTGATCGCTGAGCAATCCTTTGTGTTTTTAAAAAGGATAATCAAAATTTCAAGTTATCCATCTAAAAACAACTAGACTGGAAATTATAACTTCTTTTTTGATCTTTTATAAAGAAATTCCTGGAGGGAAAATGTTTAAAGCCGTTAGCATTCGAAGTGCCCGAGAAAAAGCGTTACGCATTAATCTCGATGAAAAGAAATATGGAACCATTGTTGAAATTGGTGCTGGACAAGAGGTAGCGCGTCAATTCTTTATGGCTGGTGCAGCAGCAGGCACCATTGCTAAAACAATGTCGGCCTATGACATGACTTTTTCAGATGCAATTTATGGCGTCCAGGAAGATCGACGCTATGTTAGCAAATCGAGAGTTAAATCGATGATCGAACAAGAGTTCGATTTAGTAATAAATCGGGTAGGGACATCACGTCCTGATGCCTCTAGATTTTTTGCCTATGGTGCTACCGTAGCGGCAAAAAGTTACAATTCAGATAACGAATGCCACGCATGGTGCGGTATTCGAATACAAATGTATCCTGGTGCAGAACCATCTGAAATTGTTGTTCACATAAGAATGCGTGATGAGAATGCAGAAAGTCAACAATCTGCCCTTGGCCTATTTGGTGTGAATTTAATCTATGCTTGTTACTACTATATTGAAAACGCAAAGAAAATCATGGAGTCACTCACCGACGGTATGGCTTTAGGGCAGATCGAAATTGACTCTATTGAATTCAGTGGCCCTTATTTTGAAGAAATTGATAATCGCTCGATTAACTTGCATTTAATTCGCAGTTGGAAAACACGCGCAATCATGTTCAAGCCTGATGGCTCGGTCATTGTTCCAGCTGAAATGTTATACAAAAAAAATGTACTCACTATTCGAGGTTCGTTTAGGCCAGTCACACGTTTGAACGTTGATATGATTCAACAAGGCATGAAGGCGTTTAACGAGATTGAAGGTGTTACGTCAGAAACCAGCGTAGCATTAGCAGAAATATCATTGAACGATTCGCGTGGAAGCGATTTAATGGTGTCAGAGGCAGATTTGCTCGCTCGAGTGCATTTGCTAAATTCCCTAGGCTATAGTGTGATGATCTCAGACTATACTCGATACTTTTCTTTGCGAGCTTATTTTAGACAATTCACTCAGCTACAAATTGGTATTGTGGTGGGCTTAATTAATATCCGTGAAATCTTTGACGAGAGTAGTTATCGGGGCGTGGAGGGCGGTATATTAGAAGGCTTTGGAAAACTTTTCCCCGATAAAACGCGTCTTTTAGTTTACCCAGAAATTGATCAGGCTGATCAATTACGTGATTTCACGAATGTGACATTGGCCGAAAATTTACAATTCCTTTATGAACACTTAGTGGTAAATAAGTTTATCTTTGGGATTAATAGTAGCGATCCAAAATTGCTTAAAATATTTTCAAGAAATATCCTGAAACAGCTGCCAAACGGACGAGGTGATTGGCAAAAAAGCTTGCCTAAAGGTGTAGCAGACGAAATTATCAAAAATCGTTTTTTTGGTTTTCGAGATTAACGACCAGTCAGAAAGGTTCAATTAGGCGTTGTCAGCGATCGACAACGCCCACCAAAATAAAACAATGTTAACGCATAGTAACCAATTCTTCAGAGCTGGTTGGATGTATCGCGATAGTGTCGTCAAAGTCTTTCTTGGTTGCGCCCATTCGGATGGCAACAGCAAAACCCTGTAACATTTCATCGACCCCTGGGCCAATTAGGTGGCAACCAATAACAACTTCATTCTGACCTAAGCAAACTAATTTCATTGCGGTTGGCACGATATGTTCTGAGAATGAGTTATACATTGCAGTGAATTCAGTTTGATATATTTTAACTTCATCCCCGTGTTTCTTTTTAGCTTCTTCTTCAGTGAGGCCAATAGTTCCAATCGGTGGGTGACTGAATACCACGGTAGCAATATTTTGGTAATCGACATGTCTATCTGTTTGACCATCATAGAGGCGATCGGCAAGACGTCTGCCAGCTGCGATAGCAACCGGCGTTAAAGGTGCGCGGCCAGTAATATCACCCAATGCAAAGATATGCGCTTGATTAGTATTCTGAAATAAATCACAAGGAATATAGCCTTGCGAATTGACTTCAACACCAGACTTTTCTATATCTAAGCCAGTATGATCGGGGTTTCGGCCAACAGCAAAAATAACCTGATCAAGCCCTGATTGAATGTTGCCCTGATTGTCATTGACGTCGAGCAGTGCATTGTTCTTACTAATGCGGGTAATTTGAGTGTTCGTTTTAAGCGTAATACCCGACTTTTGCAGGGTGCCAAACAAAGTCGTTTTCAGCAAACTATCGAATTCTCCCAACACATGAGACTTTCGCAGGTACATCGTAACGTCTGTACCGAGTGAATTTAAAACACCAGCCAACTCAACTGCAATATAACCTGAACCAACAATTGCGACCCTTTTTGGTAATGCGTCTAGAGCAAAAAAGCCATCTGATGTAATGGCAAGATCTGCACCAGCAATAGAGGGCAAAGTAGGAACTGTACCGGTAGAAATAACAATATGGTTTGCGCTGTACTGCCGACCGTCTAATTCAATAGTGTGGGGGTCAATAAAACGCGCATTACCGGTGAGTTCATCGATACCCAAGTCTTTAAGATAACCGTGATACCAATGATTAATTCCATCAATATAGGCCTCACGTTTTTGGACTAGTTTGCCCCAATCAAATCCTTTCTTATTAACGTCAAAGCCGTAATTTTTGGCGTCTTCAATTGAATGGGCTAAGTTAGCACCAAACCACATGATTTTTTTCGGCACACAACCAACATTTACACAGGTACCACCCATTTTACCACGCTCTACAACGGCACATTTCTGTCCATAGCTGACGGCTCTTTCAACTACCGAAAGTCCGCCACTGCCCGCGCCGATAGCGATGACATCATAGTCATAATTGTGTTTCATATTTTTTCCATTCAATGTTGAGTTTTGTATCAATTAATAAAATTAAGCAATCATAATTATTCGAATAAACTCATGGCTTTAGACCTACTGGTCCTAACAGGTTCAGTTTAAATGTGAGCACTACTTAAACATTCAGCGACGACAGTTGCCGCAATTAGACTTCGGTCCAAGTTCATATTTGGCAGGTCAACTCGTTCAACTTGAATATCTATCTCGACTGAGCCTCCCCCCATTAGTTTGGCTTTTTCTGTCACATAGGCACTTGCCAGCGTGCGGGCTTCTTCAAGCGCGTCGTTTGATGCACTAAAATAGATGGGCTTATCGTTGTGATGCAAATGATAGCCACCCGATTCTGTCGTCGTAATTTCAATAACAGTGCGTATTTTTATTTGACCAATCGCCGCACCGATTGCATTCGCAACCTCTGCGTTAATGGGTATCACACAATCACTATTAAATCGTTTGCCAACAGCAGCATAGAAAACTTGAGCCGGTCCACCCACTGCGACAATCGGAATGCTAGGAGTAAACTGAATCGATAGGTCATTTAACTGGTTTTCGCCATTGATTACGGCCTCAACCAACGGGTTGTCTATAGCAAAATTAAAGCCACTGAGTTGATTGATAATCAGATAACTACTTTTTGCCACCATAGTGTTAAACACGCTTTGGGCAAATTGATGAATTTCTAACGCTAAGTCATCCTCTTTCCAAGAAATAAGGCCAAATGACCTACCTAGCATTAGGCAGGCTAGGCGTGCAGCCTCGACAGACCATTGTGATTGTAACCCCAGTGCATGAGCTGCATCACTGGGTGTTAATCCTGATACTTGAACAATACCACGAGCTAGTAAGCGAGTAAGACGTGACCGGTCTGCAGCTCGAGCCGTTATTTTGTCGTATAATTTTGGTTTGTCACCAATTCGGAAAATCAAATCAATATCTTCTGGTGACAGACCTGAAGGCAGGTTTTGTTGGTCTAAACCATCTGCCAGAAAGATAAAGCGTATTGCTGCAGCGAGTCCCATACCCTCACTCAAGCTAGCCTGTAGTTGGCTGATAACCTGAGGGAAGCGCGTACAAACGAGTGATAGAGGTACGACACGGTTAGCCTTCAAACTGACAATGCCTTTGAAGTTAATGTCGACTTCACTATCACCACCAAGACCTATAGTTTGCATATCGATGGCTCGAACTAAAGTTCGATAGCCACCCGCCATTGCGCCTTTATCGTTTAACGTAGGCCAGCCATTACGAACGATCGCAACATCCGTTGTGGTGCCACCAACATCCGATATGATGAAATTATTTAAACCTGAAATGTAATTGGCTCCAATAACGCTTGCAGCTGGGCCAGATAAAATGGTTTCGATTGGTTTGTCGATTATTGAATTGGCGCTAGCAATGGAGCCATCGCCTTTAACAATCATTAATGGAGCATTAATATTTTGCTCCTGCATGGCACTTTGTACGCTCTCAACTAGGTTAAATATGAGCGATACGATACGAACATTAAAGGTCGCGGTCAAAGCACGTAGGGGGCCGTTTAAACCATCTGATAATTCACTAGAAGCAGTCACTGGTGAGTCCGTTAATTGTTGAATCATCTGCTTTGCACGCTGCTCGTGGTCAGAGTTGCGAATAGAGTATGTTGCTGATACTGAGAAAGCCTCTACGGTGTCTTTTAAGACGAGTATTTGTTCTTTTAAGGATGCTTCATCAAGTGCACAGGTTTCACTGCCATCGTATTCATGGCCACCCCCAACACGAATAATTTTTGCGCTGGGTATGGCTTGATGGAGTTTGCTGCGTTCCACCATATCGTTACTAAAGCCAATGAGGATGGCCGCTACTGATGATCCCATGCCTTCGACCAGTGCATTAGTGGCTAAAGTAGTGGATAACGATACCAGCGATATCTGACTGGTAATAAGACGACTAGCCGACTCAGCTACCACTGCCTTGAGCGCATTAGCAACACCTATTTCAAGATTACCCCTAGTCGTCAGAGCCTTTGCGGTAGCAATTATCTCATGTGATTGTGCATCAATAATGACCGCATCAGTGTAGGTTCCACCCGTATCTATTCCAATATTAAAGTTAGTCATTTTTTGAAATTCAAAATCATCATTCAAGTGCGAACTGTAACAGTTCTTTTAATGTAATTTCACCATTGGAAAATATTTATTTGCAATTTATGCGCCAGTTGAATTTTTAAATTTATCGGTGCTTGATAAATCCTCATATCACATTATAGTTATTAGTACTGAAAAGGAGAAGCGACATGAAAACGATTAGTCAATTAATTCATGGGCAGGAAAAGAAAATTTGGGCAGTCAAACCCGATGACCTAGTAGATCACGCCGTAAAATTAATGGCGGAGAAAGATATTGGTGCCTTACTGGTCATCAGTCAAAAAAAACTGATTGGCGTCGTGTCAGAAAGAGACTGCACTCGTAAAACTCTACTGAGTGGACTATCTGCTCTTGAAACAACAGTGGAGACAATCATGACTCCCAAAGTTGCCTTCGCAAAACCAAGCCATACTATTGACGAGTGCATGGCATTAATGAGTAAGAAACGCATTCGACATTTGCCGATTATGAATGGAGACGATATTGTCTGTATTATTTCAATGGGTGATCTGGTGAAGGAAGTAATTGCGGAGCAAAAAATTCTTATCGGTCAGCTAGAACATTATATCAGCGGTTAATTAATAACTGAGTTTTAATCATTGAATTCTATGAGGGAAAGGAGTCTCTCAGAAGGTGAGTGATGTGCCTGCATATATTTTTTTATTAGAAGTGTCGATGTTGTAAGCATAGTCGATAAATATATCGGTCTTAATAAAAGATATGGCCTTCCACCGTCCACCAAAACCAAGGCTGGTTTGTAAGTTACCAAGGTCCACTTCTCCAAAATCTGGATAAACATTAGCAATGTCAATAAAGCTGCTCCAACGGAAACTCGGGTAACTTTGAAACCCTTTCACATACTCAAAGTTTCCTAGTAACAGGGCATTACCTCGAATTGAATCTTGAGCTAAGCCTCTTAGGGTTTCTGAACCGCCCAACTCATAATAAGCCAGATTAAATGGGCTTGTTTGGGACAAACCAAAAATTAGTCTGCTGTTAAAATTATCAAGTTGATTCAATGGTGAGTAAAAGCGCGATTCAATTTTGATTATGCGAGACGAATAATCTGATCCAACTGACTTTAACCCCTGCTGAAATTCTAATGAGTGAAAATAGCCATAACGACGATATTTCTGTGTATGAATGGCATCATATTCGATTTTAAATTCAATCCGGTTGAACTTGCCAGCGTCTGTTTTTTCGCTAGAGTCAGGATAAGGCGATTTTAATCTTATTTTTTGATAAGCAAGTGATGCTGTTATTGACAAAGGATAAGTGAATGATGCTAGTTCCCAGTCCCTCGTTGCTGAAAATAATGCAGTATTTTC
>Ga0307997_10001635_pt1 | contig 10487 bp, 4 predicted proteins | sample Davwhametageno36_FD_203165 | JGI IMG/M metagenome (GOLD analysis project Ga0307997, IMG submission 203165) | Marine microbial communities from Davis Island wharf, Antarctic Ocean - #36 | ecosystem: Environmental > Aquatic > Marine > Unclassified | place: Antarctic Ocean: Davis Island wharf...
TTCATTTGATGGATCCCGTACAGTGACTCTACTGCCATCTCGTCGTACAACACGTAAAAGCACACAAGTAAAAACACGGCGTACATTGTGTTAGTCAAATATACTGACGAGCTCACCATATCGATTAACACACCCTCCTTTCCAGTAACGTGCTGCCACTTTCTTACTTGGCTTGTTCTTAACTCTTTCTCAGTAAACGAGAAACCACAACATATCTCACGAATGGTGCTGTGCCTTTGTAAGACGTCGTTGAACGCGTCGCGTCCATGTACCTTTTGTCTCCTTCCACTCATTGTGGTCTCTCGATGTCGAAGCAAACATGGATCGACAAACATTCGACGGAAGCATTCAAACACGGTGGAACCAGCAAAACCAATAAGAAAAAGCATGAGTGTTGGTGATCCAAGCATTACAAAAAATTCCATCACAGACCATGTCATGAGAAACGAGGTCATTAACCAGTACTCTCGCAGAACAGATCGAATCCAGTACTCGTAGGGAATCTTTAACATTTTAAGACCAAAAACAACAATTAAAATTGTCTTGTCCTGTTGAAGTAACTTCCAACGACTCCAACCAACAACAAATACAAGAAGAATGACGTGAATAGTAGCAAAGATCCAAATGTGACTCCTCTTCTTGTACGTTGGATCCAGTGCAGGCAGCTTGCCATCATTGCCACTTGGAATCAACTCCTGCTTCTTTTGTGTAATTTCTTTTGCAATTGCTCTCTTGCTTTCCATGTCTTTCCCTGCTACTTGGAGACGTGTTTTATTCTCTGGTGCGTTCAACCATTTGTTAAAACGCCATCCTTCAAGCTCGCACTCTGCTGGACAGATCAGACGGACACCCTTCCGAATGTACCACAGCGACAGAGGACCCAAGGCAAAACGGAACCGTGTCAGTGCCCACTTCAACTTTGTGCCGTCATCCTTCAATGCCTCACGACACAGAATGCCACCCACAGCAGAGAATGGAGGAAAGCATTTTCCAATAACATCACCAAGATTTCCTGGAAAATCCCAAAATAAATTTAATGTGTTCGTGTGAACGAGAGCACCAACAACACCCATGACAATGAAGAAAGGAACGGCGTGAAGAATAAATGCAGCAGCTGCTGGCATTTGTGAGCGCAAGAGAAATGTTTTTAATGTAAGCTGAATACCATCTCTTCTTTCCAGCACTGATGGTGGTGTGTGGATGCATGGAAGTATCTCTGTGCAACGCTGTCCTATTTCTTTCGCCTTGTACACGAGAAGACATGAAAAAATAATGAACAAAGTTATGATAGCAACAGCAATAAAAAAAGCAAAGTAGACGTATGAGGGGAACACGGACGAGTTGAACAGAGCAATGTAACTCATTGGCTCGTACTTGACTCGAAGGTGGTATCCTCTCTTTTCAAAGCGAGTGCATTGAAGACGATACTTGTTTGATTTGGCCTCAGTAGAATTAAAGTCATACTCTTGAATTCCGCACGGGCAATCTGGATAAAATTGATTTTCGTTCGTACCACCACAAAAGTCAGGACGCCAAAAGTTGTCGTACTCGAGCTTTGCCTTTACAATGTGCTTCCTTCGCTTCGTCTCCTGCCAGTAGCTGACGGTCATTGTGACGTTCTTTGGAGCGTACTGCTGCGACAGTCCGTAATATTTTCGATTACGATATGTTTTTACTGGCACCAACTCCTTCCTTCTCTCCCAGTACTGAAGAATATTTTCAGAGGGACGAGGTTGGAGATCCATCATTTGTGTCGATGACATGGCATCGAATGTCATGTAGAACGGTGCTACGGTGTCGTCTTGTGTAAGCTCGAACCAGTACTTTTCACGGCTGTCTTGAATTCGTGCCGTGTATGGTGAAGCGACATCCTCGTTCACCTCGTCGTAAATGCATGTCAATGACAAATCACAACTGTCCGAAGATCCATCTAGATTCGGATCAAAAAACGACGGTGACTTGGCCTCGACAGGAATGGTATTGTCAGGATTCACAAGATCACACTGCTTGTTCTCAAACAGTTGGAACGAAGGTATTCGTGTGGAAAAACCTTTGCAATTTGAAAAGAAGGGAAAGTATGGCATTGGAATGTAATTGGAATGTCTTTCAAAGTACAAACGTTTGTCCGAGTTAGAAAATGTTGACAAGGAGTTAAGTGGCGATCGAAATCGACTACGAAGTTGAACTGTGACCTCCTTCTTCAAAAGCTCCATTGTGCGACCAATGTCTAAATTCAGCTTGACCTTTTCCACTGAGAACTCAGAGAATGCCCAGTAGACGCTCTTCTCGTGAGAGGCAAGAGTTGGACGAAGTGGATCACTGTCTAATCTTCCCCATTCGGGCATGACTAAATCCATTTCAGTCCCGTGCGGTGGCAATTCACAGTCTTTCCTTAATGCTTTGCTGGCACATCCACTCGACGAGAAATTTGTGCATAAGCACTGGCTGTTGTTCATGGGAAGATTTGCAGGTAGATGCATGAACTCACTGGCAGCACGGCTAATGACCATGCCTGTTTGGACTGGCTCACCGAATTGAAAACGACTTGGTCGTTGTACTTCAATTCTTGCAACCGGCGACGAACGACTGCCAAGCAAATATTTTCCATAATTTCGACACTCTACATAATTGGTTGGAATGTTTTCGTGCATAATCTCAAGCGCCACACGCATTCCCACTGCCTTGCGTACCAGCACGTCAAACGTAAACACACGCTCTTTTGAAAGCCCTGCCGTGCCACCCTCCTCTTCTTTCTTCTCCATTGCCTCTACTATAAAATTTTTTGTTAAATTTTGAACGAACAGCGTCCATACGTACCCAGCGTGATTGTCCAATCTTCTAATTGGATCTCTTGTCACGGTCACATTGGAGACGGTGGATGCATCGCGATGACGGAGCATTTTTGTGATGGCGTCACGCATGATATCGGCCGTGGCATGCGCGTGGGTTGAGACTCGAACACCATCAACCTTGAAGCTGAACGTTCCGTTGAGCTCACGATCAGGTGAGTTTGTTAGCGTAACACGAAAAATTTGGTACTGATGTGACGTCATGTAAGATGACGACTGCTGCTCAACATGAATGGTGGGAAGTTCCGCTGGAATATCTTCCGTCGAGGAGATACCAGCAGTAAACATCTTGGCCTTATTATCATCAACCATTCCAAAAAATCTCTCTGGTAAGATGATTCTTGATGTCAAACGTCCGGATGGTCCAGAATCAATGAAGATGGAGATTCGAAAGAAGTCATCGTACGCAAGACGTTTTGGGATGCCAGTAAAGTTGAAAGTGAAGCGTGCGACCGAAGTGGCTGGAACAGCAATTCTAGGCAGATCCTCCACGTTATAGTAGCTCGCTGCAACAGTGTCCTCCGTATTGCCACACTGCGCAATACTGGGACCCCACGAAGAGTTGGCCCTTGTTGTTGGATATGTCTTCGTTCCCTTGTTCATAAAACGATCGTCGTGAAGAAACGGAAAGAGATACAAAGCAGGACCGTTGCTGTCAATGGAAGACCAATCAACAAAGCAGTCATCTTCACTCCCTGCTTTACGCATGGAGCTCGTGCCCGACTTACACTTGCGACCTAAATTATTTGGCAGCGGAAGTCCCATCGTGAACGGATACTTGATACGGAGAGCAGTCAAATCTTCCTTCAGCGATAGTGATTGGCGCGAAACTGGATCGCAAGCTTCCTCCCAATTATCAGGACTGTTACCTTGGCAAACAGGTGAGCAGCAGTATTGTGCTGATCCTTCTGGGCAGTAGTTGCCAACCTTGCACTCCTGCTTGGTAGAAAACGTAGTCCCTTCATCACAAAAGTAACGCTCGGGGCAGTTGTACCAGCTGACATCCGTGTTGATTGTCTTTACAACACCCAAAGACATGTCAACGCTGTAACCAATGACTTGAGTGCCGTTCGTCCTCGTGCCTCTGGTGCAATAGAAACCAGCTGGACACTTGACTGCCGTCATGGTCTCCTTTTTTGTACCCATTCCACACACTGCCTCCTCTGGACACAAATCTGCTTGGCATTCGGTCGATAAAAGATCATAGTCAAAGCACTTGTCGTCGTCGTATTCTAAATTATTTGCACCCTCCACCTCGCATACCATTCCTACAACGAAAAAAAGAAGAAAAAAAAGTGAGAATTTCGCTCCACCCATTCCTTTATAAAAAAAAAAATAAAAAAAAAAATAATAGCTCACCTTCCGGACAAGTTTGACACTCAGTGTAGTGACGTAAACCACGGAGCAATCCGTATCTTCCTTCTGGACACTTGGAGCATGACACCAGCGTTGACGCTTGATTCCGATACCTTCCAGCAGCACATGGCGAGGGAACAACGATGTGATCGCTGGTCAAATCCTTTTGGCAATCATACCCCGCCTGGCAGGGAGTGCACGCGTCCTGTCCCATTGTTGCGTCGAGCATAGTGTAGTAGTGATCTCGAATTTCAAAAGGAGGTAAAATTCTCGTGTAGATTGCGATGTCCTCCAAAAAAAAAGAGGCGTCGGAGATGGTGACGTTCAACATGTTGCTATTGAGCTGAGCAAGGAGCCCAACCACGCCTTGGTGACCTTGACTGACGTTCACCACACCTCCACGAGTAGGGACGTACTTGACATTCTCGAGTGACAGCATGTAGTCCGACGTCACGTAAAAGAGATCGACAGCATCCATAGTATCGACAACAAGCTTGGCGACGGAAGTAGACGAATCATAGGAGACAACAACATGATGCCACACCCACTCCGTTTGAAACGCGTTACCAGTGACGTGTGTCCCTGACTCTGGATCCGTAGTTATTCTTGGTCCAGTGACAACGTTCTCATGTGTTCCGTTCCATACAGCGTACTCCCATCGATGGTACTCCTGTCGTTTAAGTTCCAGCTTGTTCGGATTCACTTGTCCGGCAGATGAACCTGAAATAGCGACGTAACTTTCGTTATTGAGAGTGACGACACCCGTCATGTTTCGGACACGCAGACGGGCATCGTAGCTGCCCAGAACAAGTGCGTTCCAATCCGTGTTAAAATTTTTCCTGCCTGAAGTTTCTCCTAAATTCATGCTCGTGTCGTTGTTCAGCGTCTTCCGACAGCTTCCCAACGTCTTGTTGCAGTAGTCCGTTGCCGCCATGTCAACAACGTCATACAAATGTACGACGAAGGATCGTTTGGTCTCGTTGCCAAAGGTACAGATGGTATCATCTGGATCCACACCCATGACGTAGACGCGGTAGGTTGTGCCATCAAATTCATCTTCACCGCTTTGCCACTCAGCGCCAGGAAAATCAGTGACTAAACTACTCTCCAAAATAATTTTCAAATCTTTTGCTAGCGTGCTGGCACGGAGAGGTGTGTAGAATGTACCATTGGTCCAACCGTGAAACAACTCCAGTGTAATGGGCGCATCACGATACTTCTCTTCGACGTGACAAGACCAACGATATCCCTCCTGGTACTGCTGTGCACGCAACTCCCATCCCGTCCGTAGCATGCCTTGGTCGGCCACCGTCGTCAGGAATGTCTGTGATGGTGCTGACAGCTGATGTGGTGCGATCCATGTCTCAAGTGAAAATGTCTCTGCTGGTTCCTGTCCGCTGCTGCCGCTACTGCCACATTTAGTTTCGTAGTTAAATGATTCTGACACGTCTTTGTGGTACGTTGCGGCACGGCGGGGAGAGAGATCTTTAACACCAGGAACAGTCAAACGAGACTGGAGAGCAACATCTTCGAGGCTGGCAGAAGAAAGACCCTCTGCTGCCAGCATTCGATCTGACATGTGAAGGACATGACATGGTGCACTGTCCATCACTGATTTTGTATAATTTTGATGCAACTGGACGCCTTGATCAACAAGTACAGAACGTACACCATCAGCAAAGCCACCACTATATCCTTGAACCAGAGTCCAGCTCTGTGATGGAAAGTCGCTGAGAAACTTGTCCATGCCATTCCAAAATCGTTGGAGTTGTATGGGCAGAACAACGTTGTCACGTGTGGGTTTTCCAGCTTCTTTTAATCTACAACATCATGGAGAAGAAGATCGCAATCAAGGAGAGTGAGGTGAGAAAAAAAGAAGTGAGCGGTTTGTTGCGCAAATCAAAAAAAAATAAAATTGTTTCCACTCACGCTAAAAATTTGTTTGTTTGGTCTACCTCTCGCATTGCGTCGTAGTACATCAGTGACAAATCATCCCCCATCTTGAGCTCAGCTGGTTTGCTCAGTGGCCAGACCATCTCCCAACCGTACGTGTATGCTGGAACACCAACGTTACCAAATGTTCCAGTAGGACAAACTGTTGGTTTCACGACGCCCGCTCCGGAGCACGAGTGACCACGCCAACAAGGACGTGGAACTGACGATCCACCAGGACAGTAGTTACCCTTTGGACACTGCCCAGTTCCCAGCGGATTGTCTGTACCGTCTGAATACCAATTTCCTGCAATGCCCATTTGTGGTGCTTCAAAATCTTTGCCACCAGTAGCAGCAAATGCAAGTGCTTGATCTGTAGTAAAGACAGATCCGTGCGCTGCACCAGCAAGACAGTAGCTACCTGGTGGACATCGAATCGCAGCACGACAGCACTGGCTGTTCAATGACTGCATTAGATCTATATCCTCAGACTTGGCAGCAATTGACATGACCATGGCACCTGGCACGTACTGCTCCGTTCTCTCATACACCTCGATCTCACTCAAACCTAGACGAATGACGTCACCGGGTGTCACGACAGAGGAATAAAGTGACACTCTCATTTCATCAAACTCAAGAAGTGGAAGATCAAACCACCACGAACCATTCGCAAACGTGCGCGTAGTACGTGGCGTTTCCAGTGACTCTGGCAGCACCTCGCCTCGTGGTGCACGATGATCAAAGAACATAAGATCTGCCGACGAGTTCTTTTCAATATCTAAACGTGTCACACGATATGGTATTGCTTGATCTCTATTCGTGTGCTCACCTGTAAGATTGTGCCAAACACCATCATTTTTCGTTCTCACTTGAATCAAGTACTCGTAGCAGGAGCCGTACCAATGTGTCTCGGGATCAATATCAATGGATCTGGATCCTTGAAGATAGTGTGGGAACTGTGTCCTTGGATCCTCACTTGGTGGTCCACCATCACGAATGTAGTAAGGGTAGACTCGAACGAAACTTACGTTGGCGCCACGAGTAAAGGCAAAGTTCAAATCAAGACGTGCAATACCCTGTGCATTGGCAATGACATCAGCTGTAAAGCTGCTGCTGTTCCACGTGTCATGCTTGATAAAGTTCTGCCCGTCCGAAACAAACACATCGTTTGTCGGAGGAAGTCCACGGAGGGGTTCTGCCGTCCCAAGGAGTGTTGGCTCATATCCATCCCCACCACTATGAAAGGTATCAAAAATCCACTCTTGTCTCGGCCACACGAGTGGTCGACGATACTCAACTCGAAGCTGCTGGATTGAGGTGGAAGTAACGTGCTGCTGCCACTCGGAGGAAATTGTAATGCTCCACTCGTAGGCACCAAGTCCAAACATGACGTGAGCTCTGGAGTAATGAGAGAGAGAGAGAGAGAGAAAGAAAGAGAAAGAGAGAAAGAGAAAGAGAGAAAGAGAAAGAGAGAAAGAGGTAGAGAAAGAGAGAGAGAAAGAGAGAAAGAGAGAAAGAGGGAAAGAGAAAAAGATAATGGAAAGAGAAGAGAGAAAGAGAGAAAGATATTGGGGTGAGATATCGTGACACCGGAAGGAAAAAAAAAAGAAGATAAAAAAATAAAAATAAAAAAAGAACATCTCAGAAAAATAAATGCAAGTTCTCACTTGGCTCTGATGACAGTCAAAGACGACAGCGTCATGCCAGCTTCAACAGCAGCATCGATAAGCAGCTGCTGCATTTCCAAGGCTGTAGCAGAAGCGCTCACTTTACACTTGCTGTCGTACACCACACCGTTGTTGTCAGCCGGCACAGCACCCAAAGTACCAATCCAAACGTAAAAATGTCCAGTAATGAATACGCCCTCAGAGGCTCTCGTTCTAATTCGGTACGTCTTTGCTACCAAAGTCGTTGCAGCGGACGGCATCATGTCCGTAATTTCAACTGTAGCCAGCGTCTCTTTGTCTCGCCACAATCCGTGGTACCGATTTGGCTCTGTCTCCGTGCCAACATCAAAAGTCTGGTTGTATGTTGCTCCTGGATTAGAACCAGTCCAATTCTTTACACACTCGTTCCAATTGTTGGACTCATCACCTGGTGTCTTTGGATCAAGATCGCACTGCTCCGACACACTGAGACGACTGTCTTGCACGCGATGAGGTTTATATCCATCCACCATTACGGCACGCCACATACCAGACACAGAGGCAAGTTCTTTTCCCTGTTGAAGCAGCTCTGTTGAATCAATCTTATAATCCTCCCAAGGACCACGTGATGTAAACGCACCGAATGATATTTCAAATTGTACAGCGTACTTTCTTGGAACGTACTCATTCAAATGTGTGTGATTGACTTGAAGTGTCAAGTTGAAAGTGCTAGTAGATCCACGAAACATGTTGGCTAGGAGAGCAGCACCACGATAGGAAGTTGCCAGCGTCAGTTTCGCTTGTGCCATACGTGAATTCTTTGTTAGACCCTCCGTCTTAAAGTATGCCTCCTCCGAACTAACGTACCATACATTAATTTTTGATGGACTTTGCGTTGCTAGCTCGTTGTAAATTGCTTCCGAGGCAGAGAGACCAATCTCATCCAGACTGGGACAAGTACCATACTCAGTCGTCAGACCACACACCGTGCATGGGAGTAGCGCGCGATCAGTTTGATCCGAGCGGCAATATGTTCCTGACACTGGTCGAAACATACCAATATTTTTGGTAAATCTTGGATCTTGAGATTGAAATAAATTTGAGATTGGATCACCCACTGGTGTTCGATGCTTCAAATTGATGTACAGCTCAATGCGGACATCACTGACACCTTTGACGATGAGTCCATCGTAAGAGTAGCAGCCGTCATACTTGCCACGATACCGTGACGTGGTCTGAGTGGGCGGCGTCACTCTTTTAATCCATCTTGGACAGATGTTGGGCATGTTACCGTTCACAATGTTGGCAAGATCTAGAAAACAGAAAAAATGAAAAAAAATGACAGCAATGAAAAAAGTATACTTGGTGAGAAGACGAATTCAAAATAAAAAAAAAAGAATAAAAGAAGGAAAACATAACGTACTCTCTTCTTTCATTGTCATGGTGGTTGGTGAGGACACTGTCAGACGAATGCCATTGCTCTGGTACTCTCCGTTTAATGTGCTGCTCCCAGCATCCTCCATCACGTACTTCTTTGCTGACTTCTCACCTCTCGTCAGCACATTGACACAGTTTGTCTCCGCCGTGCACTCGTTCGACGTGTTGGCTGACTGGAGCGTGCCCTCCAAACAATAATGACCTTTATCACATGTCTGTGTGACGGAAGACAATTGCGTCTGACTGCAGATAAATCCACCCTTGCAAATGACTGTATCATTGCGACCAGCTATTTTAGGTCGAGATCCCAATGGATAACCAGTACCCGTCTCCGAGTTGAAAGCGTTGCTGACTAAAATATTTTGAATTTTTAAATCCATTGGATTCGTATCGGCGCAACCGATTGGTGGACGATCAAAAAAACCCTCGTGTCTTGGATCATCAGTTACGTTCGGATTACGACCCCAGCACGTGTTGATGATGGCAGGGCAGTAATTGCCAGTTGGGCAAAGGACACAGCTCGCAGATCCTCGCTTGCTAGTGTACGTACCAGCAAAGCATGTCGCACCAATTGGATTTCCAGTACCCTCTGCAAACTGACCCTCGGGAACTTTAATTGGATCGCTTGTACCTTTCTCACAAAATTCACCCGTTGGACACTGTGCAGTACCCTGCGAGCGTGGACATCCACGCTTGCAGTATGCTCCACGCGCGCAGGGCTGTGGAGTAGTAAAAATTTGTTCTCGCATGCCAGACTGCGCCACACCATCAAAGCAGTAGAGCTTCTCGTCACAAGCAAAAGGACGCTTGTCCGTGGAGTTACGCTTGTACAGATGGATGCCACTGAGTGCTGCCTCGTAGAGTCCGTTGGACTCAGTGCGATTGACGATCACCTCAATGGTCTTGATGTACTCGAGTCCATGGCTGTGCCAATTTTGTTCTCCGCCTGGAATGGTGTCCCACGACGCAGGAGTCCCCAAATCACCAGGAAGGACCGTGTGGTTGTAACGAAGAAGTGACTGATCAAATGGTACTGTCATGAACTGTTCAAACATTTCCTTACTAGTAAACTGCTTGTATCTCAAAAGTCGCAGATGACCCGAGGCGTTATTATTGATATGGTCGTCTGTGCATGTTTCATTGTAGTAGTTTCGTTCTTGAATCGAACACAACGGACCAACCACCTCGGGAAGCCGGCGCTGGACATGATGAATGTTAGCCAAGCAGGAGCGAGGGTAGCTCCTGCACGCCTGATCGTTGTCGAAAC
>Ga0307997_10001638_pt1 | contig 10484 bp, 2 predicted proteins | sample Davwhametageno36_FD_203165 | JGI IMG/M metagenome (GOLD analysis project Ga0307997, IMG submission 203165) | Marine microbial communities from Davis Island wharf, Antarctic Ocean - #36 | ecosystem: Environmental > Aquatic > Marine > Unclassified | place: Antarctic Ocean: Davis Island wharf...
ATCTTCTTCAACTTGTCGTTCTTGTTCCGCTCTCGTTGAAGCTCATAGTTGGAATCACGCAACACTTTTGAAGCACGAGCATCTCTCTCAGCCAAAACCCACGTTGGTGCATCAGGAATGCAGTTCGCTAAAAAAGCTTTAATAATAATGACAACATGTTCTAAAATAATAATAACCCACAATTTAGTTGTTGTATCATCTTTTGCTATATTAAATGCTGCCTCTGCAAAATTAGGAAATGTAAAAAATAATATTGCACAATTAGTGACAACTGCTGTATAGGTCATAAATTCTTGAATATTCATCACAACATCAATGAGACCCATTGTATTTGGATTTGGTGTCTCTTCCGTATTAAGTGTTGACAGTGGACGATGTGTAACAGAAGCAAGTGATGAAATTTCAAAAGGAATTTGAAATGAATTATTAATTAAAGATAGAAGTGGTGCGAGTGGGAAAGCAACAGCTGCATTATATGGTGTTCAAAAGAAAAAGAAAAAGGAGAAAAATATTTTTGTGTTGTGTGAGTTCACACGAGGCCATCGGGCGAAGAAGAAAGAAAAAAAAAAAGATGAAAAAAATCAAGACATCATATCGAATACTATCGATAGTACAGTTCGAAGTAGAAGAAATAAAAATTAACAAAGAGAAAGAGAAAAAAAACATATCTCTCTGAGACCACACTCACCAAACAAACTAATGTACCCAAACTGTAAAATTGCGCGGACATAAAAACTAATCACTGATCTTTGATGCAGCATGCAGTCTTGAATTCCGACTTGTTCCATCATTGGTTCCATTTCTGATGGGCATCGAAATGCTTCTACCATTTTTTCAGGTTGTACTTTTCTTTTTTTTTTCTTCTTTTTTTGATTCTTTAAAATTTGACGACGTTTTTCTTCTGCTTCTTCCTCTGACATATGTCGCACATGCTTCTTTGTACTCCATTGACTCTTTACACCATTAGGTGGTGGAATTTTCATTGCTAGTGCCAATACAGAAGAATCCAATTTTGTTTTTGGCATCATTGCATTCTTGTGTTGCGCAGCAATTTTAATTAACAATTCCTCTCCTCCTTGCACACCATATTTTTTTAAATAGGGTACAATTTTTCTTTTACATTTATACTCAGGAGCTTGCATAGGATCGTGCTTAACATAAAATTCATGCAAACGTGAAATAAAATCACTTATAACTTTTTCTTGTGCTTCCACGTATGCATGTTTCATTTCTTTTGCATGAGTTAAATTATTACCATTTCCATTGATCGGTCCACTTGTATGAAATAATTCAATCCATTCTAAACCATTTCTCCATAATGAAAAACGATATGTTACATATGGTATAATCATATATAAAACATAATCAGATAATTGTTTAAATATCATTAAATATGCAAGTTGTGCACGTAAACGATTATGATCAATAGCAACAAATGCATACCAAAATAATGAAAGATAAGAATTTAAAAATTGAAACATAAATGTTTTAACACCTAAACTTTTTTCATAATCAGCATCATGAGAATGATTTTCCATATTAGTAAATCCAACGGCAGCGGCACCCCAAATAAAATTTGTTAATGTAATCAAGACGGCATGACCTGCAACAACACCATTAATCATTAAGTTATCATCAGAGAGGTAGTCACTCTGTGCATACTTGGCTGCTGAGCATGCTCTGGTTGCTGGTCCACAGCAGTTGGGCATGAACATTGCCGTCGTATTAGAGGACGTTGCGTTGTACATGCTGCTGCTGCTGCTAGCACTGCTGCTGCTGCTGCTAGCACTGCTGCTGCTCTCCATTGTCGTCGTCCCTGACGTTTCGAAAGACGTAATGTTGTCACGACATGCAAAATCAACATTGGCCTGAAGATCAGGCAGCACATTAATTTTTAAATAATCGACCAACACCCATGCAAGAATAACAATAGCAAAGCATGTCACAAACACAGGCACTTGAATAATAATTGCACACATCTTTTTTTTATCATTACCTTTTTTTGATGTTTTTCCGTCTGCAAATTTACATGGATCGTCAGGTACTTGTACATCACCAATAAATTCAGGTCGTACATACAAATCAGCATCACCCTCCTCCACACCCCACAGGCAGTACAATTGTGACAACAGACGCTTCCAACCCTCTCCCACGAGTGTTGCCCACACACAGACAATGCCTGCCCAGCTGATAAGTGCGTAGTCTACAGCAATACTTACCCAAGTTAAATCATTACCAAGATAATAACGTAATTGTAAAAGAGCAAGATTATTTAATGCACCCAAACCACCATCAACTGCTGCATCGTCGTTGTTGTAGGAGGAGGAGGAGGAGGAGGATGGAGCAAGCTGTGCAGCATCATTGGACGATGACGTGGCGTTGAGAGTCTCAGTGGCATTAGCAATCAAACTAACTGCAGTGACATAGCGACCTAGTGCAGTGAATAACTCCATAGCAATACCAAAAAATGCAAGTGCAGCCATTGCATGTGTATGATACATAAACCATGCAAAATATCCAACCATTTTTTGACCAAAATAATTACGAAGTGATGTTAATTCTGGATAATCTTGACCTTGTGATGATCCACAAAAACGACAACATCGAAGGTGTGGCAAATGTGCTAGACGTTGAATCCATCCATATGTCACATATCCACATCCACTTTTTTTTCTTCTTTTTGCACCTTTCATTCTCTCCTCTTTCTCCTCTTTCTCCTCTTTCTCCTCTTTCTCTTCTCTCTCCTCTTTTTCTTCGTACGGACTCTTTGCCTCACCAACATCATCATGACCCCATGGATCCCAACTCTTGAGAATACGCTCTCTTCCACGCTCATGGTGAAGGCCATAAAAGTGCAAAAGTGTCCCACGTGAAATGTATTTATTAAAATCCATTTTAATTTTAATAATGTCATATAAAATTTGTTGTTTTTCTAATGAACGAAAAGGTTCAAAATCAAACGCACGATCCTCTGAAAATTCCTCTCGTAATACAGATGTCCTTCGACTTTGCTTCAGACCCATCTCCTGTGCCCAGTGTCCGTACGTCGACTCCTCCGCACGTATGAGCAGGTACAAACGCCGTGTTGGTGTGCTCACGCATTGAGATAGACATCCACACGTGCTGTCAAACAAGCATGACAAAGGATCTGTGTGTACAGTACCAAATTTTGATGCACGTTGGCAGCAGAAAGTCCTTCGCCACCAACTGCTTGACTTGGTAACACGAATGTTATCCCTTCTCAGTTGATCCTGCTCGTGCCTTCCAAGAGTTCCCCAGTCAATGACCTGACACTCGAGCTTACATCCATGCGTCTCCTCGGACTCATTCTCTAAACCCTCAACAACAGTCTTCAGCTCGTCCATGTACTTCATGGCAAAGACGGCAACGAATTCGTAGGGAATAATATCACCACGATTTCTTGCCGTCGACTTAGGTCTCTCTCGCTCAATAATTCTCTTGCATCGATCCATGGCAATTCCATGCTCGCTCCAACCCGAGCTGTTTTCAAATCCAAGGTGAATATGTGGAGTGTGTTGAAGGAGAAGCTTCACAACACGACGATGATTAGATGCTGCCGCAAGATGCAGTGGTGTGTCACGTGTAGAGCTGCACCAATTAGGATGATCACTCAGTGTCGTCGTCGTCGTGCTTCTTCCCTTGGTCTTGGTCTTGTTGTTGTTATTGTTGCTGTTGTTGTTGTTGTTGTTGTTGTTGTTGTTGCTGTTGTTGCTGTTGCTGTTGCTGTTGCTGTTGCTAGTTTTCTCACGCCATCCTCGTAAAATTCGAAGACAAATGGGAGCGTGTGGTGCCAACTGTTGGAGAACGTTGGTAATGTTAGAAGTGTTCGCACCAACATCAACATCGTTCACAGCGATGATAACGTCTTGCGGCAACAACTTTTGTTTTGCCTCTCCAAATGTTCCGTCAGAACGTCGATGAATATTGACAACGAACACGACAGCTGGTTGACCTTGAGAATCATCTTTTCTTTTTTCAGACACACCCAGATCAATCCCCAGTCCTTTGGGATCCATGGAGAGAGTCACATCGATAACTGTTGGTGTTTTATTTGTTCTCTCCTCCACCACCAGCTGACCATGACGACGTTGCTCTCGGCTGATAGACTCGAGCATCAGCTGAACAACTTTTAAATGTCCCTTGGAGCAAGCAACATGAAGAGGCGTCTGCCAAGCAATGTCTGGAGCACACACGGCAAGAGGATGAAGAGCATCCACCTCGTCCATTGACAGGCAGCCCTCCACGTCGTCCAAATCTGGATCTTGCATGGTAATTCGAATTCTTCCCTCCACTTCTGGAACGTCGCTGTCTGGAGGAGCAGCAGCCATCATCATCATGTTGTTGTTACTCTCGTCACACTCGTCAATTGAATCCTTGTGCCTCCGCTCTACAAAACGTGTTGCAATCTCTCGAAACGTCCAACCAATCACGCTCTCACCATTAATTCTGATGATTTTTTGTCCTCGAATCAATCGACCGTCGTGAGCAGCCGAAGTCTTCTCTTGAATCTCCAGGAGAACGGCACCACCACCACCATCGCCGCGCTCAAGATTCAGATCATTACCATCAATAGGTGCAAAGATTGCACCATCAATATGAAAAGTATTGTACGCCAGTGACGAAGCACCAGTACCACTGCGACGACCACCAACTTGCTTGGTTCTCATATCATCCAGCTCCAATTCAATGTCAAACTCAGCTGGTCCTTTTCTTTTTTTTCTGTTTCTGTCGCTGTTGCCGTTCAGAGGAAGCTTTCTTTCTGCTAACAATCGCAAAGCATCCTCACGATGTTGCAGCAACAGATCTACCTCCTTCATCATGCCACACGCTGCGGCCCAATACATTAAATGTGTGCGGTATCGACTAATTATTTTGTGGGACACTTTAATGCCAGATGCCAGTGCAAACTTTAACTCGTGTCCAAAATGCTTCACACCGTATCGCACCAAGTGCACGCAGCAAGCATGCGGTGACTGCCCGTCATCCATCGTGAAATCATCAGTGAATGCTCGTTGTCGTCGTGAGGGAGAGGAAGATGGAGAGGAAGAGGGAGAAGAAGAGGAAGAGGGGGACGAAGAGGAGGATGAATGACTCTCATTGCGAGGACTCAGTGTGTCTGCTGCTGCTGTCACTACGGCCTCATCCAAAAGTGTTTTGTCTGTGTGATTAACCTCAGCCCGAAGACCAGCCAAATCAATAGGAAACGTCGAGTTTGGCAAAGACTCCCACGTTGGATTTGCACGTGGTCCAGTGCATGGATCCAAAAGAACTTTCAACATTTCTAAATCACCGTGGTATGATGCCCATGATAGTGGTGACATGTGGTCAGTTCTTTTTGCAGCATTGACTGGATCTCCCGCTTCAATTAATTTTGTTGCTATCGCTGCGTCCGTCTGTTTCGTTGAGCCGAGTCCGCAAATTGTCGTCAATGGTGTGGAGCCGTAGTTGTCACGATAGAGAGGTGAGCCATTGCTGAGCTCGGCACGATCAATACGATACTTGATTGGCAGCTGATACGTGGTTTGTGCGCGTCCCAACTCACGATTGTCACCAATTTGAATCGTGCACTGATTGTCAGTGTCCTCCGCTAAGTGGTAGTAGGTAATTTCCTCGCCTAAAAATAATTTGACGAGATTTAATTGAGCACCAAGGCATGCATTGTGGAGAGGAGTTTTACCAGTTTCATCACGATCAGACAACGTAGCTTTGCCTGAGGTTAGGAGTTCAATGACAAAGTGTGTGTTGCCATTTTCACAAGCATCATGAATGTCCATCGTGATGTGATGCTTCGAGGCAGATGCGGCCGTTACGTTGTAAGTTACAGTCGAAATTGTTAGATGATAAAAAAAAAGTGAATGTTTTGTGCACTACTGTGCTATAAGGATTTGTGACTTTCTATTTTAATTTAGTCCAACACACCCTTTGGAATGACAAAATGTTCTGACGATGTGAATCGACTCGTTCGATGCTCACGTGAACCTCTCATTGCCATTTTTCTCCTTCCCTCACCAAACTCTAAATGACGCAAAAGTTTGATCAAATCAGCATCCAAATGCATTGAAAAGGTTGGTGTTAACCTACTCCTTCCATCACTGCCACTGCCAGTCTTTTTCTTCTCTCCATCATCTGAGCTCATCCGATGATGCTGTGCAATACCAATCAGTACCTGCTCCAATTCAGTCGGACTCAGCTCGCCTTGTGAGATCCTAGTTGATTTAGATTTGTTATTTCTTTTTTCCTTCTCCTTCTCGTCATCCTCATGAGAGCTCATTTTCACGTCATGCATAATTTTTTGCAAAAGCGAGTGGCTGATCAACGTAGGTACCACGTCAAAATCCTTTGCAAATGCCAAAAGTGAAGTGTAGTTGAACTCATTACCCTTCTTTTGTTGATAAAATTGAAACAGCTTGCGAATCGTCTTCCGATTTGGTTTCAGTATCCTGCCAACAGTCGACGACGACGTGTCCTCCTTCAGAAGCTTTTTAACACTGGCCCGCCGTGACGTGGAGGTGACTACTAGCTTGTGCATCAGCATAGTTGCTAATGGGAACAAGTACGTTGGAACAAATGTCGTTGGATTCTCTAAATGTTGTGATGCTTCATGGAGACAAGAAAAGAACTGGACAAACGTGAGCTCTGATTTATTTCTTGGTGTTGAAATTTTTCTTGGACGAGTATTCTGTGGTTTCAAGTTCTTCTTACTTGCATTGCCTACTCGTGGGGAGGAGGTAGCCGACACTCTCATTGCCAGCTCCTCTCCAGCATCGCTCTCAGAAGTATCCTCACCAATCTTTAGTGCTGCAGAAAACATAATGTCCATTTTTGCCGTTGCTATCTTCTCAGACAATCCACTTGCGTTGCAAAAACTTCTCCACTGAGTTCGATTGATTCCAGTTGCTCTCGTTGGATTTCCAATGGCAGAGTAGTAATTGTACATGGCCCATGAAATTTCAAAGTTAACATCTTCTAATGAGTCCTCCGCCATTGGTGTTAACACCTCGGTCTTGGTAGTGAAGGAGTTGAAAGAAGTTTGATGTTTGCTCGCAACAAATGCAATTGACTGCCTTCTCATTCTTTTTTTTCGTTGAGCAGTACCCCGACTGTGGAGTCCAATGAACTCTTGAACATCACTCGTTGGTAGAGCAGATTGAACTCGGCGATGGGTGGTGCTAGATCTAGATTCATTGTCACGACTTGGAAGTGGTGATGGTGTTGTTGCTGCTGTTGTTGCTGTTGTTGCTGCTGTTGCTGCTGTTGTTGCTGTTGTTGTCATCGTTGTTGTTGATGGTGGTGTTGGTGTTGGTGGTAGCGGACTTTCGACGGCAGCATGCAGCACGGACGATTTAGAGGATTTGGACATAGAACTGGAGGATTTGGAGGGTTTGGATTTCATGTTTGCTGTTTTTTCATCTGCTTCATCTGCTTCATCTGCTTCATCTGCTTCATCTGCTTCATCTGTTTCTGCTACTTCTGCTGCTTCTGCTTCTTCATGCGTCAAGTAGTTGGCAACACTCCCACAAAGACTCCGCGCTAGCACAGCGTCATTTAGCTTGCTCGGTGTCGGAGAAAGACGGGTAGTGTCAGCAGGCATAGCAGATTGAGAGATATAATGTGTTGAGCTCACCACAACAGACGATGGTTGCTTTGGCAGCTGCGTCTGAGAAGTGAGCACGAGAACAGAAGCACTACAGCTGCCGCAGCCGCTGCCGTCGGTGTTGGGTCCAGTGGTGATTGATCCGCTGCCGTCAACTCTGGTTGCCTTGTCGTCGTCGCTGCCAGATTCATCTTGCCTTGCATCAACAACAATCTCACAAGAAGATGGTTCGGCTGGAGTTGATTCTCGTGGCTGCTCTTGATATTGACCTTGACTTTGCCTTGGATCTTGACTTTGATCTTGACTTTGATCTTGACTCTGACTCTGTGTCACTCGCTGCTCGACTGCCAACTCCTCGTGCAGCTCTTGTCGCTGCGTCGCTTTGGGCTGCTCCGTTGGGTTCTCTTCCCCTGCTCTTCGTATGAGTGGCGACAGCACATCTCCTGTGTCATCGTCATCGAGTTTTACAGCAACAATTGCCTTCGACGTTTTCGCGATAGTGGTCATTGTTGGATCGAACTCTCGAGTGGATCGAGTGGATGGTAGCCTGTCACTGTCACCTGCATCATCCATTGTGGTGCAAAAGGCCCCCATTGATGTGACTGGCTGGTGCCTGTTGTGGTGGGGATGGCGTGGGTGCTGCACGGGAGGCGGGGTTGCTGGTAGCTTCAAAAATATTTTTTATTTCTGTATGATGTGTAATCTCCATACTGAATGCTAGTGGCACTAGCTAGATCTAGCATTCAGTATGGTGTGGTTTTAAATGAAACAAATAAAACAAATTCAGATAGTCTCTCCTCTGAAGTGAAGCGAAGTGAAGTCGAAGCGCGAAGCGAAGTGACCCTTCAATATTTTAAAAAAATCTTAGTCATGTTCAACCTTATCCTATCTTTATTTGCTCTGGTCTCAGTGTCTGCTGGACAAGCGTCCGAGCATCAAATCTGCTCGGCACTTGTCAACCGGTCTCTATGCACATCTGAGGACACGACGACCGCCTCTTGGTGCTCGGATCGCAATCCTTACTTGTTTCCACGTTTTCTCTCGACTGCTGATGCTGACGCTCTTTCCTCGTTGTCTGAACTTGCGTCTCCAGTCTGTGAGGATGACTACTGCTACATGTTCAGCAAATTTTTTGCGACGACATTTCTTGGCAGACCTCTTTTCATTGCAAATGTTGTCACTGAAGACGCAGATACCAATAGTATTGTTGCAATTGATGGTTTAACCTTCAAAGTTTTACCAAATCTTTCGCCGCGGAGTCGCAACGGCTCAAGTTTCACCGGTGTCTCCGTCACCGACTCAATCTCCAATTCGCTCAATTACATTGGTGCGACACAGACAGTAGTCTCGAGAAAATATTATCGGGGCAGCTACTGCCCAGGTAGTGTTCGTTGCACGCAAGATATCATTGATACAACTTTTGCACGTCGAATGACTGGCATTTATGTGAACGAACAGTCGAGCAAAGTAAAGGGAACGTGGGATCGCGATGGATTTATTGATTTGTTCAGTGACTTTGTCAGTGTTTCCACAGCCTCTGCTGGCAGTCTAGTTGATACTCAGCAAAGTGGCTGGTGGATTTATCCTGGTGGGCATGCGACGTTCGTTTCGCTGACCAAGCATCGTACTTTTGATTTGTATCGCTTGTATTTTAGTCCGGGTAACTCGGACGAGTACGAAAAAGAAGCGCAAATCTTTGAAATTGATCGAGAGCCATCGGACATGAAATGGGCAAAAGCAAATTGTCTCGAGACAGATCCAAGCAAGCTCTATCAAATTTTGAACAACTCCCCGTCTTGCAAGAATTCTTTTTATCCCAACACATCTTTTTTAAAAACTTGCCCTGCCGACTGCGCAAAAATGTATAAAAAGTATTTGGGAGATCGAAGATGTTATAAATTTATTTTTGATCAAGTTCGTTCAAAAGAAAAGTCTACTTCGAATTATAATACGCGTGCACTCATTAACGGAGGAAGTCTGTGCATTCCTGAGCGTAAGTTAACATCTGGGAAAACGCTCAAAGTATCATTCGTCGAGCAGTCGTTTGGATGTGAAGTTAATGTCTGCCAAGTGAGAGCAGGACGTGGTCCGTTTCCACCCATTGGCATCTGCAACGACGACGAAGCAGACAAACAGAAGAAACAAACAAAGAGTGGACAGTGTGGGAACAGGACGAGAACATTAATCTCACTGAAAACAGAGACATCAGTGTCTGTTCTCCAATATGATCTTCCTAATCCAACACTTCAACCATCTCCTTCCACTGTTTGCTTTGATGGAAAGCCAGAAAAAAATAAAGGTGCTTGCAATCCACCAACTAAGTTTGAAGACTGTCCTGTACCATGCATTCAACGTCTGAAGAACGAACATTTAACACACGATCCAACCTCGGATGTAAATACATTTTGGTGGGTGGGTCTTGGCCATCGAATTCGTCGCATTAGTGTCGAGGATGCACTGACATCGAGTCAACAGCAGTGTCAATCTTGCGATGAAGACGCGACAAAAAAGACAATTGATAATACAGCAGAGTGCGTGTTGTTTCCAGCCAAGACGTTTACCACCAGCAAGGGTACTACCATTCATGAACTTTCCATCTTTGCGTCGCGAACAATCGACGAGAGCAAGCTCAAGAAAGGAGAAAGTGTTGAAAGTGTAGGCAGCAGCATGACTAAGAACTCGTTCACGCAACAGCTTTGGATGGTAATTGCAACAAAAAGTCCCGACACGACGATCGAGCAAGATGGGTTTTATGTCATGGAGCTTCTCCAGTTTGGTGGAATGACAGTCGCAACAGAGGCAAGTGTTACCATGTGCCGTCCAATGGGCAACGTGGGATTAATCACAACACATGCGCCGCCCATTCCAA
>Ga0307997_10001641_pt1 | contig 10482 bp, 12 predicted proteins | sample Davwhametageno36_FD_203165 | JGI IMG/M metagenome (GOLD analysis project Ga0307997, IMG submission 203165) | Marine microbial communities from Davis Island wharf, Antarctic Ocean - #36 | ecosystem: Environmental > Aquatic > Marine > Unclassified | place: Antarctic Ocean: Davis Island wharf...
AGTTGCACATACTCGGTGTAGGCACCATCGGGGGTCGTAATAGGTGGGGACGGGTTATTTAGCAGACCTTTCACTTCTCGAATTAGAACGGGAAAGGGATAACTCGTCGCGTTCCCAACATCACCAGAGGTCATCGGATAACATCTCTCATCTAATTTTAATATTCCGGTACTGTAGCCCTGATAGGGATGTCCGCCAGTTATGATCACCTTACCTGTCTCCTAAATTTCGTGATTCAATATGTAGTGCAGGATGCACCACTCGCTCAAAATTCTTATTTCCAGCCATCAGGTCTTACCTATCATTTTCATTTGATAATGGATTCGATTAGGTTTCTGACGTACCAATCCAGACACTTTTGGTTTTCATCAACACCCGTATCGATTCTATGCCGTTCTCACAGCCAAACCCGTTTGCCCTATAACTACCCACGGGAGAATATACACTGACAGCTCGATAGGTATTCACATATACCGTACCACTGATAATCTTCTTCACCAATCGATTGGTGCGCGCTATGCTTTGGGTCCAGATACCTGCTGCGAGTCCGTAGCGCCTATCGTTGACCCAGCTCACCACCTCGTCTTCTTCATTCACGGCACCCAGCTGATCAACTGCGAAGGCACGCAGCGCCTTAGGCAGTTCACTATCGTACCAACCATACTTTGGGTTTTCCTGCACTAGCAGCACCCGTTGCCCGCGCTTTAGGTTAATTGCGCCTTGCAAAAGATTTGTTAAACCTAGGTCTAAATTCGTTTTCATCGCCGCTCCGCCTGCACCGTCAAGAAGGTAAAGGTATCAGTGATCACTTCAGTAAAACCATGGCTTAACTCTGCATCCACGCTGATGCTATCGCCTGGATTCAACACAAAATCCCGCTGACCGTATTGATAAATAGCCTGCCCTTGCAAGGCGTACACAAACGCAACGCCATGGCTAACATACTGGGGCGGATGGGACTCCTGTCTCACCAAAGTGACAGACCTCGCGTCAAAATGCAGTTCACTACGGGTATGCAGGGCTAAACTCACATATTCATGGCTATGCTCACCCACCAAGCGAGTAGACACTAAGCCTTCACCGCTTTTAACATGGGTATAGTCAGAATGTTCCGTCGCGATTTCTCGAAACAAACTAACCAACGGCACATTTAGGGCCTGACTGAGCGCGCTCAAAGTGGCTATTGAAGCAGACGCGTGGCCTCGCTCAAGGCGACTGATCATGGCTGCAGATACACCGGATTTCTGTGCTAGGGCACGTGCGGTAAGGTTATGAGACTTTCGAATATCCCGTAGAGCTGATCCTAGTGCGGCGTCAAGATTGTTAGAATTTTGTAATACAGTCATGGTTTAATTCCGGTATGAAAAGGCTTTCTTAAAACGTCTATCCAGATAGTCACCACAGGTGATAGCAGCAAGATCACCCTTATAGTTGGCACCAATAACGGACCTTGGGTCTATCACCGTTTCTGGGTCTGGATCATAGGCTAACACTATGGACAATCGTTCGTAGCCCGAGCTGTTTATTACACGATGTGGCGTCGACTTGTAAGCACCATCAGTCCAATGACTGAGCAGATCACCGACATTAACCACCAAACTACCTTCAATAGGTGGAGCCTCTAGCCACTGACCGTTAGTATCTCGCACCTGTAGGCCGCCCACTTGGTCTTGGCAGAGTAGAGTCAAGGTGCCAAAGTCCGTATGCGGTCCCACCCCAAACTGGTTAGGATCGGTGTCTTCCTGATTCGGGTAATACACTAGTGAGGCGCGACTTAATGGCCTTTCAGTAGTTTGTAAAAAGAAATCTTCCTTAAGTCCAAGGCCTAGAGCAAAGCCGCGCATAAGGTGATATGCAACTTCATGGGCTTGTGTTAAATAGGCATTGCATAAGGTTTCAAGCTGTGGCAAAAAGTCAGGCCAGGTATTACTACCTCGTAAGAAGTGATCCTCTTGATGGCAAGCATCTTCAATGCCCCAGATATAACTTTCTTTGAAATCAGATAGTGCTTTATCATCCATTTTAGCCTGCCCAGAACCCAACCAGCCTCGGTGATTTTGAGACACACCTACAGAGTGCTTTTGCTCCACTGGCGCGCGGAAAAACGTCAAGCCACACTGGTAGAGTTGCTTAATAAGGTACGGATCTAAACCATGACCAGTAACATACAAAAAACCTAACTCTTGGCTTGCTTTGTGTAGGCTCTTTGCCACCTCGATATCAGCTTCTCCGCGTACCAAAGAGGATATATCGATAACCGGTATTTGGTCTGCACTAACCCGCTTTACCTTATTCATAATCAATCGCTGCTCCCGCTATAGTAGCCAACGATATCGCCGTCTGTTGTGACTCCCAAGCCATTCAAACAACGATTCACATAACTAAAATAACCTATAATTTGATTAGCCTCTAGAATTTCACCATCACTAAGCCCCGCATCTTGCAGGGCTTGCACGTCTGCTTGCACCATAGCTCCTGGCGTAAGTGTTAGCTTCTGGGTGTAGCGCATTAACGCCAATTCAGCACCCTCAAAGACTTGTTCTGGATGCTGCTGACGAAGTGCTTTCTCCACGGCTAGAGCACGCTCGGGACTGCCCATCAAATGACTGGCATTAGCCCAGTGGTTAGCGTAAGAATAAGGGCATTGATTGAGCATAGACACGTAAGAGCCAATGACCTCCTGCAGCCACATGGGAAGTGTATTGGTATCATCGTGCAATGCAGCACGGTATAATTTTACATGGCCATGCATGGTGTTAGGACGTAAGGAGTGAACCCTCATTACGTTGTCCACCGTGCCGTGGGGACCACGCGCCAAGTTCAGAGCGTCCATTAGCTCTGGGCTGGCAACGTCATCATTAATCATTTCTATCCAAGCACTCATTAACTAAACCTCCTCTAACTTTCATCGCTTTGCATACGGGACTCGAGCCAACGGAAAAAACCCGACACCACTAAGATTAGCACTAGGTATTCCAGTACCAAAATTGTGTAAATCTCCAGGGGACGATATTCCGTCACCACTAGTTCGTTGGCCTTGCGGGTAAGCTCCTGCATACCAATAACCGATACCAAAGATGACATTTTCAGCATGTAAACAAACTGATTGCCCAGTGCTGGCACTATGGAAACATCTCCGGCTCGAATATCTTCCAAGTCAGAGATACAGCGAATTAAAGTAGACTTGCAAAGCCACCGCATCGAACGCCTTTAAGTCTCCAAACACTTTGTCAACACCTTGCATGGTAAAGACGACTCGAGAGTGGGCTGAAGCCATATTGCTTTCTCATTTTGAATAACTACGATGATGGTAGCATCGGATTTATTTCTGTGCAATAAATTAATTATCTTGCAATTTCTTTTCACTCCTGCAATTATATTCTTGATTTCGATCACTTTCAGATTAATACGCTGGTTATCCATCCAGTGTGAGTAGAGGTATTTGTCATGGCTAAAAACAAAATTCAACATCATGATCGGTAATGAAAAAATGCTACCAGAACTTGGGAAAATCGTTATGTTTACACCACCCGTGCTATATCGGCTCTTAAAACTGCCTGAACTACGTGGGTAATCGGGCAATAATTAACTACAAATTCACAGGCTCACAATAATTCGGAGGGGACGTGTCTCCAGACACAAAAATCAACATCACCGACAATAACCGACGCAAACGTCCGCCCGAGCCACTCAATGTGGCGGCTCATCTTCGTCGGTTACGTGAAGTCAGTATTGCGATATTTACCTTTGTCATCATCGGCTGGTTGATCTGGCAAGGTGCTTTGGCGATGGAATATAACTGGCAATGGTATCGCGTAAGTCCTTTCTTTTATCGAATTGTAGAAGGTGAATTCATCTTTGGACCACTTTACTGGGGTTTAATGGAAACACTAAAGTTGTCCTCTGTGGCCGGTATATTGGCTATTATTATTGGTTTTATTACTGCTTTCGCTCGCATGTCAGATTCTCGCGCTGGCAGTATAATTGCAACCTTCTATTTAGAAGCGATTCGAAATACACCACTTATCGTCCAATTGTTTCTATTCTATTTTATACTCGCACCCATTTTTGGTATAGACCGCTTTTGGGCTGGCGTGTTGTGCCTGGCATTTTTTGAAGGTTCCTTTGCGGCTGAAATTATTCGCGGTGGCATTCAAGGTGTTGACCGTGGACAGTTTGAAGCTGGTGATGCAACCGGACTCAGCACTTATAACAAATATCGCTATATCATCGTACCGCAATCCATGCCCCTAATTCTTCCGCCTTTGACCGGGCTGCTTATTTCCCTAATTAAACATTCTGCCATCGTCAGCGTTATTGCGGTTTCTGAGCTGACGACGACTGGATTGAACCTGATCTCTGATACCTTTATGGCTTTTGAGATTTGGTTCATTATCGCTGGCATCTATCTAGCTCTGACCATTACGCTATCGATTGGCGTTGGGCAACTAGAGAAGAAGCTCAATGTTGCAAGCTCGAGTAATAGATCCTAAAGGAGGACAAAGCTCATGACTATTAGTAAAATTTTTAAAACTTTAACCCTAGCCACAGTGCTGACAATATCAGGCAATGTGGCGGCAGACCTGCTCACTGACATTCAAAAAAGTGGTGTTATGAAAGTCGGTATGGCAACTTTTGTACCCTGGGCAATGCGTGATATAAATGGCGAATTGATTGGCTTTGAAATTGATGTAGCCACTAAGCTCGCTGAAGACATGGGCGTTAAAGTACAATTTGTACCGACCGCTTGGAGTGGCATAATCCCAGCTTTGATCGCTAAAAAATTCGATCTAATCATTGGCGGTATGTCCATCACACCCCAGCGTAACCTGACCGTGAACTTTACCGTACCCTACGCGCACTCGGGTGTGCAAATGGCCGCCAGCACTAAATTGGCTGATGGCTCTGACTCAATTGATGATTTCAATAAAACCAGCGTGACTATCGCTTGTCGACGTGGCACTACTACCTGCAAAGCTGCTAAGAAACTTTTTCCAAAAGCAACTATTCTTCGTTTCGACGATGATGCCCAAGCTTTCCAAGAAGTTGTTAACGGCAATGCTCACGGTATGCTTTCGAGTGCACCAAAACCTCGCTTTTGGTCTGAGGCACATCCTGGCAAAGTATTTCTACCTTTTGGTAGCGAAAACCTAACCCGTGGTGATGAAGCATTTGCAATGCGTAAAGGCGATCATGACGCGCTCAACTTTTTCAGCAACTGGATTACAATTAATACTAGTAATGGTTGGCTTGATGAGACGCACGCATACTGGTTTCAAGATCAGTCAGCATGGAAAGATATGGTTGCACCAAAATAGAGGCTCTGACTATTAATTAGGATTAAAGGGCTGGAAATATTTGCACCCAACCAGCCCTTTATGACTAAATAATAAACGTCATTAAATCAAATGAATAGAAACATCCCCCCACCTGCCAGTATAAAAAAACGTCCGACTGTTGTTGATTGTTTACTTTACTGTGCCGTCGCGCTGTTTATGTTTTACACCATCTACAGAGTCAACGATGTGTTGGTCTACCATTGGAACTGGTCTAGCGTACTTGGTTTCCTGGTTAAATTTGACGAAGAGACTCAGTCTTGGGCCTCAAATCTATTATTACAAGGCTTATGGACAACCCTAAGGTTAGCCATTTGGGCGACTGTCTTTGCAACATTTTTTGGCATTGTTATGGGTTATTGGCGTACCTGCAGTAATTTAACGCTTCGTATCATCAGCCGCAGTTATGTCGAACTAATTCGAAACATGCCACCCCTTGTTTTCATATTCATATTCTACTTTTTTGTTTCGAGCCAAATTTTCCCTGCCCTTGGCATTGAAGATATCAATAGTGACGGAGCGTTTGCCTCTAGCACCATGTTTCATTTCTTATTTGGTGACCCACAGTTATTTTCTAATTTCCTTGCAGGGATGATTTGTCTGGCCCTATTTGAAGGCGCTTATATTACTGAAATCGTTCGAGCAGGTATTCAATCGACTGAAAAAGGACAGTGGGAAGCTGCTCGTGCTATCGGACTGTCACCTTTTAACGTACTGCGTGACATTATCATTCCACAAGCCGTGCGAAAAATCCTGCCACCACTGGCCGGCCAATTTATTACTTTGATTAAAGATTCTGCCATCATTTCGTTAATCTCTATTCAAGAACTTACATTTACTGCTACAGAGGTAGCGGCCACAACCACCCGCGTTTTCGAAACCTGGATTTTGGTCGGATTAATGTACTTTGTACTTTGTTACAGTTTTGCCTTGTTATTTGCGCACTTAGAAAGACGCGCTAAACGTAGCCAACGATAAATGAGATTACCCTATGTCAGAAAATAACACCGGCACCCACCTTGTAGAAATCGATGGATTGTGTAAATGGTATGGAGACTTTAGTGCTTTATATGACATTAATCTTAAAGTTGCATCAGGTGAAAAAATAGTCGTGTGTGGCCCCTCTGGTTCGGGTAAATCGACCATGATTCGCTGCATTAATCAACTCGAAGCACATCAAGTCGGCACCATTATGGTGGATGGTCGTGAAGTCAAACCGGGTATGAAAAACATTGAAGAAATACGACGTGATGTCGGCATGGTTTTCCAGGGTTTCAACCTATTTCCACATCTCTCAGTAGTCGATAATTTAACCATCGGACCGATGCGCAACAAAGGTATCTCAGAAGCAGAAGCAACGAAAATTGCCATGCACTTTCTAGAACGTGTGCATATTTCCGAACAAGCAGATAAATACCCACCGCAACTATCGGGTGGGCAACAGCAACGAGTAGCTATAGCCAGAGCACTCTGCCTTAAACCGAAAATTATGCTGTTTGATGAACCAACCTCAGCACTTGATCCTGAAATGATTGCTGGTATTCTTGACATTATGATCGACCTTGCAGAAGAAGGCATGACGATGATTTGTGTTACTCACGAAATGGGGTTTGCGCGCAAAGTGGCGGACCGTATCGTGTTTATGGATGAAGGTGAAATTGTCGAGGTAGCTGACCCCGAAACCTTTTTCAACAACCCCGCAACGGAACGATCAAAATTATTTCTCAGTCAGCTCTTGGGACATTAAAATGGAATAGCACCCCCTATGGTTGCTGGGTATATAAACATGTCAATAACTTCAAATCATCTTCAAAAAGAAACTCTCGATAAATATAATTTAGGTTCCTATCGACGTTTTGTTACCGCTAACAGTCAAGCTGCATTGGATGCATTTAACAATGGTTTAATCTGGATTTATGCTTTTGACTTGGAAATGGGGGCACAGTGCTTCCAACTTGCTATCGAAGATGATGATAATTGTGCTATGGCTTGGTGGGGACTGGCCTACTCTTCTGGCATTTATTACAACAAACCTTGGCATCGTATGCAAAAGGATGAACTGGCACAAAAACTCCAGTCTACCTTCCAAAGTTCGCGCGCAGCAGCTGAAAGAACTGACCACATAACGCCACTCGAAGCGATGCTAGTCAACGCTTTGCAATCCCGCTATCAATCGCCAACACCAGTGAATGAAGCCGAGTACCACCAATGGGACGATGACTATGCGGCTGAAATGCGCCTAGTTTACAATGCTTTCCCTGACGATGACGATGTCTGTGCCTTGTTTGCAGAGGCATTAATGACCCGCACGCCCTGGGCATTGTGGGATTTACGTACTGGTGAGCCCGCTAAAACAGCATCAACCCTAGAAGCGATAGATGTACTAGAAACTGCCATGAAACGAGCCGAGTCAACCGGTGGTGAAGCACATCCTGGTGTATTGCACATGTACATTCACGTGATGGAGATGTCTCCATTCCCAGAAAAAGCATTACGCGCCTGTGATCAGTTACGACGAATGGTGCCTAGTTCTGGGCATCTCTGCCACATGCCCTCACATATTGACGTACGCTGTGGTCATTATTACGAGGCAGTTGTCGCCAATGATAGAGCCATTGAGGCCGACCGCCTTTATCTGGCGAATGAAGGTGCCATGAACTTCCATACCTTGTCACGGATTCATAATTTTCACCTGAAAATTTACGCGTCTCTATTTCTGGGTCAGTACAACTCAGCAATGGATGCGGCAGAAGAACTGATTGCAACCACGCCAGAAGAATTACTGCGTATCGAAAGTCCAGCCATGGCCGACTGGATGGAAGCTTACATTGGAATGAAAGCGCATATTTTTATCCGCTTTGGAAAATGGCAGGCAATCATCGATGAACCGTTACCAGATGACGCTGATTTATATCGAATGACCACCGCGGTCTGGCACTATGCCAAAACCATTGCCCATGCCGCACTCGGTAATGTCCCCGCCGCTGTTGATCAAAGTATATTATTTTATAAGGCCGTTTCACGAGTGCCTGAAAGCAGATATATTTTTAACAATAGCTGCCTCGATGTATTAAAAATTGCAGAACAAATGATGCTTGGTGAAATTGAATATCGCAAACGAAACTTCGACGTAGCCTACGACCATCTTCGACAAGCGGTACAACTTGATGATGACCTTAAATACGATGAACCTTGGGGATGGATGCAACCAGCACGCCATGCGCTAGGAGCACTGCTGCTCGAACAAGGGCATGTTGAAAAAGCAAAACAGATTTATCTCGACGATCTCGGTTTATCCGACACGCTGGTCAGCACTTCTCAGCATAAAGATAATCTGTGGAGCTTACATGGCCTGGTTGAATGTCTTGAACGTGAGGGTGATCTAGTTCAGGCCAAACATATGCGAGACCGGCTTAATTTGGCAAAAGCCCGTGCCGACGTGCCGATCGAAGCATCTTGCGCCTGTCGGCTTTCACACAACGGGTAACAGCACTAACAGTAACGGTCGATCAGCGGTCACTTTAGGCAACTGTATTGAATTAGCATGTTAAGTTTCGTTATGACTTGGCGTGCTGGTTCAAGGCTGGCACCATGGCCATTGTAGATGAGCTAAGCGACTAAACAGAAGCTAACTCCGCATGCGTCGAGACTGAGGATCAAACAAAGGCTCGCTCTAAATCGGCAATAAGGTCTTCAATAGCCTCGCAGCCTATAGAAAATCGTAACAAGTCATCTGGCACTGGGCTGGTAGGGCCTTCTATGAGGGCTCTATGCTCTACAAGGCTTTCAACGCCGCCCAAAGATGTGGCTCTAACCATCAGTTTTAGCTTGCCCATGATGATGGCAGTTTGTTCACGTCCGCCCTTAAATCGAATGGATAACATGCCACCAAAACCGTTCTTACACTGCTGCTTAGCAATGTTATGCTGCGGGTGGCTAGGCAACCCAGGGTACACCACCTCTAGGACCTTAGGGTGGTTATGAAAATGTTCGGCAAAGGCTTGCGCATTGCTGCTGGCGCGTTCAACACGTAAGTGCAAGGTGCGCATTCCCCGCAATAATAACCAACTCGAAAATGGGCTCAGAATACCGCCTAGTTGTGCTCGAGTGCTACAAATGCGCTGCCAGCGCTGATCTTGTTGAGCGCAAGTGACTACTCCCGCAACCACGTCTGAATGGCCATTAAGGTATTTGGTAGCTGAATGAAAAACCAGATCCGCACCTAGCTCAATGGGCTTACACAGTAGTGGCGTTAATACCGTAGCATCTACTACTAACTGTGCGTTAGCTAGGTGAGCCACTTGTGCTGCAGCGGCAATATCTACCACTTGCCAGGTGGGATTTGCAGGTGACTCAAGCCAAACCATGTGGGTTGGTTTGGCTACCACTACACGGGCTAAATCGGTGGCATCATCGGTATCATAAAAAGCCAGCTCAATACCCCAGTCATTACAAAAATCCACCATCCATGCGCGTAATGACCAATACATAACCGTGGGCGCAACCAAGCGCTGCCCAGGGCGCAATGATTGCACTATAGCGGTGGCTGCGGCCATGCCGGACCCAAACAAACGGCTTGCTTGGCCGCCTTCTAACCTACAGATCACGGCTTCAGCTTGCTCGCTATTGTCACTATGATCACGGGCATAGATGCGAGATGCGTTATATAGCTCGCCCTGTTCGTCGCGGGCATAGGTGGAGCTAGGCTGTATTGGTGGTACAACAGCTCCAGAGCGAGTGTCTAGGTAATGGCCGGCGTGGGCAAGGAGGCTAGCGTCTTGATGTTTTGGCATGTAAAGTCCATGGATAGCAATTTTACGTATAGGCGATTATGAACCGCAGATATAATTTAAGCTAATGGTTTGCGCTTACAAAAAAGATGAGCTAAGTGACTTACCAGAGGCTAACTCCGCATACGTCGAGACTGTGGATCAAACAAAGGTTCGCTAAATAGCGTCGCAGGGCGCATTTCCCCCAAAATTTCGATCTCAAATTCGGCGCCTTCAGAAATCATCTCCCTAGGGACAAATCCCAGTGCCACAGATTGTTCACTAAAGTGAGCATACCCCCCAGAGGTCACAAAACCTACCACGTTACCATCTTTCCATATCGGTTCGTCTGCCACTACATCAGCATCAATTGCATC
>Ga0307997_10001644_pt1 | contig 10478 bp, 8 predicted proteins | sample Davwhametageno36_FD_203165 | JGI IMG/M metagenome (GOLD analysis project Ga0307997, IMG submission 203165) | Marine microbial communities from Davis Island wharf, Antarctic Ocean - #36 | ecosystem: Environmental > Aquatic > Marine > Unclassified | place: Antarctic Ocean: Davis Island wharf...
CAGCGTTTTTGGGCTCGCGGATTTTTCTCAACAACCAGCGGAAATGTCACTGACGCTGTCATACTTCAGTATCTTGAATTACATTCAAAAAGGGAACCTACCGGCGTCAGCCGGTAGTCGTTCAGTTAATTAATAGCATGAATGTTAATGTTAAAACGCATTAAACTGGTCACGAAATGTGTCCAATCAGCCCCACAACATCGTCAATACTTCCAATTTGATCGTAACGGGCCACCGAAAATGTAATAATAATCCAAATGAAAAGATGAGGCGGCGATAACGTGAAGCTATTAGGCTATCTATATGGGGCGATTGCCGCTTTGGCTGTGTCCGCGCCGTCGGTTTCTGCGGAGTCGTCACGTCTTCAGGCCGATTTTTCATTTAAGCGGGTGACTGTGCCCAGCCAGAACACGGCGACCCCGCGTATCACTGTCCAAATCGATCCTGATACAGCGGTGCCTGTCGCGGCAGAACCAGTAGATGCTGGGTTGCCTGACGCGCCCACTCCCCCAAAGTTAACGGGATTGGAATGGTTTTGGGTGGCTGTATCGCCAGATTTGTCAGACAGTCGACCCGGGCGTTTGGAGCTTGCGGTGCGCGCTATTGATAATGCGCCGGATGGTAGGGCCGTTCCGAGGCCACGATTGCAGTCTTTGCAAGAGATCGCAAACATGCACGGGCTCAACATTCTGCGTGCGACGGTTGGCACCGATGTATCGCCTGCTTTGGTCCTTGCGCTGATTTCAATCGAAAGCGTGGGTAAGATTGAGACCAAAAGTCATGCTGGCGCGCAGGGTCTTATGCAGCTTATGCCAGCCACTGCCGCGCGGTTCGGCGTTACAGATCGTTTGGACCCAGCCGAGAATATTAAAGCAGGTGTTGCCTATCTTGCGTGGTTGATGAACCATTTTGACAATGATCCGATCCTTGTCCTTGCTGGGTATAATGCTGGCGAAGGATCTGTGCGTGATAATGCAGGGGTGCCGCCGTTTGCTGAGACCCGCGCATATGTGCCAAAGGTTTTGGCGGCGTGGACAGTTGCAAGGGGGCTTTGTCAGACGCCGCCAGATTTAATGACGGATGGATGCGTGTTTCACAACAACGGCGCCTAAGAGGGTCTATATATAGCTAGACGATTGTAGCCTCTGTCGCGTCGCGCAATTGCTGCTCTGACACGCCTTCCGCTGTTTCCACGATCCGCAAACCACCTTCAACGACGTCCAAGACACCAAGGTTGGTGATGATCCGGTGTACGACAGATTGACCTGTCAGCGGCAGCGTACAAGATTTCAGCACTTTACTGTCGCCATGTTTGTTGGTGTGATCCATCACGACGACCACGCGGCCGACGCCTGCAACAAGATCCATCGCACCGCCCATGCCTTTGACCAGCTTACCGGGGATCATCCAATTGGCCAGATCGCCGTTTTCAGCGACTTCCATCGCGCCAAGGATCGCCATTGCGATTTTGCCGCCACGGATCATGCCAAATGATTGGGCGCTGTCAAAGTACGATGTTTGGGGCAGTTCAGTGATGGTCTGCTTGCCCGCGTTAATCAGGTCGGCATCTTCATCGCCCGCAATAGGGAAGGGGCCCATGCCGAGCATGCCGTTTTCCGATTGCAGGGTAACCTCGATGCCTTCGGGGATGTAGTTGCTGACCAGCGTCGGGATACCGATGCCAAGGTTCACATACCAGCCGTCTTGCAGTTCTTGTGCAGCGCGTGCTGCCATTTGATTGCGATCCCACATATCAGGCGCTCCTTACTGTGCGTTGTTCGATGCGTTTTTCGTGATCGCCCTGAATAATACGGTGCACATAGATGCCGGGCAGGTGGATGTGATCGGGATCCATTGAGCCGGTTTCAACAATCTCTTCGACTTCTACCACGCAGATTTTACCGCACATCGCGGCTGGCGGGTTAAAGTTGCGCGCGGTTTTGCGGAACATCAGGTTGCCTGTGGCGTCTGCTTTCCAAGCTTTCACAATCGCAAGGTCTGCAACGATGCCTTCTTCAAGGATGTAGGTCTGCCCGTTGAAGTCTTTGTGTTCTTTGCCGTCGGCAATCACGGTACCCACGCCTGTTTTGGTGTAAAACCCCGGAATGCCACAGCCGCCAGCGCGCATGCGTTCGGCCAATGTGCCTTGTGGGTTGAATTCTAGCTCAAGTTCGCCAGACAAATACTGGCGCATGAATTCGGCATTTTCACCGACATAAGAGCTGATCATCTTTTTGACCTGCTTGGTTTGCAGCAAAATGCCGATCCCGAAATCATCGACGCCCGCGTTGTTGGACGCGAATGTCAGGTCCTTGGTACCAGCGGTTTTGATCGCGTCAAGCAGCAGTTCAGGGATACCACATAGGCCAAAGCCGCCGGATGCGATAAACATGCCGTCATGCATAAGCCCGTCGAGGGCGGCTGCGGCATTGGGATAAATCTTTTTCATGGAGTCCTCCGGTTGTTACGCGGATTGTTGCCGCGCTGATGACCCAGAGTCAAACACAATGCTGCGATGCGGCGGATATTTTGCAACCGGTTGCAAAATATCCGCGAAAGATCACTCTTTCTTTGCGGCAGGCTTTTTCTTCGGCGCGGCCTTCTTTTTAACGGCGGGCTTTTTGGCAGCAGGTTTTTTCTTTGCAGGTGCCTTTTTCTTGGCTACCTTTTTACCTGTCTTGGCCGCACGTTCGTCGATCAGATCAATGGCTTGGGCCAAGGTCAGGTCAGCGGGCTCAATTGTGTCGGGGATCGTTGCGTTGATCTTTTCCCACTTCACATAGGGCCCATATTTGCCGTCATAGATGTTGACCGGACCACCTGCCTCTGGGTGGTCGCCCAGCTCGTGGATTGGCGTTGCGGCCTTGCCACGGCTGCCACGGCTAGCGATTTTTTCGGCCAAAAGCTGTACGGCGTGGTTCATGCCGACGGTCCAGACATCTTCGATCCCGGGTAGGTTGGCGTTTGTGCCACCCTTAAACGACGTGGATTCTGCGTGTTTCAGATAAGGACCGTAACGACCCAAATTGGCCCAAACGTTGACGCCATCTTCCGGGTGCGTTCCAACGAGGCGCGGCAATTCAAGCAGTTTAAGCGCCTCTTCGATGCCGATCTCTTCTGGATCCCAGCCTTCTGGCACACCTTGGCGCGGCGGCTTTTTGTTGTCTTCCGTCACTTCGCCGCGCTGCACATAGGGGCCAAAGCGGCCTTTGAACACACGAATGGGATCGCCAGCGTCTTCGCCCAGCAGTTTGCCCTCGGGTGGAATCGCGGATGCTTCGGCTTCAGGGTTTGGCGGGCCAAAGGGGCGCGTGTAACGGCATTCGGGGTAGTTGGAACAACCGATGAATGCGCCGCCAGACCGCGCAGTACGCATCGACAATCGACCGATGCCGCAGTTTTGGCACAGCCGTGGATCGCCGCCGTCTTCGAGCGGTGGGAATAGGTGTGGTTCCAGAACTTCGTTAATCTTCTCAAGAACTTCAGTGATCCGCAGTTCAGAGGTTTCCGCAATCGCAGCCGAGAAATCATTCCAGAAATTGCTCAGCACCTTCTTATAGTCGGCCTCGCCTGCGCTGACTTCATCAAGCTGGTTTTCCAGATCGGCGGTAAAGTCATAGCCGATGTATTTGCGGAAATAATTCGTCAGGAATGCAGTGACTAAGCGGCCCTTATCCTGCGGAATCAGGCGGTTTTTGTCTTTTTCAACATAGCCGCGATCCTGAATGGTGGTCACGATCGAAGCATAGGTGGACGGGCGACCGATGCCCAATTCTTCCATGCGTTTGACCAGCGTTGCCTCTGTGTAGCGGGGCGGCGGTTGGGTGAAATGCTGTTCGTTTTCGACGGTTTTCTTGGCCGATGGCTCGCCTTGGGCGATCTGCGGCAGGCGCTTGTCATCGTCATCAACAACCGCGTCGTCTTTGCCTTCTTCATAAACCGCAAGGAAGCCGTCAAACAGCATTACTTGACCGTTTGCGCGCAGCATAACTTGGCCGTCAGCAGAGCCCACATCAACGGCAGTGCGTTCCATACGGGCGGCGGCCATTTGGCTGGCGATGGTGCGTTTATAGACCAGATCGTAAAGCTTGCGCTGATCAGAATCGACGATTTTGGCGTCTTCCATGCTGACCATGAGGTCAGTTGGGCGCACACATTCGTGGGCTTCTTGTGCGTTCTTTGCCTTGTTTTTATAAACGCGCGCCTCAGCGGGCACATAGTCGGCGCCAAATTTCTTGCCAATGGCTTCGCGGGCTTGAACCACGGCTTCTGGCGCCATGTCGATGCCGTCAGTCCGCATGTAGGTGATCAGGCCTGCCTCGTATAAACGCTGGGCGACGGACATGGTTTGGCGTGCACCAAAGCCGAATTTGCGGCTGGCCTCTTGCTGCAATGTCGAGGTCATGAACGGCGGGGACGGGTTACGGCTGGCGGGTTTTGCCTCGACCAATTGCACGGTCAAATCGCGGCTGTTGATCGCTTGCACGGCCAATTCGGCTTGGGTTGCGTCTGAAATATCGAATTTATCAAGCTTTTTGCCGGCCAGATGGGTCAGGCGCGCATCATATGTTGCACCGCGCGGGTTTTCGAGAAGGGCTTTGACAGACCAATATTCGCGGTTTTTGAACGCTTCGATTTCCATCTCGCGTTCGCAAATGATCCGCAGGGTGACGGATTGCACACGGCCAGCGGAGCGGGACCCTGGCAATTTGCGCCACAACACCGGGGACAAATTAAAGCCCACGAGATAATCAAGCGCGCGGCGGGCCAGATATGCCTCGACCAATGGCGCGTCGACTTGGCGCGGGTTTTTCATCGCTTCGGTCACGGCCGTTTTGGTGATCGCGTTGAAAACGACGCGGCTAACTGGGGTGTCTTTTTTGATCGCTTTTTTCGCGAGCAATGTCTCGGTTAGGTGCCAACTGATGGCCTCGCCTTCACGGTCGGGGTCGGTCGCGAGGATCAGTTCGTTGTCGTTTTTAAGCGCATCAACAATCGCCTTTATATGCTTTTTACTGTCCGCCCCGATTTCCCATTTCATGTGAAAATCTTCGTCTGGCAGGACAGAGCCATCCTTGGGCGGTAGGTCACGGACGTGTCCGTAAGACGCCAGAACAGTATAGTTGCTGCCCAAATATTTGTTTATTGTCTTGGCCTTAGCAGGCGATTCGACGACGACGACTGGCATATGAAACTTTCAAAATCGGGTGGGGTGGAAAGGGATTTGCTACATGTGGTTGGTCGCAAAGGAATGTCAATGCGCCCAAATGTCAAAGGGGAATGTTGACTGATCCCACATCATAAGCCTGCGATTGGCCTAGTTCACAAGTGACAAGAGCCCACCGCGTTGCCGTTTGATCCGCCCATCCAGTTCCAATGAGACGATCGCAGGAGCGACGATTGTGGACGCGGCACAAAGGTCGCGTATCAGCTGGTCTTCGGCCACAGGTGACGGGCCGAGCCGTTCGAGGATTTGGGCGTGAAGCCCCGCCACGTCGCGCAGGGTGCGCTGTGGTTTGGGTTCTGGCAGAGGGAGTTCAGCGATGGGCTGTACGGCAATCTGCCCGACCGCTTCGATGACGTCATCGGCGCTGCGGATCAAAGTAGCACCGTCGCGGATTAGCATGTTGCAGCCTGCGGTGCGTGCATCAAAGGGGTGACCGGGAACGGCGAAGACGTCACGCGATTGATCAAGCGCGTTGCGGGCGGTGATCAGGCTGCCGGATTTTGCGGCAGCTTCAACCACGACAGTTGCGCAAGCAAGGCCTGATATGATCCGGTTGCGCGCTGGAAAGTGTCTTGCTTGGGGTTGAACGCCCATTGGCATTTCAGAAATGCGCAAGCCGGTTTTGGCGATGTCTTGTGCGAGTGCGCTGTTTTCTATCGGGTAAATCACGTCGACCCCGCCTGCTTGTACGGCAATTGTGCCGCTGGGCAACGCCGCGATGTGCGCTGATGTGTCGACGCCGCGCGCAAGGCCGGACACGATGACATAGCCTGCGTCGCCCAGATCAGCGGCCAATTTCTTGGCCATGCGTGTGCCCAAAGACGACGCATTTCGTGCACCCACTAGGGCGATCATGGGTTTTTGCAGGCATGACACATCGCCAAGCGCCCACAAAAGTGGTGGCGCGTCTGAAAGGTCATTGAGGGCTGCAGGGTACCCTGCTTGACCCGCGATTAAAAGCTGAGCCTTGTTTGCACGCCCTGCATTTAATTCTGCGATAACAACGCCTTCTGGGCATATTTGGTAATCAGAAACACCTGCGGCGGCTGCAATTTGGGGCAATGCATCAAGGGCTGCAGCGGCAGTCCCGTGTTCGCGCATCAAGCGGTGATAGGTCGCGGGGCCAACGCGTCGTGATCGCAAAAGGCGGAGACTACAAAACGTGATGTCTTCCGAGGAGGGGTCGACTGGGGGGGGGAAGGAGTGTGTTTCCCGTTCATCCTGTTGCTCCGCCTTGTTGCTGACCCCAATAGAGAGCAACAGCGTTAACGAGGTGTGAACAGAGGTAATCGTTCGAGAGTGCCGCGCGAAAACCAACTAATTCGAAGGTTTTTTGATGTAATTTTCGTATAAGTTTCGCATAAGTTTTGCATATGCCGCCAAAGGGACCTGTCTGATCCGTGGATTTTGCCCGTCGTAATAAGCAGATGCGATTCGCGAGGTTACTTAAAAATAGACCGATTGGCACGATACCCACCGACCCAATATAGACCTGAGAAGATAGCACCGCATCCCGCGCCTGCGGCAATGAACGAGATAGGCACATCGTCGCCATTCAAAAGTAATGGGGTGGTGAAGGCAAGCGAGCCCACCAGAACGCCACAGCCCAAAGCAAATAACAATCCCGCAGATCCGTTGCGCAGGGCGAGATCAGCGATCGGCCAAGCTATCAGCAATGAAGGCACTGCAAATATGAGTACGAAAAGCCAGACGATGGGCCCAAGGAGCAGACCCTCCATTATGATCATTGTTAGGCTTTGATTGCCGTCAAGCTGCGTATTCTCGATGAAGGCTGATGTGAACGCCATCAAGCTGCAGATAGGGAGAGCCACAAATATAGTAAACGTTGACGATTTAAGGACAATCCTACGGCGTTTTGAAACGTCAGAAATGCGTTGGCTGTGAATGTATCGGATCATTTTTCCGTTGTATTTTCACTTTTAGACTTTTGCGTGGCGGCGCAACGTATCGGCAATACCGTGGATGGGCGCAGTAACCCCAAGTTAAGTTGGATTGCTGCGCCACTTTACGATCACCCAGCAGCCCCACCAATCGTCAGGCCACCGATTTTCAAGGATGGTTGGCCGACGCCCACGGGCACCCATTGACCTGCTTTGCCGCAGTTTCCGATGCCGGGGTCGAGTGCGAGGTCGTTGCCGATGCCTTGGATGTTGGTCAGGGAGGTTGCGCCGTCGCCGATCAGCGTTGCACCTTTGACTGGTGCGCCGACGATGCCGTTTTTCACGCGGTAGGCTTCGGTGCAGGAAAACACGAATTTGCCGTTGGTGATGTCGACTTGGCCGCCACCGAACCCAACCGCGTAAATCCCGTCTTTTAGGTCCGCCACGAGGGATGCTGGGTCTGCGTCGCCTGCCAGCATATAGGTGTTGGTCATGCGCGGCATTGGTGCGTGTTGATAGCTTTCGCGTCGCCCGTTGCCGGTTGGATCGACACCCATGAGCCGCGCGTTCTGGCGGTCTTGCATGTAGCCCACAAGCACGCCGTCTTCGATCAGCGTGTTTTTGGCGCTGGGCGTGCCTTCGTCATCAACGGTGATTGATCCGCGCCTGTCTGGGATGGTTCCGTCGTCAAGAACGGTGACCCCTTTGGCGGCGATTTGTTGGCCCATCAACCCTGCGAACGCCGAGGTGCCTTTGCGGTTAAAGTCGCCTTCAAGCCCGTGACCGATTGCCTCGTGCAGCAGGATGCCCGGCCAGCCTGGCCCAAGGACCACGTCCATGACGCCTGCGGGGGCTGGTTCTGCGTCGAGGTTCACAATTGCGATGCGAAGTGCTTCGCGCACGGCGGATTTCCAGTGGTCGGATGCGATGAGACCGATCAAGCCTGCGCGACCGCCTGCACCGGATGTGCCGGATTCGCGTTTGCCGTTGTCTTCGATGATGACAGACACGTTGAGCCGCGACATGGGGCGCGTGTCGGTGACCAATTGGCCGTCTGAGCGCAGAATCAGGATTTCTTGGTGTGAGGCTGCGAGCGTTGCAGAGACTTGCACGACCCGTTTGTCCAGATCGCGGGCGAATTGGTCGATCTCGCGCAGGATGTCGATTTTGGCAGGGAAGGTGGCTTGCAGCATCGGGTCTTCGTCGGAATAAAGTTTGCGGTTTGTGCCAACGGGGCCAGCGGCCATGGTGCCACCGCCGTCGGCCACGGCCAATCGGGTGGTGCTGACGGCACGGCGCAGCGCCTGTTCGTCAATGGTGCTGGAATGGCTGTATCCGGTGGTTTCACCGCGCACCGCCCGCAGGCCGAATCCCTCGGATGCATCAAAACTGGCGGTTTTCACGCGCCCGTCGTCGAATGAAAGGACCTCGGACTTGCGCCGTTCAAGGAAAAGTTCGCCGTCGTCGGCCCCATTTGTTGCATCTTGGAGGATGGACAGCGCTGTATCGCGGTCTAAATTGGTGTCAAAGGGTGCAAAAGCGTCTGCGGACATATGGTTTCCCTGCATGTTGAACAATTTTTCGGGCTTCGCGGCTGTTTGCCGCAACTCCGGTTCTTGAGTTGTTCATCAAGATATGGGACTAGTCCGACTAGATACAACGGGAATCCGCCCGAGACATGGGCGCAGACTCGAACAAGGGCGCGCCATAGGGCGCCATGATAGACAGGTTTTGATATGCGATTGAACACCATTGCGACTTCTTTGTGGGCCTCGGCTGGTCTGATCCTTGCAGGCGCTTCTGCTTCTGCACAAGACGTAAACCAAGAGTTGGAAATCGTCGGCGCGCCGATTCTGGGCCTGACGAGCTTTCAGCCTGCGGCAACTGAATTGGCCCGCGACGTGCAGTGGCTTGACTACTGGCTGCTGGTACTGATTACGATCATCACGTTGTTTGTGACTGGTCTGATGATTTGGATCGCGATCCGGTTTAACCATAAATCGAACCCGACACCGCGCACGTTCACGCATAATTCGCCGTTGGAAGTTGCTTGGACGATCATCCCGATTGTTATTTTGGTGTTCGTCGGTGCGTTCTCGTTGCCGATTTTGTTCAAGCAGCAGGAAATTCCTGAAGCGGATATCACGATCAAGGTGACTGGCTACCAGTGGTACTGGGGCTATGAGTACGTCGATGATGGTGTTGCATTTGATAGCTTTATGCTCGCCCGCGATGAGCTGGAAGAGTTTGGTTATTCCCAGAATGAATATCGCCTTGCGACGGACACGTCTGTTGTCGTTCCAATCGGTGCGACTATCGTTATGCAGTTGACTGGTGCGGATGTGATCCACTCTTGGACGATCCCAGCGTTTGGTGTGAAGCAGGATGCCGTTCCAGGTCGTTTGTCGCAGCTATGGTTCGCGGCAGAGCGTGAAGGCATTTACTTTGGTCAGTGTTCAGAGCTTTGCGGCAAAGACCACGCCTACATGCCGATCACAGTTAAGGTAGTAAGCCAAGAAACATATGATGCTTGGTTGATTGAAGCCAAAGAAATCAACGGCGTCTAAGCAACAACCGCCACAACGACACGTCGTTGTGGCACTTGCCTGCGTAGGATGGGTTTTAACCCATCTAACCCCCTATGGGATTTGTGATGACCGATATGAGCGTGCAAAACAGCGAATATGAAGCAAGCATGGGCGATTATTTCGCACTGCTAAAGCCGCGCGTCATGTCCCTGGTCATCTTTACCGCCCTCGTCGGCCTGCTGGTCGCACCTGTGCCAGTGCATCCGTTTATTGGTTTCGTCGGCGTGCTTTGCATTGCGGTTGGGGCAGGCGCATCTGGTGCGCTGAACATGTGGTGGGACGCTGATATCGACGCCATCATGAAGCGCACCGCAAAACGCCCAATTCCATCGGGCCGCGTGCAACCGGGTGAAGCGCTGGGTATTGGCTTAGCGCTGTCTGGCTTTGCGATTGTCCTCCTTTTGTTGGCAACGAACGTGCTGGCGGCTGGGCTGCTGGCATTCACCATCTTTTTCTACGCCGTGGTTTATTCGATGTGGCTGAAACGTGCGACGCCGCATAACATCGTGATTGGCGGGGCCGCGGGTGCCTTTCCTCCGATGATCGGCTGGGCCGTTGCTACGGGATCTGTCAGCATTGAATCTATCCTGATGTTTGCGCTGATCTTTATGTGGACGCCACCGCATTTCTGGGCATTGGCCTTGTTCGTGAAGTCTGATTACGGCGATGCGGGCGTGCCGATGTTGACCGAAACCCACGGTCGCGATGTTACCCGCCGTCATGTGATCGTCTATGCGGTACTGCTGGTGCCTGTCGCCGTAG
>Ga0307997_10001645_pt1 | contig 10474 bp, 4 predicted proteins | sample Davwhametageno36_FD_203165 | JGI IMG/M metagenome (GOLD analysis project Ga0307997, IMG submission 203165) | Marine microbial communities from Davis Island wharf, Antarctic Ocean - #36 | ecosystem: Environmental > Aquatic > Marine > Unclassified | place: Antarctic Ocean: Davis Island wharf...
GAAATGGAGATTCATCAACGGAGAGCGGAAGTCGTAGAGAAGATGTCAGACAAGATTCGTGCGGAGTTTGCTTCGGCAACATTGTTGAGCTCTGCCTCGAGTGAACATGTTTTATCTCTCTCTAAAAAGTTGGAAGAAAAGGAAAACGATTTTCAAATTGCGGAAAGAACAATGTTGCGTCAAAAGAATTCTTTGAAAGAAAAGATTGAGTCCATACAACAGCTGAAGGAGCACTTTGAACAGTACTCGTGTGCGACTGAGAAAGAAGTAGAAATGGCATCTTCAAGAGCTGCACAAATGAGAAGAGAGCTGTCGCGTGAGTTTTCTTTTGTTTCTCTATGCTGTTTTCTTGTGTTGTTTTCCTTTTTTCTTGTGTCACCTCTTCTTCGCCGCACAACCGTCCTCGACCCTGACGTTTCCTCTTTTTTTTTCTTTTTCTTTTTTTGCCAGAATTGAAAAAACAAGAAGTTACTCTGAGAAGTGAGCTCTCCACACTAAGAGCATCTCAGACGTACGAAGCTGCACTGGTGTCAAAATCGATTGAAGATGCTTGCAGTGAGGCTGATCAACGCGTCAACACTGCTCAAAGAAGAGCAAGTGGACTGGAATCTGAAATGAAACAACTGAGAAAGGATATGTTAAAATTAAAAAATCATCAAATCCAAAAAAATATGACACTGAAAAATAAAGAGGAAGATTTTGACAAGTTATCTTTCAAGTTTGAAACGATGCATTCGCAGCTCCATGAGCAGGAGGAGAGCAGCAAGAGAACAGCAAGCTGGTTGCATCGCGCGGAGGAAATGTCAGTCGAGCATGCTTCACAGTTAGAAAAATTTCGTGAGGAGGCAGACGAACGCGAGGACGCTCTGGAAAAAGAGAAAAAAATATTGGAGGAGACGTTTGTGTTGGAAAAAAATAAAAGAGAGGATGACATGAAAATGTTGGAGAAAGAGGTAAGTATACTGGAGGAAGAGAAGAATAAAACAGAGAAGATGACACAAGAGAAGCTGCATAATCATCACAAGGTGGAGAGTGGGCTCCGCAACTCCATTGTCTTACTCGAAGAGAGATTAGTGTTGGCAGAGGAGAAAGAGAAAAAAGAAAAAAAAGAAAGACAAGCATTCAAAGATATAAAAAAAGTTGATGAAAAGAAAATAAAAGTTTTGACAGCAGCAGGTGAGATGGCTGGTCAAGAAGTCCGTCGTCTCAAAAAAGAGAACAAAAAAAGAGCAAAGGAGGAGAAATATCTAAAGCAGGAGTTGGAGGAGGTCAGTGCAGTAGTCTCCAGACTGGAAAATCATGGTCTCAGCACAATGAAAGAAAAGACGAAGACGACAAAGTCGACGACCAATCATGAATTATCAGAATCATTAACACTGGAAAAAGCAAACAAGTTCATTCGTGAAATTCAAACGCTTAAGACACAACTCAAAGTGGCACTCTCTAACACTAAAAGAGCGGAAGAAAGTGAAATGTTGGCAGCAGAGGAAAGTGAAGATTTAAGAGAGCAGCTCCTGTACACTTCCAAAATGTTGGAAGTAATGGAACAGCAAGTGAAAAAATCTTCGAATGATATGGACATGCTGAAAAAAGAAATGTCAAGTTTAGTCCTGTCAAGTGATCAAAATAAAAGAAAGGAGGAGAAATCAATAGTGGGAGAACAGATTACACAAGCACTGCAAAATGAGTTGAAGATCACCAAAGCAAGGCTTTTGGCGTGCAAGAGAGCTGACGAAGAACAGGAGGAGAACAACAAGAATATCACACAACAGTATGATGCAGAAAAAGAAAAGAACAAGATGCTGCTGCTGCTGCAGGAGGAGGAGTGTAACAAGTGGAGAGAGGAGTCAATGGCAACAGAGAGACGAATTGAAACTCTGAAAAAGGAAGTTCTTGAGACAAGACGCGTAGCCAAGCACATGGAGAGTGCTGCGTTCATTGCTCAGTCTGAGTTTCTTGTGCTCAACCAAGAATTTTACGACGTCGCGACCATGCCAGGGATGATTAATTCTTCGTCATGTTCAACACCATCTTCCATCAGTAGTAGTGGCAATGAAGCAGCAAAATCATCGTCTGGATTTCGTCCGACAACACCTGCCTCGTTGTTTCTGCGTCGCAATATGCCTACAGGATCAGCACGGCTGCATCGTGCGATGGAAGGTGTTGCGTCGCTGCGTGAAAAGTTGGTGACAACCAAGAAACAATTTGATACTGCCGAGATGGAAACAAATGAAATGAAAGTTCAACTGGGCAAGCTACGCGAGGACCATAACAACATGAGTCGAGTTGCGAGCGGAAACAGAGAGGAGCTGTCCTCATCCAACGAACTCGTAGAAAAACTGAGAGCAGAGCTTTCCATTGAGAGAAGAAAGAAGAAGACAAGCTCGTCTAACAACATGATACGAGGAACGAAGACACCAGAAAGTTCACCCAACAAAAAAAAGAACAATGATTCACCACCGTTCCGCTCGCCACAGTATCCACCAAGATATCATCGCCAGAGCGAAGGATTACCATCCAGTGCATCATCAGTGTCGTCGAACGCTTCGACGGTGGGAAGAGCAGATACTACTCCGTCTGAGTCCAAGACGAGTGGTAGTAGCGAGAGCGGCATGAGCGGCGAGAGTCATGTGACTTTTACACCGTACTCTGCATTCACTCCGCTGTCGGTCAAAATATCAAGATGCGCAGCGCAAATGTCAGGCAGCGGTGACGCACAAAGTGACATGGACGAAATGCTTGTGTCCAAAACAGGATCACTACACAATACAAAAAAAGCGAAGAGAAGCATTCAACAAGCGTTGGAAAAGGAGGTCAAGGAAAGTAGATGAAGTCTGCTCCATTTGAATGGTGTAATTAAATATACTAAAATTAATTTTTCTTTTTTATAATAATTATAAAAAGATCTAGTTAAATTATTAAAGCCAATTCGAAATGTGCATAATTTGGACTCACTTTTTCGATTTTCTTCACAGTTGGAAATTTGACGTTTCAACTCCCCACATCCAAAAACCGCCATTGCGCAAAAATGAGCAACGACCAGAATTTCGTCAATGCACTTGCACAGTCACAGTCGCAGCGCAATCAACTCGCAGCGCAAGGTTGGACGGAGGAGGGTGCACGCCAAGCAGCACGCGACGAGGCGTTTGCCGATCTTGATCCACACGGAGATGAAATTGGATTTCCAGCTCACGTCGCAGCATTTATCATTGGTGCCACGGCACTTGGTCTTGGCATTGGATTTTTCGTTCCTCTCGTAGCGGAGGCCAACAAGAGTGGCAAGGAGGGTACTACTGCGCTGGATGATCCCACCATCTTGATTCCACTTATTGCTGCTATTGCTGGTCTCTTCATGATGATGGCGTCTTCCTCCTGGTTATTTAGAGATTACCAACAAAATCGATGCAGTTGTGGATCAAATATGAAAGTGATGCCAATTGATGCCACTGATTTGGAGGCACAGAATCAAATACTGTCACCAGTGGAGGCGCTGGCCAAAGCCAACCGTGAGTCGCGTGAAAGAGATCGTAAAATTCAAGAGGAAAGAAAGAAACAACTTCCAAAAACAATTTTATTTGCGAACGATCGTGTTTTACTGCTGCTCGAGTTGTTCAACTACTACACACTTGCTTTGGATGTGCCTGAAATTGGTTGCAACGGATTAACAGAGATGATGAAGGACACGATGACGGGTGCGGACGATGACATTAGTCTCCAAGAGTCGCGCTCCTTCATGAATCGCATTGATCTTGATGGTGATAAGATGGTACAAAGAAATGAGTACTTAGATTTTATGCTCAGTCGCTGGTCTACCGAATCGCCTCTCGCAAAAAAGTTCTCAAGTTTTGATGACTTTTTAGTTAAACTTCACGAGATGCGCATAGTAAAGAATAGCGGGAAGGAGGGTCGTCCTTTACGTGCGTCCGTCATGTCACCCTCAGGTGGAATTCCAGCACGACTCGTGGAGGAGCAAGAGTTAGGTAATCTTGAAGCAACGGAAAAAAAATTATTACATCATGAAATAGTGAAAGATTTATTTAAATGGTACGACAAGGATGGAACTGATGCCATTGATTGCAACGGTTTGTTAGCACTCATGTCTGATCTGGTCGTTGACACAAGCGGTGGTGGATTATCCATTGGAGATACTAACAAGTTCATGGGTCTCATTGATCAAGATGGTGATCGATTGTTGCAGGAGGATGAGCTCGTCAGTTACATGATGGAGAGATGGGCGGAAACAGCACCAAAAGCTGAAAAATTTAATAAGGACGTTGGTGCGTTCTTGTCTGTCGTCTATCCCATTGTGCAGCGCAAGCTGCTGGCACGATGGAGAGCAGAGCGCGGCATTTCTCTGCCGGTACCTTCCCATGCACCACCACCCCCAGCTGGTGCACCACCACCACCAGCTGGTGCACCACCCAAGCAGGAGAAGAAAAAGAAGAAGAAAAAGAAGAAGAAAAAGAAGGATAAAAAAGAAAACTCTTCCTCTTCCTCCTCGTCTGTCCAAGAGGAAGAAGAGGAGTCCTCTGCTGCTGTTGATGGCGTGGAAACTGTTGAGACTAAGACGGAGATTCCAGAGGAAGAGAGTGTAGCTGAATCTAGCGCAGAAGCTTCTCCTCCGGTGGAGATAAGCAGCGACACCGCTGCACCACCACCAGCAGAGGAGGAGGAGCAGGCACCACCAGCAGAGGAGGAGCAGGCAGCAGCGCCACCAGCTGAGGAGGAGCAGGCAGCAGCGCCACCGGCAGAGGAGGAGGAGCAGGCATCACCAGCAGAGGAGGAGGTGCGCCCAGTGGAAAATGTTTCACCAGAGGCTTTTACTTCCGAACCTCTTGCCACTGCACAAGATTTTTCTCTTGGTTGAACAGCACTTCATCTCTCATGACCACACACACCGCACCGCCAATAAATGCGGGTGGGGGGGAAACAAAATGTCCCAAATTAAAATTACAAATTGATGTGACATGTAATACATCATGTATGATAGTTTAATAAACTTTAAGATCTTTGAAATAGGAGTTTATCAAAGCATTAAAATCAACAATTAATTAATAATAACTTAAATATAACAGTCTTTAGCTGGGTACCTTCTCGAGCTAGATCTATTACCTAGTACCTGTACACTCATAACACTCATTTCACTTGATGCATTTGCCATGAAGATTCCCGCTTCATTTTTTGACGCAGATGTTCTTTGTTCCTAACCCTCGACTCTGCCATTCTTGCTGCCTGCACCGCAGCATCCTCTCCTTTGAACATCCGTCCATCACAACTCTGCACGTAGCTACCATTAGTAGACTCTGCTCGTACCAGCGTCAGGCCACCATGTATTGGCGACTGCTGCGAATGGTGCTCGTCACGCAACAATGCTCCACAAGAAACAGAAGCGTGACTTGAAGATGGGCGTTTCTTATGGAGCATGCCTTTCGTATTATGAAGCATTTCGTAAGGGACTCGGACGCCCGAGTGGAGGCCTGGAACACTTCCACCCCATCTTCTCATTTGTGATGACGCTGGTGAGGCTGTACTGGGACGACTTCTCATCGTTGTTGTTCCACCGCCAACACCTCCACCTCCTCCACCACCATTACCACCACCACTATGAAGACGAAGCGGCATAAGCGGTGATTGTGGAACTGGATGGATCGGTGGACTTCTTCTTGATAGGGAGACAACAGCACGATTGCATGTAAGACATTTAGATGTTGCAGACGAGAGACCGTCTTCACCAAGATGTGCTTCGTGGAGTACTTGCACCGTCGATGACAGTTTATTTGCAACAGATGCAATTTTGACAAGATCATTTCTACTTGCTTTGTTATTCATTTGACGTTGTACTCTTTCAATAATTTTTTCAGACACTGGATTCATATCGTTCACACGATGAATCAGCTCGCTGACTTTCGATCCCTCTGCTTTCAGTAGTATCATTTTCTCATGGCGCTCAATATCATAATTAATGTTTGTCATTGAGCCAGATAAAAGTTTGTTCATTCTTTTCTCCATGTCTCTCGCCTCATCTGCAGACATGGCTTGTTTTTTTTTGTTTTTTTCTTCCTCCTCTTTTAATCTTCTCTCCTCACGATCTTTTTCTATTTCATTAAATACACGATGAACTTGTGCCAGCAGATCCTTGGCCGTTGACTCCACAAACGTCTGCTCTGCTTTTGTCGACACTCGTGTAGCTATTGTTGACATCTCAATCTTATCTGCTTTCTTTATCTCGAGCTCCTCTCTTGTCTCTTTCAATGCCTCTTGCATTATTTCCTTCCATCCTACTAAATCATTCTGCACAAGTTCAACTGCCTCGATCTGCTTTGTACTTTTCTCTTCCACGTTTCTTGCGAGCTTGCTGAGTGATGTTGTTGTGCTCACGTGCTTCTTCTCCATTTCTTCAAACATCGTGAGCATCTCTGATCTGTCTGCCTTGTGCTCGTTTGATGGTATTTCAAGTTTTTCTGGAGTTTTTGGTATATCATTAATTTTTTGCTCGACTGATAATATCATGTCCTTCATTGTCTCTAAATCTCTTTTCGTTGCTCTTGATTCTTTTTGTAACACTTGAATCGCTTCTTTTTGTTCTTTGAATGCTTCTAAGTTTTTGGACACCGTCTCAATCATGTGCTCAGTACGTTTGAACACGGCTCCTGCCGTATGTTTAAACTGCTCCAGCGTTTTAACACGCTGGCCTAATGATTTAGATGGATGTTCAATCTTTTTGTTACCAATATTCATTTGCTTGGTCAAAACAGGTGTTTTGGTCAATAGTACGATGAACTCCTCTTCACTCAAGCAGCAGTCACCATCAGTGTCGTTGTCTTTCAGCAGCTGCGAAATTTCATTGTCATCCATGTCTACACCCAGTGCTTTGATCAGTGCTTTGATCTCTTCCTCCTCAATCGAACCAGATCTATCCGTGTCAAACAGTTGAAACATTTGACGCATTTCTTTCACTTTCTTTGGATCCATCCTTTTGACTTGAGATTTTAAGGACATCCAAGATTTTCCTCTTCCTCCCGGAGCAGCAGAATCAGTATCGATAGCAGCAGCAGTGGATGATTTTAATTTTGTCGGAGTGGTCGTAGTAGCAGCAGCTGCAGTGGTTGTAGCGCCAGTGGCTGTAGCAACAGTAGCTGTAGCAACAGTAGCTGTAGCAACAGTAGCTGTAGCAACAGTAGCTGTAGCAGCATTGGCTGGAGCACCAGTGGCTCGAGCACCAGTGGCTGTAGCACCAGTAGTTGCAGTAGCAGTGGCTGGAGCACCTGTGGCTCGAGCACCAGTGGCGGCTGGTGGCGATGTTGCTGCTTTGTTTCCTGTTCTTTTTGCTTGCTTTGTTTCCTGTTCTTTTTGCGCTGTTTCTTCTTCATCCTCCTCCTCCTTCTCCTTTCCTACTTTGTTGACCGTTGCTGAGACAGATTCTGTTGCTCTTTTCTTTTCTGTCTGACTCTTTTTCGTGGTGTTTGGTAAACTCTCATCTTTATCTGGTTCCCTCGTTGTCGTAATCTTCCGGTTGTCTTTGATCACCATCGTGTTGCGATGATGACCAACTTCTGGTGTTGCGATTGTTTCGTGCAACAACGCTTCCATCGCGTTGTGTGACTCATGATCGTGCAAGTCACTCTCTTCGCCTGTCAAGTTGTAGCACAAGTTTGCGACTGTCAACTCCATTGTCCGCATTCGTTCTGCCTGCTGTCGAACGATTTCTGCCAGCTTGATACTCATTTCATTAGAGTTGGAGGAAGGTTTCAATCGCAATTCTTCAATCGTTTGTGTAACGTCGATCAATTTGATCTCCAACTTCTCACGCTGCTGTCTCTCTGCACTGTACTTGTTCAGGAGCAAAAACAAAACATCTTGAATGTTTGAAAAGTTGAGACTCTGGATTGCTGTCTCTACGACTGCTTCTTCTGTTTCTGGAGTGTTCTTCTCCGTGTCGATGCAATCATTCATAGTATAAAGGTATCGATAGGAAAATTTTAATTTGTGTAAACGGATCTGTCGATCACTCTTTGAACTTTCAAACGAGAGAGATCGAAGAGCGGGGTTTGCGTTTTGGGAAAGAAAAAAATAAGTATAAAAAAAAAAGTATAAAAAAAAGTAATTACACCTCCTTGACCTAGATTAAAAGCTAACTCTTCTTTCCCCACAAACCACCAAACAATTTTTTCCCAGCATTCAGGGCCATTCCACCAACAGCACCAGCTGTCTTGCCTACCGCAATCGCTGCACCACCAACTTTTTTCCTTACACTCTCAACACGACCTGATATTCCACCGGTAGATGTACTGACCGAAGGATCCGCTCCATCACGGCAGTTCGGCAGTGCAATCGTGACCATAACACCAGCATCACAACCAACAGCAACAAACTCTTCACTTGGACACAGCGACATAGAGTGCACTGCAAATCCACCGGTAGAGTACCATGACAGCAGCACCAAATCGCGAGCATGCCAAATGAGTACCTGCCCACTACTAGTTCCACCAAGAACAATGGAGGATCTTCTGGATGGCTCCATGGAAAGAAGAGGCGCATCACATAAAAGATTTGGATTCACATCGTTCTTCGTTGGACCGATCCACGTGGAGTTGAGCACACCGTTCACATTGAACGACAGAAGTACAAACGGTGGGCTATTATCTTCTTCTTGGCTGTCAGAAGGTGAGGAGGAGGAGGAAGTGGTGGAGGAGGAGGTAGTGGTGGTGGAAAAGTCTAATCCTAGAAGATCTGTGTCCATCGCTGCGAGTTGCTCTGCGCCGCTCTTTTTTTTTTTGTACTGAACATGATGGCAGTGGACAACAATTTCACCCGTAGAACAAATGGAGCACAACGTCACTACGTACTGCCGGACATCCAGCACACCAGCTACTGCTGCAGCTACTACTGTGACAGCAGCACTGGTAGCAAACGGTGGGTACGTTGACAAGTCAATGACTGTGTGAGGATACTCGGTAGATGGTTGGAATCCTGGACCAAGTGGTGGTGGACGTGGAAGACGATGAAACAAAAGCTCACTTGTAGATGACGATGTGACAGCAACACCAACAGCATGTGACATGGAGCTGAGAAGAACTGGGTTACGATGTCCACGCAGGAGGTGGTATGGTCTAGAGGACACAGCAGGAAGCTTGGTTCTTGGAACGCGACACAAAAACCACAAGAGTACCATTCCATCTTCACTTCCTGACAACAGAGTATCACTAGAAATGGCAAGTGTCGTAACGCTCGACCAATGTCCACCTGATGCAGACGCTTCGGTGTTGACGGCAACAGAAGAATTCGTCGAGCCAGCGTCCTTGTCTACACCCCACAAAACGACAGATCCAGTTGCACCACTTGCACACGCCAGTACACTTCCCGCACTGCTCCAACAAATGGGTGGACGATACACACCTTGATTTCGAGCGCGCACGTCACCAGACGACAAGGAACCGAGCTGAAGAAAAACAAAAACAAAAACAAAAACAAAAAAACAAAAACAAAAAAACAAAAACAAAAACAAAAAAACAAAAACAAAAAAACAAAAACAAAAAGAATTTTTAAAAAATGTGAGAATAAAAGTTGAAGGAGAAAAGAGAAAAACAATGCAATCATCATAAGCAATCACACCAACGAAATCTCATAGCAGGCGTTGAACAACAGCCACACTGATAATCATAATAATCATAATAATTATAGAGATTGAAAAAACGTACCTTGGTTGGATTCACATTCCAACACACTGGAATGGACAATCTTTCGTCTTCGGGATTCCATGTAGATGGACTGACGACTTGCACTGACAACGGAATAAAATCACGTGCTGCACGTGCTGCAATTCTACTTTGTTTTTCAGCAGCATACGCAGCACCAGCATCCATTTCATCCTTGCTGTTTGTTGTCGCACGCACCGCGGTATTTCTTGTCACACGGTACGAGTGCACGATTCCATCCGATGATACAGCGTGAATTCGATCAGACAAACAACGAACAGCGACAAACGAAGTTAAATTGGACTCAAGTGGTAGCGGTGAGCTCGTGTGAATTTGTGAGTTCTCTTTGGAAAAAGGTGGTACGCGAGCACAATCACCTCCTTGTGCCAGTGCCATGGCTGCGTTTTTGGATCTTGGATCTTGCTCTGTTCTCCACAAATAGCGACGGTTGATCCCAGTACTGGAGCGACGGTGAGAGCGAGAGGAGGAGGGAGAAGACGACGAAGAAGAAGAAGCAGAAGAAGCAGAAGAAGACGGCCCACTGCCGACATTGGACGACACTGCCATCCCTTCTTTGGTGATGGACGCAGCAGGATCAGTGCTGCTGTTGCTGCTGCTACGATTGGCTGTCAACTCACTATCTGCAGGCTCGTCATCTAGATCGACGTCGTCTGATGCTGCGTTGAGAGCATCGAAGGAGCGAGATGGCGGGAAGCCAAGCTTGACCAAAGAATCTAAACCGGGAACTTTCGAAGCGAGCGTGTAATGAACAAGAGGAG
>Ga0307997_10001647_pt1 | contig 10469 bp, 8 predicted proteins | sample Davwhametageno36_FD_203165 | JGI IMG/M metagenome (GOLD analysis project Ga0307997, IMG submission 203165) | Marine microbial communities from Davis Island wharf, Antarctic Ocean - #36 | ecosystem: Environmental > Aquatic > Marine > Unclassified | place: Antarctic Ocean: Davis Island wharf...
AGTACATCTCGTGCAATATTAGTTAATTGCATAGCAATACCTAAGTCTACTGCATACCAGAGAGCTGCTCGATCAGTACAGCCAAGTATTGTGCTCATCATCACACCGACTGTCCCAGCAACCCGATAGCTGTAGCGTAAAAGTGCACGTTCATCTGCGAGAGCAACAGTCTTTTGATCTTGAATAAGGCCATCGATCAAAGCGACCAAAATCTCAGCAGAAATATCCTTTTTTTGGATAAAATCAGTCAAATCGGGTAGTAATAAATCATCAGAAACTGTTGCATTGATCAGCCCAGATCGAATATTTTTTAACCGTTTTGGCCCACCTGGAATATCCCCGTCAGCCATATCATCAAGTATGCGACAAAAACTATAGAGGCGTGTCGCATCTCCCCCAACTCTAGGGCCTAGAAAGCGCCCAGCCCAGTGAAAACTCTTGCCATTTTGCGCTATGGAATGCTCAGGCGTGAGATCTTCATTGGTTTTCATCATACAATTCCCCAACACAATTTATGTCTGCCCCTTTAGTTCTTGATCTATCAAGGCCTCCACGACTTTAGCTGAGCATAATACCCCGGGCATACCAGCGCCAGGGTGTGCCCCTGCAGCAGAAAAATATAGGTTGGAAATATGTGGGTCTCGGTTGTGATATCGAAACCAGGCAGATTGAGTGAAGATTGGCGCCAGAGAAAATCCAGCGCCATGCATTGAGCGATAGTCTGCTTTGAAATCTTCAGGGGTCATCCAGAAGTCTTCAGTAATTGTTGTCTCAAGGTCGGGCATTATTGTCTCAGATAAGGCCTTAACAATGCGGTCCCTTAACTCTGGAGCCTTTTCAGACCAATTCACCTGGCCACGTAGATTGGGTACTGGGCAGAGAACATAATAGCTGTCACATCCCTCAGGAGCGAAGCTAGGGTCAGTTGCTGTAGGTCTATGGACATAAAGTGAAAAATCATCGGACAGAATTTTTTTATTAAAAATATCTGCAAGCAAGTCCTTATAGCGTGGCCCCATCCAGATTGTGTGATGTGCCACATCAGGATACTGGCACTGTGTACCAAAAAACAGAACATACAGCCCCATCGAATAATGAGTAAGCTTTTCAGGGGCTAAACGCTTGCGCCGATTGCCGTCTTGCGGCAACATCTGAGCATAGACTGTCGGCGGATCAGCGTTGCAGATCACTCTTTCCGCATGAAATACTCGACCATCTTCGGCAATTGCACCAGTGGCTAAGCCACGCTCCAACGTAATTTCTGCAATATCGACATTGAGTTCCACCTTAACTCCGGCACGCAGCAATAACGCATGTAGCGCTTCCACTAACTTGCCAGTTCCCCCCATGCAGAAATACACTCCCCACTTACGTTCGAGGTAATGAATTAATGCGTAGATTGATGTTGTACTAAACGGGTTCCCTCCGACCAACAAAGGATGAATCGAAAATGCCTGCCGAAGCAACGGATGTTTTAGGTGTCGGTTTACAATACCCGCAACCGAATAATAGCTTTTCAAACGAAACAGGCTTGGGATCTGCGCTACCATAGTTCTTATCTTGTGAAATGGGCGATTTGCAAGTTGCTCAAACCCTACCTCAAATATCGCCTTAGAGGTTGCCAGTAGACGCGCATACCCCTTTACATCTCTTGGTTCAAATTTTTTTATTTGTTCGTTGGTATCTTCAATAGACCTACAATAATCAAATTGGCGCCCACCATGAAAATAAAAACGATACCAAGGGTCAAGTGAACGAAATTCAACATGATCACTGCGTTTTTCACCAAACAACTCAAATAACTCATCAAAAAGGAATGGCGCCGTAATCACGGTGGGACCAGCATCGTGGCGGAAGCCTCCACGTTCAAATACCTGAGCTCTTCCACCAATAGCCGTCAAGCGGTCAACGAGGGTTACTTCGAACCCCTTAGCACGCATGCGTAGAGCTGCTGCAATACCACCGAAGCCTGCTCCAATGACCAGAACAGTTCCTAAATCTGGGGCTCGGCCTTTAGGAAAGTTAGAAGAGGAGTTTGATTTCATAGTTTGAGCACCTTGCCCTAGGAGTTAACCGGTGAAGTTGCCTTCAAACAGACCTGTCGCAAGAGTATTTGAATAGGTAATACTGCTTCAGACAGCACCATTGGCATTTCCTTGGCCAAGTGAGCAGTTTTACTCAAACACTTTTGCATTCTATGAGCACTCTGTACCATCGCTTGTGAAGATAAAATTTCGTGCCGCCAGCTTTCAAATGTAGTATTCGAGCGTGAGCTATACCAATCATCAAATACGATTAATTGCTCTGCTGACAGACTTTCTCTGTAGATTACAACTACAGCATTTGGCGCACGCCGGGAAAGATCAGAACCCTGATCGACAGCGCCGTCCAGTGCTCGAAAATTCATAATATCGTTAGCTATTTGGTATGCGGCACCTAGACTACGAAAATATGTTCCAATTGACGACGAAGCATCCACACGCAAAGCCATAGCCGCCACCCCCTCCAGAGGTGCCGTAAGAAGTGGAGCAGTTTTATCAGACGCAATCTCTATATAGCGGTCCCATTCAAGTCCTTTATCCAAAGAAAATTCCGAAGCCTCACCAGCCGTAGTGGTGGCCATATGCTGGGCTAATATTTTAACTAGAAGTGGGGTTTGTGCTCTTTGGCCAGCCTCTGCTGCAAGTTCAAACGCCAGTGCTACCAGCCAGTCCCCGAGGGTTAACGCCACATTAGGTCCATACTTAGACCAAATTGACGGCCTATCACGCCGAAGCAGATCATTGTCGCAAATATCATCATGGATCAAAGATGCATTATGGAGAATTTCGATTGCGGCCGCCCAATGTAGAGCTGCGGCATCGTTGACTTTTAAAATACTAGCCGCATGGAGAGCCATTTTAGCTCTCAACATTTTACCAGGTTTTTCGAAATGGTATTGAGCTGCTAGGCTCAGTGTAGTTTCATTTTCAAGTAATCTGTCACAAATAAAACCATGCAGTTTTTTTATTACATCATCTTCAAAATTCATTGAAGGCTTTTTGTTCTGGACTTCAGAATCTTTATGTTCCCAGCTGTTTGACATAATCCAGTGCGACCTCTTCACCAGTAACATAAAGTTTAGATAAAGTTGAGGTGGCCCCGGTGGCCACCTCATTGCCAAATTTAGGATTTAGCTTTGTCAGACTCTGTAACTGCAACGTTCCAGATGATCACACCAAACGCAATTTTGTTTATAACGTCTGCGAGGTTATAAACGATGTTTAGCATGCTGGACGCCTCTTCTGGGCCGGCCCCTGTAAAGTAACCAAGGAAGTAACCCAGTGGGTAGATTGCCCAGCCGATTGTAACAATCCAACGCATCGTTGAGAATGCAGATTGAACTGATGCTGGAGCTTTCTCTGCAGCAACCTTACCGGCTTCACCAAAGAAGATTTCATACAAGATGTATGCCCAGCCGACTATGCCGACGATAAAGCCTAGCCAAGCGCTGATGTAGCCAGCTTCGCCCATGTAACCGGCAGCTAGCATAACCAAGGTACCGATCATAAGGCGCCAGAATACGCCGCCTGAAACAGCAGTAATCGCACGCAGGATGAGGTAAAACTCAACCATCAAAAGCGGCACTGTGATCAACCAATCAATATAACGGTAAACTAGAGGCGTGGCGCCGGTTTCGATCCAGACGTCGCGCATGTAAAAATAGTGAACCGCTGCTACTAAAGTAACAAGGCCAGAAACTGTTAGCGAAGTTTTCCACTTACCTTCAACCCGTTGGGTTTCCATGAAGAAGAATGCTGTAGCTGCAACTAAAGCCATTGAAATTAGCCAAAATGAAATGCCGACAAAATCATCGGATTCTAGATTAGCACTTGCCGACGCCAGAGACGGCGCCGCAACTAATGCAGCCGAAGCCGTCATTAGTTTAATTCGACCGTAGATATTTCCCATTGTCTTTCCTCCTTATAGTTCGACCGGTTTTTCACGGCCGATTGAGCGTAATGCTCACAGTAAAATTTTACTAAGTATTCTTTAGTATGCATTGTTAACCTTTTAAGTTATGGAGCGAATGGATAATATTTCAACCGTATGCTGTAAAATAATTTAAATTACGTAAGGTTATCAAAAAAATATACCTTATTTTTTAGTTAGTTCAGTGCTAAAAAAAACTAAAATAAAAACTTTTTTTGAGTTCTGGAATGAAGTTGTCTAATCTTTCGAATATTTCAATACATCCTCTAGAAGTGCCAATTAGCCTAATTACTCCATCGTAAGGATTTCCCAGTTTTAGGTCAGTTGCGAAGTATTATCTCGTTTGCCAATGCCGTACCACTCGTCCAAGCAGCCTCTACGTCAGAGCCAATACACCAGTCGCCCGCAAGATATAAGCTTGAGCACTCATGCTCCAAGAATGGTAGGCCAAATGGAGCTATGACGTGGGCATAAAGCCATCGGTGAACTGAGGCATAGCTAACTTGATCCAAGCCAACTCCAAGACGGTCACACAACATTGGTAACATAAGGTCAACGAGTTCTACCGGTGTTTTCTCTAAATTCTGTTCACTGAATTTAGCTCCGGCATGAGCAACCCAAGTAGATGCATCACTGGCACTGCGATTTGGTTTGCTACTATCTTGCGCAATCCACGAGACTGAAGAATTTGGGTCATCCCACACCATTGAGGAAACTGGGACACAAACTGCAGCCATAAGTGTCAAACAGGGCGCAAAACTTACACCTTTTAGTTTGGAAACTAACGGGTGTTCTAGGCCAAGGAGTGCCGGTACCTGCGGCGAAGGTACGGTGATAATTAGTGTCCTAGCGGTTTGGTCGGTATCGTTAGTTTTAAAACGCCAGTTATTGCCAATCTTTTCAATGCTGGTCACCCGCGCATTCTGTCTAACCTCTAAATCCATAGCCAGTGCTTTTGCCAAAGACGACATCCCAGGTGAGCCAACGATACCAATATTCTCGTTAACGGTACACCACGGCGTCGCTGAGCCAGATACTATAAGATTTTCCAATACTGCGGCAAACTCTCTGCCATGCGCTCTAACGTATTGCGCACCGTGATCAAATTGTAATCCACCTATTCTTCTGGTGGCAACTCTGCCTCCAATACCACGCCCTTTATCGAAAATAACAGACTTCAAACCTGCCTCTTTTAGCCGCTGAGCGCAGGCAATCCCCGTGATGCCAGCACCGATAATTGCAATCGGGATCATGCCGATACCATTTCTTTGAGAATACGAGGTATCTGTTTTCTGATCTTGAAAAATCCAGCCGTGGCATAAGGCCAAATTGCAGTGTCCCAGTCACGTTGCCACTCCGCAAGTATAATACCGTGTTCTGAAAGTTTGGGTTTCGCTTGCTCCAGCCAGTCCCACAACGGACCACGCGTCACGTAGGAAGTAACAATCTGCGTAACTCCAGCAGCGAGAGCCCAATTGAGCAACACATCCGGATCATCAGCTCTGAGATGAATAGCCTCCAATTTGCTCCTTGCCACAGCATCTACCAGTGCAGCATTTTCAAAATCCAAAACCCTCTCAGAGACTTCCAATGCAGATCTCAAATGACTAGAACTCAGCATTGAAATTGCTCGTATATCAAAATCCCCAATATTAAAATCTTCGAGCTGACAATCCTCATCAGTAATAAGGAGTGCAGTTGGTCGCGTGGTTAATGGAGAATTTACTGCTCGCAATGGCAACAACGGTGGCAGGCCATCAGGCTCTGTGGCTTCAAGCCCATGCGCTACATTGGCAAAGTCATTATCTTTCAGGCTAAAACGTTGTCCAGTAAAAGCGGCGATGTTTCTCGCTGTAGCAACATAAGGTCTGCCACGCGTATGCAGGCCAGCAACCCAACGCCAGCTTAGAGTATTAGAGGCCGCATCACCATCGAGTAGATGCCGAAAGAAAAAATCTGCGCCAAGCCTCCACGGCAGACGCAATGTAAAAATCCAGATGGAGGCAAACCACATTCGTGCGTGGTTGTGCAAATATCCAGTTTTTTGCAACTCGACTGCCCAAGAGTCAAAACAGGAAATTCCCGTTTGTCCTGCGATTGCGCAAGACACATCACGACGGAGACCCCGATCCAGGTTCAAAGATCCTAAATCAGAATTTAGGCCTTCACAGTAAAGATCCCAAACTTGTGGACGCAACTCGAGCCAGCCCTTAAAATAACTTCTCCAGAAAACTTCTTGTATGAACTTTTCAGCCACTTCAGCTCCATGAGTTGAAAATGCCAATGTTACGACTTCTTGTTCCGAAATCAGTCTACGAGAGATGTAGGGAGACAGAACCGATACCGAGGTATGATTGCCCATACCGTGATCAAAATTGCGGCCAGCAGCGTACTGCCGCCCCATCTCAGGGACGAACGACTGCATAGCAACTAAGCCAGCGGCTCTAGTGGCATCTAAAGTTAAAGGCATTTTTATATCCTATATTTCTCTGTGAGAAATATTGCACTTAGTACCAATTTCAACACAAATATTTAAATTTTGATAAATGAGTGTGCAAAAGAGAGTAACCAAAAACGCATTGTTAATCAGTCAGCTCGACCATTACAGACCTTATTAGGGGCCACCAAAAACCCCAGGTAGAGAAGCATAGAATGAGCATGCAGAAATTCTGAAGGTAGGCAATGTTATTTCTGTCAGGCAGAAAAAGCGAGGCACGCACAGTCTACTGCCTTGTATCTGCCGTTTATTAACTTAGTAGAGCTCTGATTATCTGTTGAACAACATAAAGTCTCGTTTTAAGTGCATATTAAGGCTACCATTTCAGGCTTGTCACCTGTGGGAGCGCAAGTAGAAAAACGGACCCCCAGTCTTAAAGCAACTCAGTTTCTGTAATATTGACGCCAAGGGTGACCAATCTAACAGATTAATGATTGAGAATGAGACGTAGCTATTTCTGCTGAGGCCACCGCAGCCTACTCTCGGACTGTATGGGCAGTAGACTTCCAGTAAGTCCGTTTTTGCTTGATTATAAGAAGATGCGCACTGGGCTTTTCCACATACACGCTGTTTGCCAGTAGGCGAACTCTCCATTAGAAGACATTGGTAGCGCTCCGTATCTTAATGAGAAGGTTATATAAGTAATTGGCACTGCTTAGAAACAAACATGTTCTGACTTACAGGGCCGAGATTGATGGGATACGAGCCATTGCGGTCTTGGCAGTAATGGTTGCACACTCGGACATCGGCATTCTTCCTGGCGGCTTTGCTGGTGTAGATATCTTTTTTGTTATTTCAGGATACTTGATCTCAGGGATTATTCTTAGGGACCTAGAAAACGGCGAATTCAGTTTTAGTACTTTTTACAAACGTCGCGCAAAGCGTATTTTTCCTGCCTTATTTGCGATGCTTTTCATAGTATCTCTCGCGGCTTGGTTTTTACTGACCCCGTCAGAACTAACCGATTACTCAGCAAGTGTATTCTTCTCACTATTCTTTCTTTCTAATGCCTATTTTATTGATTTTACAAGTTACTTTGCCCCATCAGCTCACTACATTCCATTACTTCACACATGGAGCCTTGCCATAGAAGAGCAATTCTATGTGATCTTCCCAGTTGTTGCTTTAGCTGCCTATCGACTCGGTGGTAGGCAAGGGCTCTGTATGGCCGTTGTAATACTGTTACTTGCATCACTGGGGTTGAGCGAATGGGGTTGGAGAAACGAGCCTGCCGCCAACTACTTTTTTTCGCCTTCCCGCTTCTGGGAAATCTTAATAGGAGCAGTTGTGGCGTTGTGGGCATCGCGCCGTGAGCTCGTTAGTAACGGACCCTTAGCTACGCTTGGCCTCGTATCAATTATTGCGGCGCTTATGCTATATGATAAAAATACTCCATTTCCGTCAGTTTATGCGCTTTTGCCAACTCTCGGTACGGCTCTTCTTTTGTTATTTGGAAGCCAGACGGGTTGGATCGGGCGACTATTGTCACTCCGCCCCCTTCGTTTGATCGGCGTCATCAGTTTTAGTGCGTACCTTTGGCACCAGCCGGTGTTCGCTTTTGCCCGCATTCATGAGATTGACCCCTCTTTACCACTAATTGCGTTAATTCTAATTACAGTCATATTATGCATATCATTTCTTAGCTGGAAATATGTGGAACAGCCGTTTCGATCAAATACTCAAAACAAGAAATACCTACTCCGGTGGCCAACGATCACTTTGTCTATCGCAGCACTCGCAATAAGTTTTATGTCTCTGGTTGGCCATTTCTCAAATCTGCCCTTTTTGCGATATAATGATACAGATTTAAAACTAGTAGAAATGACAAGAGAAGCCGCAAAGGCCTTTCAAAGGCATGTGGGTCGGCCCTTTGAACGGAAAGAATTTCTGTTCGACTCTGAAAAGCCAAAAGTCGTCTTCATCGGAGATAGTTACGCGCGTGACTTCATGAACGTTCTTGATGCAAAAGGTTACCTCTCACAAATTGATGCATCGTATTGGATGATCGCAGGCGAATGTGCTCCATACCTTCAGTTACCAAGCGACTTACGGCTGAAGGAGGTGTGGGATACCAAAAATTGCAATGAATATGATCGATATCGTAGTCTCGAAATGCTTGGAGCAATAGAGAAAGCCAATGTTATCATTCTAGCGTCAGATTGGATAGCAGATGCAGCACCATTCTTAGTTGAAACAGCGGATGGCATCCGGACACTGTCCTCAGCGCATATAATTCTCGTTGGGCCCAAGAACTTTGGTAACGTTGATATTCGGCACCTACTTCGGCTCGCAGTGGACAAACGCACGGCTTATAGAACAAAGAACAACCCTAAAATTTCGAAATTAAATAAAGAACTTAGCAAAATATCGGACGTAACTTATGTGGATATACTCAGTACACTTTGCGATCCAAACGGTCGTTGCCCGCAGGTAACCGAAAACGGGCGGTTAATTTCACAAGATGGCGGACATTTAACACCAGCAGGTGCGCAGCTCTTGGGCGATAGGTTAGACGAGACAATGAACATTTCTGTTGTTTTGGGCTTAGCTTCAGACTAAGAAAATCAAATTAATATAGAAATGTAGCCTAGAGCCCGTGACTTATTTGCAAATCTAGAAGACATTATTTAGCTCACTAAACTGAAGCGGGTGTTAATACTAATTATTTTTTATAAGCTAGTAGGCTAAGTGATGTTTGATCAAGAGGAAAAAATGGAACAGCTTTCAGTTAGGCCTATGATAGTAAAGACTTTTTCTAATTTCTTTTACCAGTTCTCTAGCATTTGGATAGCCATTTTACTGACGATAGTTTTTATTGGCTACCTAGTTTTAGTATTGATGGTCAAATCTACAGGTTTTGAATTATCCGATGGCAACATCAAATCTTTGGGTACTTCGTTCGGCTTTGATAAGGCAGACATTGTCTTGTTTTTAGCAACACGTACAAAAGAAATGATAGAAGCATATATAAATTTCAATCAGATTTGGGATACACTTTTCGGGCTTATATATGGTTTAATGTATGTTGTTTGGGTATCAGTTTTGTTCAAACCATTTTCCAAAAAAGTAGGCGTTTTAAACCTATTTCCATTCATTCAAGTACTTTTTGATTGGCTCGAAAACTATACGCTAGCCGCCGTAGCCAATCAATATTTGGCCGATGGTGTGTTTTCTTCAGTAAACGCAAAACTGGCTTCAATCTTTTCTATTTTTAAATGGGTGTGTTCTGGATTGACGCTTACGTTAATTTTGATTGGAGGTATTCTAATGATTGCCCAAGCGATTAAAAACAAAAGATAATTTTAGTGCGCAAAATGACTTCAACAAATGCAACTGAAAACTAACTATATGAATTCTGGATATTAGTGTTCGAAAATATTTTAAAATAGGAATAAATTATGTCAGGCCAAGAACAAAAAGAAGCGCAGAAGTTTTACAAAAACCTTCGTTTAAAAGGTAGCAAGCATCAGTTTAAGAACACTCTTGGCATACAAATTAAGTGCTTTGGGATTGCCTTTCCTAACGGACACGCAGAACTACACGAAAGGGACATAATAGTTGGACTTGTTGAGATGGTTGGACCAGCCCCTTCTTTTGAGGATTTGGTGGCCCGTATCGGCTTAGAAGCCTTCGACAAGGTGGATGCTGTTTACGGCTTCGCAGAACCTTTTGAAGATGTTTGGGACGAAGCCATGGGTGTAGTTAAATAAGCTATGACAAAGGCCTACTAATAAAAATACCTTCCAATGCCTAACTGGTCATATCAAGCAACCTATTATTACCTGACGTCATAAACTGAGCACTACTCACATCCCGCCCATTCACAACTCACTATCTAAATTTTGAAACTAATGTTTTTTACTGATTGCAAGCCGTGAGGAGCATTGCAAGACCATGTGAACTACATCGAAATTTTGCATTAATGAAAATTTCGATGTAGCGTATAGATAAATTAGGAAACTCTTAGTGTACCAAAAACTTGATAGAAAGAAAAGAAAAT
>Ga0307997_10001648_pt1 | contig 10468 bp, 8 predicted proteins | sample Davwhametageno36_FD_203165 | JGI IMG/M metagenome (GOLD analysis project Ga0307997, IMG submission 203165) | Marine microbial communities from Davis Island wharf, Antarctic Ocean - #36 | ecosystem: Environmental > Aquatic > Marine > Unclassified | place: Antarctic Ocean: Davis Island wharf...
TGCGCGAAGACAAAACTAGCTACGACAAGTACCTACCCATCATGCAGGAACTATCGGATTTATCAGAACACTCTTATCGTGAACTAACCGACAAAACCGAGGGTTTTTTCGAATACTTTTACGAGGCCACCCCCGTCAGCGAAATTGGTTTAATGAATATTGGATCAAGACCATCCCATAGAAAAAAAGGTGATATGTCTAAGTCCTCAGTGCGCGCTATTCCCTGGGTATTTGGTTGGAGTATGTCTCGTCATATGATGCCTGCTTGGTACGGGGTGGGTTACGCCATGTCGCAATGGTTGTTACAAAACCCAAAGAAAATAAAGCTGCTTCGAGAGATGAACCAACAATGGCCGTTCTTTGCCGCCATGATTAGTAATTTGCAAATGTCACTATTCAAATGTGACATGCGAACTGCACTCGAATACAGTAAACTTTGTCAAGATAAAACTCTCGGCAAAACCGTATTTGGTAAGGTTCAAAAAGAACATAAACAAACAGTTGAACAATGCTTAAACATCGCCAATGTCAATCAGTTGCTATCCAACGACACCGTGTTAATGCTTTCTCTCGCGCGTCGTGACCCCTACTTGGATCCCCTCGGTTACTTACAGATCAATTTGTTAAAAAAGTATCGCGATGAATCGACCACAGAAGAACAGCGTATGGAATGGCAAGGTGCTTTGCTTAGCTCAATTAACGCCATTGCGGCGGGACTAAGAAATACGGGCTAAACATTACTTCACCACTATTGAAAACTGCAAACCTTTATTCTGTCCCAACAGCCTCGGGCACTTTAAAAAGAGATAATATTTATCCCCTATTAAAGTGCCTTTATGGGGCAGAAAACAACTCACCTTTATAACAGAAACGAACACTTAAACCTTCTTTAGAACTTGTAGACGAAGTCTGTTCGCAGTATTTTATGCTGCCGTTAACGGCTAGCAGTAATCAATCTAAACCCTAAAGATCCTTAACTACGCCCTATAATTCTATAAATAATACGTCCTCAATAACTGGCTCGATACCAACCGTTGCTTAAACATCTTAAAAGTGACTGCTTCAATGCGCTAATCTCAAAATTATTGGCCATGACCAATATATCAGCACTGGAACAACTGCGTTAGATATCTAATTAACGAGTGTTAGCTTCACGTTAAACGCAACGGCTATTGCATTAATGACTTGCGGGCTATCCCATTCATAGACACCACGGGCTTTATGTAATACCTGACCGTCGGCATCGACTAACAGGGTAAGCGGAATAGTATTAGCACCCAACATGTATTCAAGTTCAAGCTTGTGATCTATAAAGTTTTCAAAATTAATACGAGTGCTTTCGATAAAGCCCAGTGCAGCGTCACGATAGTCATCAGTTGATATTCCAATGACGTTAAATTCGTTTCCGTTAAAGCGGGTTGCTAATCGCTCCAACGACCCCATTTCTGCTCGACAGGGGCCACACCAGCTGGCCCAAACGTTTATAATTAGAGGCTTACCGCGGAAATCAGACAGGTTTTTTGTTTCGGTGTTTAGACCTCGAAGCTTTGCCTCACGTAGATAATTACCGATACCCACCTCGCCAGGCGTGGCTGCAATAACGCAGCCGGTAAATACAGATCCGATAATAATAAAACAGTAAAAAAAACGCATACGGCAGTTATCTATTGGTTAAGTTAATTTTTATAATTATAGTCGGTAAAGGTCGTAATTTTAAGGCTAAAACGCTAAAAATTTAAATACGGCTAGTGATTTAATTGATACTAAAAAAACGCTAGCACTGACAATGTGAGATTGCTTTTTCAAAAAAATTGAATCAAGCGTTTCGAGTAACATTTCAATATCACCTGTTTCGATTATTAGTAGTCAACTTATTTTTCAACACGTTGTTGTCTGGGACTTCAATAAAGCTATCTGAAATTTCTCTGGTAGTAACCACACCCCTAATTGATTGTCCTATGCCCATACCTATGAGTTTAGCGAGAGCAACAGTATCAGACACAACTTCTTGCTGTTCGAAGGCGAAATAATACTCTCAAGACGACTCAAGCCAGTTTTAACCTCGACTGCGAAACTATAAGTTAGAAAACCTCAAATTTGTCTTGAACGAATCCAAGCCACCCATTCAGAAATACCCACGGACTAATCGGTGTTAATACTTTATCTGTAATAGACATTAATGATTAATAACCAAAAAAGACGCTAGGTATGAAAAAGCACAGTTTGAAATGAAAAACTCTTTAGCCTAATTAGACATCTAAATATTTTAAGGATGAAATATTCTAAAGTCCCTCTTTTGTTGAAAATTAACGATATGAATTTGGCCTTTCTAACAGAAACCAAAGCACATTAAACTGATTAATATTTTCCCGTTAGTTACACATTTTATTTGATCGAGGCGACTAATAAAGGGCTCTAATTATCTAACCACAAAGTAGTGACACAGTAACCAGGACTAGCTTCCGAAAATTAGTCTCGGTTCGCCTGACGATAACAAATTCAATCACTTTTAAAACACAACCTAATACGATTAGATTTTTATAAAAGAGTTGTTTATCATCGACCCCTTATAAAATTCATTTGCATCCACGGGGGCACAACGAGAAGGCATGGTTGATAAAAGCGATTACATTAATAAACCGCATTTCATTTCGAAGTTTACCAAAGTTGGTATAGCTCCAGAATCTCTTATAAACGCAGCTGCTACAGCACAACGGTTAAGCACCCAAGCAAAAACCTCGAGTCCTGGCGCCATTAATCCGTGTAATCAAAGCGACTATCAGCACCTATTTATTGAGCTAGCCAAAAAGATAACAACATGACTGAGCCTTCGATCACTATTGAGAAATTACAGGCCCGCATTGCCGCTGATCCCACTTCGATTTTGGATTTGACTATCCAAGCCTTATCTAAACTTGATACCCTAGGCCGAGAACTAAATGCCGTAGCCCACGTAGCAAGGGACCACGCAATAGCAAGAGCCGAAGAACTTTGCGAGGCAGCACTAAACGAAAAAAAGGATTACTCAGGGCCATTGTTCGGTATTCCAGTTGCACACAAGGACCTTTATATGCGTGCTGGCTGGCCATGTGAAGGTGGTTCGAAAACACTCGCGGGTAATATTGCCCAGCAGACTGCATTTGTTATCGACAGACTAGATCAACAAGGCACGGTTGATTGTGGACGTTTAACATCGGTGGAGTTTGGCCTTGGCACCACTGGACATAACGGTTACGCAGGTACACCGGCCAATCCATGGAACCGGCAATATATTTGTGGTGGCTCTTCATCAGGATCGGCAGCAGCAGTGGCAGCCGGCATTATTCCAGCATCGCTCGGCTCCGACACGGGTGGTTCGGTTCGTTTACCTGCCGCAGCCTGCGGTCTTGTCGGGCTAAAACCAACGCATGGTTTGGTGGGTCGAAGTGGTGTAATAGCGCTGTCCCCTACCCTCGATACTGTCGGACCACTCACTTGCACTGTTCGAGATAGCGCTATACTGTTACAGGCCATTTCGGCACTAGACCACAAAGACTCCTGTTCTATCGCCCACGATTTACCTAACATTCTCAACTTGCTAGAAGGCGGTGTAGCTGGCCTTCGAATTGGATGGCCATCCAACTACTTTTTTGAAGATACAGAAAGTTCTGTTAGCGATGGTATTAGTCAAATCTTTAGTCTTCTAGAGCGTCTTGGTGCTGAGTGTGTTGATGTCGAGGTCAGTGGAATTGAAACAGCTAACGCAATGGCGATGCTTATTACCGCAGTTGAAGGTGCCTCACTTCACCAAACTACAATACTTGAAAATCATCGCGATTTTGGAGAGCAATCCTTAGCCCGTCTGTTGGTCGGTTTGTTTATTCCTGCGACAGACTATAACAATGCCCTGTCGAATCGAGGTTCGTTTGCGAAACGTATTCTGCAAGATACCTTTAAGAAGGTTGACGCCGTGATCACGCCGATCTGGCCCTACCCTCTGCCCACCATAGAAACAAGCGATGTGGGCGCAAATCCAGAGGCTGCAGCAATGGCACTACGCTCTGGGGGTAATACTCGACCTATTAATTACTTAGGCTTTCCTGCCGTAAACATACCGACTGGTTTTGACCCTAACGGACTGCCCACTAGCGTGCAGTTAATTGGCGCCCCATTTACTGAGTCTAAGCTACTCACAATCGCAAGGACGCTGGAGCGAGAGATAGATTTTTGGGCTACAGCGCCCAATTTAGCCACTAACACTCAATAGTCGGCACTGAGAAATACAGCAAACCATCGCTATCAGGTAATAGCCGCCTTATTTGGCAGCCAGTCTCGTCCCGGGACTGCTGCCAACAATTCTTGGGTATAAGGATGTTGCGCTTTTTCAAACAGTTCTGCGGTCAAACCTTCTTCAACTACTTTGCCGAGTTTCATTACCGCAATACGGTCACAGACTTGCGCAGCAACGCGAAGGTCGTGGGTAATAAAAATCATCGAGAGCTGCAACTCCTCACGAATATTAGCTAGCAATTCTAGGATCTGTGCTTGTATAGAAACATCAAGCGCAGACACCGGTTCATCTGCGACAAGAATTTCAGGATCAAGTGCGAGTGCGCGCGCGATGCCAATTCGTTGGCGCTGACCACCAGAGAACTCATGTGGGTATCGATCGTAAGCTCGGGCATCAAGGCCAACAATTTCAAGCATTTCACGCGCTCGCTTCTCGGCATCAGCGACACTAGACCCAAGAATAATGGGGCCATCAGCAATTATCCTGCCCACCTTACTGCGCGGATTAAGCGACGCGTAGGGGTCCTGAAAAACCATTTGAATTTTAGATCGATAGGGACGCATAGCGGCTCTATTAAGCGGCCGCAAATCTACATTCTGATAGAGTATCTCGCCTTCCTCAGCATCAATGAGACGAACAATACATCTTGCCAAAGTCGATTTTCCCGAACCAGACTCACCAACTACACCAAGTGTCTCACCCTTATGCAGCTTAATACTAACCGAGTCGGTTGCGCGCACAACGTGCTCACTTTTGCCAAAACCAAATAAGCTGCCACCAGAACGATATGTTTTTGTCAGGTCCGTTACGACCAGTTCCTGTTGCTCAGATAACTGCCGCGCCGGACGAGGAACCAGACTCGGAACCGCTTTAATTAATGCCTTGGTATAGGGATGTTGCGGGTTGTTTAAAACTTTATCTGTGACATCAATCTCAACGATTTTTCCGTTTTGCATGACTGCCACTCGATCAGCAATATCAGCAACCACACCAAAATCATGGGTGATAAAGAGTACACCGGTATCGTGATTCGTTTGTAATTCTTTTATTAGTTTGAGAATTTGAGCCTGAGTGGTTACATCAAGGGCGGTCGTAGGTTCATCAGCTATAAGTATTTTTGGCTCCATCGCCAGTGCCATAGCGATCATTGCACGCTGACGCTGGCCACCCGATAGTTCGTGAGGGTAGGCTTTAATAATACGTTCAGGATTAGGAAGGTGGACATCCGCTATCTGCTTTAACGCACGGATCCGACGTTCCTGCTTGGTTAAATTGGCATGAAAGCGAATGACTTCATCAATTTGTTGGCCAATAGTCAAAACTGGGTTCAATGCAGTCATTGGTTCTTGGAAAATCATCGAAATTTCACTACCACGTACTTGACGTAATCTCGCCGCATTCGCTTGAGTTAAATCTTCCCCATTAAACAGAATGCTTCCCTGATCGACCCGGACGTGTGGTGCCGGTAGCAACCCCATTATAGCGCGAGCCGTAATCGATTTTCCCGATCCAGACTCACCAACCACACACAGAATTTCATTATTGGAAAGGGTGTAACTAACATCTTCGACTGCATGCTCTCGCTCTGCTCTGGCCGGTAACCGAACAAACAGTTTACTAATGTCGAGTAGAGGTGGATTGATAGTAGTCATCTGTGATCTCGCAAACGCGGATTTAATGCATCGTTTAGACCTTCACCAACAAGATTGATAGCCAGTACAGTGAGAAGTATAGCAATGCCAGGAAAAGTACAAACCCACCAAGCCGAACGTAAAACTGTGCGGCCTGCTCCAATTTGAAAACCCCAACTAATGATATTTGGATCCCCTAGACCGAGAAACGACAAGCCACTCTCAATCAGTATAGCGGTTGCAACCATGAGCGATCCTGCAACAATAATAGGTGACAGACAGTTGGGTAGTATCTCACGTAACATAATGCGTACATCGCCCATACCAACGATATGACAAGCCTGCACAAACTCACGATTACGCAGTGAAATGAACTCTCCACGCACCAGTCGTGCCACTGCAGGCCAAGAAACAACTGCAATAGCAATAATGATACTGTTAATCGATGGCTTTATGATCGCAACGATTAATATTGCAAAAATAAATGAAGGAATTGTTTGGAATATTTCGGTAACGCGCATTAAAACATCGTCAATCCAGCCCCCAAAATAGCCCGCAAGACCTCCAAACATTACGCCAAGTAATACCGCAACTGCAGTTGCCAAGCCACCAATCATTAATGAGGTTCTAGCACCATGTGCAATACCAGACGCCACATCTCGACCCAGCGTATCACTGCCCAGTAAAAACCCATTTTCACCTGGAGCAGACATCGGTTTACCAGCAAGAGAAAACGGATCGTCAGGAAAAAATATTGCAGCAGAACTTGCCAATACAAACACCACCAACAGAATAATTAATCCGAAGACGGCCGAACGATTGCGTCGATATAATCGCCAAAATTCCATCTAACCTACCTCGATACGTGGGTCGAGAAAAGAATAAATCACGTCCACCACTAAATTAATTGCAACAACCAGCAATGCACACAATAGAAAAATTCCAAGTAATAAATTTAAATCTCGGGCAAACAAGGCCTCATAGGCCAACATGCCCAGACCAGGCCACGCAAAAACCGATTCGACAATAACCGAACCACCAATTAACGCACCCACCTGAACACCCGCCATTGTCACTACCGGCAGTAATGCGTTGCGCAGAATATGGACGAATACAATACGTCTCTCAGTTAAACCTTTGGCACGTGCGGTAATAACATAATCCATTCCAGCTTGTTCAAGCATCGACGCACGCATCAACCTTGTATATAAGGCCAGATAGAATAACGAAAGAGTAACCGTTGGCATCACGAGATGATGCGCAATATCTTTCACCCGATCCCAACCTTCATAAAACGCAGCCACATTCTCCATACCACTGGTTGGAAACCAACCTAGCTTGAGTGAAAACACCACAATCATCATCAAGCCGATCCAAAATAATGGGGTTGCATAGGTAATTAATGCAAAAACAGAAATCAAGTTATCTCGCCAAGTATTCAGTCCAGAGGCGGCAATCAAGCCTAGAACGATACCAAGTCCGACCGCTATAAGAATGGTTGAGACCATCAATAGCAAAGTAGGGACGAACCGATCCATTACCAGGTCTATGACTGGCATATCGTGACGAAATGAGTAACCCAGATCAAAACTGAGTACATTCTTCAGGTAAATAGCGAGTTGCACCGGCAGCGGTTTATCCAACCCAAATTTCTGGCGTAATTGTTCCATATATTCAGGCGTCGCTGATCCAGCCTCACCCGCCAAAACATCTGCGGCGTCGCCTTCGGCCATGTGTAGCAGAAAAAAGTTAATCACTAAAATAGCGACCACTACGGGAATAGACTGAATTAGTCTTTTTAATACGTATCGAACGCGTGTCGCGGCAAGGCTCATTAGATTTAATATTGTCCGGAAAACAAATGATTCAAAATCTCATACTCCATTTTTTTCAGTGTAGAGATTAAGTCTAGCAGGTTTGATCTAGCCAGATAAAGAACCCCCTGCATTGATATTGCAGGGGGTGTTGTATTGCTTGTATATCTTTTTATTGTTTCAAATAAATAGATATTTTACTCAAACTACTGATCTAACCAAGCACGATCAAAAGACGAGTAAGAGCCCATCGCAGAAAACGCATGATCCTTAAGCATCTCGTTATAGACCGTAATAAACTGCATTTCGAATAGGTTTACGACAGGCATATCTACTGCTAATTTATCCTGAATCGCATTATAAACCTGAACTCTCTTTTCTTGATTAGCCGAAGTTGCACCAGCCACTAACAAGGCGTCTAACCCTGCGTCACTATAACCACTCGAATTAACAAATGGAGTACCTTTACGGATTTGATCTGTTCCATAATGACGATGAACACCGATCACTGGATCCGGTAGTTGGTAGAAGTAATTCATGTTCATTTCAAAATCATAATCGCCATACACGCGCTTTATCCAAGTGGGTACATCTTCATAACGTAATTCTAATGAGATACCAATTGCAAGAAGTGATTGCTTGACATATTCACCAGCACGACGCCAATCTTCACCATAAGGAATTAGATCTAATACTGCGGTTGCTCTTATGCCATTACTGTCAGCAACATATCCAGCATCATCAAGCAATTTAATTGCAGCCGATACATTAGGGGTTTTGGGGTAATTACTCGTCGCTTTATACAGTCCAGTGGGTTCAAAGTTAGATGATAAGGCAGAAGTTGCAGCCTTACCGTAGCCAAACCAAATATTGTCGATCAAAAATTGACGATCAATAGTAAGAGATATTGCCTGTCTAATTGCCGCATTGTTGAACGGTGCTTTATTAACAGAGAATTCTAACAACGCCATCGGATTAATCATTGAATAGCCGTCGGTAGTAGTACCGATGCTGTCCATCTTACGTAAGCGCACCACGTCTACATTTGGAATCGCTCCATAAGCACCATAATGCACTTCACCACTTTCCATTGCTGCAGTTCGAGTCGACGCATCAGGTATGACGCGGGCTACGACTCTATCCAACAAAGGCAAGCCTTCTTTCCAATAATTTTCATTTTTGTCGAGCCTTATATATTGGCCTTTCTTCCATTCAACAAATTTAAAGGGTCCGGTACCGACGGGCTTATTACCCAGATCAGCAGAGCGTATGTCTGTCCCCTCGAGTAAATGCTTAGGCACGATTGGAGACTCATAGGCAGAGAAGGCACGCATCATATACGGTGCAGGCTTTGCCAATTTAAATATAGCAGTATGCTTGTCTGGGGTCTGGATCTCAGTCACTTCCTTAAACGAATTAGGGCCTCGTGGATGAAACTTCTTCAGAACATGCATGATTGTGAATTCAACGTCAGCCGATGTAAAAGGCTTGCCGTCATGCCAAGTGACGCCTTGCTGTAGGTTAAAAGTCACCGTTAAGCCATCTTCACTGACATCAAAGCTTTTAGCTAATTCGGGGACAGGATTCAATTTTAAATCGTAGTCGAGAAGCCCTTGATAAATTTTAGGCGCAACCAAACCTATTGGACCCGACGTTGAAAGATAAGGCGCCAACGAAGGTGGTTCAGGTTGAACAATCTGAATTAGGGTACCACCGGACTTTTGTGCCCATGCGTTGCTCGACATCAAGACTACGCTGGCAAAAATGAAGCCTAGCAATTTTTGTGATCTCATCCTTAACTTCCTCTTATTTTTTATAATGAAGTTACTACTATCCATATATTATTATCAAAGACAAGAACTCATTGTTTATTTTATAAATCATAAAGGTATAATTCTTAAGACGCTGTATTTTGGTGCAGACTTCGTTTTTATTGTCTGAGTTTGCACCCCTTTAACCGATGAATTATTGCTCAGCTAAAGGAACCTTGACTGGCTAGGGTGACTCAATAATGTAATGGGTACTACTCACTAGATTAACTCACCCCCCATTTAGCGTTACCAAATAGACCGAACATGGCTAAGAGCAGCTAAGAGCAACAGCTCTTGCCCTTTTCGCCTAGACCCTACACTTGAGACGGTCAATCAACTATTGATGCTTTTTAGCAGTACGTTTTCCAACAACCTTGAAATATTGTTGTCGTAGTTATTCCACGGCAGACTGCCACAAAATGTAATAGAACCAACGGAAAAAACGCTTCCGCCACCAGCAACTTTAAAATAAATCATATCCGCAGTCAGGACATTTTCATCTGCTCTACCATGCAATGTGCTCATATGGGTAAGCTGTTCTTCTGGCACCAGAACAAACTCACTGTTTTGACTACCCGATTGTGCCAATAGGGTCGTTTCTGTTAATGACCCTAAGTTCTTATCAAGGTGGTCTAATTCAAATCCTGCAGCGCCATTACCACTGAAACCAAAATCACCCAGTACGTCTCCTTCAATGCCCTCAAATACCCAATCGAATTGTGGGGCATAACATTTGCGTTGATAAGACGACCCGTAGAATTCGCCTTGAGCAGTGAAACCGACGCCAACGAGTGACTGCGGTGGGCGACCATTACGTCGCCATAAACCACCATAAGTTCCATCAAAAGCATTATAATACTCGCCAGGTTCCGCTTCCCAGGCTCGAATGCCGCCTTCAGCACGCCTAATTTCCAGTAGGCTGTCATTTTCAGTATGACGCGC
>Ga0307997_10001651_pt1 | contig 10466 bp, 6 predicted proteins | sample Davwhametageno36_FD_203165 | JGI IMG/M metagenome (GOLD analysis project Ga0307997, IMG submission 203165) | Marine microbial communities from Davis Island wharf, Antarctic Ocean - #36 | ecosystem: Environmental > Aquatic > Marine > Unclassified | place: Antarctic Ocean: Davis Island wharf...
CGTCAGGAGCGTCAATCTTCAGTCTTCGAACTTTTTAAAGGAGAACTGTTTCTATCGACGACTTCTCAGTACATCAGAGTGCTTGTATTTCGCAGCTATTGTTTCGTTTGCTCTGTTACTCTGGTCGTGGGGTTACTACTATGTTCCTGGTTTTCTCCTGTTTCCATCCTCATTTTTTCTTTGGAGAGAGTGGCCGAAACTAGTGTCAAAGACTTGGTACACAGTAATGACAAACTGCATTGAGACGACCCGCGACGAGATTGACGACTTTAATCCTACTGTTGTTGTTGGACAAGGTTTTGGTGGTGGCGTCGCTGTTTTTTGTCTATTAGAAAAACACTACGTGAAGCCGACGGTGCTGTTGGCACCCATGCACGCGGAGCTGAATCGTCAAATGGTCTTTGACTGGCATGGTCCGAGGAGACTTCCTGACAAAGCAAAGCTTGTGCTTGCGCACGGAACAAAAGATACTGTCGTGGATATAAAAGATTCTCAAACGTTGGCTCAAGATCGAAAGCGTTGCAGGTTTCATAAGATTAAAAATGAGAATCATCGACTTCAATCACTGGTAGGTGGAAATCAGCGAACTGGTGTGACTTCAGAGTTATCTCTCGTTGATTTGATTGCAGAGGTGGTTGCTCTTTGAATTAATCCCGGGGGTCTGATAATGCCGGAGGTCTGATGGTGGTGTCCAGTTGTATAGGTAGGTAGCATTTGTTCCCTTTTGTCAAAAAATAAAAATCAGGAACTAAACAAAGCAAAGAAACCATCAAATCATTTATTTTTACAGCGAGTACGGAAGGCTCATTCAACTGTACCTTCACAAAATTTTCTTGTCCGGCAAAAATTTCGTCCAACATTTTTTCGAAGTCTTCGAAAGTCGAATGCCTCCCACCCATCCTCCCAAACTTCGGACAGCTTCTGTTGTGTTCAGAACGACGGTGACACTGTGCCATGGACTTTCCTTAAAATACTGATCAAACACCACCGTAATTTTTGTCAAAATCGTTTTCTCCGAAGCTTCCTCTGCTGTCGCTGTCGCTGTCTTGGTGGCATTTGCCTCTTCTGTCTCGGAACTTGGAACCACCACACATATCGGTGCTCCAGGAATTTGAAGATGGACAATATCACCCACGGCACCAGTTGTCGCGATGGTGTCTTGAAAAATTTCAGAAACAACTCCATACCACCAACCAAACGGGTGATGAGGATGACGCTTCCACTGAATTTCAACGCCGTCTCCAACGTGAAACTCGTTACAACTAGCTGACATTCTTTTCATGCTGCGCTGATGCAAAGTGAATGGTATTGGTGCTGGCAGATCGTTCGGAAGAGGTCGCAGCTGTTTTGTTGGAAGTGTCTCACACATAAGACCTCGGCCGTCATCAAGGTACGTTACATGCCATGCATCCAGCTCCAAGCGATACGTTGCCTGTGCATCGTATGCACTCATAGTAAACTCCAAGTTGCGATTCGTCTCGCGATTTATGACTTGAAGCTGCAGCTTGTCTATGCCCAACAACATTTTTCGACACAACGTTTGCCAATCGTCGTGCTCCACCAGCTGCTCGGCATGCACCGTGTGACTCCTACAACACAAATCGCCCCATCGCATACGATACAAGCATCTCCACACCAACGGTGAGCTGCATGCTGGATGCATCATTTTACTAGTACACATGCAGTCACCGAGTTCACCAGGCCTTAAAAAACCAGCAACAACAAACAGTGCATTCTCAGCAATGTCGTTCAAACGACAACGCCGTGGTAGTTGTGATTCTTCATTGGTGGTAGTGTCACGAATCGATTCATAGTGGCTGTTCACGCGTGCCAATAATTTTTGAACGGGAGCACTAACTTTGTTCTTTCTTGCTGACATTGCTACTACTCTCATCAAGTCATCTCTGCTTCTCGAGATGTAATCATGATGACAATTAAGGTGGTACAATGCCGTTGCTCTGCGAAACAGTGCCTTGGAGCACAATGGATCCCAATCAAGGACACGGGTGCAGTCTCTAATGCACTGATCCCAATTTTTGAGCTTGATGTGTGTGGCAGCACGATTCGTGAGAGCAAAGACTAATGATTCTCTAATTGGTCGCAGATGTCGGAACCCCGCGCACGAAATTGGAGGCAGGACAATCAGGCTACGGTCATATTCCGTTATCGCGTCCAACCACCTTTTGTCTTGAAAGAATTGGTTGCCACGTTCACGCAAGATCCGGCAGATTTTTAGTTTTTCAAGTGTCCAATCATGACAGGAAGGCGTTGCCATTCGAGCCAGTGGTGCAAAAAAAAGTACGAAGGTCTCTTTATCACAGAGCTGAGCTGCATGATGTTGAAATATTTATATGAAGGTAATGTAATGTACAACAAGTGAAGCTTCACAGATCTAGATACTAGAGTACCTTCCGGTACTAATAAACGAAGCTTTAAGCGAACAAGACAAGAGGTGGGAGTAGATTAATTATTTTTCGTTTTACTTTCTTTTTAAACTCCATTTTCCCTTTTCATCACTTCTTCTTTTTTTTCAAAGCCGCCGATCTTACTTTTTTCATAAGCTTGACTTCATCGCCACAGTCAGCTTTCCAACCACTTTGAATTGCTTCCATAATTCCACTGAATATCTTCTTCATTGCTGGCTTCAAAGTTTGTGGAGACAGAGTGTCCGTTTTAAAATCTGCCATCATCGATGCACCATCCACATACGGCGCCTTGTCCTCAGATCCACATGAAATTTCTTTGCAAAACATTCCAAGACCCACGTCGATTGCAAGTTTCAGCGGAGGATTGAACTCAACGTTCGTTGGTGCACAGAACGCACGCTTCATCTTATTTCCAGCACCACTCTTCAAATCATCACACAAAAAGTACTCACCATCACCAGCTCCTGGACTTGGTCCCTCCAGCAGAGTTGTGCTGATTGGATCTACCACAATAATTTCGGGCTTGATCAAATCTTGCACGTTCGCATCCTCGTAGTACTTGACGGAGAGTTCGGCAAGAAGACGCTGGTGCTCCGTAGACACACAAATGTGCTGCGGTGCTAATGCCAAAACATCACCGACGTACATCATCGTGGAGATCACCTGGCCTGCTGTATCCGTGGCTGGATCAACTGACTGAATATCTTCCAGCTGAAACAAACGACCCACGTTGATGACACTAATCCAGTAGCCACTTGGATCGGAAAGAATTGCCTCCGATTGTCGAATTATTTTGACAGACTCCATCGTCGTCTTCTTCATTCCTAAACTTTTTGTTGAAGTTGCATCCACTGATGTAAGAGCAGATAAAAATAATTTAATCGACGCGTCCACATTCTCAATATGCTTGGATGGATTTGGATCAGCACCACATGTGCTGAGAACACGTGTCGACCAGTCTGGAATCCATAAAATAATTTCGCTTCCTTCTGGTGCGCTTCTCAGTTGTCTCAGGGTCGTCAAGACGCTCCCCATCGTATCATTCACGTTGACGTACGGAGCAAACACAACAAACACTGGTTTTCCACTCACAGTCCATGCAGGTGGTGTCTCAATTTGTGATGATTTGCCAACACCAAGACGTGTCGTCACAACGCCAACACTCTTAGTCGCTGGCTCACGCTTGTAGCCCTGAACACGCTCTAACAAATCACGCTGCCCGTTGTCGTTCCTTGAAAAATGTGCACGAACTGGTTCTAAAAGCTTGTTGATTGCAACAATCAATCCCTCTTTTAAATTTATTTCTGATAACTCACCACCAATGAATGCAATTTTTACTTCGTCTGCTGATTTATATACCTTTCCACCCGCCTCAAACGTTGCGTTGGGTGGTTTGAACACAATATGTTGGATGTAATCTAGGCATGGATTTTTTAACTCGTCCACGACCAGCACGTCAAACATTTGTGGTGCCTCGGCCGCTTTGGCAAGAGCCGCCTTTGTCTCGGCATCCACTTCGTCACCACCAACTTTTGATGGGCAGTAGGCGTTTGTTATTTTTCTGCGCACGTCCTCCTCGGTATCCTCCATGAAGATGGCAGAGTCTGGATCTGACTTGGACATTTTTGCTTGGCCAGCTTTTAAACCGTACAGCATGTGGTGTGATAAAATGACTGGCTTCAGTTTTCTTTTAATCGTGTCGCAGTATTCGCGTGCCAACATGTTGACTTTTCTTTGATCCACACCAAGCTGACAAATGTCAGCTTTCAAATGAAAGACATCTGTGCACTGCATAAGCGGGTACAAAATTTGTGCTGCGGTCAACGTTCCCTCCAATCTTCCCATAATTTGACAACATTTTTTTATTCTTGCAATGTTGAAGCGTCGCGCAATGTCTAACATTTGTGGCCAATAACCGAGTTGGACGGAACCACTTTTTTTCTTTTTCTTTTTCTTCTTTTTCTTTCCTCCACCATCTTTGGACTCGCCCGATTCGGCAGTGGCAGCAGCAGCAGCAGCAGCAGCAGCAGCAGCAGCAGCGACATCGGCAGCAGCGGCAGCAGCAGCCGCTCCGTCTCCCTTGGCGCAGATATCGTCAGAGGCCCACTTAAAAACGACATGCTCCATGTCCATGCCGGCAGCTGTCCACACCTCAATGAGATACTGTCCAACGTCCTTAATCTTATCAAGATCTCCACCCATTTTGTCGTTCATTAGAGCAAACCAATCTGCGACCCAGAAAATGAACGTGCCACCCGCAGCAGTACACTTGTTGACGTTCATTGCTTTGAACACACCCTGTGCAATGTGCATGCGACCAGAAGGTTCGAAACCATCGTACAGATTGAAGGAAGCTTTTTTAGTTAATAAGTTACGTAAGTCTGCCTCTGTCAAGCACTCCTCTCCAACTTCAAGGAGAGATGCGATACGTGCTTCGAGCTCGGGGTTGATTGGTTCAGCTTCTTTGGCCTCGGTGTTCTTTGGTGTTGCCTGTGCAATGGACGCCATGAAGGAAGAAACAAAAAAATTAGTGGATGGGGAATGAAAAAAGTGGAAAAAAATAAAATCGAAATAAATTAATCCTTTATGTCAAAAAATGGAACAGAAAAATTTAGACGTTATAAAAAAAATGGCCGCCCATCATCCACCAAACCATCACTCTCCCAATCGTTCGCTTCCTGCGCGCCCACCCTCACCCAATCGTTCACCTAATCGTTCTCTTCTTGCACGCCCACCCTCACCATTGCTAGTTGATTCAACTGTACATTTATTGGAAGAATCAAAAAAAGTTACATTTGTCGATCATGCCGCAATGTACGCTGGTCTTACAGAAGAGGAGCTGACGAAAGCTAATGGTGGGAAGCTGCCATGGGATGCTAATTTAAAAAGTGACCGATGGCTCGAGAGACGTGCACCCGATAACATTGAAAAGGATTGGTTAGAGCCAAAAAATAAACCAACACTTGGATTTAATGGTCGAGTAAAACAAGATTTTGATACTTTAGATTTAAAATGGTTAGATCCAGTCAAAGCACCAAAAAATGAACAAGAGTTAGAAGTTCTTCGTGAAGAAAGAAAACGACGTGCAAAGTTACAATTTGCATGGGGACATGAGGATGCTGTTCTGAGTGTCAAGTTTTCACCAGATGGGACCATGCTTGCTTCTGCAGGATGTGATGGTAGGCTTTGTATATGGGAGTATGAAACAGCAAAATGTTTACGAAATTTAACACATCATGATCAATGGATTTTTGATGTTGTATGGTCACCAGATGGTAAGTTGCTGGCAACGGCTGCAGCAGATGCGTGCATTCGAATTTGGCGGTGTTCAGATTGGATTAAAATTAAAGAACTGCAAAATGGTCATGACAATTGGGCGACTGTAGTACGATTTTTACCAGCAGCATTAGAGGAAACAATTTTAGGACGTTCTCCTATGACAACGATATTGTCTGGATCTGCTGATCGAAGTCTTGTTGTTTGGGGTGTTGGTACAGAGGATTGGCCAATCATTAAAAAGCAAGGACATGGATCGTGGGTGAACGACATGGCTGTTCGTGATGATGGTATCATTGCTTCTGGTAGCTCTGATACGAAAGTTCGGCTTTGGCGTTTGAGAAGAGCTAGGGGTAGCACGGACAATAATAAATGTGTCATGGATTCATTAGCAGAGCTGCCGACGAAAAGTTGGGTCACGAGCGTGTGTTTTATGTCTGAAGATCGTGTTGCAGCTGCTACCAAAGGTGGCTATGTGTGTATTTGGCGTGTTGGAGATAATTTGCAGGGAGAACAAAGCATGCTGGCAAAAATTGGAGGAGCACATGAAATGGATTCTATCAACGCAATTGCTTTCTTTGAACCTTCATTTCTAGTTAGCGCAGCAGAAGATAGGTACGTCGCCTTTTATGATCCAGAGAAAATGGAAGTGAAGCGACTGGGCAACGGAAGAAGCCAGCGTTTGATTGGACATCCTGGTCCAATTTATGGCATGTCGTTCGATCCAACAGGGGCATTTTTGGCAACGTGCGCAGAGGACTGTAGCGTGCGTGTGTGGAATCTTGCATCAAGAGTAGCTTTGAGAAAATTTGAACACAGGCAAGATGATTCATGGAAGGAACATGTGTGAAATTTGTGTTTTTTAATTCACTACAAACCTGGAAACCTCTGGAAACTACAAATAACAAAAAATATCAATTTTTTTCTGGGCACATTCGACATCACACACGTGCTGTCAAAGTTTTTAACGGAGCCAAGATAAAAATGTTGTGCGTTAGTGGCGACGTGTTACTAGATCTAGCTATCTACTAGTAGTATAATCGATAGCAATTTGTCCCGAGAATAAATTCACCAAAAGAAGGGACCGTAACCCCCCCTATTTCGAATTTGCAAATATAAAAAGTCGACCTCACCACCTGTACCTCCCACCAGGGCTCCACCGCGATCGAAATGCAAACCATTACATCACTTGTCCGTCGCTCGCGCGTTCGACCACACTCTCTCCTCTCTCACTCATCGCACCTCCTGTTTGCTGGCAGAGAAGAAGAGCACAATGAGCAACTCTCAGTTGACAACTCTACCACTCCATACCGACGGTTTTCCACCATGTCTTTCCCTTCTGCTGGAGGTAGAGCTGCTCTTCCTACTACCACATTACACACGCGTAGCCTGCATGTGACTGCGCGTTCCGACAACAATCCCATTGTCATTGCTGCTGGTGTTGCGGTCAGTCTTCTTGCAGTTGGGTACGCGGGTGACGCAATTACAGAATGGCAAGCGAAACGTGCTGCGAAACCAAAGGAAGCATCGTTTGGCAAGAACTTTTACAAAGGTGCCTTCGAGCCAAAGATGACAAGGCGAGAGGCTGCGTTGATTCTTGGAGTCCGTGAAAGTGCGGGGAAAGAACGCATTCGTGAAGCTCATCGACGTGTTCTCATGTTAAATCATCCGGATACTGGTGGATCAACACTAGTGGCGACAAAAATTAATCAAGCGAAAGAGTTACTGTTAGGTGGTGGTGGAACAGGATCAACCTCGACTGATTTTTAAAGCAACGTAAACTGCAAGCAGCAGCAGCACATAAATATATTTATTTTGTTTGTTCTTCTTTGTGTCTTCTTTAATATTATATCTTATTTATTTGAATTCACGTTTCAAGATCTCAAGACTTGAAGTGGAGTCCACGAAAATTAGAATTTGCATTTTGTCGGATCATTGCGACAACGGGAACAAAAGATCGCTTGGTTCTTGTTTGGCTGCTTTTTGGTCGCCTGCGTTTATTTTTAGAGCTCGACCTGCTGCTCGCTGCTTGCGCTGCACGCAATGCATTGGAGTGAATCCGTGGTGACGGGTAGCTTCCTTTCGAAGTGGAGAGAAGTTTCGTGTACTTCGGTTGCAGTCCAGGTCCGCCTTTTACTCTCATACTTTCGATTTTCTTGGCATTCATGTTGTCTGCGACTTTGGCACGGCGCTGCTGAAGATATGTTTGTGGGACGAGGAGAGATCGATGTTGATTCGCTTTCTTCTTGTTTCCCTCCTCCTCCTCCTCATCGTCCTCTTGCGGTTCGTTAGAAGGTTGAATGGCCGCTGTTGCCGCTGTTGCTGCTGTCGCCGCCGCCGCTTGCACCAGCATTTGTTTTCTCCCGCCCGACGGCGTTGATGGTTTCAGTGGTGTCACTGGACGTCTTGGCACGACTTGCACAGCGTAGGGTGCTGCATGAAGGATTCTTCGATCGCTGGTTTCTGGATTCCAGTTGATATTAGTTGATCGGAGAGTCTGATCACGCCTTTTTCTTGGACTGATACGAAAGTCGCTCCAATTCTCACGCGCTGTGCTGCTCAAACCAAGTTGAAACTCGCTGACCATTGGTGTAGACTTGGCGTTCGGAAAGTTCAGCACACCCAGCGCTGTTGGCTTGCAAACTTTAGGAACCTTGATATTTTCACCGTACTTAACACCTTTGATCCCCTCGTAAAATCCACCACCATGCTCAACATCAAAGTATCCTCTGGCTCCCTCGTGAGCACCTCTTCCAATATCATCTTTAGTCGTTCTCGTTGCATACTCACCCTTTGGTGAGCCAGCAGTCTCACCTTTATTAAAAAATATTCCCGTGTCTTCAAACGGCTTGCCATGAACAACATGCCAGCCACTGCTCTGTGCCATCGAAGCTCTTCCTGTCGCGCCGATCGTTCCGTTCGTATTCGAGACCATTGTCTTGGTAAACTCTTTAATCTTTTCTGGTTGATCCACACCCCATGGACAATGACTGTGTGCCGGTTGATGCTTCTTTACATCGTATTCTTTCATTTTGTGGTCGTACGTTGAAATATCGCCCGTGAACAGGCTTGTGATTGCTGACGATCCTGCAGAAGGATCAATCCCTGACGGCACAACCTGTCGCACAAACGACGAGAGCTTGAGGAGAGAGGAGGCACTGCCCTGCTTGGCTTGCTTGAGATCAATGTCCTTTTCCGAGACATTATTTTGTCTTGCCACGTATCGTTTGTACAAATCATAAATATTACTCTCAACACAATTTTTTAACGCCAATCCGTTAATGTCAGAATAAGCATGGAGAAACTCCTTGGGTGTGATGAACTGAGAGTCAGAAGCAAAGCGTCGCATGATTGTAATCAAATTATTTGGATTCGTCACGGCCGAGTTTCCCATGGCAGTACTTCTCGCTACGTTCCATGCTTTCTCTTTGACGATTCTTTCCATTTTGTTGGTCGTTATCTCGTACGCTTTAGACACATTGTCTGCATGTGCTGGGTTTACATCCTGAGTAGAAGATTTAGATGGGAGCACCACTGGTGGATTGTATGGCAAAATTCCTATCATATGTTTCTGATGCGTTTTTAACTGCTTGTCGGTCTCCACTGCAAAAAATGTGTCGGGTGAAAAGACACGTGAGAAGGAGGTGAAGCCAATATCAACGTGGCCTTGACCATCGCTGTGGTGATCATTAGCAGGTGAGTGTGACACGCAGAAATCAAACAGCAAATCAGAGTCACCAGGTCCAAATCCACGGCAGCCAAGATGACGCAGACCAGCTTTGAAGCCAGCGCTGTTCAAACGTCCCTTCCGTAGACCTTGGCACATCTTTGTAATCCAAAGATCTTTCAGACCTCTCTCACGACACAATAACGATACTCTTTCGCGAACGTGATCAAGAAGTTGATCGCGCGCTCTCTCTCGCTTCACGCTCTCTGCATCTGTGTGACCAGCAACAAACGTCTCGTGCCTGTTACCCGCCAGCGTAGCATCTGCCGCTCTCTTTCTTTCACCAGCGTCTCTTCCAAAGACTTGAATGAACTCGCTTCGATCAACACCGTGGGATCCATCCTTGTCTAAAAATTCAAATAATCCACGAACATCTTTTGGATGAAGAACTTTGTTTGTAATCTTGAGTCGATCTTTGAGCGCGTGCTCCAGCTCTGATTTGCTCACCTCGCCATCACCGTCTGGATCGATCGAATCAAAGAAAAATGAAATTCCGTTCTCCTTGTCCATTCCTGGCAAGTGGCAAATTTTTTGACGCACGACGTTCACAGCGTGATGAATACCTCTCGGTTGGACGCTGCAATCTCTCTCATGTGTACGTGAGCCACCACCGGAAAAGAAGACTGCACCAGCACCAGGTCGTTTTGTTGGATCTTCAAAACACAAATCGATTAGCTTGATAATCGGCACAAGAACTACTGCAGCAGCGTCGTTCTTGGCTTCTCTCACCTCACCAGTGAGTGATTTGGCAAAGGCCAAGACGTCTGAGCGACTACAATCATGAACACCGATGTCGATCAACGATCGATGAAGCTCATCCATTGTCAGAAGCCCATCTTTGTCTCTGTCATTTTTTCGAAGCAAGAGCTCCAGGCTGGGGTGTGTGAATGCACGCTGAAGAACGCGATGGAGAAAGATCTTTTTAAAGAATTCAGCACCACCCGAACGTATCTCAGCTTGATGCTTAATACGATAGTCCATTCTACGGATTTCTCGCTGCGATCCAGCACCATACTGAAGACGTCCAGTGAATGTCT
>Ga0307997_10001653_pt1 | contig 10457 bp, 13 predicted proteins | sample Davwhametageno36_FD_203165 | JGI IMG/M metagenome (GOLD analysis project Ga0307997, IMG submission 203165) | Marine microbial communities from Davis Island wharf, Antarctic Ocean - #36 | ecosystem: Environmental > Aquatic > Marine > Unclassified | place: Antarctic Ocean: Davis Island wharf...
ATATGCAATGGCTCCAACTGAGGAAGCAGCTGAAGAACTTATTACTTGGGCACAACAAACTGCCCTTCAAAACTGGATTAAAGAAAAGGGAGAAAAATGATGAGCAAATTTATTTTAAGCGTAATTGATGACCACGGAGACACGTGGCTTTACCCATTTGAGAGAGAAGACGATGCAGATGACGCAAAAGCAGCATTGTCGAAGTTTGAAGACGATGGCTTTTATCTTCACATACAAGTCATACCTTTAGAAAAAGAAAAAACGAAAACTGAAATTGTTTCGGAGTGGGGAGTAATGTTAGGAGTTGATGATGATCGTGATTGAATCAACTGATTACGAAACGCACCCTTTTTTCAAATATAAAATGAAGGAGTGCGTCTATTAATGAGGAGTATCAAAAGCTCACTTTATCAATTTGGCGGCACTATTCTCGTCATTTCTTATATTTGCGTTGCCTTGATGTTTATTCATTTTGTTGCGCGTGTTTTATTCAATTAGAAAAAGGAAAGACTGTTAATATGATACAAAATCTTGTTTATAAAATTCGCCGTTGGCTTGGCATACGGCCAAGATTCGGCGGCAAGCACACCCCAAAAATAAAAACTAAAACCGATGCGGCAAGGATGCAGTAAAATGGTAGCTATTAGAGGCGGCATGAATGTCGCAAAAGTTCTCAAAGCTGCACAACCAGCTTATGAGACACACGAAAATCCGCGACCCGCTTTCATGGACGAAATGAGCGCATATGGCTTTGAGGATCGAGTGGGGCGAAAGCTGCCACCCGTTCCCGTTATTGGCAAGGTGATCAGATGCGCCAGCCCAACCGACAAGCAAGGAAAACAAAGCGGCTGGTATTATTACAATGAAATCAGCGACGATTTTAAACCGGGGGCGTTGATTGGAATCGGCGTGTTTGGATCATGGCAGGGCAACCCCGAAAAAGTCGTATGGACATCGAAGCGCAAAGATTCAATGTCACCAGCCGAACAGGCGCGACTTGATGAGCAAATGAGAGCGGCGAAGATCGCTCGCGAACTTGAATTGGCTGAAAGCCGAAAGATAGCAGCATCGAAGGCGCAGACAATTTGGGCAGAGTCAGACCCAGCGCCCGAAGGCCACCCCTATCTTGTTAAAAAGGGAATCAAACCCCACGGCACAAGAGTCAGCCAAGGCAAGATCGTTATACCAGTGAAAGAAGCTGGGATGATTGTATCGCTTCAATTTGTTGACGTTGAAGGCGGTAAGAAGTTCTTCCCCGGCGGCAAAGTTAAGGGGTGTTACTGTCTAATTGGTGAGCTAACCGAAACTGTTTACGTAGCGGAAGGATTCGCCACCGCAGCCACGATCTTTGAGGCAACAGGCGATGCTTGCTATGTGGCATTCAATGCCAATAATTTGAGCGATGTTGTAGGCGTTGCGAAAGATGCAAACCCCGATTCAATCGTGGTTATCGCTGGCGATGATGATCATCGTACTGTTGGCAATCCCGGCAGGAACAAAGCCACGGCAGCGGGTGATGTGTACCGATCTAAAGTGATCTTCCCAGCCGTCGAGGGCAGTGATACCGACTTTAACGATATGATGATGCGAGCGGGGATCAAAGCTGTTCGTGAACTGTTGGACTCCAAGCCGAAAGTTTACGAGCGGATTAAGAGCCAAGATACATTGCCGGAATATCTGCTAACGCCACCCGGCATATTGGCAGAAATAGTTGGCTATTACAATGGCACGGCGCGAGCGCAACAGCCGGGGTTTGCTGTTCAAACGGCGCTGGCGATCCTATCGCTGGTACTTTCGCGGGTATTTAAGACGGATCGTGAAAACTATACATCGCTATATTTCTTGAATGTTGCGCGAAGTGGCACGGGAAAAGAACACGCTAAAACCGTAATGGAGAATGTTTTAGAGTCGGCTGGAATTGACGATCTAATCGCTGGCGGTGGATACACAAGTGCTGGCGCTGTCTTGTCCACGCTATTAAGACAACCCCGGCATTGCACAATCATTGATGAATTTGGGAAATATTTGGAAGCTGCATCTGGCACGAACAACACCAACCAACAGGAAGCCAACACAAAACTGATGGAAGTGATTGGTCGGCTGCACGGAATAGTCAAACCCAACAGCTACAGCACCATGACTTTGACTAAAGAGAAGGCGCAGGAATTCACAGATAGAAAGTGTTTGCTACCCGCCATAACGCTCTTATGTATGACAACACCAAGCAGCCTTTATAAAACGCTCGATAACGATTCAATCGCTGACGGATTTTTGGGCCGGTTTATCATACAGCAGAGCTACGCAGTTCGCGATGTGACTGATGATCGACCAATGCAAGACGTTCCTCATAGGATCACAAAGTGGATTGAAGATATTTTAAAGCGATCTGGTCAAGATACTGGCGTTCAACAAATCGCGTCTGAGAAGCCCAGCGTTATCAATATACCGATATCAAATGACGCGCTAAAGCTGTCCGTCGAATTTGCCAAGTATATCGTCGTGGTTTCAAACGATCTTGAACCTTTGGGGATGGATGCCTTGCCGGGACGATCAAAAGAAATGGCAATGCGAATGTCATTGATCGTCGCATTGTCCGAAAACCCGCAAGCCAGTTCCGTAGAAGCTCGCCATATGGAATGGTCGGTTGCTTACGTTAAGTTCTGCCTCGATCAGAGCATAAAAGAATTCCGTATGCAGATCAGCGGATCACCACATGAACGGGATAAGAAAGAAGTTTTGCAAGCCCTGCGAAATGCTGGAGCGAAAGGCGTAAGCCAGAAGGAAATGTTGAAAACCCCACCGTTTTCACGCCACCGTCCACGAGATTTGAAAGAAATAGTTTCTGCTTTGGATGGCGCTGGTCTGGTTGCGTTGGAAGTAATCAAAAAAGCTGGGCCGGGACGACCACGCGAAGCATATGTAGCACTGGATTAGGAATAAAAAAGAATGCCACGAAAAATAGGAAGCGTACACGAAAGAAAAACTCCACTTGGTAGAGAACTTACAACAATGAGGCTAGAGCAAAGTCTCTCACTTGAGGACGCAGCAGAGATTAGCGGCGTTGGAAAAACTTGCATATCAAATACCGAAAAAGGGGTGTCTGATCCCTGCTATCAAAATTTAGTTAAAATCGTTGAATCATACGGTTACGAGATAGAATTTATGAAAGTGAGCGATGATGAAAAATGATGCAATGAAAAAAATATTGATAAAAATACAAGCACTGATCGATAAGTACCCCTCTAACAGTTTAATTCACACGGTTCTTTCTGCATTAAAAAAAGATATTAAAGAATAAAAAAAAGGCCGGGAATTTAACCCCGGCCTTTTTCTTGTCTATTCCGTTAGCGTTACATCTTTCGCGCACTCCAAACCACCCTTCCAATTATTTTAACGTCTGCTGCTTCTGCTGTGACGTTTTCGGTCAAGTCGCTATCGCTTTGAATCTTTAACGTAAGTGGCGATGAATTCAATATAGCTTCGATCCGCTTGATTGAAATTCCAATGCCGTCCCAGATCGCGAACAAACCCGCTGGCGATGGGGTGGTATCGCCAATATCAAGCATGACACGATCACCAGATCGTAATGTCGGCTCCATGCTGTCACCTTGAACAACAATCACTCTGGTACTGGCTGCATCTACATCAAGATATGCGTCTAAATAGTTGGATGGGATTCCCCATTCTGCTATCTGGGCATCGCCCAAGCCGCCTTTTGTAGACACTTCTGATATCTGTAACGTGTTTTCATTGGCTGGCTCTGCATTATCTGGGAAACCTTTTACATTTATACCGGCTTTCATCAACACTTCATATGTCGTGGTGTTTAGGAATTTCGCCACGCCTTCGATTTCTTCTAATTTCAATGGGCGCTTGCCACGTAAAATATTGTGTGCAGTGGCTTTGTCGATATCGAGAGCGTCAGAAAACGCCCGTTGGCTCTGCCGTGTTTCGTGTAATTTGGCGTCGAACCAACTCACATCAAACTTTCTCATACTCGTTCTCCTTTGCTTTAACGTGTCATTATAATGATACGTTCTTGTTTATACGTGTCACTATACCACACCATTGCTGTTTATTCTATCTATTTGTTTCGCTATATAAATGAAACCCAATTTAGTTAATCGAAATACTATAATGTATATCGTGCCGCAAAATGGAAAAATAGAAAGATGGAATTGAATGAGTAATTTACCAACATTATTTGAACTAAAAGAAATGGGCAGCGAAGAAGTTCAAGCCCTGCCAGTTAAGCATATGGGCGATCTATATGCCGAAGCAAACAAGCTAACCAGCGACATTAAAGCTGCGAAGCTTATTTTGGATATCGCCGTCCAGAATAAATATTCAGTTAAAATTGCTGATAAATATGCAAGCAAGGGTGAAGTCTACGGGGCAATCACTGTTGATGATGATGACGCGAAGATCAAGATTGATCGCCCAAAAAAAGTCGATTGGTCTGCCGATGAACTTTCGAAAATCGAAACGTCGTTGATAGATTCCGAATGGAACGTAGAAGATTTCATTACCACAAAACTGAGTGTGAGTGAATCAAGATTTGGCACAATGGCTTCTCAATTCAAAGCCATGTTCGAACCCGCCCGCACCGTAAAAAGCGGAAAAACCAAAATCTCAATTGATATAAAGGAGTAGCTAAATGGCTATCTCGCTAAAAGATGTCCTAAAGGGCAGCACATCACTGCCGCCTCGACTCTTAATTTACGGCGTCGAAGGTATCGGCAAAACGACACTTGGGGCTAACGCTCCATCACCAATTGTTATCCAAACGGAAGACGGTTTGGGGATGCTAAATGTTCCAGCCTTCCCGCTTGCCAAAAGCTATGACGATGTTGTTGGCGCTCTTACTTCGCTGGCAACCGAAGATCACGGATTTAAAACGCTCGTCGTGGATTCCCTTGATTGGCTGGAAGCTCTGGTTTGGAAACAGGTCTTAATCAATAACCCCACCGACGAAAAAGGTCGAACCGTAGAAAACATAGAATCTTATGGATTTGGCAAGGGATTCCAGTTGGCCGTCGATATTTGGATCGACTTCATCGCGGCCCTTAATTATTTGCGCAATGAGAAGAAAATGACGGTGATCTTGATCGCTCACCACGAAGTCAAACGATTCAACGATCCATCCTCCGAACCCTATGACCGATATGGCGTCAAACTACACAAGGCTGCAAGCGCGAAGATGCGCGAATGGTCGGACGCTGTGCTGTTCGCAAATTATCGCGTTGCCACGACAAGCTCAGATGAGGGCTTTGGAAAAACGAAGGTGCGAGCAATCGGTTCTGGTGTGAGGATTTTGCACACCGAAGAACGACCCGCCCATTACGCAAAAAACCGATATGCGATGCCGCCCGAAATCGAACTTTCTTGGGCCGCAGTTGAACAAGCAATCCCCTACTTAAATTCAAATAAGGAAATAAATTAAATGGTAGCTCTATCACAGCCTATGAACGTGAATTCAATTGATACAAGTGTCGCTGACTTCTCTCCAATCCCAGCAGCAGATTACAATGTCCAATTAACAGGTGAAAAACCGAACGCTCATTTCGGTTGCGTCGATTTTGAATTTGTCATTATGGATGGCGAATTTGCTGGCCGGAAAATTTGGCAAAGCGTTGACGTTGAAGCGTTAGAAGATTGGAAGGGCCGAAAGCTTGCTGCCCAGCTTGCAAAGACCGTTGGCATCAACGACCTGATGAATACAGACGAGCTAATGGGCCGCAACTATCGCGTTACAATCAATCGCAAGGTCAACAAAAATGACCCGACAAAAATCTATAACAATGTTGTAGACGCGATTATGCCTGCCGCCTCTGGTTATGCACCTTCAGCACCACCGGCAGCAGTTGCACCCATCCCAACAGCACCACCGGCAGCAGTTGCACCTATCCCAGCAGCGCCCATTCCAGTGACACCTGTTCCCGGCCCCGCACCTTGGGGGGCTCAATAGTGGCTTTGTACAGCGTTTGGAAAGCAGACGGTAAAACCGTCGCCTTTCTTAAATTCCCGCTCGATCCGAAAACGCTGGTCGATATCCCAACCGCGAACGAAGTGAAGAAGGTGAAGTAATGGTCAAAATCTTGCAAAAGCTGCCTGACCCCACCCTTGACGCGATGGACGTTGCTATTGGCAAAAAAGCCAAACGCGAGAAGCGCCGTCCATATCTCGGAATGAGTGGAATCGGCCAGCCTTGCGCGAGACAGCAATGGTACGGGTTTCATTGGGTTGCAGAAGTGACGTTCGAAGCCAGCACTCTGAAACTTTTCGAGGACGGTCATCGTACTGAGGATTTGTACGCTGATCGTCTTCGATCCGTTCCCGGCGTTACATTAATTGTTGCCGACCCTGTCACGGGCCGACAAATCGGGTTCGAAGATTTTGGCGGTCACTTTAAAGGCCACATGGACGGACACATCGAAGGCTTACTTCAAGCCCCGGTCACTCCGCACGTTTGGGAACACAAGGCTACCAACGAAACCAAATTCAATAAGCTCATAAAGCTGGGCATGGATTTGGGCAAAGGGGCGCTCAAGGAATGGGATTTTACGTACTATGTGCAAGGAATTTTGTATATGGACTACGGAAATTACACCCGCCACTACCTAACCGCATCGACTCCCGGTGGACGGGTAGATACGTCCGTTAGAACAAACGCTGATCCAAAAGAAGCACAGAAGCAAAAAGACAAAGCCGAAAAGATAATTTTCGACAAAAGCATTCCTGAGAAGATTTCTGATAAGCCTGATTACTATTTGTGCCGGTGGTGTGACAACTCGGATATCTGCCATGAGGGTGCGGCCAGCGATAGAAATTGCCGAACTTGCACCCATTCAACCGCTCGCCGTGAAGGGGGCTGGCGTTGTGAATATCACGGCGTAGACCTCACATATGACGCACAACACGAAGGCTGCACAAGCCACCGTTATAACCCTCATTTAGTTCCCGGCGAAGTCGTTGACGGTGATCTTGGTGAAGGAAATTGGATTGAATACTTAATGCCAAATGGGAAGAAATGGAAAGACGGATGAGTATTAACGGATACAACCCGCTCCGTCATAAGTGCGCTGACTCAGGATGCTTCAACGAAGTGCGGCGTCCGAGAATTGAGGAATTTGCCGTCTGCTTTGGTGGAAGCAACAACTTTGGTGACTGTGATGGCATGGTCGAAAAAAAAGGGAAGCTCTGCCTGTTGGAGTGGAAGGGGCCGGGGGGGAGGCTTGCTGATGGGCAGATAATAGCTTTCGAACACTTAACTCTTACAGCAGATGGCAAGGCAAACGGGAATGTTGTTTTCGTTGTCGAAGGCGATCCTCGATCAATGGTTGTTACACGATACTGCACCTTTTGGGGTGGCGAGCAACAGCAATGGGTCACAGGAGGGTTCGATGAATTGAAAGCACTAATTCGGGATTGGGATCAGTGGGCGAGCAGATTGGATTTCCCCAGAACGCCGGGGGGATTACAGGGCGTGGGTTATTACAAATAATAAATTGAAATAGAGAAATAAAATGGCAGATAGAGCAAATCAATTTTTCACAATTACTTTGGATGCAGGTTCGGGCGAGGCTTCTTTTGAATTGAAAGACCGCTTTTTTGAACACGACTCATTATGGCAAGTGGATATTCTTAGCGATCTTCTTTTCGATATCGAAAATGCTTTTGATGAAGCTAAAGAGCTTCGTAGTGCTGATGTTTCGAAAGAGTACGCGGCATGATCCAACTCAGAGATTACCAACGCGCAGCCGTTGATTCTGTATATCAGTATTTTATGCAGAATGACGGCTGGCCGTTGATCGTGTTGCCAACGGGGACGGGCAAGTCGCTCGTCCTGTCAGATTTCTGCAAAGGGGCTATTGAAAGCTACCCGAACACACGAATTTTAATTCTAACCCACGTTAAAGAATTAATATCTCAGGACTATGACGCGCTCAAATCCATATGGGAAGAAGCACCAGCGGGAATCTACTCTGCTGGGCTTGGACGGCGCGATCTGCACAGCCAAATTTTGTTCGCTGGAATTCAATCCATCCATAAGAAGATCGACAAGATTGATGCGTTTGATCTGGTGATCGTTGACGAGGCTCACTTAATCCCGCGCAAGTCTGACACGATGTATGGGCGCACACTTGACGCGCTCAAAGCAAAGAATCCCAGCGTAAAAGTCGTTGGCTTAACCGCCACACCTTACCGGCTCGACACGGGAATGTTGCACAAAGGCAAAGACGCTCTGTTCGATGCTATCTGTTTTGAAGCAGACGTAGCCGATATGATCGAGCAAGGGTATCTATCTGAGCCACGACCAAAGGCGATGGATACAAAATTTGATCTAACGGGCGTGCATAAGCGCGGCGGCGATTTTATTGCGGGGGAGCTTGAAGCCGCCATTAACACCGACGAATTAACTCAATCAGCCGTAACCGAAATTGTGGCGCACGGTAAAGATCGGGGAAGCTGGATTGCTTTCTGCGCTGGTGTGAAACACGCCGAAGCTGTAGCCGCTGAAATCCGCGAATATGGGATCACTTGTGAAACAGTGATTGGCGACACGCCACCAGCCGAACGGGCGCGTATTATCCGTGAATTCAAGTCGGGGAAAATCCAAGCATTAACGAATGCAATGGTTTTGACAACGGGATTTGATAGTCCCGGCATTGATATGATCTGCGATTTGCAACCAACGCAAAGTGTTGGATTACACGTTCAGAAGATCGGCAGAGGATTACGCCTTGCCGAGGGGAAAGAGGATTGTTTAATCCTCGATTTCGCTGGCAATACAGCCCGCCACGGGCCGCTCGATGCTTTGAACGTAAGGGACAAGAACGAGACAGATGGGACGGGTGATGCCCCGGTTAAAATCTGCCCAAGATGCGCTGAAATTTGTCACGCGGCGGTTCGTTTTTGCCCATGTTGTGGGCATGAATTTCCGCCAAGAGAAATCAAGCTGTCATCAAAAGCAGCAACAGATGCGTTGCTTACCAAGCAAATCGTATCGGCTTGGAAAGACGTATCGAATGTCACTTATGCGCTGCATGAGAAGCGTGACGGCGGAATACCGTCGCTGCGAGTTACATACAGATGCGGAATGACAACTTTTTCTGAATGGATTTGCTTTGAGCATCACGGGTTCGCTCTGCAAAAAGCACATCAGTGGTGGATGCAGCGAATGCCGCAATATCCCCCACCATCATCTATCGAAGAATCTTTACGGGCGTCCGAGTATTTGCCATCGCCCATCAGGATTTGCACCAAGGCCGAAGGCAAGTACACAAAAATAACAGCAGTGGAGTTTTAAATCTTGAAGTTCAAAACAGCGAAGAATAAAGAATTTACGACATGGATGAAGACAGCCATTGAAAATGATCGTTTTACTTTTCACACAGGTCTGTGCCTGTCGTTCGATCCAAAAACTAATTTAGCCAAGACGATCCGAGGTATGATGTATGCTGGGTTGATCGAGGTGTTCCATAAAAAAGTTGGGATACTGAAATCCGGCAGCAAAGAGTCTGGCATTTTTGACCAGATCGCTGTTCGAATCAGCGAAGACACTCGCGATCGCTTAGATAAATTCCACTTTGATGGCATGGGCCGAAAAGCAGTTGCGGATATTGTTCTTTCTGGAATCGCGGGCAAGCTATGACAAAAAGAGCATTTAAAAAATTCGACCGCTCGCCCCGTGATTTCTATCGAACCCCACCGGCTGCTGTTGAGGCATTGCTGCCCCACTTGCCGCCAGAGACAACATATATAGAACCAATGGCCGGTGACGGTGCGCTTGTTGAGGCACTGGACGAAAACGCTGTTTGTCTTGGGGCTTACGACATCGAGCCGCAAGCTGGGTGGATTCTTCAAGGTGATGTGTTCGACATCTTCGATTGCAAGGCTGATATGTTTATTACGAATCCCCCTTGGGAGCGTAAGTTTTTGCACAAAGCTATTGATCACTTATCGTCCCTTGCTCCGGTTTGGTTGCTTTTCGATAGTGATTGGTGTCACACAAAACAAGCCGAGCCGTATCTGGACTACTGCGAAATTATTCAAAGTGTAGGCCGCGTGAAATGGTTTGGAAATTCTGTTGGGTTTGACAATTGTGCGTGGCATTTATTTGATAAGAATTATCAGAAAACTACTCAGTTTTTTGGAAGGAAACCTTATGAAAAGATGGTCGATGTATAAACGCGATAACAAAGCTGATCTAGTCAAAAAAGAAACCAACCCAAAGGACGCAATCGGCATTAAAAAGCCGCCAATGTCCACCGTGCCGCTCCCCGTCCTGCACGAAGTCGGAGTAGGCATGTTAGAGGGAGCAATGAAATATCGCCGCCATAATTATCGCGTAGCTGGGATTCGTACTTCTGTTTATTACGATGCTGCTAAACGCCACCTTGATTACTTTTGGGAAGGTGAAGACATCGACCCTGACTGTGGGTTAAGCCATATTA